>OCVV012865031.1_pt1 | contig 34878 bp, 32 predicted proteins | sample 1539721 | NCBI WGS metagenome assembly OCVV01 (sample SAMN02144230, study PRJEB22623) | gut metagenome | biome: sheep rumen | host: Ovis aries | place: New Zealand | reverse complement strand
AGGGACAGCACCGCCTTGGAAACGGACAACGCCTGAGCCGCCTGATACGCATCGACCCCGAGCTGCTCCGCGAGGTCGGCGACCGTGATCTCGCCGTCGTGCTGTGCGCGGTAGCGCTCGCACACCTTCTGCGCGCGCATGCTCAGCTCCTGCAGGGAGCGCGACACCTTCACACTGCCGCCGGAGCGGAAGAGCTGTTTGATCTCGCCCAATATCACGGGCACGGCGTAGGTGGAGAACCGAAAGCCCTTGCTCCGATCAAAGCGATCCGCCGCCTTAACGAGCCCCACGCAGCCCGCGGAATAGAGGTCGTCATACTCGATCCCCTTGCCCTCAAAGCGGTGGGCGCAGGCGTGAACCAGCCGCAGGTTTTGTTCGATCAGCTCATTTCTGTCCATAGGCGGCGCGGATGAAATTCTTCTCGAGCGTGACGGTGGTGCCCTTGCCGACCGTCGAGCGCACCTTGACGCTGTCCATAAAGCTCTGCATCACCGCAAAGCCCAATCCCGCGCGTTCATCGGTGGAGGTGGTATAGAGCGGCTCCATCGCTTGCTTGACGTCGGGGATGCCCACGCCCCTGTCGCGGATCTTGATGACGGCTTGTCCCTTATCGGTGAGCTTTGCCTCGATGGTGACCGTGCCGAAGGTATCAGGGTAGGCGTGAACGACTGCGTTGGTGACCGCCTCACTCACGGCGGTCTTGACGTCGGCGATCTCGGCGACGGTGGGCTCGAGCGGCAGTAAAAATGCCGCTACGGCGGAGCGCGCAAAGCTCTCGTTGGCGCTCTTGGAGATAAAGCTGAGCTTCATTTCATTGACCGTTTTCATTTCATCACCCCCAGATTTTCCAGTCCCGACAGGACAAAGATCTTTTGCAGATTGGGCGGCACGTTGACGACCTCCAGCTTGCCGCCGAGCAGCGAGATCATGCGGTAGCGCCCCATGACAAGCCCGATGCCCGATGAATCCATGAACCCGACCTTGCCGAAATCGAGTACCAGCCGCGAGGGGCGGCTGTGCTCGCACTGTGCGTCAATATCCCCGCGAATCTGCGGCGCGATATGGTGGTCGATCTCGCCATACAAGGCGGCGGTGACCACCCCGTTTTTGTATGTAATCTTAACCATTGTATTCCTCCCAGCATCATCAATTGAAAATGGACAGTGGAAAGTGGAAAATTAAGGGCGGGGTACCCGCACCCGGAATAGAAATCAGTTTCCACTAATAACTTTCCATTTTCCATTTTCAACTTTCCACTAAAAAAGCCTACCCTACTACTAATAGTAATAGGATAGGCTTAAGTAATCTGTATTATTCTGTTGTCGGGAAAAATATTATCCGATGATATACGGTCGGATCTCAGACGCGAGGTAGAGCGAGCCGCAGACAAAAACGTCGTCGCCGTAGGAGAGCGCCTTGTCATACGCCTCACGAGGGCTCTCGATAACCTCGATGTCGTCGCACACGCCGCCCAGCTTGCGCGCCAGCTCAGCCGCGGGCAGGGCGCGGGGGTTGTCGATATCGGTCACGATGATCCGCTTGAACAGCCCGTCGAGCAGGCTCAGCGAAGTGCTGTCCTTGTCGGCGAGGATGCCGATGATCAGGGTCTTGTCGCCCTCGGCATAATAGGTGCGCACCGCCGTCGCGAACGCCTGCAAGCCGTTGGGATTATGCGCGCCGTCGAGGATCACCGTGGGATTCTCGCGCAGCTTCTCGAACCGCGCGGGATGGTGGGTATTTTGCAGACCGTCACGGATGTTCTCGAGCGAGATCTGCTTGCCGTGTTCCTTTTGCAATACCTCGATGACCGCCAGCGCACAGCGCAGGTTATCGATCTGATGCGAGCCGAGCAAAGGGAGCCGCATCGGCATATCATGATAGACAAAGCGCGTGCCGCCGCGATTCATCTCGGTGACGGTCAGGCGGACGTCCTCAGCGCGGTAGAGCGTGTTGTGCTCGCGGCGCGCCTTTTGTTCGATCACGGCGAAGGCCTCACGCGGCTGGGGCGCGGTCACGGTGGTGCCGTAGCTCTTGATGATGCCCGCTTTTTGGAACGCGACCGCCTCGATGGTCTCGCCGAGGATGGCGGTATGGTCAAGGTCGATGCGCGTGATCACCGAGCACAGCGGGAACGGAATCAGGTTGGTGGAATCCAGCAGACCGCCCATGCCGACCTCACAGACGACGATGTCGCAGCCGAGCTTTTTGAAGAGGTAAAAGCTCAGCACGGTGATGAACTCAAACTCCGTGATGACGGTGCCCTGTTCGTTGAGCTTTCTGAGCTTTGGCTCTAAGTAGGTGACCGCCTCGGCGAGCGTTTCTTTCTCGATCATCTGATTGTTGATCTGGATGCGCTCGCGGAAATCGACGATATACGGCGAGGTGAACAATCCGACCTTATAGCCCGCCTGCTGTAAAACGGCGCTGAGCATGGCGCAGACCGAGCCTTTTCCGTTCGTGCCCGCGACATGGATGAAGGATTGTCCCAGCGCCTCGGGCACGGTGCGAAAGAGCTTTTTGACGCGGTCAAGCCCCGGGCGTGAGCCGAATTTATCGAGTGAGTGGATGAAGCGCAGGCTTTCTTCGTAATTCATGGGAATCCTCCTTTACATCAATTCCTTGTAGATATCATTCTTCTTGAGCCCTGCCATCGCCGCGGCTTGCTTGGCGGCTTCGGTGGGGCGCATGCCGCCGTCGATCAGCTTCTGCGCATAGGCGACGGCGTCCGAGAGGGTGATCTCGGATTGTTCTTCCGTCTTTTTGCCCTCTAAGACGAGGACGATCTCGCCCTTGAGCGAGCCGTCGGCATATTGCTCAGCCGCCTGTTTGGTAGTAGTGCGAATGATCTGTTCGTGCACCTTGGTCAGCTCGCGCGCGATGGTGAGCCTGCGGTCGCCGAATGTGGCGTAAAAATCCTGTAAGGTATGGGCGAGCTTATGCGGCGCTTCATAAAAGATCATGGTGCGGCGCTCGCCGAGCAGGCTTTCGAGGTGCTCCGTGCGGCTCTTTTTATTCACGGACAAAAAGCCCTCAAAGGTGAAGCGGCCTGTCTCGAGCCCCGACACCGCCAGCGCGGAAATCACAGCGCTCGGGCCGGGTACCACAACGGTCTTGACGCCCGCCTCTTCACACTGCTTGATCAGATCCTCACCGGGATCGGAGATGCACGGCATGCCCGCGTCAGTGACGATCGCACAGCTCTCACCCGCTACAATGCGGTCGATGATCTTCTCGCCCTTTTCATGCTTGTTGTGCTCAAAATAGCTGACCATCGGCTTTTTGATGCCGAAGTGATTCAGCAGCTTGACGGTCACGCGCGTATCCTCGGCGGCGATGAAATCCACCTGTTCCAGCGTTGCGACCGCGCGGGGCGACAGATCGCCCATGTTGCCGATCGGCGTACCGACCACGTATAAAATGTTCTTATCCATCATGATGTTCCTTATAGCTTCCGTAGATTTCCCGCATCTCGGGGGTAAAGCCGTTTTCATCCTCGATCATCAGCGCGGGCAAAACGTCCATATAGCCCGGCTTTGCGCCGCGCTTTGCCTCGCACAAAAAGAGCTTGGGCGCTTTGTCCGCCCTGCCCTGTACCATGCGCAGGCGTTTGGGTTCCATACCGTGAGCACGCATCGCGCCGAGAACATCCGTCAGGCGTTCGGGGCGCTGGCACATCACAAACCGCCCGCCGAAGCGGAGCAGTCGGCTTGCCGCCGCGCAAATATCATCGAGCGTACATTCCGTTTCATGCAGGGCGATCTGCTTCGCGCTGTCAGGGCTGAGGATCCCCGAGCCGCCGAGCTTATACGGCGGATTGCAGATGACAAGATCGCACTCGCCCGCGGGCATCTGCGCAGGGATTGCTCTAATATCTTCCAAAACAGGGCGAATGAGCGCCGCGCGCTCAATGCCGTTATTCCTATTGCGGCGAATACTGTTCTTTAGCAGCTCGATCGCCTCGGGCTGGATATCGACGGCGGTAATCTCCCGCGGCGCGGTATCGCGGATCAGAAGCAGCGGGATCGTGCCGCAGCCTGTGCCGAGCTCGATGATCCTGTCGCCGTTTTTCGGCGCGGCAAAATGCGCCAGCAGTATCGTATCGGTAGAAAAATGATGGGCGTCGGTGACATAGACCTCCACACCGTTACCCAACGGCTCCAAGCGCATAGCGATCCCTCCCCTTTTTATAGTGTAAAGTTGAAAATGGAAAGTTGAAAATTGTTGGCGGGCTCTGCCCGCACCCGATCATATTCAGGCTGCCCGATTATCACTTTCCATTTTCCACTTTCAACTTTCCACTTTCCACTGTCAACTGTCAACTTATATATTACCATACATAGATCGCGTTGTAAACGGCAAAAAAATAACCGAGGCACTAAGCCTCGGTTGTTTCTTTAGTTCGATTACTCTGCAGCAGGAGCGCCTACAGGGCAAGCATCAGCGCAGGAACCGCAGTCGATGCAAGCGTCAGCGTCGATAACATACTTACCGTCGCCCTCGGAGATAGCGTTTACGGGGCACTGATCGGCACAAGCACCGCAAGAGATGCAATCGTCAGAAATCTTATAAGCCATGAAATTGACCTCCTTGTTTTTATTGACTACATTGTAGCACATCGAATAAAAAAATCAAGGTTTTCAGCCGAAAATTAGCGGTGCCTAACCAAATTTAGCTTAAGCTGTCGCAGGAAGACTACGTGTTTTCCGCCTCATACATTTTCTTGAGCTCCTCCAGATCATACGGCGTCTGCTGATACAGATAGTAGTTCAGCCAGTTCGAATACAGGAGGGACGCATGGGAGCGCCATGTCATCACGGGCTTGCGGTTGACGTTGTCATCGGGGAAGTAATTATAGGGCTTGCTGATCCTGATGCCCTTCTCCACGTCGCGGTAATACTCCTTGGCGAGGGTATCATAATCATATTCGCAGTGACCGAGCAGATAGAATTCCCTGCCGTTTTTGGAGCAGATGATCGCGACGCCCGCCTTCTTGGAGGTGGCAAGGATCTCGAGCTGAGGCACCTTCTCAATATCCTCGGTGCGAATGCCCGTATAGCGTGAGTGCGGGATCAGGAAATAGTCGTCAAAGCCGCGCATCAGAGGATGCTTGGGGTTGAGGATCATATGGTTATAGATGCCGAAGAGCTTTTTAGGCAGGTCAACCTTGTCGATGCCGTAGCGATAGTACAGCCCTGCCTGTGCGCCCCAGCAGATGAACATGGTGGAATAAACGTGCTTCTTTGCCCATTCAAAGACCTCGCACAGCTCGTCCCAGTAGTCGACCTCTTCAAAGGGCATTTGCTCGACGGGAGCGCCGGTGACGATCATGCCGTCAAAGCGTTCCTCGCGAATCTCGTCGAGGGTCTTGTAGAACTTCATCAGGTGCTTTTCACTGGTGTTCTTCGATTTGTGGCTCGCCATCTGCAGCAGCTCCACATCCACCTGCAAGGGCGAGTTGCCGAGCAGGCGCATGAGCTGGGTCTCGGTCGTGATTTTGGTGGGCATGAGGTTCAGGATGACGATTTTGAGCGGTCGGATATCCTGCGTCATCGCGCGGTCTTCCTGCATGACAAAGATATTCTCGCTTTCGAGAATTTGTGTGGCAGGCAGATCATTGGGTATTTTGATCGGCATAGTACCGCTCCTTTCTTTATCGGTTAACGGATAACGGAGAACGGTTAACGGTTATGGGAAAATCCTTACGGATTTTTGATTCCTAATTGATTGAATGAAACGAATAAGAATGACTTATCAATCGGGTGAGGGCGGAGCCCTCCGTTCACCGTTATCCGTTCACCGTTCATCGTTAACCGGAATCAGTATTGCTTTCCCCAGTACACCATGTGCTTGGCGGGCTTGCCGCAGCAGGCGCAGACGTCGCCGAGGTTCTCTTCCTCGAAGGGGATACAGCGGGATTTTACGCCGCCGGTGACGTCCTTGATCTTATCCTCGCACGCCACATCGCCGCACCACATCGCCTTGATAAAGCCGGGCTTGTTCTTCGCGATATCGACGAACTCGTCGAAGTTATGGGCGACATAGGTCTTTTCCTTCATATTCTCGAGCGCGCGGTTGTACATATCGTCGTGAATCTGTGTGAGCAGCTCGGCGATCGTCTGCTCGAGGTTGTCGAGCGAGACAAAGAGCTTTTCTCTGGTATCGCGGCGCACCAGTACACACTGGTTCTTCTCGATATCCTTGGGGCCGATCTCCAGACGGACGGGCACGCCCTTCATCTCATACTGGGCGAACTTCCATCCGGGGCTCTGGTCGGAATCGTCGAGCTTTACGCGGAATTTTGTCTTTAATGCTTCATACAGCGCATTCGCCTTATCGAGTACGCCCTCCTTATGCTGGGCGATCGGGATGATCGCGAGCTGGATGGGAGCGACCTTGGGCGGCAGTACCAAGCCGTCGTCGTCGGAATGTACCATGATCAGCGCGCCGATCATGCGGGTGGAGGTACCCCATGAGGTCTGGTGCGGATAATGCAGCTTGTTATCTCTGCCGGTATAGGTGATGTCGAACGCCTTGGCAAAGCCGTCGCCGAAATAGTGCGAGGTACCGCCCTGCAGCGCGACGCCGTTGTGCATCATCGGCTCGATGGTATAGGTCTCCTTAGCGCCGGCAAAACGCTCCTTGGGGGTCTTCTCACCGACAACCGCGGGGATCGCGAGGGTCTCTTTGTAGAAATCCTCGTATACCTTGAGCATTTTCAAGGTTTCCTCACGCGCCTCCTCCTCGGTCTCGTGCAGGGTATGACCCTCCTGCCAGAGGAACTCACTGGTGCGCAGGAACGGACGGGTGGTTTTCTCCCATCTGACGACGGAGCACCACTGGTTATAGAGCTTGGGCAGGTCGCGGTAGGTGTTGACGATCTTGGCGTAATGCTCGCAGAAGAGCGTCTCGGAGGTCGGGCGCACACACAGTCTTTCGGTCAACTTCTCACTGCCGCCGACCGTAACCCACGCGCACTCGGGCGCAAAGCCCTCGACATGATCCTTTTCTCTCTGTAACAAGCTCTCGGGGATGAACATCGGCATATAGACGTTCTCGTGACCCGTCTCCTTGAAGCGGCGATCCATATCGTTACGCATATTCTCCCAGATCGCGAAGCCGTAGGGTCGGATGACCATACAGCCCTTGACGTTAGAATAATCTACCAGCTCCGCCTTTTTGACGATGTCGGTATACCATTTTGCAAAATCCTCGTCGCGGCTCGTGATCGCCTCGACCATTTTCTTATTCTGAGCCATTGTTTTCCTCCATGTAGTATCGAATGTAGGGGACGACGCTTCGCGACGTCCCGTAGCTCTGCCGTGTTATGCTATGCGGGATAAAACAGCCATCGCCCATAGGATGATCTCTGCAAAGCCTAATCAAAAATAATTATACTATCAATCGGCGGTTTTGACAAGTGCCAAACTGCGCCAACCCGCTACGGAAAGCCCGATAAAATTGGTTATTTTGCGCAAAAAATAAGGCGGCACAAAGCCGCCTTCATCTTTTGTCAGTCGGAGGTCGGACGCATATGTCTCGCCCCTCCCGCAAAATCAGGTTTTCGATTCGATGTAATTGACAAGATCAGCTACAGTGCGAATGTTCTCGATCTCCTCGTCGGGGATTTCGATCTCAAACTCATCCTCGATGGACATCAGCAGGTCTACAACATCAAGAGAATCCGCGCCTAAATCATCCTGCAGATCAGTCTCGGGCTTGATAGAATCCTCTTCTACGTCGAACTGTCCGGCAAGGATAACCTTAATCTTTTCTAATACCATTGTGTCTCCTCCTAAATGAATAAGCGTGTGATGCGGCGCCCGATACATGAGCCTCGCAAACCTCGGTAACCGCGCTCGAAAACAGGATGCTGTTTTCATATACAACAACATATTATTAGTAATATCGCCCTTTGTCAAGGATTATGTCAATTTTTTAACCGTTAGTGCTGATTGGGAATTAAGAAGCGTACATTTTGTGTCAATTCTGACAGCTTGTAACTATATTTAGCGCATGCATGCTCCGACAAGTAGTAGTGTTTAGCCAATCACATACTTTTCCTGTACTCAGAGAATAACTCCTCACTCCTAACTCCTCACTCCTCACTAAACAATGATTCCGCTCTGCGTTTTGAGAAAATCCATGACCTTCTGCTCGATGAGCTTGACGCCGCCCTCGCTGTCGCTCTCGATGTTCAGCGGCAGGATCGGATCATGCACCGACAGTCTGAGCAGGAACCAGCCGTCGCCGCCGTCCTTGTCAAAGCTGACGCGGATGCCCTCGCGGTTATCGGGCGCGATATGCCAGCCGGGCTGACTTTCCGCGAACTTCTCCAGCTCATCGATCACGCGCTGACCGGTGGTCTTGAAGTCTTTATCAGTGATCTTGATGCGGATCTCCTTTGCTTCGACCGGTTCTTTCAAATCGGCGAGCAGGCTGTCGAGGCTCTCGCCCTTTTGACGGAGCTGCGCCGCCTTGATGATGATCTTGGTGCACAGATACGCGCCGTCGTCGAGGTAGTAGTTCTCCTCCATCGCGGCATGACCCGAGGTCTCGATCGCGAGGGGCGCTGAGATGCCCTGTGCTTTCAGCTCGATTGCCTTGTTGATGACGTTTTTATAGCCGCGGCGATAGCGGTAATGCTTGCCGCCGAGGTGCTTTTCGATGAATTCATTCAACCCCGTGGAGGTGATAGAATCGGTCACCACCGTGCCGCCGGGATTGTTCTCGAGCGCCAGACATGCCGCCAGCGCCACCAGACGGTTGCGGTTGATCTCCTTGCCGTATTGATCGACCGCGCCGCCGCGGTCAACGTCGGTATCGAAGATCACGCCGAGGTCGGCTTTGCTCTGTAAAACCGCCTCGCAGATGGACGCCATCGCCTGCTCGTTCTCAGGATTGGGGACATGATTCGGGAACATTCCGTCGGGGTCGAGATAGCGCGAACCGCTCGTATCGGCGCCCAGCGGCTCCAGTACCGACGCGGCATAAAAGCCGCCCGCGCCGTTGCCCGCGTCCACCACGATATGGAAGCCCTTGAGCGGCAGATCATACTCCTCGGCGTTGACCTCGCGTTTGATCAGCTCGCGCAGGTGCGCGGAATAGTTCTCCATATAATTGATCGGCGACACGGTGCCGCCCATCGCCTTTTCGGGCTGATCGCCGTCCTGGGCATGCTGTAGGATCGCCTCGATATCGGGCGCGTCCAGACCGCCCTCACGGGTGAAGAATTTCAGCCCGTTGCGGTTGAACGGATGGTGCGACGCCGTGATCTGCACCGCCGCGTCACAGCCGAGATCAACGGTCGTCATGAACATGGCGGGAGTGGATGACAAGCCGCAGTCATAGACCTTCACGCCCGCTCTCGCCAGTCGGCGGATCACGATATCGGCGATGTGCTCGCCCGAGATACGGCAGTCGCGGCCGACCGAGACCGTCAGCTGAGCGGCAGACTTGCCGACCTTCTGCTCTGCCCACAGGAGGAAGCCGTCCGCCATCGCGGACAGGATATCGTCGGTGAGATTGACAGGCTCATCCGCTACGCCCTCACTCGCAATACCGCGGATATCGGTGCCGCTTTTGAATATTTGATAGGTATCGTTTAACATAATTGCCTCCGTTATAATGATACTAAGTTCCCTTTTTATTGAACTGAGTATTAGATATCGTTAGTATTCTAACAGATAAGAGGCGTTTAGGCAAGGCAAATCCGCTCCGATTTCCTGTAAAATCAGCAATTTTCCTGTCGATTTCCGCTTAGATAAGCGATTTTGGAGATTGCGACAGTAATCCTTGACAAACACGATTTGAAATAGGCAAAGTTCACAGAATTAACCTGAGAAAAAAATTCAATCGAAAAGTATTTATCAAGTTCATTGTGCAAACTGCACTAATATTGTTCCTCTGAATTATTAAGAGTCATCATGCTTTTGTCGGTATGCACAAAGAAAGCGGCATTTTGTTGTTGACTTTCACGAAAACTCGGCTATAATAATAACTGTCAAGACAAAGTCCGCTTGACTACTGCGCCGCGCGGCCAAGGCGGCACGGTATTTTTAGGAGGGACTGAACATACAATATGTTGTTATTGCGAGGGACACCCAAAGCGATCTCAACCTTTTGTCATCATTCAGTCTAAGCCAAATGGTAAATGGCGGCACGAAAAAAAAGAATATACCGAATCGGATCATTCACCTTTATATGAGAATTCCTCTTTCATTTTATCGCGTTTTGATTGATCTTGTTTGGTAAAAGGAGGCTGATAGTATGATGACTTCTGTAATGGGTTTACACGACATTGACGTTTCTGAATTCTTGAACGTGCTTGACAGTTGCGAGGGCAACGTGTACCTTGTCACCCGTGAGGGCGATAAGCTCAACCTGAAAAGCAGACTGAGCCAGCTGCTCGGGATCACCCGACTGATGGAAGGCGGCAGAATCACCGAGGCGTTCATCCTCTGTGACAAGCCTGTCGACGAGCAAAAGCTTTTCAGACTGAATATGTTCGGCAAAGTCGAGCATACCGCCTGAGCAACCTGACTTACTATCAGGCAATGCGGTAAAACAGAAACCACTATTAATTTGCTAATCACTACTTTTTTCATGTTAATTTAAATCCTAAAGCAAAAGGGGCGTTCCTTCGGGAGCGCCTCTTTTGCTTTGTCGTCTTTATGTTGTCATTCTGAGCCTGCGGCGAAGAATCTTAAAACGCCCTTTTTCCTTTCATCGATACCAAAAATGTATGATAAAGCATTCGGAGAAGATCCTTCGGCAAGCTCAGGATGACACAGTAAAAAGTATCGTTATCTCTTTCGGCTGTATAATTCTCCCCTAACTGACATATATTAGAAACAGTATATCACTAAGGAGAATCACTATGTCAATCAGTATCAATCGGGAAAAAATCAAAACCTACGTCTTTTCCATCCTCGTGCCGCTGGTGCTCGGCGCGATCGTCGGCGTGCTGACCACCCGCACCATGCATTATGAGAATCTCACAAAGCCGCCGTTAGCGCCGCCCGCCATCCTCTTCCCCATCGCGTGGAGCATCCTCTATATCCTGATGGGGGTCTCTCACGGGATGCTCAAATGGAGCCGCCTCGACTCCCCGGACACCGAGATCATCTATTACGCCCAGCTGATCGTCAACCTGATCTGGCCGATCCTGTTCTTCTCGCTGGAGTGGCGGCTGTTCGCGTTTGTCTGGATCATCCTCCTGGATGTGCTGGTCGGGGTCATGACCGTGCGCTTTTACCGCAAGGATAAGACCGCGGGACTCTTGCAGATCCCCTATTGCGTCTGGCTGCTGTTCGCCACCTACCTCAACCTCGCGACCTATCTGTTGAATCGGTAGGAGGCTTTCGGAGGAAACGGATCAGCGTAAGTATTGTCAATATTCATCCGTTCAAAAACGGCTGTTGCTATCACACAACAGCCGCTTTTATCGTTTTATTATTCTCCAAGATCCAGACGTAGCAGCTTTCTGCCCTTATGCAGTCTGCTTAGTACCGTCCCCTTAGGAATACGCAAAATAGAGCTGATCTCCTTTGTCGTAAACTGCTCCGAGTAATACAAGATGATAACTTGTCTTATTTTCAACGGCAAAGCTTCTACCGCCGCTCGAACTTCCACCTCGGTCTCCGATGAAACAGAAATTACGTCTCTCTCATTCCATTCCGTTGTTTTGCTTCTCTGCCGAAGCTGTTTATTACAAATGTTAATCAAAATACGTATGATCCATGTTCGAAAGTACGTTTCGTGTTTGAGTGTGTTTAATCTTTCATATGCCCTTAGGATAGCGCTCTGCATCGCATCCTGTGCGTCATCTTCATTTTTCAGCATCGACATGGCAACTTTAAAAAGGATATCCTCATTCTTCAAAACCAGTTCAGCAAAAACTTCCTTCGTCATGTCCTCACCTCACCGATCAACAGAAAGCGGAACAACCGTCTGAATCTCTTTATAGGCAACTGTTTCCGTTTGTTCGTCGATAACCGTTTCTTTGGAAGGAATCAAAAGGGCTAAGCCGTCTGTTTCATCTTGATCCGCTACCACGCCAATCGTATATACAGCCGTCCCGTTTTTCTCAATTTTATCCTGATATATCGCGCCGCCCGCGTTGGTCATGAATTGTCCGTTGAAACCGCCGCCGTTTTCTTCGAGCGACTTGACTTCTACCGTCACAAGATAGAACCGTCTGCCAATCTCTTTTACTTCTCTGTGTCCCAGCGAATTGACTCCGTCGCCGAAATCCGTATCTGTGCGGGTATACGGCGTTTTCAAGCTGCCGTCGGGATTAAAATAACGCGCGTACCATTCTTCGTCGTTCGGCACTAAAAGTCCGCTTCTGTCTAAGCCCTTTACACCGTTGTGCTCTTTAACGGCTTTGACAGTTATCTCATATTCTCCGTCCTTAAAGCTGTATAACGGTGAAGGAGCGTCAACGATCTGATGTGACCATCTGAACGTCTCACCGAGTCGGTATTCTCTTTCTTCTTCCTCCATCGAAAGCGCATAGCCCGCATATGGGTCGTCGCCCAAATCAAGCGTCGGCGGCTCCAAATGATCCGCCGCTTCTTCTTCAGGCTCCTGTAATTCCAAGCCCTCCATGATCTTCATCAGCTCTGAAGCATCATGATAATAACAATCTACCACATAGCCCCAATCCTCAAAATGCTTGACGGCGTAATGCTCCTGCTCTCCGTTATCCTCGAACTGCCTTGTCAGAAACACTGTCTTATGTCCGTCATATTCCCTTTCAAAGCTATCGACGATATACCGCGCTTCTTCATGATAATTCTCCGCTCGATACACATGGAAGTGAACCCATCTATTGTTTCCGTCCGTATATTTGTAATTGCCGTTTGAATTGTATGTTGTCACGCCCTCGGGATTCAGTATATCATTAAACTCGTTATCCTCATCGATCAGTTGACAATACCCCTGCGGCAAATAGGTTGGCTTCGGCATAGCGTATTTTCTCTCTGTCGGTAAAGGTGGTGTTTGGGCAGAATCCGCAGTCGCCTGAACGACCTGTAAATCCAAGCCGTATTTGCCGACCGGCTCTGCCAGTAATCCGAACAGCTTGGTCGCATATACTGCCGATGAAAAAGCAGCCAAAGAAGCTATAACCGCAAAAGCAATGATAAACCTTCGGACATTTCTTCTCCTTTTGCGGTACATATCCGAAGCGTCGTCCAACTGCCGTAAGGCGTTCTCAATCCCTTCGTGAACCCTCGGCGAAACCTGATACAAGCGTTTGATATCCTCTGCTTTCATTCTCCCCTCTCCTTTCTGTGCGAATTAACCGATTCATCTATTAGATACTTTTGCGGGCGTTTTGATTCATTTTTATCTTAATTGATCGCAAAATTTTTGTCAAAAGGGCAAAAAGCGTAACAAAGCGCAAAAAAACATGCCGCGTTTCCTTGACTTCTCCCCTTGTTTCGTGGTACGATTACACGCGGTCAGTTCGTAACCATCCTGACTTGATATGACACGATGTGCCGATATCTAAATCAAAACTAAGGAGACAAAAGAATATGAAAAACAAACGTGTGTTGTACGTCACGCAGGCGGCGGTCATCGCCGCGCTCTACGCCGTGCTCACGATCGGACAGAACACACTTCTGCCCGGTACGGCATCGGCGGCGGTACAGTTCCGCGTCGCAGAGGTACTGTGCGTCCTCGCGATCTACACCCCGGCGGCGATCCCCGGTTTGACGATCGGCTGTATCATCGCCAATATCAGCTCCGTTTCCGCGGGGCTGGGCTTCTATGACATGATCTTCGGCTCTCTTGCGAGCCTGCTGGCGGCGCTTGCCATGTACGGGCTGCGCAATGTCCGCATCAAGAACATCCCCTTCCTCGCGCTTTTGATGCCCGCGCTCTTCAACGGCGTCATCGTAGGACTGGAGATCTCAATCTTCTTCACCGATACCGGCTTCAGCTTTTTCAGCTTCCTGATCACCGGCGGCTTGGTCGCGCTGGGCGAGCTCGTCGTACTGCTGGTACTGGGCGTCCCCGCCTGCATCCTGCTCAATAAACAGGGCAAAAAGATGGGCGTCGTGCTCGACTGACAATTAAAAATAACGCTCCTGCTAACGGTTACATAGCAGGAGCTTTTTGTATGACAGCGCAAAATATCTGTGTGGGCAATGTGCGGTGACCGTGCGCCGAACGCGGTTGTCGGGAGGCTAATTTTCGTGTTCATTTTGACGCTATCTTTTCACATCAAACCGTTTGAAAAACAGCAAATTGAAAATATTTTAAATTAATGCTTGCATTTGTCGTCGGTTTATGGTATGATATCTCTTGCAGTAAAAACTGTATCCGGGTGTGGCGCAGTTTGGTAGCGCGCTTGAATGGGGTTCAAGAGGCCGCTGGTTCGACTCCAGTCACTCGGACCATAAAGGTTGGGTTTTCATCCAACCTTTATTTTTTTACTTATAATCGCAAAAATGGCTTAAACAGTGATAAAATCGGCATTTTGTTATCTTCTAATTAACACAAAATAAGTCAAGTTAACACAAGATAAATCATGTTAAATTACGACCAAAGGTCGTATTTTGGGCAGATAATCCAGTCAATTACGACCCAAATTACGACCCAATTTGCGACCTAAAAATATTGTTAACTAGGCATTACGGACTGTCTATACTATCTCGTCTATGAGGTAGTATTTTTTATTTGTCGCTTTTTTACTATCCTAATATTGAATCTGAGTGAATTATTCAATGACGGATCAGTAACCTCAAAACACAATGATACATTTTCTTGTAGATATTATATCGCGAGATTCAAATTCTTTATTTCTATTAATCTTAAAAATCCGCATAAATACTGACTTTTTTAAGATAATAAGGATTGACAAAAATTTAACAATGTGCTATAATATAGATAGAAAATTGAAAGTCAGGGGGTTCCGTCACATACCCCGAATTTTGGCTTCATTTCAGTGAAATCGTGACTCTGCAATTCACGATTTCACTGAAACCTGCAAGTGTATAAACTACGTTTTATACATTTGCATTGAAGCCTTTTCGGGGAACTGACGGAACCCCCTATTTCTTTTGGAAAGGAAGATTCTAGTATGGCAAATTTTGTCAATCATAAAAAAGGAATTGTTTTGTCAGAAACTGATAAAGAGTTATTGAGTTCATTGTATAAAGCGGATTTTTTGTGTGACTACCACCTATCATTAATTATAGGTGAGAATAAACGATATGTAGCTAAGAGGTTACATGACCTTGCGACCGCCGGATTAGTAGGTCGTAAAGTGCTGAAAGCTAACTGTCCTGCGGCGAACTGGATTACGAAGTCTGGAATTTCGAAAGCAGGATTACCGCCACGGAATGTAAGACCGCCTACATTGGGGAGATATGAACATTCTCTTGGTTGCGCTGATATGTATGTCTATTTCTGTTTACTCCGCAAGTTTAAGGATGGTAGTAAAAAACGATTTGTTCATTTCGGTGACATCATATCTGAACGAGATTTTAACGCCGTTCGTGAACTAAAGGAAGTCGGGAAAAAAAGGAATGGTCAATCCATTTTTAAGTCAATGGATTTTGATATCCACCATCCTGATGGTTACTTTTGCAAAAACGGCAAGTATTATGCTTTGGAATTCGAGCGCACAGCAAAATCCACATATGAGATTGTAAGGGATAACGCACTGGATAACTGCAAGCGATTCGCAAAACAATTTTGGGTTTACGACAAAAAGTCGGTTTACAATTATTTGTTCAAAGTTCAAGCTGAAATTGGTGCTGACAGAATACAGCTTATTGACATTCGCAAGGTGCGCGAACAGTTGCAAAAAGCAGTTGTTAATCTCCCCGCTGTTATTTCAAAAAAGTCGGGCAAGCCTCGGCAATCTGCATTTGGTAAGATGGTTGAACCGACCCCTTTAAACCGAATACCTTTGTTGCCGTCAGCCGTCAAAAAGCCTGTGTTAGAGAGCCGCACCAAGACAGCGACTTCAATTTCCGATAAACCGTCAGCGACTGTACAGAAATCGACGGTACGGACGAAGAAGCCGATTGCGCCCTTAAAGCCCAAGTTGAAACTAGAAAAGAGGGGTCGCAAATAATGTTCATCTTTTTTGTGGTTCCTATTTTAACTACACTTATAGCTCCGCTCTCTGGTATTATTGTTTTTACAACAAAGCTGATTGCAAAGTTCGTTCCGCCCCTGCGGAAATGGACTACTCCATTTTTGTTGTTTGTCGGGACAATATTGTTGGTTATTGGTTTTTCAATTCCTACCCCTTGTATTCCTTTTGAAATCGTGAAATCTTTAATTGTACATGCGGATCCGCTGGGACTGTTCAATAGAATAACTTATCAGCCTTTTTCACTATTTAATTATTTAATCTCAGATTGTCGCACTCTAGGCGTATGCGTCATAGTTGGTTCTCTGTCAATCTTTGCGACAAGATTTACGCCTGACAATTTACTTTTGCGGTATGAATCCCGCAAGGAATCACGCCGTCAGCGTTTGACTAAAATTGACCGCGTTTCAAAATCAAATCAATTATGTTTCGGTGTATCGGGGGCAGGAAAAACGGCATACTTGTCCCGCATGATACAGGACACATTAACCACCGACCCACAGGCATTTATCTGTATTGTTGACGGTAAGGGTAGTACAGAACGATACAGTTTACACGATAATATATCAAAACTGTCTGCAAAGTATAATCGCCCCCTTGTATTGATAAACGGTACAACCAACACAGTGTTAGGCGGTTGTGTATACGATTTCCTTGACGAAATTGATACCCCCGACTCCGCCAAAGATATGGTGATGTCATTGATAGTCGACCCTACCGTAGAGCAATCCGCAGGGTCAGAACACTATCGTGTTATGACCGAAGCATTTATTCTCGCTATTATTCGCTTTATGATGAATCACGAAATCGATGTAACCCTTTCAAACGTCCTACAACTTCTATATCCCGAAAATCTAAAATCAGTAATTGACAACACTGATGATGTTGCTGTTACAGAACGTAACGAGCTATTGCAGCGCATAGATTCATCTTGGAATGATGTAAAATCAAATGTGGAAAAGCTAAGAATGTTCCTCGACGGACAGGGGCAATCCATCTTTGTCGGGAACAGTGAACAGAAAAGATTCAATATCCGTACCGCTTATCAAAAGGGCGCAATCGTTCTCGTCCTTTCTGATGAAATGTCAATGCCGTCACTGTCGCAGAAACTCGTTAACCTCGTTTCAATGGACGTTCGCGCTCTTGTTGCAGGACGATTAACAGGCAAAATCGACATGGATAAACACTGCTATTGTATTTATGATGAATTCACATCATACGTCAGTGCGTTACCTACTGTTCGTTCAATTTACGCCCGCTGTAGAAGTGCCGAAGTATCTTTAACGCTTGCAACGCAATCGGCAAGCGATATTATTGGACTCGGCTCCGGTTGGTTTGATTCAATCATCAATACTTGCGACCGCTTTATTGTCTTTCGTCAGAACGGTCAAGAGTCGCCCGAGGCGTGCGCTAACCTTTTCGGTACGGAATTACACGTTACGACTACGGCAAGGAGTTCTGATTTCGACTTTACAGGAGAGGCTTCAAATACCGCTGACCGTCAATTCATTATCCATCCCGACGTTATCCGAAGTTTACCGAATAATCATGGGATTCTATATGACAAGAAAAAGAACATCTTAGCGTTCTTCAAAAATATATTTATTTCAATATGAAAGGATTTTGTGTTATGAAAAATTTATATGTATTCATTGATGTTCATTCTTTCGCTTCGTCTGCTGTTTCATCGGACGACCTCACCGCCGCCATTCGCACCGCTGTTGGTATCTTTAATAAGACGTTACTGCAGGATCGGTGCGGCATTGACGGATTCGCCGTTGTCGAAACGGACGATGAAACAACCGCAGATATTGTCATCTGCAAAAAACACCGCACCGATTTGGAGCTTCACGGCAACTTGTCCGTTGAGCTTTTGCCGAACATTTCCGAGACGGACGGCAAGACTATCTATCTTGATACGACAGAGATATTCGATGTATCAGGAAGTTACGACAAGCCAATCGACGAGATTGTACGTGAAGTCGTCTGTCGCGAACTCTGTCACGTTCTCGGCGTGGATGGTCGCATTGGGCTTCACCCCTACGGCTCAAAGGAGTACCAAAAGGATTTTGGTTTGATGTTAAACCCCTATTCGCCGTATAACGGCAAATTGGAAAAAGAGTATTATTTGACTGATGAAGAAGTCGCCGCCCTCAAAGCGACCGTTTCATCAATGGTTGAACATTAAATATCTAATCGGTAGGAGCTACGGAATGTCCGTAGCTCTTATTTTTTTTGCCCGATTTCTTAACCGTTTTATGCTCACTATCACTTATCTGTTTTCATATTCAAATCGCCGACGTTGGCTTTAGGCACATATTTTGCTCCGCGAATACCGCTATATCAAGAATTGCCCTACGGCGTCTCACGATGTTTGCTTCTTGACATATCGCTATTCTCTCCGCTTTTGTATGCACCGTAAAGCCCATACGACGACGATTTAAACGAATATCAGAAATACAGAAAGGTCAGGTGATAACAGCATAAAACTGAAAATCGGGTTAAGTAAAACCCACCAACTCAGAATTACCGAATATCCAATTTCAAATCTTTATCAAAAAGGAGCAAAACACAATGAAAATTATCGTAGTAAAACCCTTTCAGAATCCAAAAGTAATGGAAATCGAACACACCTTAGAAGCTATGCAGAAAATCGTCGGAGGGTACATAGAAGCCGTTTATCCGTTTGATGACCCCGATGTGGCTCTTGTCTGCAACGAGGAAGGAAAGCTCGAAGGACTGACCCCGAACAGATTTTTACTGAATCGCAACAATGGCGTTTGTGATTTCATTTGCGGCGACTTCTTCCTTTGCTATGCCCCTGCGGAAAGCGAGAACTTTGAGAGTATGCCCGACAATCTCATTCAGAAATACATTGATAAATTCAGCGCAAAAGGAGTTAGATTATGAGATATTTTACAGACTGTAAAACCGCCGAGGAACTCAAAAAGGCATATCGGACATGGGCGAAAAAGCTACATCCCGACCTCGGCGGCAACGCCGAAGAATTCAAAATCATGCAAGCGGAATATGAAAAACTCTGGGAGCGGCTCAAAAATGTTCACCAGAACGCACAGGGCGAGACCTACACCGCCAAAACGGAGACCAAAGAAGCCCCACAGGAGTTTATTAATATCATCAATGTTCTGATAAGGCTCGAGGGCGTAAACGTCGAAATCTGCGGCTCTTGGATATGGGCGAGCGGAAACACTCAGCCTTACAAGGACACTTTGAAATCGTTAAAATTCCGATGGGCGCACAAAAAGAAAGCATGGTATTACCACACCGAGCCATACCGCAAGCGTAGCCATCGAGAGCTGACGCTTGACGAGATTAGGGAAATGTTCGGTTCGCAGAGCTACACCGCAAAAGCCGAAGAAGAAAAGAAGCTGAAAGCAGTGGTATAAATAAGGTTGAGGGAGCGAAAGCTCCCTTAATCCATATTCCCGCCCGCCGACCCTCACAATCTCGATTGCGACTTTTTTGTTCTGTCAGCCGTTGCGGAATCATCAAAAATTACCACTTGTATTCGTTGTAATGCTTACAAGCTCTAGTGATCCCATCCCGATCGCACGCAAGCGTGCGTCGGGATGGGATTAACTATATTATATTACTTATATTTTTATAATAAGGATTGCTTTTTTACTTCAACTTATGATAAAATAGTTATGCTACATAATTTACAACTGAATAATGAATAGTTAACTTTATAAGTGTACCCTATACTTATATGGTTTTTCGGCAAAACTAACTGTGTAAAAAACACAGGTTCTTGTTTTGCTGGAAATATTTCAGTTGTAAATTGTGTAGCAACATTTTACTTTGAGCCTGTGCTTTTTGGGCGTGGCTCATTTGTTAAATGGGCTACGCTTTTTTTATTGCATTTTCGTTTAAGATATGCTATATTGAAAGTGCCAAACAATTTGAATAATTTTCTAATTCAGTGTGCATTTTTACTATTGTAAAAATGCAGGCTCTTATTTGCATACTGAGTTAGAAGTATCAAATTGTTTGGCGACACTGAGCTTGTGTTTTTGGCGCAGGCTTCGGCTTGCGCTTTTTTATTTGTCAAATTTTATTATACATACAAACTTTTCTATTCTTCGAATCATCTATATAAATAGAAAAGCCCGTGAAAGGAAGATGAAAATGAAGAAAAAGCTATCCCTGTTCCTCGCGGTTCTGATAGTGGTGCTCACAGTCTTGACCGCCCTACCGACTGCCGCCGCGAACTCCGACAATCTCGCCGACAGCGGCGCGGACGTTTCACAGCTTGCCGACAGCGGACTGTCCGCTCCGACAATCACTAAGATAGAAAACCGAAGTAACGGAATCTATTTGCAGTGGTCGAACGTCGGCGCGTATCAGTACGCTGTTGAAGTTTACTCTAATGACTACGAGACAACGACCTATACTACTTCATGCAGTTTGCTCTACACGAATGTCAAAGTCGGAACAACCTATACTTTTATTGTGTACGGCGTGGACAAAAACAAAGACCCGATAACCGATACGGATGATGGTTTTAATAATTCTATCACCTATACAAAATCCACACAGCCGACGGTTGCTCCTACCACAAAGCCGACCACTGCTCCGAATCCGACGGTCGCGCCCACCACAAAGCCCACAACTGCTCCCAAGCCGACCAAGCTCAGCACCCCCATGATTACCGGCTTTGACAGCGTTGACAGCGGCGTGAAAATCACTTGGGGAAAAGTATCGGGCGCAGAGATATATCGCGTCTACTACAAGAGCAGTGACGGATGGACGAAGATAGGCGAAACTTCTTCAAATACATTTGTTCATCCCAATGTCAGCTCAGGTGCAACCTTTACCTATACCGTGCGCTGTATGAACGCGAAGATGACCGAATTCACCAGTGATTTTTATTCTGCGGGATGGACGTATACATATAATATGGACACGCCCCAAATCACCAAATTAGAGAGCTTAACAAGCGGTGTTAAAATCACATGGAACAAGGTTCCCAATGCCACAAAGTATCGTGTTTATTATAAAAACAGTAACGGCAACTGGGTCAAGATGACCACTACCGCCGCGACCTCTTACCTCGACACCGATGTGCGCAAAGGCACAGCCTACACCTATACCGTTCGCTGTATCAGTGCCGATGAAAGCCACTTTACCAGCGCCTATAATAACAGCGGTTGGCGGTATGTTTACTCGCCTGTTCCGTTGGGCGAATCGGCGATTTACACCTCGGGCGATACCGACCTTGACGGACAGGTCACCGTCATGGACGCGACCATGATTCAGTATGTTCTTGCCAACCTCAAAACCGATACCTACAATGCGGTCGCTACACTCGGCAACGTGAATCCGTCCGACGGTTTTGATATCTCCGACGCAACCTTTATTATGAGGAAGGTCGCGTCTGTCGCGATACCGTCCACCGTCACGGTCGGCACGAAAAATGTCACGCTCGCGCTACCCGAATCGAGCACCTATTCCGCTCCTGCCGTAACCGCCGCTTCTGCCGCTGACGGTATCAAGCTGACATGGAACAAGGTATCTGGCACACCGCTCTACCGCGTATTCCAAAAGTCGGGCGGCAAGTGGTACCACTTGGCAGATACGACCGCTTTGTCTTATACTGACACTAACGTCAAAGGCGGATCATCATACAGCTACGCCGTCCGTTGCGTTACGGCTGACCATCAAAAGCACCTTTCGCCGTTTTCTTCCCTTTTAACTCATACCTATTCCCCCTCTGTGGCTCCCACTCAGCCTGCAACACAGGCCCCGACCGTGAAACCTGCTGACCCGACTCCTACGGCAACCGTTACACCTACTGTTCATGTCTATGACGGTAAGATTTCCGTTTCATGGAATGCTGTTACGGGTGCTACGAAGTACGTTGTCAAGACCTACTTTGCGAGTCAGGGTATCAACAATCCTTTTGATACGAAGACCGTCACAACGACCTCTACTACGATGAACCACGTGTTCACAAAAAAGGCAAACCAATCTTACTACGGCGAGACGTTCCTCACGGCCGTCATCGCATACAAAAACAACACGGCTGTCACGACCGCAAAGCCTGTCAGTACAACAACTGTGCAGAAGGCTATCAGCCGCAGGGGTAACGAACGTATCCGTACTATTTTTACTGTCAACAGAGACATCAACTTCTGCAATGTCTGCGGTAAATGGATGAAGAATGCATACCAGACTAATCTGATGGGCAAAATCAGCCCTGACGAAGCATGTATGAGTCATCAGCCTTATCACAAAGGTGCAGACGGATGTGGTGCAGGCTCCTACAGATGCTGGAAAGTCCAGTGGCCTTCAGGTCTGATGAACTACGAACAGAGTGATAATGCCAATTATCACCAGTATTGGAGTATTGTCGACACCAACTGGGCATATGATTACTATCCCACTGTTACGACTGCTCCGAGCATCTCTTCTATTCAGAAGGTAAGCTATACGAAGGAAATCCATCCTCAGCAATTGGATAATACTATTTCTGCAAGTGACAGAACCGATTCCGCTCCGCTCATGCAAGCAGACGGTGCTCTGGAAATCTCCTTCAAGCCTGTTGATAATAATATCAAAATCTATGATATCTGGGTCAAGACAACTGACGCAAAGTCCGTCAATAAGCTCACTCAGATTCCCACTGAGGGAGACAAATACAATAACGTCCCCCGATACAACGGCTTTGACGGCAGATGGACTTATGACGAGAAATACAACGACTGGGCTGTTATCGGTTATGTCCTCGTGACAGACAGCGGCTATGAAAGCTATTGCTATTTCACCGATACACGTACAGGCAGTTTCTGTAATAAGACTGTTACTACGTCTAACCTGTCCACTCTCGTATACACTCTGCCCAATTGGTACGGTAATGAATACAATTCCTGCTATGACTGGAACATGCTTGATAACAATACCAAATACGAGTTTGCTATCCAGCCCCGACTGGACAGAGAACGTGAAAACAAGTACTACTCCGACACTGTCCCGGCGGCGCCCAAAGGTCAGTCTAAGTCCTACACATGGACCGGTCGTGACTATGAGTATTATACAGAAAACAATGCTTATTTCCAAGGCGCATCTTTCAGAAATAGCGGCATTAAAACCAAATCTCTTGAATTATATGCGGAACAGAGAAATCTGAACTGGAAAACGTGGGGTAATTTCTGGCTGTATCAAATCGGCCACGATGACCGTACAGGAAAAGACTATATCACAGAAAACACTACTATGCCACTTGTCAACGGCTACCGCATTCCCGCTCGTACTAACTTCGAACACAACGGCGGCATTTACGAATGGAAAGGTTACAATCAAGACGGTAACTATGCACTGGCCACACGGGCTACTGCAATCAAACATTCGAACACACACAAAGAAGGCAACACCGCAACGTTCACCATTGCGTCACACGGCGTTTACGCCAGAACCTCTCTGTATGATATCTGGTCCAAACGTAACAATTATGGCAAACACATCACGTTGATTGACCATAGTATTCCGTATTATGACCCACTGTGTTATGAATTCACCATTGACGGTCAGTACAGATATTACTATGAGGATATCAATGACGCATGGGTCAAGCAGAGACCGTCTAACTACACGCCTGCAGTACCGGATTCGAAGGCTACAAGAAAGAGTACGAATGAACATTTGTATGAAAGTGAGATTCGTCCGGACCTGTATAAGAAGTAATTAAGTAAGCAAGCTCTCTGTCAATATTGACAGAGAGCTTGCTTGTTGGGTAAAAGGGAAGAAAAAATCTTCCCACCCATCTTTTTGAAAATTTCTACTATAGTAGAACAATCAAAAAACTTTCAGTCAGTCATGTACATAAAACAATCTCTACTAAAAAAAGAAAGGTGACACTGTATGCCTAATAACGGTCGTTTCGCCAAACCCGTAAAATTCACAATCATCAGCAAACCCGACTACATCGAACTTCAATGCCCCCATTGCAAACGAAACGTAGAAATCCCGTTCAAAAACGTAAACTTCTACACAAGTGACTGGTCAGAAGGGGGCGAAACCGACTGCCCCGATTGCGGACTCACCGTCAAACTGGGCGAATACGAATATAACTAATTTTCCTGCCTTGCGGCAGGAAGGTAAAATCAGCCGCAAGCGGCAGAGGGAAAAGGTAAAAAGTTAACATCCAGTACATCAATTTTGCCTCGAAAAATGGTATAATCTAAGTAGAAAGAATCCCATTGAATCCGAGGTGAATTTTTGTTTATGGCAGAAAGTCTTATGTATACAAAAGCGAGAAAATTGGCTCCAAAAATTGTGATTCTCTCTGACTTTATCCGTAAGAGATACGGCGAGAAAGATATGACCAACCAACTGAAAAGAAGTGCAACGAGTATCGGGGCAAACTTAGCCGAAGCCCACTATGCAGAAAGCAGCGCCGACTTGCTTCATAAACAGAAAATTGCTTTGAAAGAAGCCAATGAAACCAAGTATTGGCTTGAAGTTCTTTATGAGAGCGGCTACCTCGCCGAGGCAGATTACAAGGGTGCAAGCGGAGCGGTCGAGGAAATCATCAAAATTGTCGCAAAATCCGTAAGCACATTATCGAAAAGGTCATCTTAAATATGTGAAGAAGAAAGCCCACATGACACGCGCAACGCGCGTGATCATGTGGGTTTTTTTGTTTGTATGCAGTATATAAAGTACAAGGGTAGGATTAGTTGAAAGGCGGTTGCCGCCGTTGGCTTTACCTCAACGGTACGGCTTGCGGCGGTGCGAACGATGTTGTATAGCAGTATAAACCCTATACTTTAAATCTTATATTAATTATATATATAGTATATATCGCGCGCACGCGCGCGGGTACATTATTATATTTATGCGCGTATGCGTGCACGTGAGAATTAATGCATGAAAACCCTACAAGCATAGGATAGCAGATAGTGTGTACCGCATTGTCGTACTGATCCGGCGGTGCGGACGATGATGTTTCGCGGGTGTTTTTTACTACGTTTATTCTCTCAACTTCGTAGTTTTTACTACGTTCGCCGCGCCGTCCTACAAAAAAGGAGCAGGAAGAAGTGGGGGCGTTTCGTTTAAACCAGTCGTTTTGAACTACACAAACTACGATGTTACTACGATTACAACTACGTTTTTTTATTGTTAAAAATCGCTTAAACAGTGGATATTATATGTGTTTACTACGTTTACTACGATAATATAAAGTTAATATAGAAAACTTGAAAAAAGTAAAATATATATAGTAGATTTTAAATTAACGTAGTTTTCGTAGTAACGACCGATTTGACAAGTAATGATTCATACCCACATCCCCTTTCCCATGCTGTATTTTTGGGGGTGCAGGGGGAGATAGGGCGTTTAAGATTCCCTCTTGTTTTGATTTTCCTTTGGGTTTATCACCGTGTAGTAATTAGTTAAATCCTGTAATCGCAATCTGTTTTCAAGCTCAACAGGGTGCGCCGGTATGGATTCAGAAGCGTACTCCATGCTGATATCATTACGCAGTTTTTCTTCGTCTATGCTGATACAATGTTTTGTAATGTAATCAAAAACGATATCCTGTTTTGCTTGCTCGACCATTTCTTCTATTTCATCTATAATCGCGCGTTCTCTGGAATTATGGTATCGTTCTATCCAATTATTTTGCTCCTCTTCTGGTAATGAAAGTATATATTTGGTTGTGGTCTCAGAGATATTCGCTACTCTCATTCCTATCCGATTAAAGGTTATAACATCGTATACTATCTCAGCAAAACGGTCTCTTAATTTTTCTAATTCATCTTCCTTACTTCCGTCAATCTCACTCTCAAACAGTTCATCTTTTTCCTTTTCGATGTGCTTGTATTCATTGGCTCTAGCTTGTAACTCCTCAAGATACTCTATTGTTTCAGTAAGATTATTTATTTCGGATTCTAGCTTCTTAGTTTTCTTCTCTTCTTGTTTTTGGGCATCGTATGAAGGATATTGCTTTTGATTAAGCTGTTCTAATAATTCTGCTTTATATTTTTTAGTATCTGTATTAATTCCTATACTCCACTTAATGAATATGCTATAAAGATAGGAATTTAATAACATTTCTACAGCGTCTGAATTGAGAAAGTATTTATCCCCTTTTTTATGGTATGGAAGTACGCTGTCCTTTAAGAATTCTCGGATATAATGAGTGCAACTAGCGTGGTATGTATCATATAAAGCCAGAGCTTTTGCAGATTCTATATCTTCGATTTCAGCGAAGTCGCTTTTCAAAACAATATCAACCAGTTTAGATGTGCTTTGTTTTTCCTTTGACTCGGAATCAATATGCTTATCCTCAAACGCTTCTTCCAAGCGTTTCTTTTTTTCTTTATATTCTTTTGGTGTTAATAAAGCAGTAAATCTAAAAGGTTTACGTGCCAACTGGAACAAATCATTTATATTAAATTCCTTTTTATCTTTGGGTGCGGAAATATAGGCTTGTTGTGAGGCAAAATGTTTTTTCATATTTTTTTTCCTTTTTTACGTACATTTGGATTTTTGAGCGTGTCGCAAAACATGTTTTACGTACTTTTTTGATTGCCATTTTTATTTTTACATCAATAATACAAGAAAATTGTTCAAAAATCAAGGAAATATGCGGCTTTCGGGATGTACGTCATTTTTTCTGAAAAAAATTCATTATTATGCTAGAATGAACTCGCTTTCGAGGGCGACGGTACCGAATAAGCTCTTGCGAGCAAGAAAGAATCAGCGCTGACCTTTCGCAAAAAGAATAAGATAAGGAGGTCATCTTTATGAATGATGACATCACCGCTGTCCTTGACAGCGGCGGGCTTGACCCGCCAGACAATACGCATAACAACATTAACGGAACGTCAACAACGAGGAGATATATTTCTGCTTCGCTGGATGGTATACTCCAAGACGTAACTGTCAACTACTTAAACAGCTTAGACCCAGACAACCCCCCGTTACCCTCTCAGATTCGCGCAGAGCTTCTCGGAGAAATGCGTCACGAGATTAAACTGCATAATGCGTGTGTTGATAAGGAAGATAGATTTCCCTTGCCTAAGGTGATATGTGCGCCAAGTATTGCAGACATTTTGATACGCTGTCATTCGGTAAAACATATCCTTTATTCAGAGGATGACGAACTTGAAAATACCAATATTTTTGGGTACTATTCTAACTCTGGTTCACATTTAGGAGTTTATGTCACCTCAGAGACACAAATCGCACGTCTTTCTAGGCTGTACAATTATTCTATTAAGAAAGCAGAACTTAACGACATTTATCAGAATTTAGCTGAACGCGCTCCAAGAGTTTACCGGTGTGACAACCCCAACCTTGTTCCGGTTAATAATGGGATTTTTGACTACAAAGCAAAACAACTTCTCGACTTTTCGCCTGAGTATGTTTTTACAGCGAAATCAAAGGTGAATTATAATCCGTCTGCTCAAAACATCGTCATACACAATGATGTGGATGGAACAGACTGGGATATCGAATCGTGGATGTCTAGCTTGTCTGATGATCCCGAAATCGTTAATCTGTTATGGGAAATCTTAGGTGCTGTTTTGCGATGTAATGTCAAATGGGATGTTGGAGCATTTTTTATGTCGTCACTCGGCAACAACGGCAAGGGTACGCTCTGCGAATTATTGCGCGGACTATGCGGGAAAGGTTCATATGTTACTTTACCGTTATCGGAATTTAGCAAAGAATTCTCAATGTCCACCCTAGTAAGAGCAAATGCCATCATCACAGATGAAAATGACTTTTTGTATCTGGACAAAGTTGCTCGAATTAAGGCAGTTATCACTTCCGACCCGATTTATGTTAACAGAAAACAAATGGTTCCGATAACCCTTCGCTTTAAAGGGTTCATGGTTCAGTGTTTGAATGATGAATCGCCGCGCTTCAAGGACAAGACGAATTCTTTGTATCGGCGAATTCTGCCAGTTCCTTTCACAAAGTGCTTTACGGGCAAGGAACGCAAATACATAAAAGGTGATTACGTTCATCGTCAAGAAGTCCTCGAATACGTTGTATTTAAGGTACTCAATATGAATTACGATGTATTATCCTTCCCAACTGCGTGTCGTATGTTGTTGGACGACATTATGCTGAATAATGATTTTGTCAGCCAATTTCTTGAAGATGTTTTGCCGCAGTGCAAATGGAATCTTGTTCCCTATGAGTTCCTTTACCAACTGTACTGTACGTACTTAAAGAAATGGAATCCGTCTGGTACTCCTGAAGGATTTTACTCGTTTAACAAACGAGTGCGAGAGCTATTACACAATAGTCCTGATTGGGATGCTAAAAAAGTTCCCGTGAAAACAGGAACAAAGATGGACGCTCCAGAACCGTTGATAGTAAAATATCAACTCGAAGAGTGGTATAATCCTTTATATAAAGGTCCGGATGTTGATAAGTTAGCACATCCTCCTTTAAAGTATGAATATCGAGGAATTGTCCGCAAATAATCTGCTATCCCCGCTCGCTAGCGGGCGGGGATCAAGAATGAAAGGAATTTTTAATATGAACAAATATTACTCACTTGTAGATTTAGATAATCAAGAAGAAATTACATATCAGATGAATATTGACATCAATGACAGAAACGTCGTTGTTATTGATATTGCCCTAGAGCAAGAGAAGATTGACGTTTGCCATTTTTCTCAGGATTTACAGTTTGCTTTGCATATGGTTAACTATGTTTTGGGGAAAGATAGTACTAACCCTGCTTTGTATAACTTTACTTCTTATTCTATCGCAATAGATAAGGAAAAGAAGAAGATCGTGACGACAATTACTAGCAGAAATTATCGTCCCGAACTCCTTTTCGCAGAGATTTCCAGTGCTTTTCATGCAGTTTATATGTCATTTTTTGTGTGATGACTAACTAAAGTTTTATTACTGCATTTGTGAGCAGAAATAACGTAAGATTGGTGTTTGAATAAATAGAGAAAATTGTTAATATAGAAGGATTCTAATATGAATAATGAAATTGTATTATTGAACAGTTTTGAGGTTGCAAGTATTTTGCGAACATCTCCTGCAACCGCCAGAGCCATAATGAAAAAGCGTGACTTTCCTTTACTGAGAATTGGGCGAAATCTCATGGTAGAAAAAGGCTCATTTTACATGTGGCTACAGAGTCGGCACGCTATATAGAATATACCAAGAATATTGACAGGCGCGGACTGTCTGTGATAGAATAATCGCAGACAGTCCGTATCTGCCTAGCGGGAAAGGATGGTTATTATTAATACAAAATCTTCAAGCAAGAAGAAAGCTAGGGCATCATACGGTACAGGTTCTTTATTTTATAGCGAGTCTAAGAAAAAGTGGGTCGGCGAGGTAACCTTGATGATTAATGGTGAGCCGAAACGCAAACGCGTTTACGGTAAATCCAAGACAGAGGTAAGGCATAAACTCGATGAACTAAAAATGCAGGAATCCGCAGGGGAGTTTTTGGAAAAAAGCAATATAACCCTAACCGAACTTGCACAAGCGTTCATCGATAATCAGCTTGCACACAACGAGATTATCGAATCGACCTACTCAAGAAAAGTTGGAACGCTAAAGGAAATTGAACCTATTGGATATATGAAAATACAAGATATAACAGAAGACATTGTTGATAAATTCCTTGTTGACCAACTCGACTACTCGCAGTCGATAATAAACAAAATCTATCAGATGTTGAAAGCTACGTTTAGGGAAGCAATGAGAAAGAAAATCATTGTCGATAACCCGATGGAGTACATCAAACGACCAAAGTCACGTCAACCGAAAGAGGAAGTACGCGCCCTTTCTCTTGAGGAAGAACGAAAGCTAATCGCTGCTTTGAATGAGAAACCTACCTTATATAGAGAACAATTATTGTTGTCCCTGTTCACCGGTATGCGCATGGGAGAAATAAATGCTCTTGAAGTTAGTGACATCAATGTCAAAAAGCGATTGATATTTGTTAACCGAACCATTACTAAGGATAAAAATGATAATCCCATCATTGGTAAAACCACTAAAACCTATGCAGGCAAACGAACGATTCCTGTTAGTCAAGATGTCATTAATCTCTTAGTAGAGTGTATTGGTGATAAAAAGTCAGGTCTTATCTTTCTTCGGAAGGGTAATTTGATTACAACAACAAAGGTTAATAACAAGTTTTCGCGATTCGTAAAGGCACATGGTATCATTGATCCGACAATTTTGGGAAAAGTTGACACTCATAGTTTGAGGCACACCCACGCCTCACGAGCTATCGAAGGTGGTCAAGATGCCTTTTCACTGATGAAAGACCTTGGTCATAAGGACATAAAAGTTACTCTCAATACTTACTGTTCTGCTTTTGATGAATATAGGCGAAAAAATACCGATTTGGTTGAAGAATACTTAAAAAAGCAAAACTTGCGAATTGCTTAACAGTACGACCAACATTACGACCCATGTGTCGAAAACCCAGTGTTTAAGCCGATGTGTAGAGTCACTCGGACCATTAGAGGCGATTTTCGAATCGCCTCTTTTTCTTATGCTAATTTGTCTGAAAACGGCTTAAACAATGGGCTTAGCGCCTCTTTGTCAGTATAGCGAGTGTATGTTTCGGTTAAGTAAAATCAAGTAAAAATACTATCAATTTTGCTTCAAATTGCTATCATCTTTACTATCAACTATCCTACTATGCATGTAAAAATGGTTTTGAAAGAGAAACAATAACAAATTTGCTTTCTATCCTTTCAAAATCAAGCACAAATATAGGAAAGGTATTAAGCAAATGTGGATTATATGATTTTTCAGAAGTTGACTATGGTTACTCAAAGTTTTTCGAAAACACATTACATTCTTTCTCGTTTGAAAAAAGTCATTTTTATGAATCAGTTTTTACAAAAATGAAATTTGTAAATTGTAATTTCATCAACACAGTATTTGAAAACGCCAAACTAGAAAATGTGTTATTCATTAATTGTACTTTCAATAATTCCATATGGAAACATTCAAAAATGAAAGATATTAGTTTTGGAGAAGAATATAACGATTTTGGTAATAATACATATTTTCAAAATACTACTTGGGCAAAAGTCCAAATGAACTCTTGTGCATTTTACAATAGTGTTTTTACCGATAATATCTTTTCAAGGGTAACTATACTAAATTCCCGTTTTTTTAGTACAGATTTTTCTAATTCTGCGATAGACGAATTCACGAAAGGATATAATAATGAATTTGAAGATTGCATAGGTTTACCATATGAGTTTTAGGGGGAGATGCTTTAGTAATGCTTGTTTTTCAAAAAAATATACTGAAAAAGAGTTATCTTATTATTTCTTATTCCAATACTAAATCATACTCATCTGCATTTTGTACAAACATTTAAATACTTCTCTGGTGCATACTTAGCGGTATGCACCTTTTTATTTATAAAAAAGGTTGCACAGCCAAAAACATTGTGCTATGATTAAAGTGCCAAATAAATTCGATAATTTTTACTCATTGAGTGCCTGTATTTTTATCTTGGTAAAAATACAGGCTTGCTTTTCACGTGCTTTAATGAGTAACATGAATTTTGTGTGGCAGCAAAATGAGCTATGTTTTTCGTGCATAGCTTCATTTTGGAGCTATGCATTTTTTATTATTTAGGAGGGTTTTGTCTATGTGTAAGAAAGCTATATCAATTCTATTATCGTTAATGATAATAATTGCAGTCATTACCGCTGTTCCTGTGTATGCTTCGGCTGAAACAAGCGAAGATTTCGAGTATCAGATACTCGAAGACGGCACAGCGGTTATCTCCGACTATCTCGGTTCTAATACTGACCTGACGATACCTGAAAAGATTGAGGGTCATACAGTCTCATATGTCAATCTTTACACTCCTGAGGACAGCGAGGATGATACGAACATTATTACCATTAGGCTGCCGGGTACTATCGACTTTAAAGAATCATCTTTCCCGACATGTCTTGAAAATCTATTCTTTACATCAGATAACCCTGATTATACTTCTGTTGACGGTATTGTTTACAGCAAGGATATGACTAAGATCGAGTATTTTCCTAAAGCTCACAAAGGCGTCTATATCATGCCTGAGACAGTCACAGATATAGGCGGAGCCTTCTTTAGGTGCAGCGGAATCACCGAAGTGGTTTTGCCTGACGGTCTGAAAGACTTAGGACACTCAATTGCTGGAGCGTTTTATCAGTGTACAAGCCTGAAAAAGGTCAATATTCCAAGCTCGATAACCGAGATCCCCGCTCGTTCGTTTACCGAATGTACGAGCTTAGAAAGTATAGAGATCCCTGACTCCGTTACCACTATCGGCGGTCTTGCTTTTTCGGGGTGTGAAAGCCTCAAAAATGTAGTCCTCCCCGATACTCTTCGTGAAGTAGGCTGCGGACCGTTGAGCTCATTCGTCGGTACCCCGTGGCGCGAGAAATTATTTAAAGATAATCCGAACGGCATGATTTACATCGGAACACTTGCGTATGAATACAATGGAGATTGTCCCGCTAAGGTAGCTATAAAGGACGGTACAAAAGCTATCAACAAGTGGTGTTTTCGCTGGCGCACCGCGCTTGAAGAGATAACTATCCCAAATAGTGTAGAGAGCATTGGTGATCAATCGTTTGTAAGATGCAAGAACCTAAAATCGGTAACTATCCCAAATAGTGTAGAAAGCATAGGCAGCGGCGCGTTTGACGAGTGTACATCACTCGAATCCGTAACTATTCAAAACGGCGTTGAAAATATTGGTAATAAAGCGTTTTACGGATGTGAAAAGCTGAAAAGCGTTACCGTTCCAAAATCTGTGACAAAGATCGAAGATTATGCCATTGGTTATATAAGAGGATTTGTTTATGATGAAGAATACCATGATTCTTATGATACAGACGTCAAAATAGATGGCTTTGTGATTTACGGTTATAAAGATACAGAAGCAGAGAGATATGCAAAAGAAAACGAAATCTCTTTTGTCGCTTTAGAGGAAAACACGGAATTATTAGGAGACACGGACGGTGACGGAAAAATAACGATAATAGACGCGACATATATCCAAAGATATCTTGTACATCTAAAAGTATTGAGCTTTTATGCAGAGTTGGCGGACGTGAACGGCGACGGAATAGACATAACCGATGCAACATATATTCAGCGCAAGATATCCGAGATTGAAATTCCCTATCCGGTCGGTGAACCGATCAACAAAACTTAATAGGAATTAGCAATACAGTTAAAGCCGACAGTACATCATCAAAGGTGTACCGTCGGCTTTCATTAGTATGAACTGTTTTTTCTGTTGATTCAGCAGATCACTCATGACATTACAATCGAAAGCCGTTGCATAACACGATTTCTCTGAAACTTGCATAGGTAATACTAAGTATCCATTAAACGCTTTAACAAATTTATCGCAATAAATGTTAAAGTGTTTTAATGATACTTAGTATAAAGCATTGGCTTTATCCTATTGCTTTGGCACATGACGATCCGACGGGACGCAATCAACGATAAGCCGATAAAGACTGAAAATGACTTATTATCGGCAATTGAGTTCAACTATTTTCATCCTATGACAAATACCGATTCAGCTAACCGGTCAACAATAGGTGTCCAGCTGTAAACATCCATCAAGGATGTATCGCTATTCCCTCTACAACCTCGCCTACATAAAGATAACCCCGTTGTCATCCGAGTAAATGACAACGGGGTTTGGTTTTCATCGTTTTTGCACACCATCAAATTATATTATGGTGCGGCAATCGCAACCGATTTGATATGCTCCTACAGCTTTGAGTAACCGTAGCTGTTGACCAGCGCCTCGAGCTTCTCACCGTTTTGACACATCGGACAGCGGTGGGGCTTATAGCTCTGGTAATCCTGCAGATCGTGCGGATTGAAGATCGAGGTAACGGGGATGCCATCGCACTCGCTGACGGTGGCGAAGATCGACGATACGCCGACGATATGGCCGCCGTAATACTGGATCGCGTCGATCGCGGCAAGCGCGGTCTTGCCCGTGGTGACGGACGCGGCGAGGATCAGTACATGCTTGTTATCGATCATCGGGCTGGTATTGTCGCGGAACACCATCTGACCGTTGCCCATGAACTCGGGCGAGAGGATATAGATGGTGTGGTGCGCGTTCAGATTCATGAAGCTCGCGTCGGAGAGCTCCTGCGCGACAAAGGCGCCGATGACCTCGGTGCCGTCCAGACAGATGATCGTGTCGATGACGGTGTTGGTGCGGTAGAAGGACACAATCTCCTTTGCGACCGCCTTTGCCTCCGACATACGGAATTTTTGGGTCGTGACGTCGATATAGTAGTTGGTGTGGCTGTGCATCGTCGCGAAATGTCCCTTCTGCACACGCAGGAACAACTCGGGATTTCTGGTTCTGATCTTGAATTCTTTCGACATAAACACCCTCCAAGCGTTTGATGTTATCACAGCTTTGTGCTATGACAATATGATCTCTGATTGTGATAAAATAAGTTTACACCAAATCCGCCTATAAATCAATGGATATTCTGTCGGGATTTTTATGATCCGAATTAGATAGTTTTCACAAAGAAAGATGGATAAGACAGAGCAAAAGGCTCCCCTTTCGGGACAGTGTCGTGAAGTTAATACTAAGCCTTAATAAAAACCTTTATCATCTATTGCGCTATATTACGTATAGCTTTGTTGGGCTCCTTGACAGGCGCCAGCCTGCCTGCGTCGCCCGCCGCGCTATCCGAAATATATCACTAATATCTGATTAAATCTTTTTATCAAGGATTAGT
>OCVV011252326.1_pt1 | contig 34887 bp, 30 predicted proteins | sample 1539721 | NCBI WGS metagenome assembly OCVV01 (sample SAMN02144230, study PRJEB22623) | gut metagenome | biome: sheep rumen | host: Ovis aries | place: New Zealand | reverse complement strand
ATGGGGCCAGTTCCCCACTCTTGTGGAGAACAATAAAATATGAAAGAATTAAATTGGACTTATACCTATCCAATTTGATTATACTAGGTGGAACATGAATAATCTTAAAATAAAAGGAATTTCATTAAAACTTGTTAATAATGTTATAGATCATTTTTTATATGAATTAAAAGATACAAATCCGTTATTAATCAGTATGTATAAAGATAGAAACAAAAAGCCATATTTAGATCTAAATCCATGGAGTGGTGAGTTTATCGGTAAATACATTACTGGTGCTTATTTTTCATATAAGTTATCTAAAAATGAAAAATTAAAGAAAAGAATTATTGATGTTATTGATGAACTAATAAGCTATCAAGATAGTGATGGGTATCTTGGTACTTATTCTGATGAAGCTAAACTGACTGGAGCTAATTCATTTGAACCAGATAAAGTTGGTGTAACTTGGGATAGCTGGAATCATTACCACGTACTATTTGGAATGCTTCTATGGTATAAAGAAACGAAATATGATAGGTTTATTGAATGCATCTTAAAAGTCGCTGATTATTATTTAAACAACTTCTATAATGGAAAAAAGGATTTATCATCAATTGGATCTACCGAAATGAATCTAGCTATTTATCATTTCTTTGGATGTCTATATAATGAAACAAAAGATAAAAGATATCTTGATTTTGCATTAAAAATTGAAGAGGATATGAAAAATGCTGATAATGCGGAAGATTATCTTAAAGTTGGTTTAGAACATATTGATTTTTATAAATGCAAAAAACCTAGATGGGAAAGCCTTCACCCAATGATGGGCTTTATTGAAATGTACAAAACAACAGGCGACAAGAAATATAAAGATTCTATTGAGTTTACTATAAATTCAATAATTAGAACCGATTGTCATAATACAGGTGGCTTTTCAACAAAAGAACAGGCGATAGGAAATCCATATACATTTGGCGCTATTGAAACGTGTTGTGTTGTAGCGTTTGATGCTTTAGTTAAAGAGTATTATAAGATCAATCCTGAAGTTAAATATATAGATTTATTAGAAAGAGCTCATTATAATGCGATGATGGGAGCATTTAACGAAATAGGTTCAACATCTACTTATGATACTCCAATGGAAGGATATAAAGTAACAAACCAAGTATTCAATAACTTTCAAACAAGGGCTGGAGCTCCAAATTTAAATTGTTGTTCTGTAAATGCTCCAAGAGGAATTAGTGAAATAGTGGATTGGATGATTTATGAGAATGACGAATACATATATATTAATTCATTTGAAAGATGTGAATATGAATCTGATAATGCAAAAATTATAATAAAAGGACAATTCCCATATAAAAATAGAGTTATAATTGAAATTAAAAACTTAAATAAACCAGTTAAAATAAGAATACCATCATGGTCAATCGGCACAACAATTCTAATTAATGATGAAGTGATCAGTACAAAAAATGGTGATTATTTATTAGTTAATGAACCATCAATTATAAGCTTAACATTTAATTATTCACTAAGATTTGAAGACGGAGATAATGATGTTAAAGGAAAGGAATGCATCTATTATGGACCTATTCTTCTAGCTTATGATAGAAATAAAAATGAAATGGATTATGATGATATTAAAAGAATTCCAAAGCGCTATAAAGCTAAGATAATCGATAATTCTTTAAATATTGTGTTTTCAAATGGTTTAGTACTTACAGATTTCGCAAGCGCAGGAGAAAGTGGTAATTTCTATACCACATGGTTCAAAGGAAAATTATAGAATATATAAATAAAAAGAACGAACTGACAGTTCAGAATAACATGCACTAGATAGTAAAACTAGTGATTCTTCATAATTTAATTCTAAACTAAAGCAGAATCTAACTACTGTATTTTTGCTAGGATGGTAATTTACATCACTTTTTATTTTAGAGAATAAACGTCTATCTATTTCAGCATTTTTATAAACTTGAACATCTTCTAATTTTTTAATATCTATATATTTAAATAACAATTGTTGGAAAGAAAGCGAACTATTTCTTGATTCTATTATCTGTTTCTTGATATTAGATAATATTTCTTCTTTATCTAATTCTCTATTTCTTGTTTCTTTACTAAATCTTATATCTTCAGATTCTTTATTCTTTTTAGATTTAAGACTATATTTTATTGTTTCACTATTAGAATCATCAATATAATTTTGTTTAATAAACGAATCAATATTATTAAATATCTCGTAATTAGTATTCTTAATTCTTTTTTAATATCTTTCTTTCCATAGGTTTCTCTGTTAAAAAATTAAAAGTGATAATTTTTATTATTGCTCTATAAAACGAAGTAATCGATAATGAAATCGTAGCTAATAATGGTATATTATTTGTTTTAGATTAGAATAAACTATAGCTTGTTTGCACCAAGCCAGTTATCTATTCTAGTTTTGTGTTTTGGATACACTGAGAACAAATTAAATATTTTCCACAAACAACATTTTTATAATATCTTTGAGGATCATAGGTTTCTGAATTATTAATAACTATAATAGGATATGAGATTCCAAATTCACTACTGCAATAATTTTTATTCATCAAATTAGAAATAATAGAATTTGTTAATCTGCCATTTTCAAGTAAAGATTGAAACGTATTCTTCGCATATTGTCCTATACCGTCTACAGAAGAAGTAACTCTAACTCCTATTTTTTTGTTGTAACGTTCTTTTTTGAAACCGATGCATTTATTTTAATATGAAATCCATAATCAACATCAATAGTTTTATCACCAGGGCTTTTTATCGAAGCTCGGCTTGGAAGCATGAGCATTGACAGATATTCATCATATACTGATCCATAGATATTTTTAAATTGTTCTATAGCATATGCTTGAAGCTCTTTTAATTCACCAACATCATTTTTTGGAATTTTTATACCATTAGATTGCAATACTTTTTTAGGAGTAAGAATGTAATTTAGCGGGCAAGCTAATCTTAAAAAATGTGCTTTTAAAAATCTAAGCGCATCTGGATCGATGCTACCAGAAAAAGTTCTAACATAATATCCATCTTCACATTTTTTCCAGTCTTCATATTCGCCAAATTGAAAATATTTAGATCTTATTTGAGCCATTCCAAGCACGAATTCACCAAAATCATAATCAATTCCTGCGTCAATGATATGGCTTACTTTATATCCACTTTTGCCAATATTTGGTGCTTTGCCAGTTAAAACAAATGCCGATTTAGCCTTTTCTTCCTTGCAACTAGGCGTAAATTTTATTGGTATAGTTCTTTTTATTAATGCATTTTTCAGTTCTAAAGCCGATGGCTTCCAGCTATTATCATAAGCCAATTTATACATATAGGTTGCAATATCATTATCGTCATAGACAAAGCTAATGCCGCTGTTTTGATACTTGGTATATAAACCTCTTCTCAGCTTAAAAGCATCCCCGTTCCGGCGTGTATTGCCTGTACGAATAATAAATACAGCATTTGGATCTTCTATATATTCTTTCATTTCATTAAACCAGTTTTCAACTACTGATTTTGGTATCAATAATGGCTCTATAACTTTATTCCACAGTTCTTTAACAGAATGCGCCTTATCATCTTTTAAAGAAACAATTTTGTTTTTATTAATATTGTTAAATGCTTCTTCAATTCTCATCTATATTTAAATACCTCATTGATTGATAATATTATTTAAAGCTTTGTGATAATCTTCATAAGCTTGTTCTGTTAAAACTCTGTTATTTGATTCAAATAATGTTGCACAGCTGGAATCATTTGATTTATCTTCAAACCGATATGAATATGAGTGAACTCCTCCGAAAGGACAGCTCTTAAATGCGGGAACAGTATTGACAGAAAGTATATTTTTATATTTTCTAAAAACATTGATTAATTCGTTATAATTAATATCGTCGATAATCTTTGACACTTTATCACAAATCATTCTATTTTCTTTATATGTTATTTCACATTTTCTGCCTTTAATTTCTACTATGTAAGGATGTTTATTTATGATTTCCCAAGATTGATACCCTTCGGTGTCGCATAAATAAAAATTATCATTTTCATAATTGCATTCAAAATTCTCCATAAAAGCTTGGAATTGTTTAAGTGCACTCAATAGTGCGTTGTGTTTTGCTCTATTCTCTTCGCTTTTAATACCACCAGCTGAATACATCCCAATCAAGTCGTTAATTGAGTATGCTGATTTTCTGTTATATAAATCATCGACAGCGATGTTATATTCTTTGCAGATTCTTTCTACCCTTTTTGTATAATCGTAACTTGTGCTTTTAGTTTTTCTGCTCTTTATTAAATAGTTGTAAAAGTTTTCGAGTATCGCATTCGAAAAGTCTTTTTTATTTACTGCATATCCTTTTTTCTTTAAAACATTTAATAAAAGGCTTGTATATTCATCAAGAATTTTCTTATTATTATTCGTAAGAAGATCTTTATAGAGATATAAAGCAAGTTTTAGATCCTTAGCAATTATTTCATCTGGTTCTTGTTCTATTAATTTTTCTAATTCTTTCATTTCTTCGCCTCCCATGCATTATTATACTAAAACATCAGAATATTTTCAAGTGTTTTTTGTGTTTTTGTGTATTATATTAAAAACATTTCTTTCACACTGATTTTTCCTGAATAACAGCACAAAAAGAGATTGCTGATTGATATTAGATATTTTTCAGATTTTTCTACCACCAGAATCTAAAATTTCATTTTTCTTTCGCCAATCCTATCTACATTGTTCAATTGCCTTTTCTCCTCCGAATGCATGTTCAACTATGAACATTTTCGATAAGACTCTGTATAATTTTCAAAGTTTCCTATAACATACAATTCATCTTAATATTTAAATCATATGTCTTATCACTAACAACCATATGTGATTCAAAATAGTAATTAAATCCTATTCTCATATTGAACATATTTGTATATAAATAATCATCATTATTTTCTAGTTCAAGGTATATTCCATCATATTTTCTTTTAATAAATAAACTATATTTATCACTACGACAACTATGATCTTTTTGTATATATTCATATGGAATTATTTTATTGTTATCATCATATATTAAATCTTTCATTAACATCTCGATTCTTTCCTTAAGAATTATTTCCTCATCTGTAATAATTCTCTTATCTTTCAATCTATTAAACTTATTTAATATACTAGATGAAAAATATGATGAATATACATCATTATTATTTTCAATATTATTTTTAATAATACTCAAAACCATAGTTTTAGCTTCATCAAACTTTAGGTTTTGAGTTATTTTATTATTTATTTTTACTTTATATTTTATTTCACCATTTAGTATGGATAACGCTTTGTCATATTCAGGTTCTCCAAAACCATTCTCTATAGTACTCACAAAATGATTGCATAGTATCTCGTTATTTGAATAACCAAAATCATTATCATCTAATATTACAAAATTAGAATAATCATTTCTTACTAAATAGTTAATTACCTTATAAAACCTGTATGCGTATTCTTTTATTTTGTTTATATAATCTACTTTAATATTATAATTATCAAATACTCTTTCGATTTTATTTCTTTCATCTTCATACATTATTCTAGAAGAAATTACTACTATTCTAGAATTAGTATTCCTAATTAGTTTTACCAATAATCTTAATCTGTAGGGTTCAAATGTATCTTCTATTAAGAATTTATCACCTGTAGCGTTTAAAACACCATCAATATCAAGAAATATAATTTTTTCCATATATCAATTATTCTTTGTTATTAAATTTGTTAATACCAATCATATTGTAAAAATCTTTTAAAAATCTCTCTACATTTGGATCAATCATCCTGTATAAGAACTCATCTTCAAATTTAGATAATTTATCCTTAGAATAATATGCTTCTGCGATAGATGTAGCCATAGCGCCTATTGTATCTGTATCTCCTCCTACCGCAACACAGTTTCTTATAGTATCTTCTATACTATTAGATATTAAAAAACAATATATAGCTATAGGAACAGATCCTTGACATGAACTATTAAACTTATAATTTTTTACTAACTCATTAAAATCTAAATCTTCTATTTCTTTATAATATTTATTTACCATTATTTTCTTTATCTCTTCTTTAGTAGAACCATGAAGAGATAAAAATATAGATAAAGCAATAACTTCTGCCCCTTTAATTCCCTCAGGATGATTATGAGTAACTTCTGATACTGCTCTAGATAGAATTGTTACTTCTTGAACGCTTCTAGCTATCCAACCAACCGGTGATATTCTCATTGCGCTACCATTACCATAAGAATTATATGGTTTTAGAATAGTTTTCTTTTCATATGATTCTTTACACCAATTATAAAACATCCCACCAAAGCCAATATTCTTATGTTTATTCCAAGTATTAATAAATTCTATACATAGATCTCTTTTTATTTCTTCTAATGATTCTTTAGAATAATTAATAGGATAATGTCTCTTTAATACTTTCATTACCGCAAGAGTAAGAATAGAATCATCTGTCATTCTCATTCTAATATCATATATATTAAAATCTTTTATTTTACATGGATGAAATTCATAAATTGAACCAACCATATCTCCAATAATTGCGCCTAACATCTACTTTTTATTTAAAAGATTAATTGAATCTGCTACATTCGATTCAATTAATCCTTCAGTAACTCCTTTCGTTTTTATTAAATATTTATCTAATCCAAGTTCGTTATAATCAAATAATCTATCATCTAATATAATAAAACTATCTACTGCTATATCTTTATTATCACAATCTTCTAAATAGTTAATGATTCCTTCACCTCTTTTATAGATATCATTATCAATAGTTTTATCATATACTTTTAAACCAAATTTATTTAGCTTTTCATCTAAATAATTTGCGAGTATATCCTGTTTATATTTTAGTTCCTTATCTTTTTCCCAATGTTCTTTCCAAGTAGATGTTAAGACAATTAAGGCATCAGTGTTCTTAACTATTCTTTTAAGTAATTTTACCTTTTTATCTTCAATGCCTATATAATAACCTATTCTTTCTTTGGTTTTAGCGGTATTTAGTACCCCGTCTATATCTAAAAAAATAATTTTAATATTCATTTTAATATATTGATTTATGTTTATAATTAAATTTTAGATGGTTGCATGTAACACACAGCCATCTAAAGAAAGTAATTTTAATATGGAATTTTATTAATTGTTGTAGACTCTCTTATGCTTCTTATATCTGAATATAATAGAGTCTTCTTTTCTTTTAGCTTTTTAGCTAGTTTTAATAGGAAGTCCTTATTGTTTATAAGAATTTGTCTTGCGATTATTAAGTGTCTTTCAAGTTCAGCTTGTGTTACTGTTTCATATTTACCAGCAAAAGAATCAGAGGAATAACGAGCACCACTATTTGATACATCTAACATACCTAAACCACAAGTGGCATTTCCAATTAACCCGTCTCTTATTAAAGATGCGGCCATTTTTAAATCGCTTTGACAACCGCTACCACATCTACCATTATAGAATGTCTCGGTTGCGACTTTTCCGCCTAAAGCCATTAGTACACTGTCTGTTCTTGTTTCTAGGTCATCGCATAGTTTAGTAAAGCCTAGTCTACCACTTCTACCAGCTATTTTTACAGACGCAAAGCCAACGCTACCTTCTTTTATTGCTTCGGCTATTACTATATGGCCAGCTTCGTGCATTGATACTGCTTCTAACTCCTCCTCGCTACACTTGTAGCTTTCGTCTCTTACATCATAGTTTTCTTGTAAGTATGAGTTTACTATATCGTCTATATCAATGAATTCCTTTCTTTGATATGCAGCGTATATAGCACTTTTATTAATTATTGATTCAAGGTCAGCACAAGTTGAATATGAAATCATTTTTACAACGTCTTCAAAATTCATATTTTTGTTGACTTTTTTTGTTTTTAAATAGTATTCTACTATTTTTTTAGCGTCATCATTAGAAGGAGAGTCCATATTAATTTTAACATCAAACCTTCCATTTCTAAGTAATGAGCCTGGTAACTTATTATAATTGTTTGCGGTTGCGACTACTAATACATTTTTTGATTTTACACTATCAATGCCTGCCTGGATTGCTACAAATGATGAATCGTCTTCATCGTACCCTTTGGTTTCACTGAACTTGTCGATGTCATCAATAAATACTATTGCGCTTTCATCTTTAGCTGCTGCAGTGAATGTTAATGTTATTTCTCTAATAGATTGCTCTTTAATTTTGTTTTTTGTTAAGTAGTAAGTTCTAACCTTGCATTCATCAATTAGAGCTAAAGCCATCATAGTTTTTCCGAGACCTGGGTCACCGAAAATAAGTACGCCTCTAGGCATTTTTGCACCCATTTTGAGATATACATCTTTGTTTTTGAAGATGTCTATCACTTGGTAAAGTTCTTTTTTAACAGATTCATAACCAATGATTTTGTCGAATGAGTTCACCAATAATAATCTTCTCCTTTTTTTATATTTAATGATCTAAAAACTGGTTGACATTTTTTAAATCAAAATTTATAATTAATGTGTAAAGTGCATTTTTTATTTAGTTATAAATTCTTGCACTTTTATAGTTGAGCGTTTATATTATTTACCTTAACTCAAAAAAAATCAAGGAAAAATTTTAGAAATTTTATTTTTAAACTGCAATTCCATAAAATGCAGTTTTAGAAGGGGGATTATGGACAATTATTGTGATTACATTAAAGAAGAAATGGTTGAATACGATGGAACTAACTTTTATTGTATTTTATCTAAAAAAGAAATCGATGAATTAAAAAAGATATTGGATAGACATAGAAATTCTTTTAGAATACAACAAAACGCACTATCCAGTCTAATGAAAAGGATCATTCTTAATACTTACTTATTTATTAATAATAATGAAGTAGACATAGATGAAGATATTAAGAATATATTAAAAAAGAAATACTATAAAGATTTAGATTCTAATATTTCTGATTCATTATTTAATGATACTAAGTTAAGAGACTTTATTGTTGAGCTTGTAAGAATAAGAACTCTTAAAAAGTATATTAATCCAGTAGAGGATGATAATGAAGATGAGCTTGAAAAGAAACAATTTAGATTATCTAATGAAGATACCGAAATAATGAGCATTATCATGGGTTCTTCTTCTTTAACCCGCCCTGAATATATTTCATCACTTATTAGATATTTCTTAAGATCTCATAATAGAAGGGAAATATTATATTATGAGAATGTTTTAACAATTGAAAAAGCTGTTAGAGATAAAGAATATGTAGTAGTTCGTAATAGAAAAATAAAACCAGCATTAATAATAAATTCAGGTTTTGAAAAAAGAATACTTTATTTTAATGAAAATCCAAGAAAAGTAGCATATTCAAGATTGTTATTCTCTGAAGGATTAAATTCAACTATAACAAATCAAAAGTATTCAATAAGCGCGCTAGAGAATAAAATAATAACATTAATTAACGAAAACAGAACATATACTGTTTCATATGAATTAACAGGTAAAGAAATTGTAGATTCAAGAAATAGGCATATGCTTTATGAAGAAGGGTTTTTATCTCCTCTATTTCTAGTCAAAAGAACTATTAAAGATAATGTAATCACATCAGTTTTTAGATATGATTTATCAGCATATGACTATTTTAAAAATTGTGAAGAACAAGGATATATTAAAAACTTAAAGTTCAATAATAGTTACATAGAACTTAGAGACTCTATCATTGAGTATGAGTCCCACTAAAAAATAATCAATATTGTTATATTTTTACTTCTTTTTTATTTTATGTTTCCCTGCTGCTTCAAAAGAACAAAAACTGCGTTCTTCACCCTGGGTAAGATTACGGGACATCCCATAGTGAATAATATTTTTTGACTTTAATTCTTTAATCGCATCAAAAAAAATCTTTTTATAAAAAGAACTATTAGATGAACATTCAAAAAGAGATAAACAATCGTCAATAATAGCGTCTTCATATTTAGCTTCTATTTCTATATCGCCAAATGCATTAATATCTATATGATTAATATTAATAATTAATGAACCAGAAGTTATTTCAAACCAGTACTCATATTTTGTTTTTAACTTAGTTGGCTTGATTCGACATATTATAAATGTTTTAACTCTTCCGTCGATTTTACTTTTTCTATTAGTAATTTTATATTCTTTATCAAGTTCATAATCCGAATTAATGATTTCTTTATGTAATAAGTTACATTCTTTTATATACTTAATTGCTTTAATAGACGTTAATCCTTCTTCGTACATTTTGTTAAAAATATCAAACAGGGATCCTCTATACGAAACCCAATTAGTATTTGGGTTGCCTTCTGTGAACATAACTAGATTAGAATAATCATTGTTATGTTCTTTTTTTAATAGCTCATTGATCTCTAATAGATAATCGCAAAACTTTTTTTGTGTTCTCTGATACCACCAAAAGAAATATTTGAAATAGTTCATTTCTCTTTGTGCTTGTAAATAACTACAAGCTAGTTTTTCTTCTTGCCAATCAATTTTTTTATTATATTCTTCTTTTAAACGCTCGTTTTCAAGCGCTATAGATTCTGCTTCTATTAAAACATCATTTAATAATTGTGATTTTGAAATTATTTTTTTAAATTCTTCATAAGAATGAGATTCACTTTTTCTTCTTAGGTTTGCCATCAATATACGCCATAGAGGACAATAAATATAAATTGAATCATCACTATCATAACATATATCGAAGAAGCGTGTCATACTATAGTTTTCAAATTCACCCTCTTTAATTAACAATCCTAGTTTAGAAAAGAATAAATAAACAATATCTCCTTCAATTGTTTTTGAAACGTAAATTATATATCTATAAAAGTAAGGATTGTTTGAAGGCAATAATCTCTTCAATTCACTTATATAGATATCATTATCATTTTTTGATTTTTGAACTGCATTATTATATTTCATATTATCTCCCCTTTAGCCCACAAAGAGAAATAAAAAACCCATCGTATAATTTCGATGAGCAAAATCATATAAACCCATCGAACAAGCTTTACCACCTTGTCATTATGACAGGTTGGTGACGGGTCATAGAGCTTGTCTCTCGCCGTACTCTTTATGGATAATGTTTATTATAGCGGGGTATATTAGAATAATCAAGCATTTTTTTACTTAATTTGACTTCAAATATTTTAGATTCAAATGGTTATATTTTTATAGCTTTGAATTAATAAATAACTTTTAAATATTTAGCACAAAAAACAATTTGAAGAAATATTCCTCATATAATTCTTGAGAATAATCGTCATGCATACCTTTAAATATTTTATAAGAAAATACAGCTCTACTAAAAGAATTAGTTACAAATTGTATTAAAGAAAGCAATTCTTGAGTTTGATTAACAAAGTGATAATCGTTTTCATCAAACATTTTTACTTTTACTATAAGCCATAAATTCCTATTTACCAATATAAGTTTTATTGTATAATATTTTTCAACCACTATTAACATGCAATTGTATAATATGGGTATTTTTAAAACTTGATACTGAGTAGTAATCATTTTATTGCACATATTCTATTACAAAAGCCTATACTAAGTGAATTTCAACTTTTAAATCAGCTTTCTGTTGCTATTAGTTCGCTAGCCTCGTTATAAACTCGTATTTGTCTCCATTTTGTTTTACCTTCTTCATAGACAATACGTTGTTCGTGAATGATACGACGAAACTCTTTATTCATTTGAATTTCTGAGCAAAAATCTTCCCACATAATCTCTTCAGAACCATTAGTGTTCAATTCTGTAATCCTGTATTGCTGTTTTGAAAGCATATCTGATACTTTATTAGCAATTGGTAAAAATACTGGATCCCAATTGATACTTGTAATGTCATCTTTGGTTATCCATTTACATTCTCTTTCATGAGCAAGAACAATATTTTTATCATTAGCAAAGCTTAACTCGGCAGACATACGAGTGCAGGCTTTTTCAACATTAGGATAATAAATCCCAAACGCGAGACTAAAGTCGCTTATTATTTCCTCTTTAAGTGAAACAATCTTAGAATTGCCTAATAAATTGTGCTCTTTTTCGCTATGTGGAAACTCCCAAAAATCAGGGTTGCTAATAGAACGACAACAAAAGATCATGTCATTGTAAGTAAGCACTAAACAAACATAATTTCTCATAAAATGATTTCTCCTTTTTATTTCATGCTTTAATTTTAAAACACGACTCATAAAATAATCAATGATTTATTTATGTGATTGTGAATTAACCACTCTGGAAGGTGCTGATAGTTTTCATAATTGTTTCGATCAACTATGATTAAATAGAATTTATATTCCATCTACCATTAAAGATTTATCATTCTTATCTAAAATAAGTCACAATGAAATTAAAAAAATAAAGGTAAGCAAAAACAGCTTTTCTTCTATGATGATAATAATATTATTTATGATATGAATGGTATTTTAGTCTTTGGATTAAATTCAATAAAGATTCCTAATAATGTAGGAAAGATTTTATATACTGGATTTAAAGGTAATGAATCAATAACTAAAGTGTACATTGGTAAAAATATCAACTTTATTCATCCAAACGCATTTAATTATTGTATAAATTTAAAACTTTCGAAGTTAATAAATATAATAATGTATTCTATACAAATGATAAAAATGATGGCATTTACTTAAAAGCAAACAACCGTTGTGTTGTTAGTAATAATAATGATAATAGTTTGCTTTCTAGAATTCCAGTGTCATATAAAAACTTAGCATTAGCAAAACTTAACGGTAATAAAAAGAATTCTGATGAAGAAGAGTTCTCATTTAAATTAGTCGAAGACGATTATCTTCCGTTCTAATAAAATAGATTAAAGAATATAAAAGGTCTCCTAAGTTAATAATTTTTTAATTTGATTAATTATTAATTATTTATTATGAGGCCTTTTCTTATTTATTGAATTTAACTATCTACCCAATTTTCCGTAGGTCCAAATTATTTAGCTCTTATATGTTGTTTAGCCAAAAAAGTTAAAACATACTTTTAACGTTTCAAATCTTTTAAAAATTTCTCAAATCCATGTGTATTTAAAAAATAGTTTTCACTATTACCTTCTAAATATTTAAGGATATCATTCTTTGAATTAGAAATTTTAACATTTGGTTTTGGGTTAATAAGAGAATTAAAATACATGCCATCCATATAAGATATGTAAGAAACATTATTGTCTTTATATCTAATTAAATCTATAATCTCGCCTAGTTGCTTATCTTGACCACCTCCGCCTTCTTTAAGGTGTTTATGTTCGACAATAAAAATCCTATCATTGTATTTAAAAACGGCGTCAGGCATTTTCTTTTGTTTTGAATCCGTCCAGCGGCATTCAATATGATTATCGCTAAGGAATCTCAAGTAATTGTCCACTTGAACTTGGTCAGGTAAGAAATATTGATTGTTTTCTAGTGAAATATTATATATTTGTGCAAAATGGTTATTGTTTAATTGACTAGATATCTTTTTTGCGCCAGCTGAGCCAATTCTTTTATGAGCATGACTATCATATAGAATTTGTAAATACCCACTACCTATTTCTGCATAAAGTTCTAGTCTACTTGAAACAAAAGAATCCAATATTTGACCCAAGAAATATTCTTTATCTCTCCTAGATAACGAATAATAAAGTGAAAAACTGGCATCAAATATTGAAAAAGATTGAGCAAATGCAGTAAGATTCATTCCATCGTATTCAAGCAAATCAATAATTTTGTTTATGAAGCGTCCAAGTTCGTCCTCATTCATATCAATGTGTTGCTCTCTGCATTTTTTTAATTCAGCAGCATACTCTAATATTGTTCTATTTAATTCTCTTTCATTCATAACCAGAACATTAGTAGAATCATTAATAATAACTTCATCAACAAAATAATTAGAATCTAACAATAACTCTTTATGATTTAATGAATATTCAAAGTAACACAAATTATTTTCTAACATATTCTCACCAATTACGCTCTCTGAGTTCTTTCGTAGGCTTCTTCTAAAATAGCCCTTGCAGTTTTATAATCAAGTCGTCTACGTCTAACGCCATTTTTCTTGTTACCTTTAAAAGGAGATAAAAGAATGTCGGCAACTTGCTTTCTATACTCCTGCAATATTTCATTACAAGTTTCAACATAATCATCAATATTTGATACATCAGGTATATCAATTACAGTAATCAGTCTAGAAGAGACGCATATATTCTTTATATCATAATCTAAATCTTTAACATTTAAAAATTTAATGTCATTATCTCCAACGGTATTATCAACTGCCCTTAATGCAATTTGCCCAGATTTATCGTTAAATTTAATGTTGATAATATTTGTAGGAACTTTCTTATATCTTAACAAATCAGCATATGTACAAATAAACTTTTCGTTTTTATAAAATTTTATGCTTGAATATTCATGGACAGTATCATCAAAGCAGCAAACACAAACTGGACAATCGGTATCAACAAATGGAATATTTTCTAATATTGTAACAGAATCTAATCTATCCTTTGAGAATGAACTATTTATAAAGGTTTCCGGAATAATAGCTACAACATATTTATACGAATTTAACATTTTTTCAAGTGCCACTTGATATAAATCATCACAAGCAGTATTCATAAAATATTTTGCAACTTTCTTATAAACTTCTTCACCTTTTCTTCTTGCACTATAACTTGCTAAATAAGGTGGATTAGTAACAATAATACTATCTTTATATTTTTTTATCTCTATCAAGCTATCATTTATAGGCCATTTTAATGATGGGTCAATATCCAAACCATAAACTCTACTAATTTCAAAATTGCTTTTAACATATGAAAGCAAATCGCCATCACCAGCAAAAGGATCAACACAATACTTGATGTTATGATCATTAATACATTTTTCAATAAAATCATTTACTTGTGGTTGTGCCCAGGTAGTTTCTTTTGTAAAAAACTGACCTAAAGCAATTTTTTTTACATCTTCCATAAAAGTCACCTTATATTTATTATATCATTTTGAGAAAAAATCTTCTAATAATGATTCGATTTTTTCTCATTTTTTCTCATTTTTTTATCATTTTTATCATTTGTGCAATAAAATAAGAGATGCACTAAAAGTACCACAGTCCATTATCCTAAGGAACCGGAAGACCCAGCTTTTTTATTTTCTTGCAAACATAGCTTAGTCTCTCAACGTATCAATATCTCTGATAGATATCCTTTCAAGTAAAGACAATATTTTTAATTAACCATTCAATGAGTCTATGCTACTATATTTTATCATAATCTTGATTATATCTAAATTTTGTTTTTATTAAGTGCAATATTGTATTTTTCAATGCGTATCTCAAATGACATATCTATTTGGACTTTTTAAGAGATTCTTTTTTAATTTTCAGCATATTCATTTGCGTAAATGCTAAATAATTTGATTAAAGAACTGTTTTTTGAATAATTCGGCCGATTAATTATACACTCCAATAGGCTTTTGATTTCCGGATAAATATCATAGTTAAGCTTTTCGTCATCTATTTGAACTACAATATTGTTTATTTTTTCATATCTGTTTGGATTATTTTTACAAATCTCTGACAACATAAATGATTGTTTGTTATCATAACAAGTAATCCATTTTTCAATAATATATAGCAACAAAGAAAAGAATTTTTCTTCCCAATATTTAAGCGAATTCTTCTTGCTGTTTTTATTTACAATTACAATATTTCTTTTTAAGAACTCCATTAAGAATCTTTTTATGTATATACGATCATTATACTTATACATTAATAAATATTCTGAATAAATAGTAGATAAACTATCTCCATATTCTTTTTTAAAAGTATTTAAATTAAAACCATCGATGTATATATTATTAGAGGTTTTTACAATACTATTTCCAGAAGAAAAAATTGATTGAGCCATATTTAATACTTCAATATTTTTAAAAGATGTCGTTTTGTAAAAGCAGGTGGTAATTAGATTCGTTTCTCTAAAAGAATCGTCTTGCCCGACACAAGTCGTTAATAGGCCATCAAACTCATCGTTTGCCATTTCTTTTTTATATTGAACTAATTCTTTTTGATAATTAGTAGATACTTTGCCATTGCTCATATAAGTATAGACTCTTTTAGATACTTTAATATTTTCTTCTGCTGCAGTTTGATATTCGTATTTGTTTTTAATTTTCCTATATAGAAGCCACTGGTCGCTTTCTCTTTTCTTGATGGATGCAGATCTCTTATCAAAATTGTCTTTGCCAAGCACATGTTTATTATAATGATAATCAAGTCTATTAAATTGATAGCCCATAAATATCTCCAATCAATACTTTATTATAACAATTTATAGTATCCAAATATGGATTTGTTGTCATATACCTTCTTTCATAAATCATATAATGTAGCGATAAAAATGGAAAATGATATTCAAATGGTTGATAACTAGTAAATTCATTTATGTAGTAATCAAACTCTCCGTATGTCATTAAACTTGAAAAATAATTTGCTCTAGTTTCGTTTATTATCGGCTGTTTGTTATCAAAGCCAATATATTGGAATACCGAATGGCCTATTTCGTGAAGCACTACGAGTTTTGTGAATGTTTTTATTTCGTTTTCAAACCATTTATCCTTTGAAATCATTTTAGTCGTTTTCTTAATGTTTTTGTCGCAAATATAAATTGCGTGTTCTTCTTTTACAAAGCAACCTAATAATTCAACAATTGTAGGTTTTGCTTCAGTAATTTGAAATGGATCGTTTTTGTTGTTTATATCTTTTCTTATCCACCAGTCATCACGCATCAATGCATTGTCTTGATAGTTTCTTTTAAAAATGCCAAAAGGATTATCTTCTTCATGTCGATATTCTTTTTTTGTATCTTCGTCTAAAAATCTTGATTTTAGTTTTAAAACGATATTATACATTTCATCACTTGATTTAATTTCTATTTTTTCTACATACATCAACCCAACAAAGTGAATTTCATCCAAAAAAGTTTTGTTGATTGTGGTTTTTTTATTCCTAGCTTGGTTATAGTTTTTACTTTCAATAATTATTTTTGAATCATTATTTTTGTGATATATATAACTTAAAATGATATTTTTAGTACACTCTTCAATTACATCATAATATTTATCAAATAATCTGAAAAATGGAGCTTTTTTTGGATGAATATTAATTACTTGGTTGTTTAGGTCTACTTCATATTCAAATCTACCAATATTAACAAAAGTAGTTATAATTGAATCGTCTAATATGTTTATTTTTCGGTTTCTTATTTTAATCATTTTCTGACCTCGTGTTATATTTTGTTAATTTGCAATAATGTTAGTTAAAAAATTTACTAATTATACTTTTGAAGAAACAATATAAAATTTATATTCTAGTTCTTCACATTTTATTGTTTTCTCTCTAGTACATAATATAAATGATTCTATCTACTTGTCAAGAAAAGTAGACACATAGGCGGTTAAAAGTGTACACTACACATGCAGTATTTTTTATAATTCAATTGAAAATTTTGATGAAACAAATGCTTTGGATTTACTACAACATTTTATTTGTATTAAAATCATATTTAATCTTTCCTAAAACAAGAGTTAAATAATGAGGAATAGTTATAATATCATCATTTTCACTTACATTATAATCGCCAATTTTTATTAGCTTCGTTTTACCATAATGTTCAGGGTGATTCATAACTGTTTTGCTAGACTTTGTGTTTCCTATTTTAGCTTTAACCTCTAAAAGAGTTGAATAGCCATCATAAGATATTGCAAAATCTATTTCTAATCCACTTTCCTTAGCAAAATACCCTCTTATTTTCTGTATTTATTATTATTTAATATTATTGAATGTTCCTGTTCTTGGCAAAAATAATTATTTCTCCAATCCTTATAAATGTAGTAATGCATCTTGTCTTCTACATCACTCCACATAGCAGGTCTATTAATAACTACAACTTTTTTTGAATATTCATATAGAGGATTTATTTTAGTTAAATCTTTTTCTTTTGGTAAACGTTTTTTTCTATAATCAACCTTTCTATCAAGCTGTGAGTTAATTATAATAACCAACTTTAAGGACCATGATAATTCAAGTAATATTTTTAAAAACCATTCACCTTTATCATTAATTAATTGCCAGTAGTCTATAAATACAAATTTTAGTTTTTCAGTCCATGTTTTTTCAATTCTTTTAATGATTTCAACAGATGAATGATATTCAGTAATGACTGATTTATCACTGTTATTAAAAAAGAATGAAAATCTATCACCATTTAAATTGAAATAAAGGTATTCATATTCACCTTTAAATTGCTTTATGATCTCATTACAAGTATAGGTCTTACCAACAGCTGGCCTACTTGAAATCATTATTAAACTTCCATCATTAATATCTTGTTTTGTTACTATTTGATTTAATTCTATTTCTTTATATACTTGTTTATTTTTCATATGATTCATACCTTTCAAATTAATTATTTATCATCTATATTCACAGAATCTTTTCCAAAATAGAACTTTCCTGCTTGCCATAAGTATTTATCAATATCTTTAAAATTGTATTTTTCTAGATTATAAAAGCTTATAAACGTTTCGTATATTATTTTGTATTTAGGATAATCTTTTAAATCTTTATCATTAAAAATATAGAATTGATCTACGTTTCTAAAATGTCTTAGCATCTTATCTACATATGAATCATAAATGGGATACATGTCTGGTTTATGATGACTACAATATTTAGTAGCAAATGAATAAAAATATTTCTTTTTTGGACCATCCTTACCTTCAATAATGTTTGTTGCTATTGCATTAACTATAGATGCATCACCAGAAATCAACTTTTCATCTATATTTAGGGATTTTATATGACAAGCAACATCATAAATCTTAAATATATTTGTACTATAAAAATCATTAAGAACAGAACACTTGATTAATATATTTTTAAGATCGCCATTAGATTTATATTTATCAAATACCTCTGCCACTGCTTTTTCTTGATGTTCATATTTACCATCGTCTGGTAACTTCCATTTACAAAGCCATCTCTCAACTTCATTAGTGGTTGGAGTAGGAATGTTTTCAGTAATCTTTTCTTTTACAACTTTCATATATGTTTCTTTCTCTATAATGTAATTGCCGTTTTCTCATTATAGTCTTTTTTATTTATTATTTGTCTATTCTAAAGGGAGATATTCATTATCATCATATTCAATATTATTGTCTTGCGTGTGTCGGACAAAAAGAGCGTTTTCCTAAGTGTGTCGGACAAAAAAGGCATTTTTTCACGCTCTTATTAAATTTTACCACCTTAAAAAGGTTGCGAAGATTGTTCCATAACACTAATAATGATACAGCTACTTTTGTTATTTTTTGTTCATCTCGATAAATTCATTCAGGTATTTAACTGGATAGGGAACAATCGTCAACTCGTTATATTTAACAAATGACACAGACATTAGTTTTAGCAATTCTTTTACTAAATTTTTAGAATTTCCAACTTTTATTATTCTTCGAAAATGGCTAGCATGTTGAAAGTCGAATCGAATATTCGTACGTTCTTTCCCAACGTTGTAATAATTTATTCCATCAATCTCAACATAATTAATGTTAAACAATCCCGGATATATCACTTCTTGAACGGCTTTCTTTTTACACATAGAATTTTCGCCAAAAACAAGTGGATTTGGCAATGCTACAGTATCAGTTCTTTCAATATAATTCGTGTTCCCTTTATCATCCTTTATTATTAATTCTAGGTTTCTTTTTTCATTAAAATCTTTAATATAATTTGTGAATTCGGAAGCATTAAATATATTCATTTCTTCTTTTTCAATCAAATAATAGCCATTTGGATTGATTGTCATTTTATAAATATTATTTTTGTCCTTATCGCATTTTATAAATTCCCAATTATTTTTAAAGTTGTAGGCGCTCCAATCATCATATGAAAAATAATTATTACTAATGATATCGTTTTTAATTAATAATTCTTTTAATATAGTTACAAGAGAGGCATTCATTTTATTATAATCTTCAGTGTTAATTATACTAGACAATTCCTCTATAGTTATACACTGAGTGACTATTTTTTTTGGAAGCAGATTATGTACATCTTGCAATTGATTATCAATATAGAAATCTTTATTGTGTATTATTACAATGTTAAACATATCTTTTTGTATATTTTTATAAATTCTAATCTTTTTTCCGAGGGTGCATTCTAAATTGTGTTTCAATTGTAATATTTCATTCTTGTTTTCGGTTTCTTTTGTCCAATTAACAATTGCTATATTATAGTTTTCAATTAAGTCTCTAGTAACAACTTCTAACTTTACTCCATTAGATGGTTCAGATTCTAAAATATCGTACTCTTTAAATTTTACATTTAAGTAATCACTAAATCCATTATTTAGATGATCGAGTAAATCATACATTATTCTAGCTCTTCCGCTTTTATCTGTTAATTTTAAAAACACCTTGGATGCTTTTTTATTTCCGTTTGCCCTTTTTATAAACATAATATCTTCGTGTTTGAAGCAGCGCCTTAGTGTGTTGTTATTTCCTCCAAAAGTGTAAACGGGATTGTCGATATCGAATCTATCAACCCTTTTAAATGTACACGCAGAACAGTTTAATAATGTAATATTATAAACAGGATCATAATTAATGCTCAGTTCTTCCATTTTTACAGAATTCTTTGTTTTTGCATCGAATTTGTAAAATTTACCTGTAAGATTATTGTATGCTAACTCATCGGTGTAGTTAGCTAAAGCATTAATAAACAATCTTAATAATGTTTTATAGTAGTCAGTATATTTAGCATCTACTCTTTTATAACTAATTGTTTCGTTCAACTTTGCACACAATAAATCTCTATATCCATCCTCATCCATTAACGCATAGGCGTATTGACCACCAGTATAAGATAAAGAAATAAAGTTAGCATCTTCAATATCAAAAATCTTCGGATTTGGTTTCTTCTCATTATTAGATTTGAATTCAACGATTACAAAATCTCTATCAACCTTTTCATAATCGATATGAATATCTAAAATATTAGTTGTAATTTTCATTTTGCGTCCCCCAACAAATCATTCAAGCATTTAATTGCTTTTTCATTTAGTGTTAATTCATTTTTATCTATAAGAGCAGGTATAACAAATACATTATTTTTTCGTTTTATATTTTCTTTAGCATTTCCCATTATGTTGATTATAATGGCGTAATCAGCATTGATTTCATCTATTTTCTTTTGAACTTTGTTAACATTTAATGATTCTCCTGTGTTGTTCCATAATTTAAAATCAATATAAATGTTTTTATATTTATAATCGAATTTTTCAAAGACATAACCATCTTTTATATCTTCCAAATTATATCCAATGTGCTCTAGTATTATTTTGCCTATTGCTTCGCCTAGAGCACCTTTATAAATATTATTGTAGACAACCGGAAGCATCATATAACCGCTTTGTTTAAATTCAGTAGCATACCCTTTTTCAATAAACTTATTTCTTATAAAATCTATTTTCATCAGTTTTGAAAGGTTGCAGTCTTCTTGAGACACCTCAGATATTATTTCTGATGTTTTGGATAAACTTATTTTCGCGCACCCAAAATCACTTGTTTGATTGTAATAATACTTGTTAAATAACTTGTCTGATGCTTTAAAATAACAACCAAAGAATCTATTTCTTTCTCCAAAAAAAGCATCAGTACATGGATATTTCAATGCTTGTTCTCTTAGTTTTACCCATATATCTATATCATTTTCATTCCAGAAATTATTGCCTAACATGTAGTGAATATTGTCATTGATAACTTTGTTATCATTTTCTGCTTTTTGAATGTCTAAAAATAAACTGTCACGGTTCGGCTTAAAAGTATTGCTTTTTTGTGCTTCATCGATTATTTTTTTAAATTCTCTATTTAATTTTCTATGCTGGATTGAAGCTAAATCCAGTTCGTTAACAATGTCTTTATCTACGAATATTGCTGTATCAATGCTTTTGCCATGAACCCTGCATATTCTACCAACAGCTTGTATTAATACACTTAGTGCTTGATTTTTAATTGAATTACATTCATATAAGTTCGAGTGTTTTAAATTTGAATCTGAATTATGTATTCTTAAAAAGCATTCTTTTATACATACGTTTTTATCTATTATTGAAATCTCACCATTATTATTTAATGCTTCTACTTGATATATATATTTTATTAAATCGCTGTTTATATTTTCGCTAAATGATGAAGTATTAATTAACATATTAGTCGGTTTTTCAACGTAAATCGAGCTTATATCTTCGCTAATAGTGAAACCATCTTGCTCATATTGATATTGTAAATTTTGGCCAGCTCCTGTTGTTGGATAACTTGAAAAAATAATTATATTTTTTCCTTCTTTTATATATTTTTGGTATTCTTTTTTACTTTCTTCAAAACCCTTTGTTAAAAGATTAATAATAATGTATTGTTCACTAATTCTGCTTTCCTTTGTAATAAAATCTATTGCCTTTTCAAATGTTTTTTTCGAATACAAAAGCTCGGAAGAATTGCTTAGATTTCTATTACATAAAATCAACATAGAAGGAAGTTTTTTATGAATGAAAGATTTTATTGCTAAAAGGACTTTTACAAATCTTCTATTATTATATTCATCATCAGCTTTAATAGATAGTAAATTAATGAAATAGTTTTGATAATCTTTTTTTTGAAAGATCTGGCATATGATTGCGCTCGCATCTGCTGCATCTTCAAATTCAACGGTAATATTTGATTTATTTGAGCTTAATATCTCTTCTATATACGTATTTAATCTATCTATATCCTCGCAGTTTTCTACATAGTAATTAGCACCTAGTTTTTGCTTAAGAAAACGCAAATCGTAGTTACCTGTAACTGTATCAATTGTGCTTGTTGCAGATAAACCAATTACATGAGCTTTTTTGCATAGATTTAATAAAAACATCTCTGGTGTATCATTTAGATCAAACATTGATATTACCGTAGAAAAATTATTACTTAAATTATCTGTAAATTTGTAATATCTAAACCCTGATTCATAAAAATCTGTGATTAGTCCAACAACGTTCACAAATTTAGTTGTTCCTTTTGATAGTACTACGCTAGTTAGATAATTAATAAATCTATCATTTATATTAAAAGCTCTAATAATTGATGAAACAGAATCATCAATTTGCATAATGTCATTTTCTTTTTGCCTTTCATTATATGCATTGCAGTAATTAATTGCTAAAATATAACACCCATTTATAAAATACGATATGGCTCCACTTATTTTTCTTATGATGCCTTGTAATTTATGAGCGTTCTTTTCATCGGTTAAAGTGATTCTATTGTAGTTTTCTTTATCTGAATGAACTATGTATATATCTGTTGTTTTTGGCTCTTTTGTGATTGTTAGAATTGAATTATCATCAAAAATATATTTTTTATCATCATCCTTATCTAACAATTTAAAAGCATAATTCATATTATTATCTTTAAACACTTCATTAAAAACAAATTTCATTTTTTCAATAATATTTTCCTCGGTTCTCTGTTTTGAAATGTCCAATTGGCTTGGTATCAACATTTCTTTAGGAAAATCTTTGTTGTTTAATGTTGAATGAATGTTCAAAAATAATTGAATCAAATCAATATTATTTTTAAGACTTTCATCAATTTGGCGATCTAAAATTGTAGATTTAGTTGCATCTACTTCATCAATAAAGACAACAGCATCTTTAATTACGCTTTGATTGTTGATAAATTTGTACGTTGATTCTATTATGGTGTCATTACCTAAGTAGAATTTATCTATGGTAACAAAATAAATATTTCTATAATTTGTTAAAATAGATGGATATAATTCTAGAAGCCAGCTATGATTATTTTTTATATAGTAAAATCTATCTTTATTTGTTTTTTTCTTCTCAGAAATGTATTTTTTAATATCTCTTCGAAATTCTGGTTCAAGTTTTTCTCTAATATCTTTCTCGAGCCTTTCCTTCACAACCGGGTCTATTTTTTCGATTCTTTTTAAAATCTCGATTTCTTTTTTGACTCTTATGAATGATTGAAAATTCATTATTTCGTCATTTGCATTTTCTTCAACATTCATAATATTATCTATTACTTTATCAGCGTTTGCATACAACCTTAACGTTTTTGATTCAAATTCTTCTCTAAGATGATCTCTTTCAAATAGTTCCTTTAATTTACAATATGCATCTTCTACGTTCTTTTTAAGCGATGTCACATAAATAAATTTTCTATTCTCTTTATAATGGTTATATATATAATTAATGGCTTGAGTAGTTTTGCCAGTTCCAGTTGGCATATCAATTAAATACAAACCATTGTCTAATGAGTCAACGAATGTCTCTATACTTTTTTCCATTTCATTTCCTCGCTTTTGTAAACATTCATCAATGCTTCAGAGTATTTTGATATATCAGAAATAGAATTGATATTGTATTTGTTTTTAATTGTCTTAGCAAGTTCTATCATGTCTTCGTCTGAAATAGTATTATCAATAGCTTGATATCCTTTTTTCCATGTTTCTTCTGTGTGTGTAAAAAAGCAAAGAACCTTTCCAGAAAAGCACCCAAAATCTTTTAATATTTCATCGACCAATTCTTTATTATTTATGTTTGTGTTTGGAATATTTATATTGTTTATTAATTCACTGCCGTTCGCTTTATATTTATAATAAATATTTTTATATACAGGTCCATGATCCCAAGCACTGCATGGCGAAACAAACATAGGTTTATCCATTATTACATACGAAAATAACTGACAATAATACAATAGTTTTTGCAACGAAAGATTAGTGATGTCATCGTTATTTCTTACAATATAATCTGATACATTTTCTAGTTCGTTATCGTTGTCGAATTTAATATTTAATAGTTTCTCTACGCTTCTCTTTGATTTTGCGTATGCTATATTCGAAATATCGTCTTTGTTTTTTTCTAAATATTTTAAAAATTCTTCAGGGCTATTCAATATTTCTTTTAAAACATCTGATTTTTGTTTTGTTATTGGATATCCATCTAAATACCTAGTGATTGTAATTTCTCCAAAACCCAAAATTATAGATAAAGGTCTTTTACCTATATTATACTTTTCTATTATTTCGTTAATTTCTTTTATACTTATAACTAAATCCATAGCAATCTCCCTATCGTTTTTTATTGTATCATTGATACGTTTTTATTGTCAATACTTTTTTGTATCATTGATACGTTTTTATAATGTTTATATAAAAAAACAATAAGTTAGTATTTATGTTTTTCTTAAACAAATAGGCATTCAAAGAAAGGTCTGATGGATATAAAAATTATATTTTTATTAAAAGTTTTATATAATAAAACATAATTTTTGCAATGCCTATTACTTATATAAATATAAATATAAATGAACAAAAAAACAAAAAAACAAAAATATAAATCATGAAAGGTATAAAAAATACATCTCTCATAATTTAAAGCCCGCACCTCTCATAAATAAAAAGCGGATTTATTGTCCGCCTTTTATAAATTATTTAACCGGATTGCCATTTTTTGACCTAAGGAAATTTAGGTAAGTATGTGGTTTAAGAATCTGTAAATTATTCGTTGTTTGATGGGAAAAACCAATTAGAATCTACATTCAATATTTTGCTGTATCATTTTAAATATGATAATGAAAAAGAACTAAAATAATAAAATAATAATTAATACAAGTAATTATGTCAGTGTTATATATTATTAAATTAAATATCCAATAGAATATGATTCAATTTCCATGTTCTCCATATCATAAACAACTTTATTTATTGAACTATCTATTTTGAGCATTCCCTGTATTGTAACCAAATTTTGTTGAATTAAAGCATTGTTTGTAGATGATAGTTCATTTAGCATATTTTCTTGCCACTTAGTTGTCTCATATAAATTTACTAATTCTTTTATAGTATCTGCTCTTTTATTTAACATAAAAAATAGCATTTTTTCTACAGCCTCACTATTTTCTAAATAATATATTGGGATGATACTGTTCTTTTTTAATTCAATTATTGAAGAATATATATTGTGAATTTTGACCAAATATTCATTTTTACATTGATTATATTCAGCAATTAATTTATTGTACATATTTTTGGCTGTTTCATATTCATCTTTGTAAAGAGATTCAACAAGAGACATTCTATTTGCAATTATTTCATCTTGTTCTTTTTCCCATTCTTTTATTTGATATAATGATTCTTTGTTTAATCGTTCTGACTCAGTTGCTTTTTTCGTTGCCTGTCTTATTGCTATAATCTTCTTTACTCCTATAACTATTGGTACAATACCGAGAACTAATAATATAAATGTTGCAATATATAGCACATTTTCGTTGCGCACATAATCAGGATCAACAACTAACCAATATATCAACATAATAAGACACCAAATACCAAACACAAGGAAGATAGAGCCGAAAACTATCATTCCAACAATAAAATAAGAATCATCAATATTTGCATTGCTATCAAGTGATATTTTTTTTACTTCGATAGGCTTATTTTTTCCATAGTTATCATTAAACTTGTTTCCGTGCAAAGCAAACTCTTTTAATATATCATCTTCTGATTCAACATAATGGTTAGAACCAAGCACTTTTATTTCTGCCCTTGTTATTTTAGTTTCTTCTTGCGATAAAAGTTTATCATACTTTTCCTTATTTTTATAAAACGTTTCCATTACATAAAGATCTCTTATTATTTGATCTTTTTCAGTTAATTCAGTCATGCATGCTCTCCATTTTTTTATGATGTTCCTACCCACCTAATTTATCGTTAATTCATTTTTAGGATTATATTAATTAATCCATTCTTTCCTTTTATCACTGAAGACTTCTTTGAACATTTCGCCTCTAAAAATCTTTAATTTATCTAAATCTGCAGGTTTTGTATACTCAGAAAATCTATCAATAGGTATTTCTTCATATTTAACAACATTATCTTTCAAAACATCATTACTTAATAAATCAGTCAAAACTTTGCTTCCCTTAGATGAATTTGAAGATTTAGGCAATAATCCAAGATTATATAGATTATTTTCGTTTACTAAATACCTAGAATCCTTAGGCAATTCTTTGAAACGATCTTGTGGAATAATATGATCAAATTCAGTTGTAAACTCTTGCATGATACTATTATTTAATCCTTTTATGCAATAATAATGTGCCACTATCGGTTTCATTAATGACATTGAAATATCATTAGTCTTTACTCTGCCATTATCAATAATTCCATCAATTAATGTCTTCCAATCATTTTCACTCACATAATCAATTGGTGAATCTTCAGTAAAATTAGCTTTAAATCTTTTTAACTTTGCTTCTAAAAGAGAATCACTGCTTCCTTTCCAAATACCGTTAACATATTCCATAATCGTTTGATCCATTAAAAGAAAACAATTCTTTTTAAATAATCTTGCTCTTAAGTCGTTTGAAGTTGCAGTTGGTTCACCCAATTTTTCAAACATATAATAACTGCATAATAAGAAAAATAATGTTGGAGTGTCTCCTATTAAGGTCGAATAACTAAGCTCCCATGAATTAAATGTTTTGAAATATGGCATCTCATTCATTGTCAAAAGCATTCTATTAAATCTGCCTCTAAAATCTTCAATATTTCTTGCAATTATAAATTCATGATTACCAAGCAAATCAAGATCATTCTTTTTTATTTTTTCTGCACAATATCCAGAAATTAGTTTAAAACCCAGTGTTATTATCTTTGCTTGCTTATCCTCTTTCTTATCTATATACTTTTGTAAATATGTTTTTACAGGAAAAAATAAATTAAAATTATCTAGTGACATGAGCAATGAAGCAGGTAAATCCCAACGTACAAACCCACCTTTACAACCATCTTCATTTTCTAATACAATCTTGTACAATTTTTTTATATTATTCGCAGTTTCTGGATTTACATCTGCAGTATTAACAGGTTTATTCCATGATGGTTTAGCTGATAATACTTCTGCAGCAGTTAGTGGAGTACCATTTGTATTTATTACATTGAATATTTTTTGTTCATCGTTAGCAGGTACATCTTCTACTGTAATAGTAGCTATTTTAGAAGTATCTAAAAGTGAATCAATTTTTTTAAAAAAAGAAAATACTTTTAGTTGATTATCTTCCCAAAAGGCAAACAATTCATCTCGGCATTTATTTCTTTTAATTTCATCTTTAAATTCAAATGTATCATCTATATAATCAAGAAAATTTTCTTTTTCATAATACTTAGTATTAGAGCGCTCACATTCTTTCATATAATCATATAGGAACATCTTTAGTGCTCTACAATCAATTTTTCTTTTTGCACTGTTTGCGTCTTTTGCAATCATTCTTTTTTCATATTTATTTACATTTGATATAAATAATTTGAAATCAAATTGTTTTGTTAGTCCATTGTTAAACGAATTATTATCGTGGCAACATTTTATCAACGCTAATAAAGTTTTTAAATTATTATCTTCAATGGATTGTTCAGTGTCAGATGAAGATTCAACATTTTGAATATCTGGTTCATATGTTGAATCATCTAAATCATCATCGTCATCTGACTTTTCATTTTTATCATAATTAGTATATTCAATCACTTTATCCCAAAATGCTCTATCAATATCACGGGCATTATTTAATGAGAAATAAGATTTTGCCCATGTATAAATTATATCAGGAGTTTCATATATTTCTTTTATTGTTGTATATCTTTGTCTGCCATCAATCAAATAATTCTTTGTTATTTCGTTGTTTTCTTTCTCTGTACAAAAAATAACTGATCCTAGTGGATATCTCTTAAATATAGAGATAGCCAACTCTATTTTTTGCTTCGGAGACCACTTACTACCTCTCTGAAATCTCGGCATATCAATTTGCTTTGTTACAAATGAACTAAGTGGTAAACTATCAATACTATATCCCATAAAAACACCTCGTGTTAAAAGTTTTTACAATGTCAAGATAAATCGAATTATAACATTAGTATTAGATCATATTTTTATAAAAAAGTAAAGATTAAAACCAATAAATAATATTTATTAATTTTATATATTGACACATCAAATTGTGATGTCTATAAAATTGCTCTATAATTAGTCGTTATTTTGGCGTTATCATCAATAGTTGATTAATACATGTTATAGTTTAATTCTAATGGTAATTATTCTCCATTTTTGTATTCTATTTCATTTATTTGTATATATTCTTCTTTATGTTTTGAATATTGATAAGCGTTTATCGCATCATAATACAAATGCTCAGCGTTATGTCCTCTAGGGAATAGATAATGTATGTTATTTAAATCATTAAGAATGTTTTCTGTTATTTTATTCTTTGTATTTTCATCAATTATAAGTGATTTAAATTTGCCTTTTCTAATTCCTTCCATTAAGTAATATGATTGTTCTTTTGAAACGCCTAATATTTTATTAAAATATTCAAAGGCACTTTCTCTATCAGAAAAATAGTAACTAAATGGATCTTCAGCTTTACGTGTAGAATGATAAAAGGCCATTAGTTTTAACATATCACTTATATTATCGATTTTAAATGATGAGTATGTATCAATAAATTCCTTTTCTTGTAATGCTTTATCGAAGAATATATTTTTATATACTTCTAAAGCATTTTTAATATTTACTTCTCCATATTTATTTAAAAAATATCTTACAGAACATAATCGTTTTGATTCAATAACATTAATCAACATTAATTTACTATATGTATATTCATCATTAGCAACAACTTGAATACTATTATCGATTATTTGTGTTTTAAATATTTCCTTACAATCTATTTCTTTTGGTAAAGCCAATGTTTGATGAGATTTTATAGGATAAACATGATGATTAACATAACTATAATCTTTTTCTATATTTGATATAAAATCTATGATATCTAGTTTATCTTTATTTCTTTTTCTAATTACTATATCTATTGAAATCTGACTTTTAGGATTATCTAATGTTCCAATACATGATTCATAACAACATCCAATTTCAATTGGGTTAAATTTAGTAACACCTAATACGTATAATATATAAAGATCTGGAAGAGTACCATGAATCATATATGGTTCATTACGTTTTTTTAATTCACTTGAAATAGTGAATAAAAAATAAATTAATTTTGACATCCTTACTTTGTGAATAATAGTTAATTCTTCATTTATTCTATCATTGTCTACTTTATTATTCCTATACATATTAGACTGTTCAATACTCTCTTTAATAATTGGATAGTACTTCTCTTCTTCTTTTTCAATTATATAATCAATTTTCTTTTCCATTATGTTTTTTCCTTTCATTTTTTAACATCACCATAAATCTTCAAAGTATTCGGTAAACAACAACAATCTTTTTTATTTTCTATACTTTTTTATAGTGACGGACCATTCTTTAATTCTCTCTTTTTTTGGTTTTACAAATCTACCTGGGGTTTCTGAAGTGCTTGGCATAACAATATAATTAATATTATTTTTCCATTTTTTCATTTCTTGTTTAAATACTTTACCGGCCATACTTCCATTTAGCAATACAACATCTGCTTCTATACAAAGTTTTTCTAAGTCTGGATTAACTACTCCATTTTTTATTGATGTGTCTAGAGAATCAGCACTTTCACACTCAAAGAAAACATCAGATAGCCCAACGTTGCAACTCGAAAGCAAATCAATCATTTGTTTTTTTATATTTGATGTATCTTCTCCTAAATCATATAATTCTATAATTTTAAGTTGTAGCTCTTTGAAATTTGTGTGTTTATCTGAAAATGCAGCATCTAGCACGTCCCAAATGATATTACCTTTTTTATTGCTAGTGTAATACATTCCACGATTTAGTGAATTAGTTGTTGCTCTACTACCAAGTATTAATATTTTTCCTTTAATTGATTTAAAAGAGCCTGTTTTGATTAATTTGTTATTCATATTTTCCTCCGTTTGTTATTTAATTATTTTTCTTAAAAACAGCATTAATTCAATATATTCTTGGCTTCCTTTTCGCCATGCATCAAAAACCAATCAAATATTAACCTTTATCTACTTTATAACATTTCGTTAGTTATTTATGATTCTCTAATTGTGTTACTTTAAAATGTTCTTCTTATCTTTCATATTCTTCATAGGTTAAACAATTTTCATTCATTTTCTCTTTTCTCCCTTTTTATATTTTTTATATAATAACTATTTAATCTATATATTCTTATGCCTCATTTAACAAGTAGCATTCTTTTGTTCTATTAACTTAGTATTATTAAGATTTAAATGTAGTTGGTTTGAATGTAATGAGCCGTTTTGGCTCATTACACTATCCATATCTTTATTATCTATAAATCCTTTTTTCATCATTATATTGAATAATAATTCTATTTCTATAAGATGAGATTTTAGATATTTTTTAACTCTTCTAACAGATTTTCTAATTATCTTTTCTATTTCTCTTTCATTTTTTCTTCTTCTTATTTCAGTTTCCATTCTTTCAGTATGATCGTAAAAAGGAAGAACCATATCAGGACCTTTTGTTCCAAGCTTATTAATTAGTTGTGCTGCTAGTCCTCTAGCCTTTAATAGATCGCTAATACAACCGCAATCTGAACGTTTAGATATTAACTTAGTTACAACATAACCTGCTAGAGATATTTCTAGATCTTGTATGATAGTATTACTATCAAAGTAAACATCATCTAAAGGTAATGATTTAGTTAAACCTTGTGTATAATCTTCTGTAAAACAAGCTTTATAGAAATAATGATTTTCTTTATATTTATTTATCATTATAGCATGTGCTACTTCATGATATGCAATTTCAGGATTTGCTTTTGAAGGATCATAATTTTGATTATCATCTAAATTATTATCTACTATTCTATTATATGAAGTTTCTATATCGAAAGTGTGAACATTATTACCGCATCTTAATAATACATCATTTAAGATTGCGGTAATATCAGACCCACATACTCCGTATAATATTCTTGATAAGTATTCAAAATCGATATCACCATTAATATTCAATTTTTCAGTATAGTATCTTAATAATTCTTCTCTTGATTCTTTATCTGGTCTTGAAATAGCTATAACTCTATCAAATCTACCACTTCTAAGTAAAGGTTCACTTAGTTTAAATATTGAATTTGTAGTAGCTAAGACTAATACTTTTTTGTTGCTGTTAACACCATCAAGTTCAGCTTTAAGAGCTCTTTCGTTATTTTCATTACTTCCTATTAAATTATCGATTTCATCAATCAATATTATTGAAAGATCATATTCTTTACTTTTTGTAAAAGAATCATGGATTTCTTTTGCAGTATTTTCGTTATTTCCTTCAATATTGATAATAGGAACATTAAATGAATTAGCGTATTCTTTAATGAATAAAGTTTTTCCATTACCAGGAGTTCCATGGAATAATATTCCTTTTGGTAATCTGATATTTTCGTTATTTAAGATGTCTTTATTTAAGAACCAATCTCTAATACGAATTAACTCCTCCTTAACAACCTCATAACCAGCAATTTTTTCGAACATTAAAAATCCTCCTTATAATTATATATTTATTTTTAATAATACCTAAAGGTATTATTAATTTTTAAAAACCGGGGACAAAAAAAGTAATTATTTTTCTAATATAATTACTTCTTATAAACTATAGCTTCCTTATTGCTTGACTATTGTATCATGCTTATATAATAAAAGTAAAGAGGGGTTTTTGATTTATTTTTAATTATTTTCAATATTGACATATCTAGTTTTAATCGGGCTAAAAATATTGTTATAATTAGCCATTTTTTATAGGGTTACTATCAATAATTGACTAATATGTGTCAATAGTGATGAAAAGGGTAAACTGAAAATGTAGGAAAGGACCCTTTTCATACTTTTTTTATTTTCATATGTATCTTCCACACAACATATCTTTTCATATTTAATATAAATACTCAATAGATAAATCTATTTTATAGATAAGAGGACGGAAAACCCGTCCTCTTATATTAATTAATAATGAATTGCGTATCCTAAGATAGAATCTTTTAAAGTGTATGAACCAATTGAATTTTCTGGTTGATTACCTAATTGGCCTTGCCAGATAGTGAAGTAATATTCGCCATGTTCTTTAGATGAATATTTAACTTCATAATGTGATGTATTTACTTTCTTAATAGCAAGGTTATCAGGATCAGTAATAAAAATATCAAATGGTAGTGCTAGTATTGGACAAACATATGTTAAGTCTCTTTTTAACTCTTCTAGTTCGTTACCACTATATATAGTAGTAATGTCTACACCATCTTCCACCATTGTTTTTGTTTCAATATCAATAGTATAAGTACATTCTTTTTTTATTACTTTACTATATGAAGAATCAAAGTTAACTGGATCTTTAACTGTCATAGTATATGTTTTAGTATTCTTATCATATTTAACTTCATAGTATGAAGTAAATGATTCGTGATTATGATTAATCATATACTCTTTACAGTCATTAATTATAACTTTCTTTACATCATTTTGTCCTTTATAGTCATCTTTAACTTTTCTTCCTGTACCAAGACCACTTGTTGAACCAGTACCCCATAAAACTAAACCTACTATAAAGTATACAGCAGCTGCACCAGTTAAAGCTAAATAGATAATTCCTTCTTTCTTTTCTTCTAACTCTTTAGATAATTTAAATACTTTAAGAGCTCTATGAACAAGCAAGAAAGGTAACATAAATACACATACTATTGATTTTATTATTACAGGAATTAATCCTAAGAGAGTTGCACCAAGAGAGGCGCTAAAGTCAGCTTCTCTTGTTTTATGACCATCTTCATATGTGGTTACTCTTTCAACATCTACCCATACACCTTTAATTGAGTGACCTCTACTAATCTTTTTGTATACAGGAATAATACATATGATAGCCGCAGGTATCATAGTGATAGGTAATATCCATAATAAACTATTATTGATATTTAAAATAACAAATCCTATAAAAGCAACGGTCCAACCAATAGTACAGTATATTAGTAATGTCTTTAAATCACGTTTATAAAATTCATACTTTTCTCTAGCAGATAATTCATCGTCATCACTTTCTTGATTATCATTAGTATTTACTTCCTCAGTAGATACTTCTTCATCAAGATTCTCTTCTTGAACATCCACTTCTTTTAATTCTTCGTTTTCCATTTTTCCTCCCCTTATAAATGATTAAAACTAGTTTCATATTTACATATGTTATAGGTACTGTCAATGAAAAATAAGAAAAAGCCGATACATGGCCTATCGATTTTCTTAAAAAAATGAAAAGTGAGCGAAAATAAAGAAAAATATCACCAATCCGTAGACTTATGATATTTAATTTTTTGGCTAAATCTAGCCATTATTTCTAATAAGCCATAAAAGACTTATAGACCAATAAGGTGCGTGTGTTGGACAAAATGTTTCATTTGTACAGGCGTATCAGACGATATGTTTCATAATAATGGAGTTAAATATTTTATAGCCTAATGCATATTTCATATTTTTCATTGGTAGTATAGACATTTTTCTAAATCTTTAGTAAGTCTTAACCAACCATATGCTATAATAAGAAAAAAGGAAGTTGTAAAAATGAAATGTCTTACTATATTCAACTTACAACTTGATATTAATTTATTAAGCTCCCTAGCGATAAAGCAGGGAGTTTTCTTTTTTTTCACAAACTAGGAGGAAAATGATATGAAAAAAGAAGAAACAAAAGAAATTTTAGAAAAAGACTATTTTAATGATCTTGATAAGATTAAGGAAACTATTAAAGAAAACCGGAATAAAGCCATGGTATATGTTAATAGT
>OCVV012888473.1_pt1 | contig 34902 bp, 61 predicted proteins | sample 1539721 | NCBI WGS metagenome assembly OCVV01 (sample SAMN02144230, study PRJEB22623) | gut metagenome | biome: sheep rumen | host: Ovis aries | place: New Zealand | reverse complement strand
CGAGACCTCCCCCCGTCCTTCTGTTCGGTTTTTGTTCGGTTGCAGAATGCCCAAAGCATGGCATAATATGGGCTAAAGAAAAGCGTCCAAAAACTAGCAAACGGGGCGCGCGAGTGCTGGGGCTGGTCTTTTCCTGGCTGGCTTATGATCCACAAAAAGCGCCACGGCTTGCGCCCTGGTGATGATCCACAAAAAAGCCCCGGCGCGTGGCCGGGGTGTCTTTTTGTTTATTCTAGAATGGTAAATTTTCGGGGTGCTTTTCGCGCCACTTAAAGCCGCTATATCCAAGCCCTAGCAAAAAGCTATTGTATGCAAGATCTAAAGCGGCGCGCCTTGCGTCATAGTCGCCCTTGATCTCGTGCGCCTGTACACTATCCAGCGCCAGCGCTAGCCGTTCGCGTTCGTCTCGCGTCATTTTGTCATAAGTCCAGCTATTAAAAATCATTTTCTTAAAATCTGCCACGGCTTGCATTTTGTCTTTTTTCATTTTGTGATCCCTTCTTATAGTTTTACAATTTCAACATTCGCCATTTTTACAAAAGCCCGCGCGTTAGATTCCACCACGGCGCGCGCTTCTTCTTCTGTTAGCGCGTCGCGCTCTGTACGCTTTAGCGCTTCACCATTTCGGCGCCATGATCCGCGCCCCGTCCTGGTGTTTAGAATATATTTATAAAAGCCCCCGCCTATTACGTTATATTTTTGCATTGTTTTTAATCCCTTCTAGTTTATTTGCTTATATCTTGCGCGCAGTCGCATTTGACAAGATCCGGCGCGACGTCGTAACAGTTACAGACCGGCGCGCCCTCGTTCACGCCTTGCATATTTTCCACGCGTGGCGATGGCGTGGCGATGGCGTAAAGCGCCACGATAAAAGCCGCCACTGTTAGCCCGGCGCCGATATATGGCGCCCATTTTTCTAAAATTAGCTTATATCTTAACATGTCGCCCCTTTATCTTTTTATTAGCTTTACGACGCCATCAAGCGCGCAGCGTACGCCGATATATACGCCAAACCAGCAAGCCACGGCCACGCCAAAAAATGCCGTTTTCATGGCTATAAAGCCATAAGCCGCCACGACTAAAAGCCCGGCTAAAATTTGTAAAATATCTAAAATGTTTTTAATTTTGCTATTTATGCGCATTTTTCGCGCTTCTTCGTGCGTATATGCCGCCATTTTTTAATCCCTTCTATTTAGTTTTTGCTTGTTCTTCCCCTGTTTAGCTGCGGGGTCGCTCTCTCTAGTTAGCGTCTATCATTGCTTAACTAATTACATTATAGCACACCGTGCTATAAAATGCAATAGTTTTTGATGTTTTTATATAGATTTTGGGCTATTTTTTATGATCCATCAAAAAGCCCCTGGATCATATCCGGGGGCTAGCTTTTAGCCTTCTATTGTTTGGCCATTTTCAAAAATAATTTTTGTATATCCGCCGGCCATCTGTTCAACATATACGGCCGGGCTTTTTAGTGTGTTTTGGTCTTTTTTAAGCATTTTGTGCGCCTTGCACAGGCTTTTTATTTTTTCCATATCAAAATTATTACGCATCTTGTACCCTTCTAATTTTGCTTATATGGGCGTACGGTCCAGCCCATGCCGTTATTTTCTGATATTACTAAAAGCCCGGGGGCGTCTTTTTGCTTTTCTAGTTCGTCGAAAATTTCGCCATAATTAGCCAGCGCGCCAGAATCCGGGGCGCCCCTTCCATCTCGCAAAAGCCCTAGAAGCTCGCTTTTTAGATATTCCACAAGATCGCTATAAGATCCTATTAAGTCGTCATCCCTGTTTATTACATTTTGCATTTTTTCGTGATCCCTTCTAGTCAAGTTTGTTTATAATTTTTTCAAGTTTAGCCGTGGCGCGTTCAACATCGCCCCATTTTTCGGCGGCTTTTAGATCGTCTAAAAGATCATATAATAAGCTTAAAATATCCATGTTACGCCCCCATCTTTTCGAGTTCTTCGCTGGCCACTTGCGGCGCCAAAAGCTCGCATATAATAACATCAATGACTTCAGGCCCACGGCTTAAAAGATCGGCCATATTATAGCCCACATCTTCCAAAAGCCCGTTGATGTCTTCATCGAATGGGAAGCCGGCGGCTTTTAGATCTTCTTCGGCCTGCCAGGCGTTGCAAGTGCGTGATCCGTCATAATTTCCAAAATCGTTCTCTGTTTCGCCTTCTGCCCACGCCTTCAAAATTTCGGCGCGCGTCCTGTCTTCGTCGGCTAGATCTTCTAGCTTGTCTAGAATAATTTTTTTATAGTGATCCATTTTAATTTTTTCCCTTCTTTTATAGTTATTTTTTAGCTTTTCTTCGGCTTTTTAGTTGCCGTTGCCTTCACTTGTTAGCGTCTATCTGTTGCTTAACTGTCCTAATTATAGCACGGCTTGTTAGTATTAGTCAATAGTTTTTTATAACTTTTTTTAGTTTTTTCGCTTTTTCGGCGTCTCTTATCTGTTTTTTGTGGATCATAAAAGCATATATATAATATATGGCGTGCTTTTCTTGACTTTTTGCACGGCTTGCTATATAATAAGGCTATAATATCAAAAATAATAGAAGGGATTTAATAAAATGAAAAAAGCGGCTATATATGCAGATGACAACGTGGTCTATATTGCACCGGATTCAAAAACTGCCATTTTTTGGCTTAGTGAAGATCTTTTGCAGCATTGCGACCACCGCTTTTTATATTGCATTGAAAATATAGACGACGAAAAAGAAAAAGCGCTAAAAGCACGCGCTGCCGATGGTTATATTTTCTTATATTATCCAAACATCGCGCCCGAAGATCGCTTTTTCGACAAATAACAAAAAGGCCCCGGGATCATTCCGGGGCTTAAAAATATATATGCTGGCGTTATGGCTAAACTATGGCGCCGGCGATCCGTAAAAAATCTAAACATGGGCGGGGCGCGCTTTTTGCATGCTTTTATTTTTGAAAAATGCAAAAAATGGCGCGCCGGCTTTTAGTGTGGCTTTTTGCGGATCATCAAAAAAGCGGCTTATATTTTGGGCGCGCTTAATAAAAAACATAATAAAAAAGAAGGGCTAATAAATGGCTAAATTTTACACACTAAAGACAACGGCCGGCGGCTTGCGCTATTTTATCACTAAGGGCGAAGCCGTGGCGGCTCTTGATCTTGCAAGGGCTGGCGCTAGCGCTGGCGGTGCTCGAGTGCCAAAAAATGGCGCCAGCATTTCGGCGGATCGAATGCCAGCCGGGAAAAATTTCCTCGATGTCGAAAAATCGGGCTCGATGTCGAAGGCTGGATCGATATCGATATCGATGGCCGGCTCGATGGATCGATATCGATGCCTCGATGTCGATGGCGAGGTCGATGAGGTCGATATCGATGAGCTCGATGTCCGCTCGATGGCGGCTCGATGGCTCAATCTCAAAGCGGTCAATCAGGAAAACGCATTCAAGCGCGAAGCCAATAAGACCGCCAAGCAACGAAGCGACAATATGCGAAAAGCTTGGGAAACCCGTCGCAAAAACACCGAATCTTAACATCAAAAAATCACCTTTGGTTGATAGACGCTAACTTATAATAGAAGGGATTCTGATTATAAGAAAACTCCAAAGGTGATAGCCATAATATATCACAGCATAAGCACTTGGTCAAGTCCATTTCGCCTTATTCGAGCATAAGCACTTGGGGTGTAGCATAAGCACTTGGTGCTTAGAAACAGCATAACCACTAGGCTATGATGAGATTATTATGGCGAAAAGCATCACAGAAAGAACCACATCACAGCGCCGTGCCGATGGTGTCAAAGCGGCTAAAACCATGCGTGCCAAATACGGCAAGAATTACTTCGAGCGTATTGGTAGGAAAGGTGGTAGCCGTACGGACACCAAACCAAAAGGTTTCGAGGCGAACCGAGCACTTGCTCGCATCGCTGGTGCTCGTGGCGGTAAGCGTTAAATCATAACCCGTTGGCCACTTGCATGATGACCGGCGGGTTTTTTGAATCTAATCGAACCGTAGTGAGCAAAAGCCACGGCATCGACTGGATCACATTGGATATTTGGGTTGAGTGGTGCGAAGCCGAACATGCCGTCTCGACCGATGTCTCGACGCTTGGCGGTGCGAATCGCTGAGTTCAAAATAGGCTGGTCGTAGTGGGTGAGTGTGCCATCCTCTATCGCCTGTATAAAGCCAGCGTAGGCAGCACCAGCTTCCCTGACATTCGGAGTCAGAATCTTCTTCGAGATGCGCCTGTCGCTACGGATAAGCTCCTCAACCAAGAGCTGAGTGCCGGCAGCACCATCTATGATGATTTTGTTGCACTTGCGATAGCGGTCTAAGAGCCATTTAGACAGCCAAGCGATTCCGTCAGACATTCTCCTTCTCTCCACGACTTCAACATGCACCTTGTCACCTATCCAGACTCCTACGGCAAGCGTAAGCGCTGACCTATCTGGGGCAAATTTAACTGCATAGCAAAGGTCAGGTTCTTCGGGTAGCACCACTTTCTTCACAGCGAGTGGGTTCCATTCATCGTCGGTAATAACTCTCTGAGCATCGACCCCTGCAAACCATCCGAGCCTCATCTTGTTGAACGAATCCTGTGCCATGGTCACTGATTCGGCTTGGATTGCCTTAAGGTGCAAGCAATAGCCGAGAGATGGGTTTGTTCGATACCAGGCGTCTACATCATCATTGGCTGTTAAGTTTTCCACAGACCACTCTCGCCAAGCAAAATTGTCGGTTTTGCCCTGTAGGACATTTCGCCTTGCACGCTGAAAGACCGTACCAGCCGAGCCAGCCGTAGGTGGCGTGCCGACCATGATGATTTGTGGGTTGCCGAGTTTAGCGGCCGAAAGCGTTGGGCGCAAAGCTTCTTCTTGAGCATCGGTCATCTCTTGGCACTCATCATTGAGTAGACAGTCGACTGTAAAGCCTAGGCCTGCCGATCTAGTTCGAGTTCGGAATACGCAACGGCCACCATTACGGAGTTCTACAAAGTCGTAGCTTCGTGGGTCTTTATCGAACTCAGATGTTAAAAGCCCACGGATTTCAGGTTCGGCATCGTAGAAGAATCGCATCACTAGGCGCTTAATTTCATCGACTGTGGTGCCCTGATGGGCTGTATATACAAGATTCTCACCAAGGAATATCATGCCACCAATAATGCGAGCACGGAGTAGCCATGTCTTGCCATTCTGCCTTGCCACGGATAGCCCACAGTTGTCATTTGCCCAAGAGCCATCTTCATTCTGAGCCATCCATCGGTAGAGCGTATCTCTTTGCCAAGGGAATGGTTTGTCGCCATAGTGTTCTAGTAGCTTGATTGTACGCTCGGCTATATCAATATCGCCATCACGGTAGATGTCGATTCGGGGTTTTTGGCTGCCATATCTAGTCGCCATTAGCTTCTACCTCTGCAATAGTGTGAGCCTTAAACGATCCATTCCTTGCTCCTTTGCTTTTCTTTGGCTTGTTAGCGAGTAGATCGGCGAGCAAAGTGTCTTTCTTCGGCCCAGCTTGGCGTTCGGCTTGGGTGATTTGGTCGAGAATAGCCGACATCTCCCCTGCTAGGCTAGCGGTCTCTCTAGCACCAGTGCCTTTCTCGAGTTTCTCGGCGATCTGATCTCGTACGGCATAGAGCACGCCGAGCTTATCATTGTCCTTAGCGAGCTCCACGATAGACTTTTGTTCGGTCTTTTTCTTGGTAAGCCCTGCCTGATAAATCTTGTCTATACGGCCAGGTGTTTCAATAATATCTTTCCACCTAGCGAGAGCGGCAAAAGCTTCGGTATTTAGGGCATCTTTGCCAAGGTCATATAAGTTTTCCACAGCATTAGGGCTAAGTTGTTTGAAGAAATTCAGCCATTCATCATAGCCATCTAGCTTAGGGATCTCCACCCCTAGATGGCTCGAGTTCCAGCTACGACAGAGTTCTTGGAAATCTTCTCTTTCCAAGCCTAGAAACCAATTTCTGTATTCATCTTTCTTAGCCAAGCATCCTCCTTTTACCGCTGAGTTGCGTGCTTTTTCTATCTATACCAAAACACATCTGTCGGGCTTTTTCTAAGCAACAAAAAACCGCCATATCCCAGGCACAAGCCCTTCATGGCGGTCCGGGGAGCGACATTAAGTCGGATCAGTAGAGCGACTACTTAACCTTACAGCAACCTCATGCAAGCCGACGCTCCCCTAGCGCTTGATAACACTGTACACAAAAAGACTCAGCCGTTCAAGCTAAGTCTTAATCACGCAATACACATTATACCAAAAAAAGACCGCCCATTACGGACGGTCGCAGCGCGTTGCGAAAAAGTCTACCTCGAACTGCATCGCCTTTCTGAACTCGGCATCAGGGATATTCACATAAAGCCAAGCGGCGGCACGAGCCACATCGTAGCTATCAATCTCGACCTTGTTGGCCTGATACTTCTCCCAAGCTTCCTTGAGCAAAGCATTGTCAGGTACCGGCACGGTCTTAAGATGAGCGTGAAGCTCACGATGATAGACGACTGGCACATAACGCACAAATGCCATGCAGATAGCCTTAGCGTAGCCTTTCTGCCAATATCTCTTTTGGAAACAGATATGGTGGCGGTCACGAGTGGTGATAGACGGAATCCTAGCACGCTGCTTTCTGTTCTTCTTGCTCATAATAACACCCCCTTATCTGAGCAAAGACTCTAATGTGCTCTGGCTCATAGGCCAGCAAAAAAGCACACCCTAGTGTGCCTTCTTGTCGGTCTGCGAGTTGGCAATCTCGGTTTGGACTTGGACATACCATTTCTTGTATGCCTCAACCCTGTCGTGGGTGTCGGAGTTGCCACCATTCTTCGTGTAGACATCGTACTCATGCAGAATGGCATCATGGTTGGTTGGTAGCTTCTTGAACGCTTGCCAACCGAACTCATCTTCCATAATCAGCTGAGTGATATTCAGTTTCGAGCTAGACATTCGGCTCTCTCGGCGCTGAGTAAGGTAAGTGAGCAGAGTCGTCAAGCTCGGGATGCCCACGGTAATAATAGAGATGATGACCTGCTCACTCATGGTTTAAGCGTCTCCCTTGTGGTAGTCAGAGCTTGCCTTAGCCACCGTTAAGCCTAGGATGGTGTCGAGAAATACGATAACGGCAGTAATGGTCTGTTCGATCTGGTCGCTGAGTGGTAGATTCCAGATCAACGAAATAGCTACCCACAAAGTAGCGATAGCAGGTAGCCAAATCTGCGCGATGGCTTTCAAAATGTCGTAGGTCGAGTTCTTGAATATAAGCCCCGATTTAATTTGCTTTCTAGCCCCCTTCATTCCGCTTGTATTGCGTTTTGTTTTCTTAGTTGATACTTTAGTCGTCTTGGCCATAATATTCCTTTCTGGACGATAAATTAGTTGTTTCATCATTAGCCCTTAAAGCCATACTTCTTGAGCATGGCGTAGGTTTTCGGTCCGGTTAAGCCGTCGAATGGTTGGCAGTTCGTGCGGCGCTGAAATTCTCGGATTGCGGCACTTAGCTTCGGGCCATAGACTGGGCCTAGGGCTGCAATAGGTGTGTATGCCGGGAAATTATTGCGCATAAAGTTGGCAAGCTCAGCGACGCGTTGGTCTTTGTCACCTAAGCCCCAATAGCCTTTGGCTGGTAGGAAACCAGTTGCCGGAGTATCCACGAACTTGACCACACGGACGTTATCGCAGCATTCGCCCCAACCGAATACCTTGAAACCAGCAAGACCGCCGGCTACACGGCGGCCATCAGAGTAAACAGCGCCATGGTCAGACACTACGACATGCTCGTTGGCTGATGGGGTATCACAGAAAACAGGTACGGCGACATTGGTCGGTACATTGCGACCATAATGAAAAGTGCCATTCCTGATTTGTCCTTGCATGTCAGCTTTCGCGGAACGGTAGTAGCCACGGTCGATACCGAAACCAAGGCGAGCGTTTTGTTCACACCAGCCTTTCTTGCGCCCCATCTTGGCAGGATTAAACGATACTACTTGCTGGCAGATCATTCGTTGCCCTCCTCCACTGTGTTCTGGTCACATTCGGCATCGCCTTCCTCGTAACCTTTTAATGCTTCTTCTGGTGTAATTTCGTCCATATTCCTCCTTTCACCAGTTATTCGATAACGGACATAGATTCGTTTCCTTGAGTTCGGCGTAGTCGCTGTCGAGCTTGTTGAACTTCTGACGGTTGCAGCGCATATGAGTGAGCTGAACATTGTCGATGTCATAAGGCGCTCCACCACGGCTAATCGGGATGATGTGGTCAACTTCGCAGGACATTGGCGTTCCAGCAGGTGCATTCATGTCAATAGGTTTTCCACAGATGCCACAGACTGGGTCTTTGGACTGAATAGCGCGTCTGCGAACAGCCTCCCATACAGGCTTCTCCCACTTAGATCCATCAGGTAATTTCCTACGACCGCTCATTATGCCATTGCCACCGCGTAGCCTAAGTCGCTACTTATTCTTAATAGGTCGAAGTTGTCATTCACATTAAACACATTGTTCTGGACCACACGAGCCGTGCTCTCATCTTCGTTGGCAAGTGTCGCATTGGCGGTCACTGCCGTGGAGATGCCCTGAGATAGCTCGGAGTCGATTCCTGCCATCTGAGCCAAAGCATCGTTCCCCAACTGGTTCATGGCGCTAGTCACAGCGTCCTCGCCCTTGAGAATGCCGTCGGCCAAGCCCATTGAGATGAACTTGCCTACTTCATCGCGCATGACTCTGGATGGGGATTTGATGCCAAAGAAGTCCTTAAGAGCCTGTAATACACTGTCGCCAAAGCCTTGAATCTTGCTCTTGATCCAGCCCACCATGTCGTTGATGCCGTTCCAAAGACCTTCAATGATGTTCTTGCCCAAGTCTCTCACCCCGGCAAAAGCATTCTTGATGTCGTTCCAGCGTTCCTTGAACCAATCGCCAATCTTGCCAAATGACGAACTGATGCCATTCTTCGCATCGTTGAACCTGTCTCTGAACCATGTGCCTACTGCAGCGAATGCGTTTTTGATGTCATTCCAACGCTCGCCAAACCATGTGCCGATGTTCTGGAAAGCGGCAGTGACACCATTGCGAGCTTCAGTAAAGCGGTCGCTAAACCATTGGCCGATGCCACTAAAGAAGTTCTTAATGTCGTTGCCCATCATCTGAACTTCTGCACCGGCGCGCCTGAACTTTTCTGTCACATCGTATCCGAATTGACCAATAGCATTGCCTACATCTGCGCCCCACTGAGAAATGCCATTAAATGTGTTGTTGAACCAGTTCGGTAGACCATTTAAGAGGAAGTCCTTAATCTCATCCCTAAAGTTGTAGATCGCTACACCCATGCCAGCGATAGCGCCAACTAGCAAGGCGATAGGGTTCAAGATACCTGCGATGGCTGAGCCGATTTTAGCCAACACTGGTGCGAATTTCGGTAGCTGTACAAGTAAGTTGCCAACACCAATACCACCGATGGTCGCACCGATAACTTCGATGGCGTTCTTGAATGTTTCGGCATCCTCGCCACCAGTTTCGAGCCAGTCGATGAACTTCTCAGCTCCGCCAAGAAATTCCTCAATCTTAACCCCCAAGTTCTGGATAGCACCAGTAAGCCCAGACTGTAGGCCGAGCTTATCAATAATGCCACCGAGCCTTTCGGTGACGTTCTTATAGAGCACCTGGAATGATCCAGAGATAGTCTGGTTGGCAGCCTCAGCACCCTTGCTGAACTTGCCTGTCTGATTCTCGATTTGAATAAGAGAGTTCAAGAACTCCCGAGTGGTCATGTTACCCTTGCCCAATGATTCCTTGAGTTCATTGACCGTCATGCCATTGAGCTCGGCCACTGCCTGAGCCGCTGGTAAGAGGCCGCTGTTACGCAAAGAGAGCCAAGTCTGAGCATCGAGAGGGCCATCAAGCGCCACCTGAGATAGCTGGGTAATAGCGTTTTCTAGGTTCTCAACGGTGCCACCACCATAGAGAATAGCCGAGTTAAACGCCATGAATGCGTCTGTGGAAAAGTCTAGGTCACCCCAAGATGCGGCGAGCTGCTGTACACCCTTGAGTGCTGATGCTGTCGAGGTCGGTAATCTCTTGAGCGTCTTCTGTAGCTTCTTGGTGGCTTTCTCGACATCCTCGGTCGCGTTGCCCATTGACTGCAAAACCTTGGTAGATGCTGCAAGTTTGTTCGAGTAGTTGAAAGCGTCACCAATCAATTCCTGGACCGCAGACATAGCTTTCTTAACGCCATCGTAGATGACATTCCCTAGAGCTGTGCCGATTGCTGTGCCCTTAGTGACGGATTTGGTCATCTCGTCGGTAAGGTCATTCCCGACAGCCGAGCCAGTGCCTTTGAGCTGTTTTTGGATAGCGCTTTGAACACCATTAAGAGATGGTTTGATGTTTATCCACGCTGTACCGATTGTTGTTGCCATTAAGTAACTCCTGATTATTGACCGGAGTTACCGCTTCCGTGGCGTATTTCTTACCCCTAATGTAGCACAATTAGTTCACTTTTATTGAGCGAGCGGCATCAGAGAGAATTTCCCTATGTGTGCTCCTTGGCACTGACTGGTTTCGCCATGTCCTTATATGCGTTCCGTTTGCACCAGCCGATGAGCGTTGGTGGATACGGATAGTCTTCCATTGCATCGCGTCATCGCCGGATGATGTGATGCTGGCGTAATAACGTAAGCCGCCCATAGCGTTCGGTGCACCAATCTCGCCGTGTATCTGATAGTGAGCGTTAAGCCCACTCTTAGCGGCAATAGCATCGCCACGCTGAGCAATACGCTTGGCCGTCTCATCTATGAGCTGTTTAGACATTCTCTGCAGAACCATGCCACCACCATGGGTATCTAGTTGAAAAGTGACATCTCTTGCCATACCTTAAGTGTACCTACTTCCTCGGCTTTGACAAAAGCGCTTTTATGTCATCAATATCCATAATGGCGGTGTCCTTATGCTTGCCCTTGGCAGCCTCTTTCTGAATAAACTGAGGGATAACTGACTCAGGCTTGGCGGCGTGTTTCTTGCCATTGTTCTGCCACACCATGATGTTCAGAGCATCAACTGCCTGAGCGAGATAAAGTCGGTCGTAAGTCCACTCGGACGCAGGGTTGATGGCGTTGTAAATACGACTATTTTTCGGCAACTGACAAATAAGCCGACCACCCCTGTCGGCTTTGACCGTGGCTACATCTAGCCCGTAGTATTGTTGAAAATCAGCCTCTAGCTCGTCAAAGTGATGTATTTTAGCCTCAACGAAAGCTATGCTTTTGGGAAAGCGGCGGCAACAGTGCTCACGACATTATTCAAGTCGGAAATACGCATGCGACCATTCTTCTTGACGTAATACGCCTTTACGACCTGGTAATTGTCTTCGCCAAAGATTTTCTTCACAAATGGAATGATGGCTTCTGGTGCGGTGGTCATACGATCCATGACTTCGAGCGTTTCGACATCATCCATAAAGTCGCCGTTGACCTCGACTTCAAGACCATCATCAATCTTAACTACCTTGGTATTAGCTTTGTCTGCCATAAGTTATCTCCTTTTCTTTCACGCTATCATGGTGCGAAAAACCATTCTAAGCACCAAAAACCCCTAGGGGAGATATGACCTAGGGGTAAAACGGATAAATAGATGTTTGTTTTAGCCGGCAGTTGCGATGTATTCGGTGTGATACTCGCCAGTAGCGCTTGGGTAAGCCTTAAACTGAGCTGGGTAGATAATCGCATCGCCATCGGTGTAGCTGATTTCGCCAGAGCGGTCGACGATCTGAGCGCGAGGAACTACGATCCTCTTGATGCGGTTGCCAGTGAGCACCGTCTCAAAGACCACTACACACTCGTCAAGTGGCTGTGCCGTTTGGCGAACTGTGATGGCACCCGTCTGGCTATCAACCGTGACGTTGTCTTCGCCGTAGATGACCTTGAGAGTATTCTCGTTGGTCTCGAGCAAGTTGACCGTGAAAGTCTCGGCAAAGCTAGACTGACCAGATAGAACGACGTCACCACCCCAAGCGGTAATATCCGTGGTGTCGGTTTCGACGTTATCGACTAGACCATCTTCGCTGATGTAGCCTAAGTTGACATAGGCGGCTGCGAGAGCGGTCGTAGCGTCAGTTGGTAGTGCTGTGTTCGCTGGTGCGACATAAACCGCGCCAGTGGCTTTTGGCTTACCGAATGAAACATTCGATGAGTTCATTTTGAGTTCTCCTGTTTGGAGTGATAGCCCAACCTGCAATGCAGGCTCGGTTGTAGCTTCATTGTAAAATGCGTTCTAAGGCCCTTCAAAGCGCTTAATTCGCGTGTTTCGGCGCCAAATGGTTCCCATATACTACGGATGCAAAGTACCGACCCTGATAAGCATCAAGTAACTCGTCGCCCTGCAATAATATGTGCCACGAGTTGGCCAGTTAACTGAAGTCTGAACCTTAACCGTCGCGTCGTCATTGTCGATTGTCCATATAGTTTCAAAAATGTTCTGCATTCCTACCCATTCCACTGGTGGAATGAGGATAGTTGAAGTGTCGCTATATGTAGTCGTGCCACCATCCACCTTGGCTAGTCTCATGTTGCATTCGCCATTTGCGCCCCCATTATTGTTGAACCAGTTAGTATTAGCGCGGATTAGGTATGTGCCTTTTGGTACGCCAGTTATAGACATCTTGTCTGTCAATGTGGTGGAGTCTGTAGTAAACACCGCCCCTGCGTACTTGATGTACGCGTACATCGAACCCCAATCAATCTTGTCTGCCGTCACAGATTCATCGGCAAGCATGTTGGTAGTGACAGAGCCGTCGCTCCTGACAGATAAGGCTAGCTCATCAAGGTCACGCCTAATGTCGGATACATCGTTTACGATATTAGGGTTATCTCTTAAACTCATGCGGCCTCCTGTTGCTTTTGAATAATCTCGTTGATGTCAATGTCGTCAAAGTTGAGCGTTACTTCTTCGCCAAAGTTCTGGTCGACCTTGCACTGAATGGACTTGATGCGGTAGTCGCCATCAATATCATCAAGCGCCACATCGCCATTCATCTTCACCGTGATGGTATCCCCCACATCGAGTTCAGATAGATCGAGCACATCATCACCCACCGTGATGCGTGGAATCTCAATAATATCCTTCGTGTAATAGAGGACGGCATTCGCGTGCTGAGTTAGTGTTTCGGTATCAGACACGGAGTTGTAAGTGACAAGCTTGGAGCGGCGGTAGAGATAGTTCTCCGATGTCGCATCATCTACTTCCACAATCGGCTGAGCGCCATCCTGTGGAGCCTTGCCCAAGGCAATAACATGGTTGCTCACATTCGAGCCGGTGCGATAGAAGCTGAAACTCTTGATATTGAGCGGATATTCGAGTACCACATCAGGACGGTGAACGCCCTTGCAGGCTGTAGCGGTGTTCCAAATGTCGAGCGTCTTATCTGCATTGAACCTAAAGTCCACGCCATTGATGACCTCGGACATCTGTGTGAATAGCGTTTTAACTTCCTTGTTCGCATACGAGCGGTCACGAGCCAGTGGAGTGCCGAACTCTGTGCCTCGTCGGACGCCATAGTCTCCACCAGTCTCGGCATTGAGTTTGTCGACGATGTCGTAAAGAATCCCGGCTTGTGAGGTGCCGGAGTAATCGCCAGTAAAGTAGCGGTACTTGTAATAGGTCAGATAGCCATAGCATTGAATCGCCATAGTGACCGAGGTGTTGTTGGCGGTGTAGCCAATCTGAGCCACATTGGCGCCTAGGATATAGACGCCATTGCGCTTAATGCGAATATCGGTACGGCCAATCTCAAGAAACTCATACGGACGGTTGGCATAGCCGATGTCGGAAAGGTATTGCCCAAAGCGTGCCATATCAATAGACACGTTCAGCGTCTCAGAATCGTTCAGAGTCTTTTGCCACGAAAAGTTAGTGACAAAGCTCGAGATGTCGCCAAGGACGTAACCGTCCTTGTGCCACACTTCGATAGAATAAGTTGCTGCCATTTATACTCCCATGTACCCCACACGGTACTTAATCACTGCGCTACCAGTATCGGTGTTATTTTCGGTAATAAGCTGGAGTTCGTTGAGGCCAACATCTAAGGTCAGCCAATCGCCTGAGAATTTGGAATAGGCGCCTACGCCATTGATAGTGACGGTGTGCTGTTTGGTATCTACCACCGCGACATCCTGAGCGGTTACAGTAGTGACATCGACTGAGATGCTACCAATGTTGGTTTGAGCCGAAACGCCGCCACTAGCCACCACATTGTTAAAGGCGGTCAGAGCCGTGCTGTCTAGGGTGTTGATAACACTTGTGCTGCTAGACGGTAAGACATAGTAGATCGTGGCATCGCTATCTAAGCCGCCAGAGGTTGAGATGTAGTCGGTAGTGATAGTTTCACCGGCATAACTTTCGATTTTGCCAATGCGAGTGGTCTTGGTGACTGCACCGGTGGTGCCGTTGATAGTCAGCTCATCAGCCACACTGCCGACCATGGCAAGCTCAGAGCCACCAAGGTCTATCTCAGCTGTACCAGAGCTACCGACAATGGAAAGTGAGTTGATAACGGTTAGCGTCTGCCCAGTCTTGATTTCGAGGTCTCCTGCTAGGTTCGGGCTGATAGTAACATTGCTGATGTTATTTAAGCCTTCATATAGATGCGCTTCGAGAATGGCGTCTAACTGGTCGATAAGCTCGCTGTTCGTGATTTCTGTCGTTGTTGGGGTTGCGAGTGCGTAATAGACGGTCGTTGGGTTGGATGCGAGCCAAGTCTTAAAATCTGCGAGAGTCGCAAAATCTGATTGTGCCAAATCAAGAAGGAAGAATGGTAGCGTAGGGTTTGCCTTGCATATATTTGCATAAGTATCGTTGCTCCCACCAGCATTCGTGCTATATGATGCTATCGAACAAAGGACAGGTAGCGTTCCTGTCTTTATGCCCCATGAATTCGTTGGAACATAAAGATTTAATATTGTTGTGTGCGAACCTGTCTGACTTGCCCAACCTTCGTCTGCACTCCCATCTAGCACCACCTTGCCCACCTGCTTCTCGATATACCACTTGCCGTCTGTTTTGTAGATTCTGTCCTGATAGTTGCCGATTTTGGCGAGTTCGATTGGCGTGAAGTATGGGGCATAGGAAGTTGCCGAAGTGCCTGCTTCGCATTGAATCTTTAGAATGGCATTGTTGTATGTTTCGCCACTTTTTGTCACGAAGAACCAGTATCTGTTCGAGTTGTCATAAGCCAGTGAGTAGATTCTGCCGTTTGTGATGCTTGCTGAATATGTGAAGTTGCCTGTCGTTGCCGATTTGATTGTTGAGCCAATATCTGTGACATAGGTGGAAGCCGTCAGAATTGTTCCGTCACGATAAAAGTTGAAGTATCCATTCGCTGTTGCTGTTCCATTGAGCGTGAATGTTCCGTCAGCGTTTGGTGTCGCTGTCACGCCGTTCTTTTCGGTTGGTTCTGTGATTAGTGTGTTCTGAATGAGGTTCTTCCCCAGATTGACCTCGTATTCTTGCCCTTGATATGGCTGGTAGGCGGTGGCGGTTGAGCCGAGTTCGAGCTGGTAAGTAGAAAGTATTGTGTTTACGACTTCTGCCGATTTTTGCCATGCGAAGTTAAAAACAAGATAATTGGCGGTGGATGGGGCTGTGAAAGTAAAGACCAAGTTTGAACCGCCGATTGAATGTTTGCCGTCTATGACGGGTGTCCCGCTAGTCGGCGTGGTTGTAGTGAAAGCGTATGCCCAATCGCCGACCTGGTTTGTGTTATTGCCCCTCGAAAAGGTGTAAGTTTTGCCTCCTTCAATGGCGATATACAAGGCTCTTGCATTGGCATAATAGGCGAGTTCCGTGTTGGTAGGAATTACATTTATGATGTTGGCATTATCCTTATCGAACAGGTTCTTCCCTGTAATCTTGACCGTTTGCTCGCCTGTGACGGTGTTGACTGGTTGTGGGTAGTCTGGGTTCGGGGCTGGAGAACCTCCCACGAATTTCTCGAATGAGGTTGCTGTGCTTCCTGCCTCTAGCTGGAACTTCAGTTTAAGATTGAACGCTATGCTTGGCTCTGCGCCAAAAGCGATAAAGTTGATTGGCTTTGTGATTGATATGTTCTGCGATTTGTCGGCTAGTGGGAAGTATTTGTTCTCAACAGTTCCGTCCATGTAGCCGATAATGTAGCGGAAGTCGTTGCTTTCTGAGCCACGAGTGCCGTCTGTGTAGATTGTGAAGCGGTATGTTCCTTCGCCATTGAATTGCCCTCTGCTAGTTGCGACCGCTGCTGCTGCTGGCCAATATCTTGCTGGCTCTAGATGCCCGTCAGCATACATGACATAGGATGGCCATGTGCTTGCCTGTGATGTTCCCGTTAGCGTAACTTCTTCTGATGTGAAACTTGCCGTCAAGCCATAGTTCGAGATATTTGTGCCGTATTGCCCTTGATTCACGAGGTTTTTCCCACTATAAGTCTGTTGGGTTGCGTCGCCATAGAGAGAGAATTTCGAGATTGGCGATTCGGCATCTCGGGTAGCCTGAATTGGGTTGCCTGAGTAAGTATCGACTGAGCCTTCCTGCGTCATGGCGCCCCTGATGCCAGACGCGGTGTAGGTGCCAGCGCCTAGGACTTCATCGATAGTAAATGCCATGTTGGTGGTAATGTTGACTATCTCAGGCGTGGTAAGTGGGCCGGTAAGGGTAATGACTGGGTAAATAACCGATGAGCCAAAGTTATCAATGGTCGGACGGCTCTCCGATACACCAAGTTGGAAATTGATAGGAAAGTTGATGCTGAAACCAGATGATGCCGAGCTACTGCGGCGTAGGATAGCCTCAAGCTCTGCGAGGGCATTGTTGTCGTAGATGAGCGGATCATCGGCGCGTAGGCTGAGCTGGAAATATGAAGCAGTAAGAACCTTGCTGAGAGGCATCTGAACTCCTGCGACCACCACATTCATGGTGTAGTGGTTGCCGGCTTCAGTCTGGAACTCAAGCGCAAGGCGTTTCTCGGCCAATAGTTGGATGAGCTGTTTGCGGCGCTGTTCGACAACTGCGACATCTTGGTTGGCAATCACACCCTTAATTGTGATAAGGCGTGGCTCGTAGAACTGAGCCGAAGTCCAGCCACCGTCCATACCAATATTCATGCCCTTGGTCTCTCGGATGCCAGGAAGCGTGGTTAGACCTGTGAGTTCCTCTTGTAGGTAGATAGATGTGATTGGGCTGTTTATCTCGAGCGACGAGTTTGCCCCAACCAGCTTAAGACTCATGTGATTATTCATTAGCCGATGACCTTTCTGGCGACACCGTTCTGGTCGCCGACATAAAGCTTGGTAAGTTTCTTCGATGCGCCATTCACGCTGACATAGACTGGATCAAGAAGCTTAGACTCGCCATTCACACTGCCATAAAGATGCGAAACCTGCGCGATAAAGCTTGCCGTTGCCACTGGGCTTGAGCCAGCGGAGCTTCTAGCCCTTAGCCGTATGGTGCCGGAGTGGTTGGTTCTAAAACTAAATGGGTTCGTGGTAAAGGTAGTCCAGGTTGTGCCGCCATCGATAGAGTATTCCTTGGCCACCGTTGCCGCAGTGCCTTCTGCTGCCCTGCTCCATGTCACGGTCACTAGATCGCCTTCGTTGGTACAAGAAACGGATGTGAATGAGGATGGCAAGGTAATAAAGTTGCCAGATACGACATTGGAGCTTGCCGAGCCGTTAGTGGCATATACGCCGTAGTAGTATTTAGTGTTCGGAGTGATAGTGAGTGCCGTTGCGCCAGTGCGAGAGCTGTTGTCGACCCGTGTAGAGGCCATGCTGGTGGCTTTAGCTGCAGATGGAACGTAGCGATATGGGTTGCCATAGGTAGATGAACCCATGACAGCCACTTCCATGTATCTGCTGTCGCTGAGTGGTGTTCCGTACGATGAGATTGAGGCCGAGATATTCGCATAGTCTTGCCCCACTGACACGAGCGTAGATGAAAGCCCAGATGGTGCGATTGCTGTACCATCGAGAGTGAATGTCTGGTCGCCACTAGCGAGATAGCCAGCGCCGCTTGAGGCAAAGATATAACCTTGGCAGTGGACGCCGAAGTTGACTGCACCGGTGTGGTAAATGGTGGTGGTTCCAGATTTTACGACATATCCATTGGTTCGGTATGCTCCTCCACCATCTGACCATGAGTATGTCGTGCCATTGACGGTAACATACCCCGAATAGAGAGCTATCGACTTACCAGAAGTTGAGCCGCCCTGTAGAGTCACTGACCATGAAATAGTGGTCGATACACCTGCAACATATGACGATCTACTCCAGCTGAAGTTAAAATACTTTGGGTAGTTCGCACTTACGCTAGATGCGATACCTGTGTTGAATGATCCAGATGTTGCCATGCTCTACCTCCTACTCCTCATAGACACCGTAAAGCGTGCCTGTTGGTAATGGTGCACCTTCGCCAATATCTGTGGTGGAAATGACTAGGTCGACTTTGGCGACCTTGCGGTTGTCGATAATCGTAAAGGCGGTTGCAGCGGTGGCGTTGGCTGGTACTAGGACATAAGCCAAAACTACATATGGGTTGGCAGCGCCAATCGAGCCGGCGATGTTGTTGTCGGCCGAAGCGGTGGTCGGGTTGGTGCCAGCGGTGCCAGATACAGATTTGAATTTAAGAACTCCAGCGTCGATGTTGTCAACTTTCGAGGTGTCAGGTGTGACTGATAGGTCAATGTAGGCGACAATGGCATCGTAGCGTGAATAGCCTGATACGGTCGGAACAGCTGGCGTAGATACTGAGGTAGCGGTGGTAAGCTGTGCGCGGTAGCCGTAATCAGAGCTGTTGGCGATGATGACATCACCAGCAGAGATGCTGAGATTTGTGCCTGTTCCTGCGCTGACCTTCATGCTATCGGCGCTAGCTACAGCCGATCCGTACATGCGAGATTCAAACGCGCTAAAAGCTGCGCCAGAGTACATACCGCCGGACACATTGAATACTTTCGTGGCCATTAGTTTCTCTCCTTATAAATGTCGCCTCTAGTGGTAGGCGATAGTGATTCAATCTTTTGGTCTCCACTAAGACCAAGAGCCTGCAGCTCTGCTTTTCTAAACCATAGGTCACCAGATGGGTTGGTAAACTTGTAGTTCTCAGAGTAAGGCCCAGCAGTTTGCGAGTAGGTATCGACAGGTGGAACATTGGTTGGAGTGTTGAGCGCGCGCTTGGTCGCCTCCATTACCACCCATTTGAGCACAATCGCGTAGTCGGGGTCCTCGTAGCGAGTGTCAAGGTCAATGTCTTGGTTCGCCGCAATTACTCTAAGCCTAGACGAAGCAATAGACAAAACATCTTCAGCACGAGCGGTCTCATCTTCGGCGAGCGCTCTCCAGTAGGTTTCAAGATCATCTACGGTTGCGTAGACAATCGGTTCGGTAGGTTCGTCGTTCATCGTTGTTCCTCCGTCTGCATAAATGTTGCACTCCTTGTGTTAGCTTTGCGTGCTGCCAATTCTTCAGCCTCGGAAATACTCATGCCGAGCATGCGATAGGCGGTAGTGGTGCCAGCAAGCTCTGGCATAATCTCGAACAGCTTGTAAAGGGCATCGCCTGCCGCGCCAAGATCGAGCTGGAATATCGGCTTCCATGATGGTTTAAGGCTACGAGCGTTCTCTGGCACATCTCGGATAGAGTTCTCGGCCATAATGAGCGAAATGGCGATGTTCTTGAACTGACTGCCCATTTCGTTCTGGCACTCTTGAGCCTCTAAGAGCAAATCATCACTCATCGAGCGTAGGCTCTCGGCGCTGGTAGGGTTAGATGTCTCGTAACCAAGGTTGCGAAGCGTGAGAGCGGTCTCAGCGCAAAAGTCGCGCGCCAAGTCCTTCTTCTGCTCGCTGAACTGGCTGATGGTCATCTGAGCGAGCTGACCAATTTCAGGCTTGTCGCCATCGTCATCCTTGGTAATCGCCCATACCTTGCCAATCTGGCTGTCGATGTCTGGGTCTTTCGTAGCGCCCTGCATAAGGCCGTTGATATAGCGCTGTGGAGTCGAGTAGAACTCAGCAGCAATTTCGTAGCGAATCTTCAGGCGGCCAACCTCATCGACAATACGGCGTACGGTGTTGGACACGCGAGCCTTGCCAAATGGCCTGTCTGCGCTCTGACGGTGCGTTAGGACATGGAGTAATGGACGGCCAGTAGCATTCGGACGGACTTCTACAATCTCGCCCTCCTCGAACTTCACTGTGTACTCAGCTGTGAAAAGGGTGTAGTTCTTTGGCACTAAGCCGAACTTACCCCAGCGGTCACTGTTCTCTAGGCTTGAGCTGTAGGCATACCATTCAGTAACAGCAATACCCTTGACTAAAAGCCCGGTGTTTTCATCAATAATGCCGGTGGCCTCTTGTGCGCTGAATGGAGTGATTCGGTAATTCTTGCTTTCCCCAGAGATAGCGACAAAAGAACACCCGGCAATAATGGCGTCAGTCTTGGCTTTTTCGAGAGCCTTAAAAGCGCCCATATCTTCCATGGTGTTGTTGATATTCAATGTATCGTTAGCGAAACCATCGAAATTCAGACGGTCGCCAAGTGTGTTGACAGCGCGAGTAGCCCAGCCCACGCCGACCTTCATATTCTTCATGGCTCTCGGTAAAGCGATGCCAATGTCTTTGTTTGGCTGAGTAGCGTTGTAGTAGGCATACTTTACGCTCACCGGGTAAGCATGGTCGGCCAGCACGAATAGCAGCTCTTGCGCTGTATTTTTCAAATTCTGTAAGATTTCGTTATCTGGCATATTTTCCTCTTATCTATACCAGATTCACCGCATCTGTTGGCGTAGGTTTCTAATGTTCTTGGTGTGATTATATCACCTCTACAAATCCGTTCTTAGCAAGGCGCTTGGCGCGTTCGCCATCGCAAACGAACTCATCGCCAACTAGGCGATTACGCTTGGCTTCTAGGTCAAAGAATGGCTTGATAACGCGCATCGTGCCATTGCTTTTAGTTACTGGTGCTTCTACTTCTTTCGACTTCGTAGAAACCTTGGTTGTTTTGGTAGTCTTGGTTTTCGCCGACATACTTACTCCCTCTCTTATAGTTATTTAACGTTCCATTCCGAGAGTTGTAGCCCTCGGTCTTGATAACACAATGACAATCTGAATGGCGGCCGAACACTTCTGGCGATGGATCAATAAATGTGCCAACATGCGCCTTACACCATTCACAAGGCCCGGATTTCGAGCCGCGTAGGCTCCTAGTAACGATTGGGTACTTGCCTAGGCTCCGAGCGGTCACAAAAGCATCGCGTTGAGCCTTGCCGACCACATTGTTCATCCAGTTGTCTACGGTATCCCAAATCAGAGTCTTGTTGCTGGTGGACACACCATCCGATACGACCTTGGCGAGGTTATAGTAGGCATTATTCTGCCCTGCGCCAATCGTGCCCTGAATCTCAAAGTCGAAAGCGTTCATGTCGTAGACCATAAAGTAAATGTTGTCGCCAATCTCTTTGAAAAGAATCTCAAAGTTGCGACGGCGAATCTCAGGTGCGACCTCTGGGTTGTTGATGAGCGCCACGGCCTCTTTCATGTCCTTAGAGATAGTGTCGAGAAAATCACTGTAGTTCACTTGGGTGCCATCCGTTTATGGTTGCTTTCATCTTGTCGAGTAGGTCGACCACCCGCTTCGAGCGCTTGTTCGAGTAGGTGCGAGAGCGCACTGGCTCTGGCTTCTCGAGTAAGGCGGTAATCAGCTCAGAGGCTTGCTTATCGGTCAGACGATCCAGAATCTCATCGGCGGTCGTAGAGAGCGCGAAACCCTCAGTATCGGTGCCCATGATTCCCTTTGAGGCGATAAGCTCCTTAAGCTCCTTGAACTCCTTGAGCTTTAGCACGCTTAGGTCTTTGATGTAGTCTCTCTGTGTCGGGCTTGCCATATAATTTCAACATAGACTAAAAAGGCTTGGAAAGTTAAGCAGATGGGTGCTAGAGTATATAAAACCCCATGGGATACTTCGGAAATTGCATCTTTCGCCCATGGGGTATTTTGTGTGGTATAATTTGGAGTGCACCATGTATCGCTATTCTTATATGCGGTCGTTCAAACATGGTGCATTTTTGATGTCAGACATATAAACACTCAATTTTTGAATAAAAACGCGATACAAGCGGAATCAGAGCCTCAAACAGGGGTCAAAAAAGCCACCCATTTGGACAATGAGTGGCTAATTTTGTTGCAATTAGGCAGCGTCTTTGTAAACGACGGAGAATGCCTTGCCGTCCATGATTGCAAAGGCGATTAAGACCTCAGCGCGGATAGCAATTTGGTTCTTGCGTTGCAAGTCGCCAGCACCATCTGGATCACCATATTCAATTAGGTGTAGTGGTACGTTGCGAACGATGCCCCACTGGAATGCAGACCAGTCAGCCATGATAGCTTGTGGAATGTCATCGCCAGTAGTGCGAGTGATTTCCTGAGAGCCAGAAACCGTGTCGGAAGCGACGGCGCGTAGACCGCGGAAGCTGTCGAAGCCGAAGCCGAAGCCGAGTTCTGGATATAGAGGAACGTTGCTCGTTGCGCTTTCTTTGGTGCGAGCGAGTTCACCAGCGTAGGTTGGATCGAATGCAATACCAGTTGCGGTATAACCGTTGGCTTGTAGAGCAGCAGCGGCAGCATCAAGATCAGCAACACGAGTAACACCGTTGCCAGCTTTCATGATGTAGTCAGCGATGGTGTTGGATACCGTACCGGTCTTAGGGTTGATGCCGTGGATACCTACTAAGTCGACAGAGCGGCTAGCAGCAGTCAAGATGTTCTTGGCCATGCTGTTGAGTACGCCGAGCTGGTAATCTTCGTCAGCATACTTGAGCTCATCGGTGTAGCGATAGGTAAGTTGCAATTTGTAGGTCTTAGCGGTTACGGTCGTTGGAGCGTATTCCTCGCTAGACTTGTTTTCACCTTCGCCAACCAACTCAGCTTTTGGAGTGCCAGTGAAAGTGTAAATATCAGTGTTGCCATAGAGGAACTGAGCCTGTGGCGCGAGGGATGCGATAACGCCGCCCTTGATGTCTTTTTGCCAGACACCTTCCTTGACATGATCCGCAAGGTTGAGACTGGCAGCAGTTAATGGGTTTGCCATGATGTTAAAATCCTTTATTCGTTAGCTTTGTTTCCGAATAAGCCTTCGCGAATGTTTTCAATATCTGAACGCTTTGGTGCTGGCTTCGGAACTTTATCTAAAGTGACCGCACTGCCGACCGTGCTTCGTGACAGCTTTTCAGCTCTCTCGCGCATCTCGGTGGCATCCGCGCCGGTAATAAACTCGGCGAGGTCGTCTTTGATGTTGAACTCTCGTAGAATGTTTGCTTTCTCGGTATTCAGATTCGCCTGCTTCAGCTGACTTGCAAGCTCGTCTCTCTCCTTGTAAGCATCTGCCAATTTTGACTCGTAGTCGGACTTCACTGCGTCGAAGCCCTCGACCTTCTCTTTTAGCTCATTGTAGTCAGCATACTTAGCACGCTCTCGGCCAAGACGCTTGTCAATGAGGCTATCAAGATCATCCTGCGAAAAGGCATTAACTTTCTCGTAATCTTCGCCATTTTTAATGTAGTATTCGGACATTTCCCATATTTCTCCAGTTATGTTCTGTTAAGCCCAATAAACCACACTACGCAAAAATAAACCAAGCACCAAAAAACCACCGCTTCAAGTGTCTTTAGACACCACTCGAAGTTGCCGGTGGTTGTTTATGTCTGGATGGCAGGTAAGGGTGGGCATCACCTGCCACTACTAATGTAGCACTATCTGCGATGATAAACCGAGCACGCAATTTCGTAGCGGTTGTAGCCACGCTGAGTGTCGTTGAGCTGGAATACATTCTGGACATCGGCATGAGTGATATTGTCGGACTCCATGACTAGATCAGGTATTTTGTCGGCAATAAAGTCGGCAATGGCCGAGCAATCGACCTCAGAATCCTTGTCGTAGACATCAATCACAATATCGGCCATGTCGAGCACCATCGCTCGGCGCTCACCACCGCCACGCTCCACAGTAATAAACTTGGCCGGTAGGTCTTTCGGGATTTTGGTCGATGCTGGGTAGCCTGGCACCAGATCGCCAAGCCAATCAATGAGGATGGCGATAATAGATTCGTTATTCATGGATAGCCTCCCCTCTAAAGTATCTGTTCCACTGCGTTGGACAGTTCTCATCCATAAACTGAACCGAGTCACTGTCTACGCGCCATGTAATGCCACCATACTCAACCGTGGAGTTGCCAATGTCGCCAGTAAAGGTCTTAGGCAAGTGGATACGAACCTGCATAAGTTCCTGCTGAAGCGCCTGTGCCTCTCGCTCGTTGGTCGGCTCGGTAATAGGTGCAATAAGACAGCCCGGCACCTCTACTTGTTCCGTAGAGATGACCGGGTTGCCGAAACCATCCTTGCTACCCAAAACCTCTTTATTGAATATCAGGGTAATCGTCTTCATGATTTCACCGTATCACAATCGACAATTTCAATTTGAGCGCGAGGGTTGGATTTGTCTATGCCCATATCCACAATGCTCAGAGATGCAACATGCGAGAAATCATCATCAGCTAAGATGCCGCCCTTAACCAGACCATCCATACAGGATGTGGCCATGTTGTCTAGATCGCGCCGGACATTATCTGGTCGCCAGATATAGATAGAAATCGAACATGGCTCTGGCGCAGTGTAGCCCTTTCTCTGAAGCATAAATTGCGCTGCCATGTCGTGCTCCATTGCCCGAGCGTTCTTGGACGAGATGACCATGGGCTTACCAGTGCGTCTATTAGTGATGATAGACTTGGAGTTCTTTTTCGAGTAGATCACACCTTGGTAGATGAACTTCACCTCGCGCCTCCCTTTGCTGGAAATTGCATTTCCTCACAATCAGCCAAAATTGCGATAGAGAGCATCCCGACACACCATTCGATGTCATCACGCATTTCTATGATTTCATTGCGCTTCCCATCTGGCGCTAAAGCCAGCGCGGTTTCATAGAGTTTACTGATGGCTTGGTCAAGTTCAGCCTTTGCCTCTTTGCGACGATACTTCATTCTTCCTCCTGTTCCTTAAAAAGGTTATCCATCACCTGGCTGCGAAGCTCTGCAACGATTGCGTCCTTATCTCGCTTCATCATGACCACTCGGCATTTATCTGTGAAATAGCTTTCTATGTAATCTCTAAAATGTATTTCGAGAAGGCGAGATCTCTCAAAACTATCATTCATGTATTGCTCTAGCCGTTCCACACGAGCTAACAGCTGCTCATATTCTTTCTTGTCGACTTTTATTTTCATTTTTCCTCCTCTCTGCAAATGTACATTCTTACTCTGTCCTCCACTTCCTCTGCTTTGCGATGGTGTTCGTCCTCCAGCTTCAAGATATAATCGACGACGCTCTGCACCGCCTTATATCTGCCACCGAGCAAGGCTCGTCTTTTCTCTCCGTTCCCGAACTTGCCTTCCATCGTCTGTTTGGCGAGTTCGAGTAATTCCCATCTGCTCATTTTTGCTCCTTAACTTCGTAGCCTAACAGGCCAAATAATCTTGGTCGCGCAACTACTGTTCTGAGTTCGTCAATCTCCCCACAGTTAGGGCATACGCTTCTGCCCCATGAGCTGAGTTTATAGACAGCGCAGGAATACTCGCCATAGACCTTCTTGCAGTGCTTACATTGCAAAGCAACGCGATACACACTGAGAAACATCATTTCTTGTCCTCCAATAGCTCAGAGTTTTCGTGGATGTTTCCGATGATTTCAATATCCCAATGCACGCTCGAAGTGAATAAATCATCAGGTTCTTCGCCCAGCCAATATCTACCTTCTTCGAACACAATAGGTCTGCCACAATAGGGGCCACACTTCACTATATCTCCCTCATAAATCTCTTTGCCGTTCTTGTCTTTGATACCTGTCGGTAGTTCGATTTCTACATCGAGCTGTATAATTTCGCCTGCTGGATAGCACCACCATTCGCCGTTTTCATGATTTATTTGGCAGTGGTAGTATATGGCGTCATCACCTGTCGCATAGCGATTAAGGCTCGGTATCCATGCTCTTGGGTTTAGTTCTCTCACTCCTCCTCCTTCTCGCCCCTTAGCTTCATTATTAACTCTCGTAAGTGCTTTACACAGCCGACTATCATAACGTTTCCGTTCCCAATTCTTACATATGTTTCAACTGGGTTTTCTTCACAATCCTTACAGCTCATTCTACTCATCCTCCCCAAGGAGTTTTCCGAGTTCGTAAGTATTGCCAGATACAAGTTTTTCGCTCATATCATAGACAGCAGAATTAAAACTGATGTATTGGTTTTCACATGTAAAACCATTTGAAGCTCCTACAAATAACAACGAAGCGTCTTTAGTAATTCCATTCGATACTGCCCACCATTTCAACGCCTTGCGTACATCTTCATCTTCAATATATGGATTGTTTGGCTCTTGCCCCTCAATCCCAAAGTCTTCTCCGAATGTTTTAATAATCACCTCGGCTATGTATACTAGCGCGCGTCCACATTCATAATTTGTCATTCTTCCTCCTGGTGCATTGCTTCGTAGAGGGATTCGCAGATGTCTGCCGCCTCGCTGATGCTCTTGGTCTCGTGCCAATGCTCGATTTGCTCCTTGCGGTTGAGCGCAAATTCTATGATTGTCTCGAGCATGGCACGGTGCAATCGTTTGCGGAAACGCGCCTTGCTGAGATGCTCATCTGTCCACACCCAAATGGCGATGATGCCAGTGCCAAGTAGGACACCGTGGCCGATGGTCATTAAAAATACGAATATGTTCTCCATTAGAATAGCCCCCACTCTGCGAGCTTCTCGAAACCGCCAATCCTGTACACATACTCCTCGGCGTAGCGCATTATGATAGGAAACGTCATAGTTTGGTGCCAAGTCTTAGAATTGAACTCCACCTTATCGTCGCCGATAGCACAAAGCGCGCTAACCTCTTGCCCCCATTTCTGGGCTAGAATATGAGCAACAATATTCACACTTACGTCAGCCTTGGATAAGTCCTTACCGTGCAAACCACCGCCAGTAACAGCGCGGCCCATGTCAGAGCCAAGCTTGCGGTTGGTGGCGCCGGTGTCGACATCTGGGCCGCCGGTCCATTCGCCAAGCGGATTCACGATGTTTCGGTCTAGCCCATTAAGCTCGCAGGCCACCTCTCGTGCGACCTCTTCGCTCTTAGCGTTGCTTTGGCACGAGATGAATGTGCGTGTCGCTTCATCATAAATGAACTTGCCATCTGTCGGCCACTTTTTGTAGAGCTTCCGTACGACCTTGCTCAGGGTTGTCTCCTCTTCATTTACTGGCACGCCCTTAAATATGCCATTATCGCCACAATGCGGCTGCTCCTGGTTCGCAGATAAGTGCGCGTCCTGCGGAACCTCTTTGTAATCAATCGCTAGTTTCTCCATATCAGTCGTGCCGTACATGATTCTGTTCACGATGTTTAGGACTTCCATGTCCTCAAGATGGACGCTCGTTTCTGCGATGATATGACAGGCGCTGTGCCCGATAAGAACCTCAACGGCAATCTTCGGACGCTCGTTCTTGGTGTAGGCCAAGTCGACGAGCGCTCCTGCGATGCGATCCGCCACCTTATCTGGGTGGGATGGATTTACTTTTTCTATCATTCTCTTTTTCTCCTTCCATTATCTTTGGTACTACCCCTCCGCCCTCACCCATTCCTGCACATAGGGTGGGGGCTATCCCATCCGTTGAGTAAACTGCTCGGATTTGGTGATAGCGTTTCGCCCATACTCCTTCCGAGAGCTCACCCAAGACTATTGGTCGGTCAGTAGGTTTCGTAATATGTTCTCCAAAACATCGACTACAATGCTGTTCCCGGCTTGCTTGTACAACTGAGCATTTGAGTTGACCTTTTCGGCTTTCTCAAAATCTTCATCGTCAAAGCCCATCAGACGCCAGCATTCTTTCGGTGTAAGCTTTCTGATTCTGTATCCATCAAGTGTGCCCATGCATCCTCCTTCGGCAGGTAAGGTCTTAGAAACACCATGCCCAACTCGACCGCGCCTTGTGGTGGAGTTTGGATATGTTAGGTCTATCGCATCACCATCTTGGGCAATGTCGTAGCCTTGTTTATTGGCGGTTTTAACTTGTATTGGCTGCTTGTATGTAGTGGCGGTCATTGTTGGAGCAATAGCTTCATCTGAGTAGATTCCCCCTTTCTGGTGCGAATCGGTTTCACCTACTTTGATTGGCTGGTCTACTGTTATGCCAATTTGTTGTGGGTTAGTTTTCAAGGTGCTCATAACCGTGTTGTCCTTGATGTTCTGTTTCTTGATGTACCCCTTGTCCATTTCATTGAGGCGTGCATTGGAGTAGGTGTATTCAATGGCATCATTAGGTTCCACATACCCTTCTTCGATGGCTCGGTTGCACACCTCTTTTTGCAGTGGAGTAGGCTCTGCTACATAGTTGTCTTTTTGCACACTTGAAAGGGTGTTGGTCAGGCCATCTACCCTTGGCTCGAGTTGCTGAAAGTGCTCAGACTCATGCCAATCTCCTTTGCTCCTACCCCTTTGAGCTACAATAGTCGGTTCTTTGATGAAATTATCGGTCGGACGGCTACCTGCTCTTGTAGTGATGCTCCCCGCTTCATCACCTTCATTGGTGTGCTTTAGTGCCTGTTCAAAACGTTCTTTTCGAGGATATTTGCCCGTGTCTTCTTTCGTCAGCATTTTGATAAACTTGTCACTCAGATAGAATTTTTCATCTACCTGTGGTTCGAGCACATCCTTAAGATGTTTCTCTAGTGGGAATGGCTTTGGGAACTCAAAGTTGTTCTCCCCTAAAATGCTCACAGTAAAGACTCTCTCTCTCTGTTCTGTGGGATACCATAGTCCTTAGCATTCAAAACTTGGTACTTTGATTCGTAGCCAAGCTCTTTCATGCGCTCAATGTAGGCATCAAAGTTGTGTTTGTGCTTCTTTGAGATAAGGTTTTTGACATTCTCCCAAATCACATATTTCGGTTTTAACTTCTCTACGATCCGCAAGGTCTCATACATAAGGCTAGAGCGAGTGCCCGAACCTTTGTCTCCACCTCTACCGAGACCTGCAACCGAAAAATCCTGACAAGGCGATCCATGCATGATGAGATCGCATTCTATGTTCTTGTCCCACTCTTTAATGTCCTGTGGCTCGAAATTCGTGCCATGGACGGCATTAAATGATTTGACGGCATACTTGTCTATTTCGACCGCATCAACTATCTCATGTTCGATTCCGAGTCGGGTAAGAGCTTTGCTACAGGCACCAATACCAGCGAATAATTCTAATACTTTCAACATTCGCTTCCCCTAAAACGCCGCCATGTATATGGTCATTACAATCACCTCTATGATGCCTAGAGCCAATCCAAAGCCCGAGATGACCTTGATGCCGACTTGCTTTGCCTGGAGCCCTAGAGCGCCAAATACGATGCCTAGGATGCCCATTATGCCGCCTAGTACAAATATCCCCATGAATGGGCACACGAGAGCCAACACTCCGTATGCCGTGTTCTTACTTTCCATTAGTCCTCCTTGTCATACTTTCTGTTCAGGTTAGTATTCTTTGAGCGTTCGAGAAAAGCATCAATCATAGCTTTCTCGTATGAGCTCAGGCGCGACTTGGTCGTGTGGCGCTTCCAGTATTCGTCAATCGGCATCCAGTAATGGTTGAACTCGGACACATCATCATAGACCTCCTTCATCATTGCGCGAGGGCCTTGGTATTTGACCACAATCTCCGCGTATCCGATGTTGCCGTCAATCTTCATTACATTGTTCTTGCGTAACATTCTTGCCTCCTAAATCTTCGATAAGGCCATCGTCTCGTGCCTCTGGGGCATCGAGTATGGCCTCCCAAACTTCATCGCCAGCTTCCCGTATAGCTTCTCTTGCCTGGCTCATAGCATAGGTGTAGCCGTCGTACCAATCGCGAGATTTACCTTCTGGAACATCAATCATTTCTTCATGTTCCTTTCGATAATGCCCGAGATGCGCTTGTGCATGATTCGCCTACGCTTTGCTTCTCTTGATGCCTGGAATACGGCAGCCAAGGTTAAGACGATGCATATTCCAAATAAAATAAATAGGAGTATATCCATTACTCCTCACTTTCGTACTTATATTCGTGCTTATCCATGTTGTCCTCTAGCCAAGCGGCGTTCAGATAACTTGCAAAGTCTGGTTCTTCGCCAACTTTGTCTCGGTAAAGGCGCTCTAGCACCCTTGCCGTCTTCATAGCTTCTAAGGCTTGGTAGACCACTCCGTCGTAGGCGCTTAGAACTAGCTTCTCAAGCTCTGTGTTCGGGATGTCGGCTTTCTCATAGGTAAAGCCCCTTTCGGTTTCGCCAGTGCGAATCATTCCCTCGAATGCCGCCTTGATTTCTTCCTTGTCGTAGTTGCACGCTCGTGCAAAACTGACCGAACCTCCGTATTTGCTCATATTCTTTCTACCTTTCCTTTCCGCACGAGAATGCGAATTATTGTTTTATTCATCGCTCTTGCGCTTTCTGCAGCCCAGCGAGATAGATAGTAGTTGCCGGCATTCGCCCTGCCCCAGTCTTCTTCTCTGTCGAGCCAGATCGTCCAACGGACATTGTTGCCTTGCAGAAAGTAGTATTTCTGGTTAGTCATTCTCCTTACTCCTTTCTTCCTCGCTCGAGCCAATCTCGGCCTCTACGATTTCAACCGCGCCATTGTCTGGGTATTTGCCATCAGAGTTGGCTTGGTCAAAGTCGAGCGCCTTCTGCATATCCACGCTAAGAGGCCCGAACTTACTCAGCATGAGTTTGATGACCGTTTTCTTCGCCATGGCATCGAAATTGTCTTTCCACACCCCAAAGCCCTTGGCGTAGGTCTGCGAATAGCGCTTGGCGTGTTTCTCGAGCTCTTTCATGCTCATGTAGAATGTCTGCTCGTAGCCATTAAGTAGCTTGAAATAAGCCACATAGCCGACAACTGGCTTCTTGGCACGCTCGTCCTCGTCCTGAATCCAATCGAATGAGATGTCGCCAGATAGGCGGTCATACTCATCAATCTCGCCATCCCGGACATCAGTACAGCTGATAGTCTTATAAAGACCGGAACGCTGTGCGAGTTGCACAAAACCTTTCCAGCCAATCTGTAGCTGTGGCTCGCCCTTAAATGGTACGATGTAGGCTTGGCCAAGATTCTGATTAAACGGAAGCTTCACCGCCGCCGCCATAAGACAACAGTTGTAAAGTTTCACTGGATCACACTCGGCCAAAAGCTTGTTCGAGTTCGCCAAGGTTAAGACTGAGGTTAGGAACTGCTGTGTTCCCTCTCCCAGCATGTCTTGCGCCTTGGCAATAAAGTCCTCGTTGTGGACTAACTTCTGGATAGTTAAACCTTTCTCCATTTATGCTCCCTTACCACGAGTAGTCTCCTAGCTCGCGGATTTCTTCTAATAAAAAGTTCGGCTTGCGTTCGCCGAAGCCGATGATCTCGTCAACACAATGCCTGAGCTTGCGCTCACCAGCCTCGAGAAACTCGGTGCTGGCATGCATAAACTGAACTCGGTAAGGCTCGACTGTTTCAGCTACGCAAAAGTAGTAGTTGACGAAATCTGTCTTCGCTATCAAGGTATAAACCGCCGCCTGCAAATCGTAATGCCTACTAGAGGCGCTTCTAAAGAACTTGTCGAACTGTGCGGTGGTCTTTATATCTGTGATAGTCTTTGGTACATCACTTTCGCCATGGTAGGCGATAGCGTCAGCCTTTCCTCTAAGCTTCACGCCATCGGCTGTCTTGGCGTAAAGCTCAACCTCATGCTTTACATGCTTGCCTGTAAGGTAAGTTTCGGCATGGGGGTGATTCATGATGTTATTCGCAATAATGTGTGCCGTGTCGTTCTGCTCGTGCGTGATGACTGTCTTGCCATCAGCTTTCATAGCATTGCGCCACTCTCTCGCTTCTTTCGTCCTGTAATCGGTGTATGGGCTGATTACGAAATCATCCGTGCCACCTAAAACTAGCTGATGAGCTAATTGTCCGAGATCAATCGCTGGGCTGTCTGGGCTCGGAATGAGTCCTTCACGGCTTGCGACTGCGAAATCGATTCCCGAATCGAGAATGAGCTTCATCTGCGAATAAGACCATTCAGGTCTGTTGTAGTAGTTATCTTTTGCCATAGTTTTCCTTAGTGGCGGCCGAGAGTGAGTGTAGTGTGCTTTGCTTACGAACTGAAGTTAGAGAAAGCATTCGGCCGCCTAACGTGGATGGAGTTACTGGCTTCTTTTGTGACACTTAGCTTCGCTCATATATCAAGGCGAGTATTGTATTTATGACCGGCGAAGCACCAGCTCCGCTAATGCGCTCTGCTCAACCTACGCACTAGCCTCGACCGTAGCTCCTGCCGTGCGGATTTGCCCCAGACGGTGTTCATACGGTTTATGTGCTGGACCGCGCCTACTAATAAGACCTCCCTTGCGTCCAGCTTCTCTTGCTCGTTCTGCCCCAGTAAGGCCATCTTTACCGACCTTGCTAGATGCAAATCCCCCTCCCTGGCTCTTTTTCCCCCCGATAGAGCCAATATGCGCGTAGAACCCACGCCCATATTTGGCCTTATTAGTTGCGGCAGCCTTACGGCCTCCTTCAGTCGTTCCTGCCATATTCTCCTTTCGTTAAATTTGATATAAAGTGAGATTCCAAATTGTTAAGTAGAGTCCTGCCAGGATCGTCTGCCGAGCCTCGTTAATCGTTGAGCGCTGCATGTCTCGACCACCCTTTTAGTTAAAAACCGCACCTTTGCCTTAGTTTTTTCCAACCTTGAGATTAAAAAATCCCTACCTCGTGAGAGATAGGGATTATTGCGCATAATTCAACTTGCAAATTGTCTATTTTAATTGTACGACATTTGACTTTCTCGACAAATCATTTTATATACATTGTGCGACTTTAGATTTATGGAGAAAAAATGGTTGATTATACGTCCGCTACCTCCTGCGGTTCACTCGTCTTCATTTGAAATTGCATCTTTCGTTTGACTGCCCTTATTGTACCTCACCTACTCGGAAAAGTCAATATGCTCGAGCTTACCCCTTTACGAGAGTTAGCCTCAATTTCGGACGAGTTGAACGCCTGGATTCACGGATATTGCGACGCAACGCCTTGAGCATCTTGCGACGATCCATTTTGCTGGCGTCAGCAGGGGAGGCCCAGATAGGGAACACATAGCGCTCTCCGTGGCTTGGGAGTAGGGCAAGAGCCTTGACCAATGGTTCGCTGATATGCGCTTCCCTCTTATAGGCGGTGTGAATAGTGTCGCCTGTGATTTGTTCCCACCGAAGTTGTCGGACTTGCCTTTCGGACAGCCGAGTCTCTTTTTGGATTCCATAGTACGTCAGTTCGATTACTGCGCCTAAGTAGTCCATAAAAATCCTTTCCACCTCCGTTGTTAAATTACTTGCCATTTAGCACCTCACACTGTTCCGGGGTAGCAGCGTTGACCATGGGTTCGAGTTCCCACTTCTGCGCTTCCCCATTCCAGTCCTCGTATCTTACCACTTTTATGGCACAAAGTCCATTTGCTAGAGGATGGCAGTTGTAGTGCGAACCTACATGCTCACGAACCTGCCAATACCAATCGGCGACCTCGTAGCCCATAGAGTTCGTAAAGATATGCGGTCGTCTCATAGCGTGTCCTTTCTGGTGTCAATAATCACCTCAAACGGTTTAATAGAGCGGATTTGGCTGACTGCAATGAGCTCGCCATCATGCAGCTTCACGAACTTGGCTGTGCCCTTGGTCACTCCGGCGCTGATGACGGTGTACTCCTTAAAAGTAAGATCACGAGTCGTGCCATCGAGCAGATTCATGCGATACTTTTTCACCCGATGCAGGGTGTCGCTAAGTTTTTCCATATAAAGTGAGCCGGTTGGTGTGATTTGAACTCCTCCGGTCTTGATTAGGCCTAATTCTTCCATTAAAAGTCCTCCACTGAGATTACTTGGCTATTAGTTACTTGATTCTTTGCCCATAAGAGAAGTTGGTTCAACTTGGCTTGTAAGTCGCAGAAATCGGCCACCCTAGGTGCATAGCGGTCGGTCTGGGCTTTCTCGACCACGCGGATCAACTTCTCTACCCCATCGACTCCGTACTTGTTTATAAGGTTGTTGCAGGCATAACGGTTCTTGGTCTTGTTGCTTGTAATGGGTAGACCAGTGATTGACTCCCAAGAGTTGAACAAATTATTTATCTCGACCTTGCCATAAGACCCATCGGCGTTTTCGCCAATAGTACCTTTAGGTACTATTAAATCTTTATTACTTATATTTCTATCTATATTATTTTCTATATTATTTATGAACCCCATTTTGCCTTCGTGGGTTTTTGCCTTCGTGGGTTTTTGGGGTTTAGGGTATAGGACATACTCAAAATGCCCATTACCAAGCTTGCTACGGCTCATATATCCAGCGTCCACTAACTCTCTCATCCATTTTTTGATGGTTTCGTCGCTTTCTTTGAAATCTTTCGACATACGAGCTGAGCTAAATTCCCATCCGTCTGGTTTGCCATTCATATAAGCCCACAAAACCTTCGCTCCAGCCGATATGTCTGGTCTAGTGACCAAATCCATCGGCATCCACACGAATGGAATGTCCTTCAACAATCGATTTTTAGCCATTAAGAATTACCTCCAATTACTTGAAGGTTGGAAGGTGGCTCATATTTCAGAGCCACTCAACTAAGGCAAAGCCATTATAGCATGGATCGTCCATTTAGTCACTTCGCCTAATTGTCCGACATTAGCCTACACTGCCCTTTTTAGGTTGAGATGGGTGAATTATCGTCTTTTGCCGAAAAACGCGTTCAAAACGCTTAAAATGGGCTTAGAACGCAAATTAAAAGCAGGGTGCTGGAAAATCGAGTCCAAATCGTCCCCA
>OCVV011321249.1_pt1 | contig 34904 bp, 42 predicted proteins | sample 1539721 | NCBI WGS metagenome assembly OCVV01 (sample SAMN02144230, study PRJEB22623) | gut metagenome | biome: sheep rumen | host: Ovis aries | place: New Zealand | reverse complement strand
GTATAACACACAAGATAGTTTGGGCCAAAAACTCAAGATAGTTTGAACTAAATTTAACGACCATTTAAGGGTTATTAAAACCCCATTTAATACCCCTTAAAATCTTGACTGTCGTCAAATTTACAGGTAATGTAAACATATGTTCACATTACAAAACTTCAGACTAATCGTAGCAACCAACGGCACAACTACCGACTTAACCAATAACAAGCCACGACCGAACCTCACCGCATCCATCAATCAATTAGCTGGCGGCGAAATCGGAATATCCTTTAGTTGCCAACTAGTCAGCAGTGGCAGCTCAGCTTGCTTTATACCCACCGAAGACGAAGAAGAAAACGAAGAAGAACCTGCACAATTGATAGAGGGGTAATATGAAAAACCACGAGCGATTCCCGGTTCCATATCTACTAGGACACTGTGCCAACGGCACAATATACGCCGCAGGGCTGGAAATCGGTAAAAGCAATTTAAACAGCGGCTCAGTTGTGTGTATAAAAACAAACGGAGGCGCTTTAATTACCCTTGAAGCGCCAACCGCAACCACCAACAACCCAGCACCCACGAATACACCAGAAGAAACCGAAAACGAAGAAACCTAAAACCCAGGGTAAACATTTATCCTGCCGTCATATCACCACTAAGTAGCCGCTAAACATTGCCACCTCTGCGTTAAAATCGCAGACAACCCCGGTAATATATACAGCCTTTCCAAATAGCAATACCGTAGATCCTACCAACGCAACCACCTCATCTACTGCCGCCAACATCAAAGGAACGCTAAAAGAAACCTGAACAGAGCGATTCTGCTGCCTTAAGATATAAGGAACACAGGCTAAAGCTATAGCCTTGGAACTCCAAACCGTGCCAGTAACTATGTATCCTTCTCCCGTTTCTGTGCCGTCTAAAGTGCTAAAAGAACGGCTCGCCGAGGAAAACATAGTGTAAAACACAACACCATCTGAGCCGTCAGGAACTTCCGGTATATCCCAATCGACAACATTATAACGGCGAATTTTAGAGCCGTTTGCCCACCGTGCCGTTATCGCCGCAGCTACTCCTGCCGGTTCTGTAAGCAGCAATACGTTTTCATAAGAGATCGCCTGTTTATATTTGATATTGGCAACGCAGCCCAGCCCCATAAACTGATAATTCCCAGCAGGCGAAGCGGTTGGATCAAACCAGCTCTCGCCGTGCGTCTCAATGTTTATATCTGTCGGAGGATTAGGATCGATAGTCGCTGGACGGTTCGCAAAGTTAAAATTGCCGCTAAAAAGGGCCTTTGATACATAAACCTCTTGGCTTCGGTCGTTGCCATCCGTAATATAGCGGCTGCTCACAATATCGCGGGCTATAGGCAGCCAGGGGTAATTCTGCAGCCCCGGATTGAGCGTTACGCGCTGTTTATGTTCATAATGATATACACGGGATTCAGACGAACTAACACTGCCGTTCGAATAAAAACGAGTAACCGTCGTTTCATCTTCCTCTTCTTGGCGCACATCTCTTCTAAAACTATATGGCCTATCATCATAATCTTCTATATCATCCTTAAGTGTGCCGCTGTCTTCATCGTGATTCGTAGTTGCCGGTTTATCAGAATAAGCATGAGTATCCGTCCGGCTCATATTCCAAACACCCCAGGGTATATTAACCGGCCATACACCATAATAATACCACTTGGAATCTTGACTTTGATAAGAATAACTCTCAGTTCGTATTAAAACGGGAGTTTCAGAACCAGACGGTAGAGGATCACCATGGGAAATTGTAATTGTTGCTGCACCTACACTATATGTATCTAGAGAATGTGCATTATGATAATCCCGTTCGTTGACAAGCAAGCTCCCAAAATATGGGGCATAAATAAAAGCTTCCTGGTAGGTGGTGTCAGTTTGATTTTCTTCATCGCCGAGTTTCAGCTGTTTATCAAACCAGCTGCTTATTTGATCAAACCCCGGCCTTTGCCATCCATTAACACCCCGGTAGCCGATATATTCAATATCTGTCGCTTCGGGTTCTAAATAAGGATGCCCCTGAGAGGTATATTTAACCCTAGAAGAAGCGTTGTGCTCTGCCGAATTGGCCGCCGTATCGCGCTGGGTGATCGGAGCAGTTTTAGTTATCCCCGCGTAATCATAAGAAGGCTTTGAACCCTGAAAAGACAGAGACAAAACCTTATTTAAAGTTTCAGAAGCATTTGCTACAGCGTGCGCAAATTTATAAATATCGCCGCCAGCCTTTGCCAAATGGATAATGTCAAGGCCATAACATCCCGCCAGCTGGCAAAGCGTCGAAAAGAATTCCCCTGCCGCCAAACCGGCAGTCAAAGGGCTGCTGCCTAAAATAACATTATCCCCGCTAAAACTAGCAGAACCGTTGCCGCTGGCCACTAAATTGGTTAGCCATCCACTAACCATGTCAGCAGTATACGCCGGATCGGAAGGATTAAGCCGCGTATAATCCACGGCATTACTGCCTGCCCGGCTTTTAGCCGCTATAGTAACCTGGTTTGCAGTAAACGCCACCGATTCCACGTGCCCACCATAGCCAGCAGCATAAATGAATTCCGGCTCAGAAGTCAAGCTGTCGTAATAAGACCGGGGAACAGTCAGAACCAACTCCTGCAGACTGCCCACTGCCACCTTTAGCTCAGCGCTCAATATCGGCGGGGCTGTATCTATTCCAATCTGAAACATTACCATTCACCCGCAATCTGAGCCTGCTCTGCGCCCAAAGCGTTCACGTAATGAATAGACGTAGCCGGCAAAACCACATCTGAGCCGTCAATCACCATTTTATAGCCGCTTTTAATGCCTATTAGAGGATTTCCAGGGATGGTTATAGATTTTCGGTTTACTATGCTGTCCCGCCGGGCAATCTGCCGCCCTAAGCCCTGAGAAACAAAGCTGTCATGATTAGGGAACATTTCTTCATTGATTATATTATAGTCCGGCCTGCCTACATCGCCAGATTCGAAGGTGTCGGACCAAGCTTCAACTGCAGAGCCGGGGATTTCCGCCCAGGCATAAGCTTCCATCTCTACACCGTCATAATGCGGGTAATCTGTAATTCCCACGCCGTTCTGCATAACTGTAGCTGCGATCCGCGCATAAGTGGCAGTCTGATTACCGCTGGCCGTCCAGGTTTGCCCGACCGATAGAGTCGCCAACTTGTTGGCGTTCGTTGTGCCCACACCAGGATTAGCATCCCAAAGCTCTAGATGCCACGCGGGAGTATGCGTGCTGTCAGAGCAGGAAACCACCTTTAACTGCTTCACTGCGCCAATACTAGCCGCCTGGTTATAAACGGTATTTCCGGCGGGAACATCAATAGTGCAAAAACACTTATGCCAGGGATCGATCCAGTAATCCATAGGAAACTGCGCTCCCGATTGCGTCTCTATCGCGTTGGGGTTTTTAAGGCGTACCATCTGAGTACTGCTAGTCGGCGGGTTTTTAATGGTCAGCTTATTCTTTTGATCGGTAGTAATGGCTTTTTGGACATAAATTCGGCTTATCCGCTCGTCGTAATCGTTACCGCTAGTATAATCGAAACCCTGGTAAAGCTGAGGAGATGCCGGAGTAACAATATCACCGCTGCTCAGCGTATAACCCGCGCCTATAGGGTTTACATACCAATTAAGCCCGAAACTATTAGACACGCGGTCGACAAACGACTGAGTATCCCCGTTATAAGCGCCAAAACCAAAACAGGTGATAGTAGGGCAGTCTAAAACCGATCCTGCCTGCACAGCTTCAACCGCCGCCCTCACCGTCGTTAAAGAGTCTGTGGCTAATTCCGCCTCCTGGCGGTCGTATTGGTCGGCAAAGCTGGTTTGATCAGAACCGCTGATAGTCATTACTTTAGTTTTAACGTCGTAGGAATAGGAGGTTACCGCGCCAATTATAAGCAGCACACCATCGCGATAAATGCGCACTTCAGAGCCTATTTCATAACTATCGTTTGCCGTTATAAAGGAAATGGTCCAGGAATGGGCATTGTCTATGCCAAGCTGCACATCTATACTAATAATCGGTTCTGTTAAAGACGCGGTCAGCACAGCTTTTCCTCCTAATCATCCGTTAAGACATAGGTGTGGCGGGCCGCCACAGAAGTCGCGTCTTCGTTATCGACGTCTTGCAGAACGATTGAAAGCTGCCAGTGATCAGCCCCTCTAGTCTGCTGAGCCGCGTAATTGATAAACCGCCCCGTGTAATCTGTCCCTAAAGAGGTGGTTATCGTGAAACAGCTGTTGCGCGTTTTGGCTTTAGCAATGAAACCCTCTATCTGCGCTCTAGTGCAGTTGTTGGCGGTAAAGGTACGCTGAATAATAGGGCAAGTATTATCTACAATGTTCAGCTGCCCATAGCTGCCGCTGCTGCTGGGCAATAACGCCTGCGTGGCAATCTCTTTAGACATACTGGAAGATTCCACCCAATCCCAATACATAGCCTAACCCTCCTTAAAAACCGTTAACCCTGCTTTGTTTAAGCATCTCTTCTTTAGTTATGAACGCTTGGCCGCTGATAATTTGGCGCAAAGCCACGGCGTTGCCACTGGATGCCTTGCCGTTGAAGTTCATAGTGTAGTTTGATATATTGCGCGAGCCATCGACAACAGCAGCCTGCTCGGGAGAACTGGCAGAGTAAACCGCTGCCTGTGCTCCGAAGGCATCAGCCCTAGGAAAATAGTTCTCCTGGGATGCAGAAGGGACAGATCGCGTCATCCCGGTGGCCACCTGCGAACTTCCCACAGAAGGGAAAGAACTGCTGGCCGCCGCCGTATTATCTACAGAACTCAAACCAGAAGAGGAACCCTGCGAACCCGCCAAACCGCTGGCCGCCGAGTCGGCGCTGCTGGCTAACTTCAAGAGCTTGTCAGCAGCGTTCTCTGCCGCGCCGCTCATAGTGTTAGTCTTAGCTGCCGCGTCTTTCATGAAGTCGTTTCCGGCACTAGCGAACCACCGGTTTTGTTTATCAAGCATTTCCTGCAGAGTCATCAGCGGGGAGCCGGGCTTCCAGGAAAATTCTTCTTTATTTCCGCCGCCGTTTTTAGAGCCTCCCAGCTTGTTTTTATTCTTATTTTGCTGACTGGCAAAGCTGCGCTGCTGCTGGGCTAATTTGCGCTGATACTGGACATTCATAAGCAGCGTTTGTTCTTGGTATTTCTTCTCGGTAGCCAAACGCAGTTTAGCCGCTTCTTCGCTAGTGCCGGCGATCTTTTCTAGCTCCTGCTTTCTGGCTTCTTCCAGCTGCTGCAGGCGCATATCGTGTATCTTCTGCTCCTGGGCTAAAATCTGTTTAGACATATCCTCGCCCAAATTAGCCCGGTCCTGCATTGCCGCCAAGCGCTCTTCTTCAATCTGCACTTCAATGCTGGCGGTTTCGTTTTCGACCTGTTTCTGCAGGTCTTTTATCTGCTCAACGAGTTTCAGCTCCTGTTGTTTAAGGGTGTTAAACTGCTTCTGGGCCTGCTGCCTGGCCGCATCGCTGGCCCGCAGCTCTTTCGACGTCCTCAAAGTCTGCTCATACAGCTGCCTAGATTCCCGCAGGGCATCCAGCTGAGCAGTAGGGCTTCCGGCGGCGCTGATTTTCTCCGAAACCTTATCTGATAAGTTGGTTAAAACCGTATTAGCCGCCGCTTCCTGAACCTGTTTATAGTCCTTTTCAAGGCCCTTCAAAGTGCTTTCAAACTGCCTTTTAAGCTCTGGGCTCTGCGCTAAAAGCTCAGCATTAGCCGCCTGCCATTCTTTAGCCTTATTAATAACCAGCTGCCAGGCCGCCACCTGATCGGCGGGTTTGGCGGTAACTTTGCCGGATAGCTCATCGGCAGCCTCGCGCAGCGGGGTAATTAGATCGCTTAAGCTTTCGGCAGCCTGTTTCTTGTCAATATCGTGCAGTTTATTGATGGCTTCAATTTCGCCGGGGGTTAAATGCTGAAGGCTGGCTATTTCGCCCTCTAAGCGCTCCCGCTCACCAGGGTTAGCGCCGTTTTTCAGTTTGCGCAGATCGTCTTCGTATGATAAAGCCAGAGTCTGGCGGCCCCGTTTTCTCTCCTCTAAGAGGTTAGCCCACAGCTCGCGCTCAGCTTCTAAGCTTTGATCGCGCCCAGCCTGTTCGCGGTTAAACTGCTCAATTACAGCCTGCTCGCTGTCTTTAATCATCTGCTGGCGCAGTTCTTTTTGAGTTTTCAGTCCTTCTGCTATCTTTTGTTCGTGTTCGTCTATAGCCTTAAGATATTTAAATTCGTCTTTGTCCTGCTGATTAGCGCGAATCAGCTCTCCCATACGCTGCAAACGGGCAGAAGAGTCTTTGAGCTGGGCATCATCTAAAACGGTTTGGCCTTTTCCGGCGGCATAGAGACTGGCTAGGCTTTTGCGGCATTCTTCCAGCGCTCCGTAGAGAATGTTTACATCCTTGGCTTTGACGGCAAAGTCCAGAAAGTCAGCATCCGCCGCCGCTGCTTTTTCAGCGCTTTGTATGGGCTGTATGTCGGCATTAATCTTATCAGGTATAAATTCTACTTGTTTGCGCCTATCTATAGCTTCAATATACCGCCGATGAAAATTATTAATATCCGCCTGAACCTCGGCGCGTGTATATCCTAGCTGCGCCTCTGGACCATATACCCTGCGATCTGCCCCTTTGCCCATACTTCTAAAATTATCTTCAGCTTTATCGAACTTAGCGCGTTTTTCTACTGCCTCTTTATAATATCTTCTATATTTCTCTTCCTCTTGTTTTAACTGTTTGATCTCTGCTTCGATTTTATCCGACGTTAGCCCCTGTTTAGCCAATTCATCCCGCAACCTCATGCCAGGTACATCTTTTATAGCGTCTTGTATAGATACCGCTCCCGGCGTCTTATCGCTGGCGCTGAATTTGGTTTTTGCCCCAGTTGCGCCTTCGATAGTTTTGCGCAGATCGTCCCAGTTCTGCCGCTGTTTAACCAGCTCCTTAGACTGCGCCGCAATCTCCGCCTGAGCCTTTTTCTCATCAGCGATCCATTTTTCCAAATATATACTAGCGCCTTCATAAGCCATAAAAGCGCCCGCGAGAATTCCGCCCCACATGCCAACAGACATGCCCTTTGAAAATACGCCTGCATGTGAAGCCTTTAGCTTTTGCGCTGCTCGGCTTAATTGTTCATAATCTCCATGCAAAGCCTTAGTAGCCACGCCCAAAGCGACAGCAGAAGCCGCCGCCGTGATAAACGTTCCCGCCAGTCCCGTGGTAGCTGCCGCCAGACCGCCCACGACCGCAATAACAGGAGCAAAGCCCTGCATCTTCTCCAGAAGGTTAACCACCTGCTCACTGATAACCGACACATAAGGCGCGAAAACGTCACCTATAGCCGCCTTCGTGTTGGTAACCTGATCCTCGACGTTAGCCATAGCGCCCGCGATAGTCTTAGCCTGACGCTCAATGCCGCCCTCGAATTCGGTATTTACCAAACCAACTAGGGCTTTTTTCAGCTTCTCAATGTTCTCCGCGTTATCAACGGCAATGCCGCCCTGCTTATTCAAAGCCGCCCCAAACTTAACCAACTTATCCGTATTGACGCCGAAACTGTCCCTTAACGACTGCAAACCTTCGCTAGAGCCGCTCAGAGCGCGGCCCATCGCCGTAGCAGCAGCGGATAGATCGCCGCCCATAGCAGATGCCAAATTAGCCACCACCGGCAGCAGCTCTTTAGAATTCTGCCCGTACACTTCCAGCTGCACCGCCGCATCCACGACGCCCTTAACATCAAAGGGGGTAGAAGCCGCCAAAGTTTTGGCATATTCGAAAGTTTCGCTGGCCGTTTCTGAGCTTTTCTGAATGGTTACCAGTTTAGCGCGTAACTGCTCAAATTCTCCCGCCGTGGCTATGGCGTCCTGACCCACAGCGATAAGGCCGGCAGAAAAGCCCTTTAGACTGTTGCCTAAATCGCTGAATTTGCCTATAGCTTCGCTAAAATCCTTGAAAGTATCAATAGATGCCCTTGTGGTTTCATCGGCATCCTTGACTTCATTCTTGACATTCCCGGCGGCCTGCCCGGCATTGTCCAGTTTAGCGGAAATCTGCTCTAAAAGGCCTATAATGGTTTCTAAATGGCCGCTGGCATCGCTGGAAGCTGAGCCTATTTCTTCCACGCCGTCAGCTGCATCTTTGCCAGAAGCGCCTACATCGCCAATCTGATCGGCAGCAGCTCCCGCATTGCCGCCCAAATTGCCCAAAGAAGATTCAGCCTCTCCGGCAGCCTCGTTTATGCCGGAGATATTGTCAGCCGCTTCGTCAGCAGCATCGCCAATGTTGCCTAGGTTTTCGCCGGTTTCTTCTGCCGCGTCATTGATAGCGCCTAAATTATCCGCCGCCGCTTCGGAATTTTCCCCAATATCAGCTAAATTCTCGGAAGTCTCTTTTACAGCTTCGCTAATATCTGACAAATTAGAAGACAAGCCATCCGTCGAATCGCCGACTCCATTTAAGCCCTCGGCTGTATCTTTGACGGCCTCATCTACACTCTGCAGATTTTCCGCAGCCTTTTCAGCAGCATCTCCGGCGCTGCCCAAGCCTTCGCCTATATCCTCAGCAGCAGAGCTGGCATCTTTAATTCCGCCCGCCGTTTCATTGGCTGCCGTGCCGACGGCGCTTATCTGATCGGCTGCCGATTCAGCGCTGCCGCTCAAATCTTCCAAAGCAGAATCTATGTCTTCAGCCGAATCGCTCACTTCGGATAAATCAGAAGCCGCGTCTTTAGCGTTGCCGCCCAATTCGTCTAAATTCTGCGCCGCCGCATCAGCCTGTTCTCCCAAGGCCTCCAGATTTTCGCCGATCGATTCGGTATTCTCTGCCAGGCCCTCAAGGTTCTGGGCTGTTTCATCAGCCTGTCCGCCTAAGTCACCTAATTTTTCGCCAGTCTCATCTAACGTTTCGTTAAGTTCTTCCGCGCTTTTTTTGGCATCATCAGCAGCGCTGGAAGTATCACTTAGACCACTGTCAGCCCCTTCGCTGTCAGCGCCGGAGCCAAAGCTGCCCAAAGACTTTTTCGCCGCGTCCAGTTCGCTGGTATCAGCCTTAAATACTACCTTTACTTCTACTTCATTTGCGCCGCCGGATTCCGCCATCTTTACTTCTGTGCCTTCTTTCTCGCTATATAAGCCTGCAATTCCTTAATTTCCCGCTCCCTTTGGGACGCGCTGAAGCCGAAATTCCATTCCGGTTCAGGGCCTAACTTTACGCCGTGCAGAGCTGCCTGAAATGCCCGGTCGCGGTAGCGGGAGCGCATCGCTAAATTGCTGACGATCACAATCTGCCGCAAACTATATTCCCGCCAAACCTGCAAAGGGCTTATGCCATAGCGCCCGCCGATAATATCCGCCAGTTCCGCCCAGCCTAAGCCCGCCGCCTCTGCTTCCGGGTTTAAGTTAGCAGGCTGGCCGTTTTTTTTAACAGGCCCTCCATGTCGTTGAGATCGTCCTGCAGTTTAAAAACACCCTGGCGCTGGCTAAAGCTAAGGCCGCGCAGAAAAGCCTCATCGGCAGGTTTATCCGCTTCTACGGGTTCTTTCAGCAAGTCCATAAGCAGGAGCAGCTCAGTTTCCGACGCTTCCCGCATAGCGCTTTCTATGTCGGTTTTTTCAGTTAAACGCGCCTTCAGATCGCGGCTGGCGCTGTATAGGTTTTTGGTGTAAGCGCGCAGCGCCTCGGCGCTCATCTCCCGCATGATAAACTTTCTGCCGTCAATCAGCACGGTTTTCTGGCGCTTCTCTAAAATGAAAACATCCTCTGACATATTCCCTCCGCAAAATGAGCGCAGGAAGACCTGCGCTCAAAAGCCGCTCTACGCGTTCTCTAATTTCCAGTAAGAGTAATTAGCTTTAATGCCCGTGCCCTCGGTCAGGGTAGTATCAGCACATCCCTTGGTAGTGAGCACGCCGCTGTCATAGTCGAGGATGTAATCCCGGCCTTCTTCATAAGTGGTAGTTCCCTCGGTGTTAGTGATGACAGGAGCAGGAGACTTAGCCACAGGAAGGTGAGCTAAAGTGTATTTATAGCCCGTGCCGTCAGCAGTGCCAGCAGCCACAGCCTCATCGGTGACAGCCACCTTTTCCACAGCGCCGCACTCTTCGCTTTCGCCAACCTGAATAAAGCCGAAGGGACAGTCTGGGCGTTCCAGGTCTTCAACCGCTTTAATGGTGATAGCCTGTTCCAGGAAATTCTCGGCAGTAAACTCTAAGTCCGTAGATTCAGGGGCCACCTGAGCGCTGGGGAAGAACACGGTAATCTTCTCGCCATCATCGCGGGTGTGCACGAACTTCACATTCTTCAAAGTGCGCATGATCCAGTTATTGCCGAATGCTAAGCGCTTGAAGCCAGGGCCGGCCTGCTCTTCGCCGATACCCAGAGCCAGACGCAGGGATTCGATGTTGATCTGCGCTAAAGAAGCCTGCAGGGAGCGGCCGAGCGTGGTAATCACGGTTTTAACTAAGGACTGGTGAGTTCCATAGCGGAATTCTTTGCTTTCAACTTCGGTGGTAGCGGTCACGCTGCCCGCCAGGTAGCCCACATCCTCGCCGTCGATATACAGTTCACCCACACCTAGGGTAATAGACTTTGATTCTTTTGCCATTTGTTGCCTCCTAAGTTACCTCTATATAGCCCAGCGGACAATTTGCCGAGGTACTGTCGTAAATTGCGGTAATAGTAATGTCGTGATAGATGTAATCTTTAGCCGTAAAATTGAGATTAAAGCCGCCCGGCTCAATCTTGGCTTTAGGAAAGAAAATGGTCACCGTGCGCCCATCATCGCGGGTGTGCACAAAGCGAACGTTATTAAGCGTAGGCAGATTCCAGCTCGTGCCCAGATTAAGACGCTGGCCGCTTACAGTCCCTATGCCTAAAGATAGTTTTAGAGCGCTCAGATCGAGCTGGGCCAAAGACGCTTTCAAAGAGGCTTTAAAGCCCGTTAAAACGCGGTTGCGAATGGTTACAGGCACGCCTGCATCCCAGTCCTGAAACTCCATAGGGGCCGAAAAAACGACCGTCCCGCCTAAATAGCCGACATCAGCGCCATCGACCGAAAGATCGCCTAATCCTAAAGTTATACTGTCGGCATTCTTAGACATAGGCCAAAACCTCGTTTTTAGCGGTGGTATTCGCTCACGAACTTAACGGAGACCTCATACCCCTGCACATATACCCATACCCCGTCAGCCTCAGAGCTGAAACTCTCGTTTACAGGGGTTAAACAGGTAACCGCGCCCGGGATAACTAATCCGCCCAGCGCCTCTGCAGCGCGCTGCAAAACATCATAGCAGCCCCCAGAATCGCGCAGATTGCGCAAAACCAGAGCCAAAACAAAGCGAAAATCACGTATCTGCACCGCTGCGCCATTGGTAACCTTGTTAGGCCTAAATGTGCTTCCGTCATACTGCACCAACACCGATCCTAAAGGGTGAATAAGCTCGTATTCTGTAGAGTTTTCCGGGAAAGCCTCAATAGAAAGCTCCGGCAGAGTCTCCTGCAGTTTGGTTATAATTGCATTTTCAATACTCTGTACAGATGCGGCCATGCTCAGAATCTCCTTAAGAGCTCGTCAGTAAATATACGCTCAGCTTTGCGGCGGGAAACGCGGTAAGCGCCGCCTGTTATGCCTCCGGCAATATCGGGAGTCTGCTCAGCTAAGCTTATTTTATCCAGCATCTCCAGAGCCGCCTTATAGCGCTGATAGACATTTTCAATGTCGCCTTTATTGCGCCGGGAATAGAGCTTATAAGCCACAATATCCGCACAGATGCCGCGTATCATAGCCGACGGCTCCTGCAGAGGGAGATTCTTATAACGCGCCCTTAAACGCGCGTCGATAATCTCCGACGCCTCTTCTATGGTTTTCAGACAGCGCTCTTCATTGACTGCCACGGGAGGGGTAGCATCATCGGTTAGCTGAATGAGAATCCGCTCCGACATATTGTCAATAAGATCGCTGATAGTGCAGTAATAAGCCATATACCCTCCCTTGTTTAGGCCGCCCATTACAAGCGGCCTAAACCTGCAGCCTAAGCTATAGCGTTTTTGATGAAATAGCCGAGATCGTTGGCAATAATCAGCTCTTTGACGCGCTCACCCACGCGGATAAGGTTCGCGCCGCCGATACCGACTTCAGGCTGAGCAATAGACCCGCTGAAACGGCTGCCCAATTCGGCAGTAACCCCGAAGGTGGGCATATCGTTCGTGTTGGCGCTGGGATTGATGTAAAGCATAGCCATATGCTTGCCCCAGGCCCGCTGCAAAACAGGGGTAGCGCCGCGCTTAGCGCCGTTTACCCAGGTGTTGCCCACTAAAACCTGCTCCACATCGAAGAGATCGGCGATCTGCTGAGCCGTAACTATGCCGTTGCCGCCGGAAGTGGGATACAGAGCCTGCACAATGCTGGGATGAACGGACAGGACGCTGAAAACCTCGCGGCCCAAAACCATAACATTGGGACGCATCCAGCAGGAGTCCAGAGCGGTTTTAATCACATTGATGGGGTTGCTGTTGGCGCTGCTGAATTGGTCGTCGCCAGTGAGCGTTCTTTTGCAGCCGTTGGCATAAGTGCCTTCACTGAACACCAGGTTGGCGGTACGGCACTCGCGATCCAGAAGGATCATCTCCGTTAAGAACTCGACGGCTTTCTTTTGGGGATCGTAGCCTTCAGGGGCATCGGCGATGTCTTCCAGAGGCACAACCTGATCCAAAGCGTGAGAAATCACAGAGGCTTCCTGCTCAGTGCAGCCCAGCTCGATCTGGTTGGGGATGCCTTTCCTGCCCACCAGGGTATCGGGGATGGTCAGATATTGGCCTTTGTCGAATTTGCGGTATTTGAAAAGGCTTTTGCCCACTTTGACGCGGGGAAGCACTAAATCAGCAATGTAAGAAGTGTTTTTGTAAGCTAGGGAGATGCCGGAATAGACCGGATCGACCGGGAAAGGCTTATTCATGGAAAACCTCCGAAAATAGAGAATAGAGAAAATCGCAAGAAGTATTAGGAAGAAGCGGGAATCTATTCGGCAGTATTGGCTGCCAAGCGGCCCGGCTGGATTAAAACCTTGAAATAGCTCCAATTACTGTTATTGTTTTCCAGTGCTCTGCCTACATAGTACGAATCAGCGGCGTAAACTCTGCCTATATAACCATCACGGATGCCGATATAATTGCCAGCCATAACAGTATTACCGTGCTCATTGTACGCTTCGCAGAACCCACCGACCGCCACCGGCACAATCTCGCCGCTCTCTGCAGCCGCTGCGCTGATACCGATAATAATATCTGAAGCGGTAGCCGTTTTAGCCTGACCCGCCGAGGTCACAGCGATAAGCACCCCTTTAGCGATAGCTGCAGACGCGGTGAGGTTTACCTCTGTATATGTTTTTTCTGTTGCAGCTGCAGGCTCATCGGTTACAATGCGGCCCGGGGCTATCCTCAGCAATACATTTTCGCCAGACGCGGCAGCGCTTAGCGCTACACCTATAACATTGTCGGACTGGTTAGCGATATACGCTTTACCCTGAACGGCTGTAATATAACTGCCTAGGGTTATAGCTTCGCCAGCCTCTGCGTTTACTATGCCGCTCACAGTAACCTTAACAGGTGTCCTTTTGGCCACATCCATATTGGTGACATCCGTCTGTATCACCCCGATCAGATTATCTGTTCTGCCGCCTGCTGCTATTCTGCCTCTACCACCGACACCAATAATATGATTAGCAGATACTTTAGCCGAGAACACATACTCTTGAGTCTCAGTACCGCCACCAGACGCAGCTGCCCGCTGAGGGACAATAGCCACGGAGACCATTTCCCCCTCAGCCGCCGTTTCCAGAGCCACGCCCAGGGCCGCTCCGCCGGATTCCGCAACCACAGCGACCGCCCGGCCCTCCGCATCGGCAGCGACCCAATCGCCGCGGGCAATAGTCCCGCCGGCCTTAACATCCGTTAAGCCGCTTAAGATTACATCAACGGAATCGCCGCTATTGCAGGCCAATTCCGTAACGCCTATATTAACCGCCGATTCGTCCGTAGCCTGGCAGACATCTTTGTCAGATTCCAGGCTTACTATACGCCGCGCTTCAATAGCTCCGCTGGCGGTAAAAGCTTTAATGAGCAATGGGTTTGTCATAACCCCTCCTTTTATCCGCCCGCAGCAGTCACAGCCCGGCTCTGCCTAATCATCACCGGCACGTATTCATCGGCAGACGCGCTGTCTATGGCGACCCCGAACACAATGTCCGCATCTTCTGCAGTTACAGCCTTGCCGTCCGCGTCGGCGGTCACGCAGGCGCCACAGGTGATGCTTTCGGCAGCCTCGACCTCAACAACACCCTCAGTAAGCACGTCAACAGGCTCGCCATCAGCGCAGGACAGCTCAGTGACGCCGATATTAGCCATAGACGGAGCCACAGCCTGAGACACAATATAATCAGCTGCCACGGTAACAATGCGCTTAGCGGCAATAGCGCCGTTAGCGGTAAAAGTCTTAATCCTACCTGGGTTATGCATGATCCTGACCTCCAATCACGCGATCCACGGCCTCGGAGGCGGACACAGTACGACCGCTCTTAGCCTCGCTCTCGATAATCTCGCGGGCCTTCTGCGCTAAGACTTCCGGCCTCAAATCCTGGGATACAGCAGCCTTGTCGCTGCTGGCGAATTCCGCAAACTGCACAGGGTGTTTAGAAACAGCCTTGAAAAGGTCTTTGAAGCGCTGCAAAACAGGCATTGAACCCTCGGCGAACTCGTAATTATTGAAGCCGTGCAGGCATTCCATAAACTCCAGAAGCTGGCCGCGCTGCTCTTTAGCCAGACGCCCGCCCGCGATCAGCTCATCGGCATAAGCGGAAAATTCGTTCTGCCTTAATTCGCGGGAAGCCGCGCTATAATCGCTCTGCAGTTTGGCGTTATCCGCTTCTAATTGTTTTACTTTGGCATCGGCAGCCTGCAGCCGCTCTTTGACCGCTGACATTTCAGCCAGTACAGCCTTAAGGCTAACCTGTTCATCCTTTTTGTCTTCTGCCTTTTCAGCTTCCGGCTGTTGCTCTGCCTCTGCTTTTGACAGAGATTCCGGCGCGGGTGAATCTGAGTTACCAGCCGCCGGGAACGCACTCTCCGGCGCTGCTGGGGTATTGACGGATTCTGAAAATTCAACGTCCATGAACTCCTCCTCACGGTTAAACTGTATATCCTGAAGCCCCTTGACGGCGGGAGGCTGAGCGCCCAAAAATCCCACGTGCCGAAAGCGCAAGCCCGGCCCGAACGCCAAAGAGCGATTTTTATACAAGTGCCTCTTTACGAGATCGGCGAACTCGTCGGCGACACTGGAGGCTTTAGCCTGCACAATATCGCCGACGCGCCGGAAGGCCCCAATCCAGCCGAACGCAGGCGCATTTATTGGAGGATGCCCGACTACGATCGGGGCCGAATCTTTCTGATAGCTGAGAATAGCGCGGTCTATATCGGCGCGGGTAATGGTGACCTCGCGCCCGAAACGGTCTGTGTGAGTCCCACAGCGAAAAACATCGAACCAGTCAGTTAGCCCTGGCATAAATAATTGACCTCCAGTTCCAGGTAGCGGTTAAACTTGGCCAGCTCGTCTAAAACATTGCAGAGCCTGCTCCAGTCACTGCCTACCACGCCTATACACCCAGAAGTTCCGGGAACGCCGTTATCCTGGTGTAAGCCTATCTCGGTACGCCGCAGCCCTGAGCCGTCGCCTTTTTCAATGGGATCGGGCAGGATATGGTAAAAGCGCCCCGAGATGCCCGTCAGATCGGAATAAGTCCACTGCAGATCGACCTTGTAATCTTTGCCGGGAGGGATAGGGCTTCTGCCGGTTATCCAATAAGCGCCATAAACCTGGCTTCCCACGCAGCCGCTGCAGGCTTTATACATCTGCCCGTTCAGCATAATAACGCCGTCGATAATGGAGGAAGCTGTTTTTTGAGGCAGCCGCATCGTAAAGCGCAATACATCATCATTGCTCTTATTGCTGGCAATAGGCGCAGCATTGGCGGCAGCCTTCCCTTTGGGCAGGCCTAAATAAATCTTGCCTTCCCCTGTGGGATCGCATCTATAAGTAAGCCCTAACTGCTGAGCCACCCAATAAAATAAACTTCTCTGGGCTGCATCTATTTCTCGGCAGTTTTTCCAATCTTCAGGGGGACAGACTAGCTTCATAACTTCCTCCGGCACAATTATGAAGCCATCTTACGCCGTTTTTCTGCAGACGTTTACTGAACTGGTTCATGAAGCCGTTCATGAAGCTGTTCATGGAACATCCTCCCGAACTGGTTCGGTAAACTTTTTAGCAGCTTTTGCCTATTCTTAAGTATGACAAAGGAAACGGCTATTATAGCACGGCCTGCCGAAAAAATAATTGCTGTAAACTTGCAGTGAATTTGCAGCCAATTTGCAAAAATCGGCCCAAAAAGCCCGCCTTTGTTGCCAGCATGTTAACTAATCGCGGAAAGGATGGGCTTATGGAAGCGGATTTCGTCAAATATATAGGCGACATTGGCGCGGTCGGCCTTATGTTCTTAGCCTGGTGGGCACTGCACCGTTCCACCTTCAATCTGTTGGAGAAGATGATCAAATCATCCAACGACAACTTTAACGCCATTATTCAGCGCCAGCGCGACGCCGAAGAGCGCAACTATGAAGTTCTCAAAGGCCTGGCGGAAGATATAAAGATAATCGCCGCCTCTTTGGGCCGCGTCGAGATGAAGGTCGATAATCTCAAAACTCAGTTTAGCGAACGGAGGTATAAGCATGACTAAGCAGGAGCGTTTGATCGTTAAGGGCTTAATCGCTGAGAAGAAACAGCGAATTGCCGAACTGGATGCCAGAATGGTAGGCTGCGGGATCGCCATACGCAACGCATTGCCGACCTACCTGGACGCCGAAGCATACAATACTCAAATCGTCCTGGACAGCGCTCAATGCCTGCACAAAGACCGCCAGGAATACGACGCTTTGAAAACTGAACTGCAGAAGCTTCAGGCAGAATGGGGTGATCTATGAAGCGCCAAGACTTAGCTCCTCAGGCGGAAACCATGTACGTCTGCAGCCAAATGGAATTCAAAGAGATCGCCGTCGAACTGGGCGTCAGCGAGCGCTCGCTGCGCGTCTGGGCCAAGCGAGATAACTGGAAAGAGAAGCGGCAGAACTACCTCAACGACCAAACCGCCCTGCAGCACCTGCTGCAGAAGTTCGCCGTAAGCTTAACCCGCCACATGATGGCCGCCATCGACGACGGCGGAGAACTCAACCAGACGAAAATTCTGCTGCTGCGCACCGTCTTGGATAAAGCCGTGCCCACTCCCAAAGTGAAAGCCGCCAAAGAAGCGCCCGCCGACGACGCCGGCGACAAACCGCAGCAAGACCCCATCGAAGCCGTCAAACAGTTTTTAGGGCTGTAAACCATGATAGAAGACACTTCTACATATCTTTTCCCGTACCAAAAAGCCTGGCTGAACGATCATTCCCGCTATAAAATCTGGGAGAAGTCGCGCCGTATTGGCGCGACCTACGTCCAGAGCCTGGAGGACGTCAAAGACTGCCTAGAGCAGCCCAATCTTCCCGTCTGGTTTTCCTCTGCCGACGAATCCGCCGCCAAAGAATACATCAATTACTGCGCTAATTGGGCTTTGATGTTCAACGCCGTAGCCTCTGCCGTGGCTACCGAAGTTATCGACGAAAAGCAGAGTATAAACGCCTATTCTATCAGCTTCAAAAACGGCAGCAGAATTCACGCTATGTCGAGCAACCCCAAAGGGTTTCGCTCTAAGGGCGGCAAGGTGGTTTTGGACGAATTCGCCTGGCATAAGGATCAGCAGGCTTTATGGACGGCAGCGGAACCGGTTATCACCTGGGGGCACAATCTGCGCATTCTTTCCACCCACAACGGCAAACAGTCCCTCTTTTACAACTTCATTCAGGACGTGGAGAAGGGCATTCTATCCTGGTCAAAACACCGCACCCCCATACAGGAGGCTGTCAGGCAAGGTTTGGCAGACCGCATCGCCGGCAATAAACTCAGCGAACAGGAGCGCTTCGAATGGTTGGAGCAGAAGCGCCGAAACTGCCGCACAGAAGAGGCCTGGCTGCAGGAGTATTGCTGTGAGCCCATCGATGAAAGCAGCGCCTTCCTAACCTTAGAAATGCTCCTGGCCTGCGAACGGCCGGAAACGGAAATTATTTTACCCACAGCGGCGATCAGAAACAATATTTATATCGGCTTCGACGTGGCCAGGCGCAAAGACCTGTCCGTCATCTACATAGCCGAGCTGCTGGGCGAAACGCTGATCACCCGCAACATCGTCGTTCTGAAGAACATGTCCTTTTCCAAACAGAAGGAGCTGCTCTTCAATCTGCTGCGCCACAGTCTGGTGCGCCGCTGCTGCATAGATGCCAGCGGCCTGGGTATGAACTTAGCCGAAGACGCCCAGGCTACGTATGGCCATTACAAAGTGGAAGCGGTCACCTTCACCAATGCGGTTAAGGAAGAGCTGGCCACTGATCTGCGCATCCGCTTTGAAGACCGCTCTATTCTCATTCCCGCCAACGAGGATTTAAGAAACGACCTGCATTCCATCAAACGGGTAATCACCACGGCGGGTAATACCCGCTACGATGTTTCCCAGACTGAGACCGACGGGCACGCCGACCGCTTCTGGGCCTTGGCTTTATGCTGCCACGCCGCCAAAGGTATGGGAGGTTACGTTCCCAAGGTGACCTTCATTCATAGCCGTGAAGCCCCGGGAATTTTACGCGGGTACTAGGGGCAAATGCAGATATACCTTTTATCGCCTTTAATCTACCTTCAAAAATCATTCTGCGGCTTAAAAGGTATAAATACACCCTGAAAATTTAGAACGCCGTCTAGGGCCGTTTTAGGAGGTTTAACAGCTATATGCCGCGCAAAGACTTTTACCAAGAGATAGTAACGGCTTTAAAATCGGGCTGGGCCTTTTCCATGTCCGAAAATATGCCCGATCCCGATCCCGTACTGCGCAAGGCTGGAAGAGATGCCGCCGTCTATAGCGAGATACGCTCCGACGCGAAAGTATCGGCCTGCATTGAGCAGCGCAAAGCCGGGACGCTTTCTTTAGAATGGGGATTAAGCCTAGAAGAAGATCAGGGCAGCGACAAAACCCAGAATGAGCGTAAAAGCCTAATTGAACGGGCTTTGAACGCTTTGGATATGCCTAAAATTATCTCTGGAATTCTGGAAGCGGCCCTCTGGGGGTTCCAGCCGCTGGAAATCATGTGGGAGCTTCGCGACGGCTTAACCCTGCCCAAAGACGTAATAGCCAAGCCGCCGGAATGGTTCGTCTTTGATTACGCGGGAAACCTCAAGTTCAAAACCCAGGCTCACCCCAAAGGGGAAGAGCTGCCGGAGCGCAAGTTCCTCTTAGCGCAGCATCAGGCCACCTTTGCCAACCCCTACGGGCAAAAGATTCTGCCGCTCTGCTTCTGGCCGGTCACCTTCAAGAAGGGAGGCTGGCGCTGGTGGGTGCAGTTTACGGAAAAGTTCGGCTCTCCCATGCTGCTGGGCAAATATCCCCGGGGAGTATCTCAGAGCGAAATCGATGACCTGCAGCAGTCTTTAGACCGCCTATTCCAGCAGGCTGTAGCTTCCATTCCCAACGATGCTTTAGTGGAAACCATCACCTCCGGCTCTGCCGATGGAGCGCAGCATAAGCTTTTAATAGACCAATGCAACAACGAGATAGCTTTAGCTATTTTGGGGCAGACCCTAACGACGGAGATCGGGGCTAACGGCTCTTATGCCGCCGCCAAAACCCACAGCGACGTGAAGCAGGAGATTATCGACGGCGACAAGCGCATGACCGAGCGCTGCTTACAGCAGCTGGTCGATTGGATATATGAATTAAACTGGGAGAATGGCCGGCCGCCGCGCTTCTCTATGTGGCACGAAGAAGACATTGACCGCAGCTTGGCCGAGCGGGATCGCGTGCTCACATCCGCCGGTGTGCGCTTTACGAAGTCCTATTTCCAGCGCGTTTACGGCTTCCAGGATGATGATTTCGAAGTGGTGGAACCGCAGGGAAATCAAGGGGCAGAATTCGCGGAAAATCCTCTAAAAGTTGCCTTAAAAAAGGGTTCAAAAGCCGTTCAAACGGCCTTCAATCCCGACGATTACCCCTTAGACGGCAAAGAGCTGAGCGGATTCGGGAAAGCTTTACTAACTCAGATTCTCAACATGCTGGGCGAGGCCAACAGCTTTGAAGAAGTGCGGGAGCGCTTATTTAAGCTCTACCCCCAAATTGACACAGCGGAACTAGAAGACAGCTTAGCGCGGGCTTTTTATATCGCGCATATCAGCGGGAGACTGCAGTAAATGGCGGGCAGCGAAGCAGCACAGAAACCCAGCGCAGGAAGCTATAGCGTCAGCCCTTTCGTCAAGAAAGAGGTTCACGACCAAATAGCCAACCGCAGCGCCAAAGCGCGCGTTTCCTGGAATTGGTACGACACTTGGCACGAAGAGCATCACCGCGCCTTCGTGGTCGCCAAGCTGTGCAAAGCTGACCTGCTGCAAGAAGTGCACGATTCTTTACAGAAAGCCGTCGATGAAGGTCAAACCTTTGAAGAATGGCGCAAAGAGATTCAGCCCAAACTGGAAGGCCGCTGGTTAGGGAAGACCGAGGGCGAGCTCTGGGATGAAATGGAAGAAGAGGATAAAAAACGGCTCAAAGAGCAGGCCAAAGAGGAAGGCCGCCCAGACCCGGAGCCTACAGGGAAGCAGCGGGATAAAGAAATTACTCCCAAGCGTTTAGAGACCATTTACAGAACCAACATGAAAGTGGCTCATGTAGCTGGGCAGTACCAAAGCCTTATAGATAAAGCCGAGCTGTATCCTTATTGGCAGTATCACACCCAGGAAGATGACCGCGTGCGCGGCAGTCACGCCGTATTAAACAACAAGGTTTTCCGCTATGACGATCCTTTCTGGGATACGCATTTCCCGCCCAACGGCTGGCGATGCCGCTGCTATGTGCTCTCTTTGAATGAACGCGGCTTAAAGCGTCAGGGCTTATCAACCGATGACGTTATCGACTCTAGCAAATTAAAGACCAGGGAAGATGAAAGCGCCGGAGGGCACACCAAGCTTACCTATATTATCGACGGCAAAGACGCCTCAACTGCCGACGGCTGGAATTATAACCCGGGGAAGATTCGGAATATCGATAGCGTAGCCAAAGATAAGATAGATGGCTACGATCCGGAATTGGGGAAACAGGTTGAGGGTGATATAAAAGAAAAAGCTCAGCCGAAGCCTACCGCTCCTAAGCAGCCCAGCGCCGTGCCTAGTCAGGATAAAAAACGGCCTGAGCCTGCCAAGAAGCCGACTCCTAAGCCGGCAGCTCCTAAGCCGGCAGTCAGCACTGAGAAACCCAAAGCAGAGGATAAGCCTAAAGCTCAGCCTGCCGTGTCTCAGCCGAAGCCTTCGGATAAGCCGGCGGTTAAACCCGTTGCTGCTCCTAAACCGAAGCCTGCCACTGCTGAGCCTAGGCCCGCCGTCGCGCCGACGCCTGCTGCAGTGCCCAAGCCTGCGCCCGCTTCTGCAGTGTCTAAGCCCGTTCAGCAGACGCCCGCTCCGACTAAGCCAGCCGTAAAAAGCACAACGGCAGCACAGCCTCAGCAGCGCGATCAGCAAACGGCGGTTATTAAGGATGTTATTGCCCCTGGCAAGAACCAGATTACAGAGCCGATCAAACCTCTTGAGCCGTCAGCGCCTCGGGTTATTAAGTCGATTGAGCCTGCCGATCCGTCCATTCCTAGAGCTATTAAGCCTAGCAAATCCGGCGATCCGTCCATTCCTCGGGTTGCTGAAACGGTCAAGCCTGCTGAGCCGCCGAAACCTGAAGCCAAACAAAGCATTCTGCAGACTATTCGCAACAAGGTCGGCAGGGCGGTTGATCGCGTGCTGGGCTGGTTAGGTGTGTCTTCTAAATGGTCTCCGTTTGGGAAATTAGCTAATGGAGATAAGCAGGGTGTATATTACGCTGATAATCCAATAAAAAAATCAATGCCACCTGCTACAAATAACACAACAGCTGCGCAATCCAAACAACAGAAACTAAAGGAAGCGTCAAAATGGGCTGATTCAAAGCAGATGATGCAGCCTATCGCTAAAATGGCCGGGTTAAAAGACAAACCTATGGGGCACTCTAAGACAAAAGCTCAGGCTAAGCAACAAAACAAGGCGATGTCTGCCTACAGTTTCGAACACTTCAACCATTTAGCTGAAGAACTCCAATCTTCAAACCCGCCACAGCAACCCGCTTTTAATAAAGAAACTGTTCGTCAAGAACTAGAATGGGAAATTGACAAACTAAAAGCTAACGGGAATTATCCACCAGTACAACATGGCGAACCTTTCCCGCATTATAGAGAGGAAGCAAAGTTTATAACCGATGTAGCATTTCCTAACCCTGGTTACAACAATATAGAACATGCTCAAGCTGTTATCCACAATAAAACATTAGAACACGCTATAATTTTCAGCAAGAATAAAAAATGCTTAGTTGAAGTTGTTGGTGATGCACGCAACGTAGCTTTATCAGTGCGTTATAAAGGAGAACCATATATTGTGATACACAATCATCCACACGGTAGCATTTTTTCTCCCACAGATATTGGCTGGGCTATGCAATCGGGAGTTCATGAATTGCGCGTTGTCTGTAAAGGGGATGGTGTATATTCTTTTTCTCCTAGTGAATATGCTAAAGCTATGCCAGGCAAAAATGCCGAGATTCATTTTTGGAGCATAATTGGCAATGCAATAGCAGAATTCGACGATGTACCAGACGGCACAAGATCATTAGATGAGTATATAAAGGAATATGCCGCAAAGAAGTTTCCAGGAATAAGGCAAATAGCCTAGAAATGATAACTATGCCTATATCTGAAGAAGATTACAAAAGATATTTAAAGCCCATATTGGATAATGAAGATATTTGGAGATCGGACAACGTGCTCTACGAAGTCGTAACTGGTGAATTACGATCAAAGATAAAAAATGATCACCGTATGGACGATTTCACTTCTATTCTTATGGAATTAGTTTCAAGAAGGAAGCAACTATTAGAAGAAAACCCTATTAAAGGCTATACTGTAGATATTGATGCTGACGGGAATCCTACAGGAGAATTCAAACCTGTAGAAACACAGTGGTTGTTGTGAATTTATTCTGTTTGGCAAACTCGATTTAAAGAAAAAGTGCCTTTAATATTTATGAAAACTGATGTTTGCTATTCCCTTTTTTATATTGATTAACCTCAAGTGCTAAAAATATTTTTCGTTGTCTTACTTACACTTCTTTACTCTGCTAAACCGCTAAATATATGGTATTATATAGCAAATAAACACTCCGCCGGGATACCGCCCCCCGGCGGAGTCATTCTCGGAATACAAGTGTCCTCTAGACAAGTATAAGTAGTATATCACAAGAGGACTCACTATGCCAGATAATTCAGTTCACATCGAAATCGACGCCAGCGAACTAGAGCAATTCGTCGACGACCTAACCCAAATCCCCAACGATCCCAAAGTGCGCAGCGATATAGGCAAAGTACTGAGCCAAGCTCTAAGGTACAGCACAGACTGGGCTTTCAAAAACGAAAGCGACCCCAACACTGGGGAAAAATGGAAAGAGCGCGTCATAGACCGCGAATACGCTGACCGCATGGCAGAATATGGCAGACTTTTAGCCGCGTATAATGTCCGGAAAGCCGCGAAGCGCAAAGGCAAAAAAGGCGAGAAAAGCAAAGGCCGCATAGCAAAGCCTAAGCGGCCCGCCCCGCTGCACAAAAAACTGCAGCTTCATCCTTACCAAGGAGGCAGCCTGACTGGTTCCATTCAAGAAGAAAGCGGCGACGGCGAAGCCTCTATTAAGGCCGGGGTTGGCAGCAACATTCGCTATGCCCGCATTCATCAGCTCGGCGGATTAGCTGGCCGTGGCCGTAAAGTAAAAATACCGGCCCGCCCCTATTTAGGCTTAACTAAAGATGAACGCAGAAACGCTGCTGAAGACATCGGCGAGATATTAGTAAACGCTATCAAACGCGCAGGCAAAAAATAAAGGCCCAGGGACACAACCCTAGGCCTTTACAAGTCGTTTATCTATGCCTTGGAGGGGAATACCGCTTCTTTAGTGCCTTCCATCCTTCAGAGTCAGGAGGGCAGATCGTCATTTCCACTTGGCCGCAGTTATCAGCAAACGCATGACGGTGGTCGATTATGAAATCCACCAAGAAACGCGCCCACATCATAGTTCTAAACCGCGCTTCACCGTCTTGGCTGAATTTCTCCAAAGTGTCTTTAACGTGAAGCAAAGCCGCTGTATAACCCTGCATCCACAAATCGCGATAAAAAAGGTTCTGCGGAGAATTCCACTCCTCGTATTTCTCAACATCTGGCGAGCGTTTCATTTTAGTGCGAATCCCTTTTACATATTCCTTGCCACTGATAAATTCGGCGCGTTTGTCTTTAAGCAGGCAAAGCGTATTGATAAACTGCCAATCTATCGGCGTTAAATCTTCTACGGGCACTAAGCCGCTAATACTATCATCAAAGAATGAACATCCTAAGACTTTGTAAGTCTCACACAAAGGCCTGACGGCTTTTCGCCACCAGGCCTCTTTCCAAATATCGCCGCTCACCGACGGGCCTTCACCTTACTGGCTTTCGCCGCGCCGCGGGACACCTTGAACATAATATCCTGTACGCTGTTCTGCACACCGAGGATCGCCTCAATGGCAGGCATGACTGAATATTTATCATATCCGGCATCGCGGATGGCAATACGCTTAGCATCCAGCCGGTCTAAGTCTGCCTGCTGGCTGGGAGTAAGCCGGTAAACTTCGGTTATCCAATGAATAGTGGAAGTAATGAAGCGATCAGCATTCTTGAAGCACTGTTTGGCGGTCTGAAATTCGTTATGTTCCAACATGGCAATTCTCCTTGTATAACGCAGGCTTCAGTTTTTTGCCCGAAGCCTGCTGCTCAAATCACGTTCAAAGGGTGTTAAAACGGCGTTTAACGCGGATTAAAACGGCGTTTCAACCTCATCAGAAGAATCGCCGTCGCCAGGCTCAGCTTCATCGGAAGAGCTGTTTTCGTCAGAATCGGCCTCTTTCTCGTCCTCATCCTCGTCATCAATCATGTCTGATAAGTCGGGAGCCCAGCTAGGATGTGCCCGCCAGCCAGCTTCAATTCGTTCGTAACTCTCACATAAAGAGTAATAACGCACTTCTTTAGGCTTGTCTCCTGCCCGAAGATATGCCGCCAGCTCCTTTTTTGCGCCCTCGCTCTTTTCCCAACCCTCCAACACAGCTAACACATCGACAAATCTAGCCAGCAGTGTGCAGTACGTCAGAATTATGCGGCGCTCTACGCCCGCATTTACTAAAGGTTCCATGATTTTTACAGGGTTAAACACACCAAAACCCTTTTCAATCAGATCGTCTTCAGCAGCAGCAAACTTTTTCTTGTAGTCAGGATCGCCGGTTATCGGCCCGGCGATATAAGCCGTTCTTACCTTATCACTCATCGCTTGCAACCTCCATTTTTTTTGTAGACTTATGCTCAAACCTACGTTGCGCTCTCTGATGCAACTGAATATACCCTTCCTCGTCGCCTTCAAACACCTTATCTATTAAAGCGCTCAAAAAAAATCCACGTGCGCTTGATATTGCCCAGAGCGCAGACAACTCGCCTTTCATCCGATTAATCCGCTTCCTGAGCTTACATATTTGGCCGCGCAGGTCTTTCTCAACATCTTTATTCATCGTTTTCGCCCTCCATCGTCTTCAGTTCTTTGCTCACCGCCGAAGCGAAGCCGTCGTAATAGTCAGCCCGGTCTCGATGGGTTCCTTCTATCGCGTTAGTGCGCTCGATCACCGCTTTTCTGCTGACCTTCTTTCCAAACAGATGATCAAGCAGCACATCATTGAAATTCCGCTGATAGCTGATCAGCCGGAACAGTACCCGGCTGGCTGCTTCCAGCCTAGCCTCTAGTTCCTCAACCCGCTGCTCTAATTTCTGAACATCACTCATAGTTTTACCTCCATTATATTTCAGCAGCCAAAGCACTGCCTAATTTTCGATCACCTTGAGACTTTAGCAAGGCTTTAACGCGTTGCTCTATACAAGCTTGTGTACGCAAAAGAGGAGCACGAAAGCCGCATTCGTAAGTACTAATCGCGGACTGACGTACCAAACCCACAGCAACAGCAAACTCCTTTTGCGTCATGCCAAGCGCGAGACGCTGCTCTTTCAGCCAAATACCAAACGGGATACCATCTATTTGCGGATTTTTAGCCTTCTGCGACAAACTGTCCTGAGGCTGCGGCAAAGATTTAACACACTTTTTTATTCTGGCTTGCTCTTGCGCTGAAGGAAGGCGTCTGCCATGCTCATAAACGCTAATCTGTGGCGCAGTTGGCACACCTATAGCAGCAGCGAATTCCTTTTGTGTCATGCCGAGCGCAAGACGCTGTTTCTTCAGCCAACTTCCAAACAGGCAGCTGTTCGTTTGCGGCTCCGTTTTAGTGCTGTACCTCTCTAGCTGCAGCCGTTCTTTTTCCTCGAAGTATCTAAATAGCGCTTCGCGGTAAACTCCACGGCAGCAGTAACCTTTTTCGTAGCCTTCTACGGCGTCAGTTTCAACGCCTAAATAGCAGCCCAGCCGCTCACAGTCAACCTTGCATTTCTTGCGGTTTTCCTGCAGCCAAACCGCAAAGACGGTTCCATCCATCTGCAGAACGTCATCTAAACTAATCACTCTGCCTCCATTACATCATCCTCAAAAAAACAGCCACTAAAAGCCCCCTTGTTTGAACAGCAGATACCGCATATAAGAACTAAGCTCACGATAACTGCCTTCATTAAGCATATCGAAACCTTTTTTTCTAAGCTCGATAAGACGGCGAAAAACATCGCAAAGCGCATCATCTTCAGTGGGCAGGTTAAATTGCGGTACTGCTTCATCTTGGCTAACCTGGAGCACCACCTCATTCGCTGATTCCGATTGCTGCTTCAAGTATTTGATAAGCTGTTTTATTTGCTTTATTGTGGAAGGGCGCGGCTTATATCTCCCACACTCCCACTGGCTTACATTCTGAAAACTGCAGCCCAGTTTAGAGGCTAACTCGCGCTGAGACAACCCGAGCGTTACGCGCTCAGTTCTTAACCATCTACCGAACTCGCCTTTCACATCAAGTCTTGGCACCTTCATCTCATTTTCATACCATCACTTTCATTATTGCTGCCATTGCTTACCAGCAAGACAGCTCTATAAGCACGTAATCATTCTGGGCCTCGTATAGCTCCAAAAGGTGATATTTACCCTCGCAGACGCGGATTTTAACCCAGATTTTCCCGTGTTTCGGGAAAACATCCGCAATCTGAAACCAGCAGTTCGGGTTCTCCTTTGGAGCTATAACCGCGCCCGGCTCAAAACACTCTAAGAAATGAACCGACATAGCCAAACCCTCACTTATCGCAGCATGAACACGGTTCACAGCCTTTAATATTGTTGGGGTTAGCCAAAGCATCTTCAATAGCGCTAAAAATGCGCTCTAAAGCCTCTTCTTTTAGCGCTGCAAGCGCTTTAAAAGTCTCCATCGCACTGCAATGGCCAAAGCGGCCAAAGCGACGGCAGACTTCTTGCCGCTGCTCTGCCAAGTCTTCAATCTGCTCTTTAGCTTCAGAACTGGCATCTTCGGCATTTTTGCCTTCTTTGCCGATCAGATTGATGAAATAATCTTCAGGCAGGCTGTAATAAGCGGCAATTTTGCGCAGAACATCCGCTTTAGGCTCGTGACGCAGCGTTTCCAGATCGCGGATCGTGTGGCGGGAATGGCCTATAGCTTCGCCCAGCTGCCTTTGCGTGAGCCCGGATAAATAACGCCTAGTTCTTAATTCATCCACCACAGCGGCATATTTTTTAAGGTTTTCCCTCATAGTAGCCTCCTAGAACTGAGAAGGGAACGGCGTATAAGGGCCAGGCCAGGCCGCGCCATCCACACCAAACACATAAGCCAAAAACAGGACCAGCCAGCAATAAGCGCGGGCTATAGGCCAATAAGCAGCATACATCAGCACAACGAGCGCCAGCCACGGCAGCACAGGAAAGCTTTTCTCCTGCTCACAGGCCTTATACCCGCTTCCAGGCTGAATGCTCTGTAAAATCTCCTGAGTATTAAAGACAGGAATCTCTCTTTCAGCTCTACAATAACGCATAATTCCTCCTCGCTGAATCTGCAGCCCAATAATTAGATTCATATCCTAATCATCAATAAGCGGTATCTGCACAGGCTCCGTTTCGGGTTCCATCGACTGCAGCAAGCTCTGGACATAGCGCTCGGAAATGCGCAAAGTTCGCGCTATTTGCTTAACGCCCACACCCTCAGCCGCTGCATCGCGGGCATAACGGACCATTACGCTTTTAGGAAGGCCGGTAGGGATATAAATATTTAATCCCCGGCATTCCGCCAGCAGCGCTTTAGCGACGTCAACGCCGCAAAGCGTGGCTATTAAGGCCAAATCTTTGCTCAAATCCGCTTCTGTTATGTAAGACTGCAAATCCTGCATTTAATCCCCACCGCACGGCGGACGCATGGGGAAAACCGCCCGCCGTGCTTCTTTGCTATTTGCTAGTTTTGGCGCTCTTTATAAGCCCGTAAATAAGAGTCCCAAAGTCAAACAACGACTTTAACAACCCGCCGACATTAAAACCGCTGGGGCATTCTTTGACATCGGCGGCGCTATTGTACAGATCAACGACCTTAGCCGCGCCGATCACGTTATCAAAGGTTAAAGTAACCGAAAATGAAGAATCGTTCTTCAGAACAGCTCTGCCGAGAACCATCTTCATCTGAGAAACAAACGACATAGAACATCCTCCTTTCCCTGAAGTATCATGGCGGCGCCGATATTGCACAGCCTCGGCGCTGGGGCTTAAGAAATGACCGGTAAAAACTTACATAAACTGCAGATTGCAGTTCGGGGTACGAGGATTAGGCTTCAGAGAAACCTTATATTCAGTAACGATTTTCACCTTAGCAGCAGCCATAACGTCGGGGCCAAGTGCCGCCAGAGCTTTTCTATCCAGCGTTTCCTTGACCTTATAACAGTTATCCAGGTGGTTTTTCTTGAGGTAATCCAGCGTAAACGCTTCATCTGAACTCTTCGCGCTGGAACTCTTGCTAAGGCCGATCTGCCCGCTTTCCAGCAGCTTCTTCTTGTTAGGGCCTAAGTCAGCAGTGTGGGCTTCCACGAAGGCAGTAATAGCAGCCTCCAACTCTTCCCGCTGAGCGCGCTCAGAATTGAGGATAGAAGTAATGTATGTAACATTGGCGTCTTTTTGGGCATACTGCTTATAAGCAGCATCCACATCTTGCCAGGTTTTCAGCCCGTTTTTGCTGTCTTTCTTGTCTTTAGCGGCTTTAGCCATTATTGGCAGCCTCCTTTTCATATTTTTGTTTGCGCATCTCCTGGAGCGCGCAAACCAGCGCTTCCCCCTTTTCACGGGGAACAAATCTCAGATCGTCGCAGCCGGTCTGGCGCTTTACGAAAACCCGCAGAGTAAAGGCTTTCTCCTGCGGCGTCCGCCCTCGGCTGACTTCATCCCAAATACGGTGAGCAAGATTGATCTGCCGCTGAGTCAGCCTGTAGGGAGTAGCCTCTGCCTGAGCAGGTTTCTTATCGTCTTCCGGCGCTTTAGGGGCAGGGCCAAACTTTTTCTCAAACTCAGCTTTCAGATAGTCGATAAAAGCGCGAGTCTGGCGCTGAGTCAGATTCAGGCAGGAAGTAACATGATAGCGGTTCGCCAGTTCGTCGTGATAATAGTTATCACTCCAGCCCATTTTATGGGCGAGCGTGTGTATCAAAGTAACCTGGGCCGCATTGGGCCGATCATACTTGCGCTTATCGCGGTAAGCCATAGAGCACCCCCTTTCTTAGAAAACCAGCTGCTCAAAGGCAGTAGCGATAACGTCTTCCCCCATAGGGCAGGGCTTGCCGGTCTTCTGTTCCGTCGTGCAGATGATGCGCTGACACATATTCAGCGCTTTGACTAAATGGCGGGCATTGTGTGTATGTTTGGCAAATTGCATATGCCAGGAAGAAAAGACAGGTCCGGCAGCGGCGCAAATATCCTTGATACCTTCATCGGTCAGCTCTTTTTTTATCTCTTTTCTAAAAAAGCGTGAAGATATATGCTCGGCATTCTTTCTATACGATCTGAGATTAATTAACAACTGAGGAAGCCCGATCAATGCTAAGCCACAGCCGCCAACCTCCGAATCAGCCACGCGGCGCAGGTTGCCTATCAAATCGACGTTCAATTGATCCGCTTCGTCAACAATAATGCAGAAATCGCCGTTATGTAAACGCTTTTTGCAGCGCCTGAATAATACATCTGTAGAACCTACAGGATTCAAGCCGAGCGCTTCTGCTAATTCTGCAAAAAGGCCATGCTTAGACATACACTCATAAGCAGATATTACGACAACGTCGCTCTTTTGTCTGGCATACTCAATTATTGACGTAGTTTTACCAATCCCCGCTTTACCAACGCACACGCCCATTTCTTTACAGGCGCGGCAGCCATCTATCACGTCGAAGATATACTTAGAAATCGACGTTGGCACAAAGCCGATATTCAGCGGTTTATAGCTTGTCTGGCGTTTTTGAATTTTATCCAGCCAGACGCGCAGCTTGTTCTCGACTTTATAAATCGAATCTATATTATATTTACCCTTAACGATGGTATTAAACGTGCTGGGTTCAAAGTCGGCAGACTTCGCTGCGGCAGCTTGCGAAGGGAAGTAATCTTTAATAACTTGATTCACCTGCTCAATTAACTCTGCATTACAACAGGGCATAGTTTCCTCCTAAATTTCGTCGGACAGCCAAACGGCTAAAGGCCGCTTAGGCTTGTTAGTCGCAGACGGCACCGGCAAAACCGGGCTGTCAGTGGTAGCCTCTTTTAGATAGCGCTTTATCTCTTTGGCGCGCTTATCTATAGGCGTATTTTGAATCTCTATAACGTTGGGATCGGCTTCTGGCTCGACGTAGCCGCGTTCTTTGTTTATATCGTCAATGCCGGCCCTCTGCAGGCGTATCAGCTCTTCAGGCTCAATCTCAACCTGAGCCGCCGCTGCTGCTTTAAGGCGCTTGACTTCCTGGCGCTTGCGGGCCATGCGCTCGGCTAATTGGGCTTTGCTTTCTGGAGTTTTGCACAGAGGATCGATGCCTTCGGTAAGCTCTGCCAGGCAGATCAGCTCATCTTTAATACTGAACACCCAGGCTTCGCTGTAATTAGCGGGATCGCGGCGCAAATAGACCGGCTGGCCTTTAATGGCTTCCAGTTCGGGAGCCCAATAGGTGACTTTCAGATCGGGGTCCTTAACGCCAGCACGGCCTACTTTGATAGGACGGCTAGAGCGCACACAGAACAGCGCTAAACTGTCTTTGCTGACGCGGCGCAGGGCCGGGTTATCAGCGTTCCATATCTCCACCGGGGACAGTTTGGAAAAATGCGCTTTTGCCCCAAAGGGGATGCGGTCTAAAGTCTCTAAAAACTGCCCTAAAAGGTTTATAAAACGTTCCCAGGGAAGGATTTCCTGTTTCTTTATCTGATTCTTTAGGGCTTCAGGCTTATAAGCTATATTGGTTCCGGTATAGCCCTTAAATAGGCGCTCGAATTTATCGTGATGATCCTTAAAACGGCGCTCGATAACTTTGGCTTGGGCGTTATAGGGCAGAGCGAAAGTGACTTCTATGCCCAGATCGCCAGTCAGGCAAGACGTGATGCGCTCCTTATCTTCATTGCTATAACGGGGACGGCCTCCGGCAAAATCCTTAGAGCGGTAGTCCTTGCCGTTGTCCAGATAAAGGCCCTCTTTGGGCAATCCATAGCGATCTACCATATGATAGAAACTCTGGAAAACGTGATCGGAATTAGGGGCTTCAGGGTGGGGACACCATCCCAGGAAGCGGCGGGATTTCATGTCAACCCAGGCAGTCAGCCAGGGACGGACGACTTTTCCGTCCGGCATCTTCACCATAAGGTCAAACTGCATATGGTCGCCGACCGCACACTGTCCGGCGATCAGCTTAGACAGATCGCGCTCGATATAATAGCCGTATTTGCGGTTATAAGCAGAAGCTCCGTGGCGGGCAAAGTATATTTCCTGTTCGCTTATATTTGGATCGTGCTTCAAACGGTATTCGAAAGCGCCTAAACTGGGGCATTTGCCTTCATAATGTTCTACATAATAGCCGCGGGCCATAACCCAGGCGGTTTTAGTGCTGACTCTGCCCTCTTTGGCATAGACACTGTAGAATACGCTGAAAACATCATCTTCTATGATGCTTTGGCCTTTGCGCTTACCGTAGCCGGTCATCAGGGCGTTTTTGCCGCCCTCGCTGTACAGTTTACGCCAGCGGCTAAGGGTAGAAAGGCTGCATTTGCAGGGCCGATCCGCGTTGCAGAGGTTGTATTCATCCACCCAGGCCATAGCCTCTTTCTGACTCAGCCCTTTGGTAGATTCCAGGATGTAAACGCGTCGATCAACTTCAGACTTCTGCCAGTCGGGAGCCTCTAAATATACTTTGTTGGCTTCGATTACAGCAGCAGCCTCGGCTTCAGCTTTGGCGCGGGCTTCCAGTTTGGCCTTGGAGGGCCGGCCGCCGCGTTTGGCTTTGGCGACCTGCTCGGCGATGCGCTGCTGTTCGTAATAGCGCTCCTGGGCCTCTTTGGGGAGGGAGTCTAGGGATATCTCCCACTTTGGGCGTCCGCCGTGAGGGTTAGAAATCTGGCGAGCTTCAACCTTATCGGCGACTATCATTTTTCTTATCGCTCGTTCGCTAATCTCTAGCAACGGCGCAACTGCACTAACAGGTAGAAACAATTACACCCTCCTTAGCGGACACACCAGGGAATAATAATTCCTGTTCAGTGCAACCTAATATTTCTGCTAAACGTGCTATTACACTAAAACGTGCATTCTGATTACCTAATTCATAGCGACTAATAGATATAGCGGCTACACCAACAAGCTTAGCAAGCTCTTTCTGAGTCAAGCCAGCTTTTATGCGTACATCTTTTAGTCCAGGTAACCCCTGCATAATAGCACCTCCGTTATTCATTAAATGTATAATACTATACTTTTAATGAATAATCAAGAGGAAGTTAGGCGTTAAACGACTATTTATAAATAAATATGTCGATATTAGGTAATAGAATAAAAGAAGCGCGCGAAAGCTCTAATTTAACTCAAGACGACTTTGGTAAATCATTAGGAGTAACAGGGCTTACAGTATCTCGATGGGAAACAGATAAAGCATACCCACGCATTCAACAATTAGAAAAAGCTTCAGTTATACTATCACGTCCCGTTTATTGGTTTTTTCTACCATACGAACTCGACAAAGCGATTGTAAATGAAAGCGATCTTATTACTCTTTGCGACTTGTATCGATCTTTAAACCCTACCGGAAGAGCAAAGCTACTTAGTACGGCTGCCGATTTAAACGAGCTTACAAAATATAGAAAACCATAGTTCCGTTGGTTCCTTTGGTTCCTTTGGCGTTGACAAAATATACCCTTATTTTTCGGGCTTTCTCGCCATTTTTGCCCTTTTAGGTTTTTCGGGGTATTTTAAAATAGTTTGAAGCCACAACGGCAGCGGCTTTTGCTATACTTCAAATATGGACATCCCGGAGGATATAGAAGCGTTTACCGCGCCCATAAAAGACCGTCAAATAGGCGATCTTGTGGCTAAAATGTGGGCTGCCAACCGTGCCGCCCGTAATGAGCACGTAGCCAACGGCGGCAGTTTCTGCACGCGCTGTAAATGCTGGCTAAAAGCGGGCCAGGTTTGCCATTGTAAACCTTCTGTGCCCGTTCAAACGCCCTTAAAACCTCCTGAAATAGCGCCTTTAGAAGCCGCTCAGCGCCGGATCGCGCTCATAACTAAGGGGCTGGAGAAGAAGCCCTGGCTGACGCTGAAAGACGTACAGCGAAAGTTGCCGGCCACCTGGAACGACTTCGCGACGGCGCGATCTAACCTCGTAGAGCGTTATCGTAAGGAAGCCTGGGTTATCATGGATACTTTAGAGGCAGGAGCGCCTTTAACGCCGGAATTGCGGCGTTTATGTGAGCAGCTCGTAGCCACTGCGCACGGTCGGACCTTTGAAAGCTGCGGTCAGTATCTGATAAAATCGGCGCTGAAGCCGAAGCTGGCCGAGGCTTATCTGACGAACAAGGCCTGTCCCTGGGATAACAGCGGGAAACAGGCGTAAGGCGTTTATTTCTGCGTGTTTTTGCGTGTTTTAAGCCGGATTGTCTGATAAAAATCCTGCCTGAATTTACGGCGTTCAGCGGTTTTGCAGGTGTTTATTTCTCCGAAGCTACGGGCTTTTAGGCGCTTTGTTTCGGTGGTTCTCTTTTTAGGTTCGTTCACGCTGCTCGTGATGCGGAGGAAGCTAAGTTTGATTCCGGCAGAAACGCCGTTGTTTTCCCTTGTTTTTTATAATTTTTTCTTCTTTGAAACGTTAGAAAAGCCGATTTTCTGGGCTTGTAAGGGTGATTCCGGAACTTACAAATTAATTCAGAGGCTCTGAAGGCCGATTTTTAGGGCTTTGAAGGTGTTTTGAAGGCTCTTGAAAGAAAATGAAGGCCATCTTTAAAAGCAGTTTCGGATCATCTTTTCGGAAGTTTTGGAAGGAAATAGCGCAAACTATTTTAGGTAAACGCCTTTTAAGAATATCAAATAAATGCTGATATTACGGGCTTCGCTTCACTCTCCCGGATCTACGTTTATCTCAAACCTTCCGCTGGGCTATA
>OCVV011220002.1_pt1 | contig 34908 bp, 24 predicted proteins | sample 1539721 | NCBI WGS metagenome assembly OCVV01 (sample SAMN02144230, study PRJEB22623) | gut metagenome | biome: sheep rumen | host: Ovis aries | place: New Zealand | reverse complement strand
AAGGATACTGTTGATATACTTGTTCTGGGAATGGGAACCGGTACATTTGCCACCCAGTGTGACAGATATTTCGGAAATGTAAATGTTAAGGGAGTGGAAATAGATGACAAGATCACAAGGCTTGCCAGGGATTATTTCGAGCTTCCGGAATCTGTAGAGGTTGTTACCTATGACGGAAGAGCTTATCTGAATGTTGAGGATAGCAAATATGATGTCATAATGGTAGATGCCTATCAGGATATAACTATTCCTTTTCAGATGTCTTCCATAGAATTCTTTCAACTTGTTAAGTCGCATTTAAAGGATGATGGCGTAATGGTTGTAAATATGAATATGAAGTCTGATGGTGAGAAGAGTATAAATGAATATCTTTCTGATACGATTTCTTCGGTATTTAGTGAAGTTTATACCACTGATGTACCGAATAATACAAACCGGGAGCTCTTTGCATCAAATAATGATAAGATGATAGACAGATTCAGGTCAGGATATGGGCAGTACGAAGATCCGGATATAGTCAGTATGATGGAGAAGGTTGAGACATGCCTTATGAAATATGAAGCCGGAGACAGGATACTGACAGATGACAGAGCGCCTGTGGAGCTTCTGAGTATGAAAGCTATAGATAAGATAATAGCCGATGAAGTAGATTATTATAAGGGGATATATGACGAGAAAGGGCTGGAAGGACTTCTGGAAAGCTTTTGAGGGGGTGCGACAATGTATTATTTTATAGTTAATTATACCGGTGGAAGTGGTAATGCAAGATCAACCTGGAATAAGGTTCATACATTACTAAAACAGAAGGGGGTAGAATACAAGGCGTATGTTACCAAGTATGGCGGACATGCTGCAGAGCTTGCGAGAAGAATATCCGATGAAGCAGAAGAGGATTTTAATCTGGTGGTTGTCGGTGGTGACGGAACCATAAATGAAGTTCTGAATGGTCTTCCGGATCTTGGAAGAGTGAGCTTTGGCGTTATTCCTACCGGATCCGGAAATGATTTTGCCAGAGGTATGGGCATACCAAAGGATACAGAACAGGCTCTTGATATTATCCTAAGCTCTGAGGGCGGCAGATCCATAGATCTTGGGGAGGTAATAACCGAAAGCGGATACAGGAGAATATTCGGTATCAGTTCTGGTATAGGGCTAGATGCCATAGTATGTAAGAAAATGCTGAAGTCTAAGACTAAAGCATTTCTTAATAAATTCAAACTTGGAAGTCTTGCTTATATACTTCTTACCATTCAGACTTTGTTTAGTATGGAAACCTATAAGGTGAAGGTATGGATGAAGCTTAAGAGTACGGGCGGTGGTCTTTCTGAGGAAGAGCTTTCACTAAGCTTTAAGGACCTTATCTTTCTGGCTGCAATGAACTTTTCAGCAGAGGGAGGCGGAGTTCCTATGAATCCTGCAGCGGATGCCGAAGATGGACTTCTGTCTATATGTGCAGTTTCAGGAATTCCCAAATGGCGTACCTTCCTGATGCTTCCGGTACTGATGAAGGCGAAGCATGTAGGAAAGAAAGGCTTTCTGCTGAAGGATGCAGAGTACCTTGTCTTTGATGCAGACAGACCTATGGTGCTGCATGCGGATGGAGAGTATATAGGCGATGAGACTCATATAGAGATGAAGGTTCTGCGCAGAGCTTTACGGGTGATGATATGATTCTGGCTATGCCCGATTTGTATGATTGATTATGTGACTAATATAATTATAAATATTTAGTGGAGGAAAGCCATGAATCTTACTCCTGCTGAAAAAAAGAAATATAAAGAAAGACTCGATACGGCTGAGGGGGAACTTAGAGAGCTTTATATGGGGCTTTATGATAATGAGGAAAGTCTGGAGGCTCTTCTGGCTGAAATGGGGGATTATTTTGCTGAGCGAAGCAAAGATCTGAAGAAGCTGGACAGGATAAGAGAGGTTACTACGCATTGGTATAAATCCTACGATATAGTAGGTATGCTTATATCAGTAGATAATTTTGCAGACACTTTATCCGGTCTTGAGAAAAAGCTCGGTTACCTGCAGAAAACAGGTATCAATTTTATAGAGCTGCTTCCTATACTGGAATGTCCAAGGGGGAGCGATATATTTGCCCCCTCCATATCGAATCACAGGAAGGTGAGACGTGCTGTAGGTACTATGGAGGATCTTGTCCTTCTTACGGATTCCTGCCACAGGAAGAAGATCAACACTTGTATATCCATAGATATGAACCATACTTCAATGGAGCATATATGGGCGAAGAAGGCCTATAAACAGGACGATGTATATAAGGATTATTATATATTTACCGAAGAAGGTGATCTCGTGAATTCCTTCGATGAAACTGTACCTCAGGAACTCAGAGAAAAAGCACCGGGGAACTTTACTTATCTTCCGGAGCTTCGGAAATATGTAATGACAACCTTCTATCCTGATCAGTGGGATCTTAATTACAGAAATCCGCTGGTTTTTAATGAGATGGTATGCAATATATTATTTTTGGCAAATCAGGGAGTGGATGTAATAAAGCTGGAGCATCTTTCCTATATATGGAAAGAGGAAGGAACTGACTGCCGGAATAATCCTGAGGTTCATAGCCTTATCAGAATGTTGAGACTCATCCTGGAGACAGTCTGTCCGGGAACGGTTATACTGGGAGATGTGATCGGAGAAACCGCGGAACAGGTATCTTATTTTGGTACGGAAGTCTCTCCTGAATGTCATCTGCTGTATAATAAGAATCTGATGAGTACCGAGTGGCATACAGTAGCTACCAGAGACTGCAAGCTGCTTAAAAACAGGCTTGATTATATGAATACACTTCCCAGATCCTATACATTTATAAACTGTATCAGAAATACTGATGAGCTTACCTGGAATCTGGACTTTGAGCTTCTGGCAGGTGATGGGATAGATAAAAAGGCTCATATAGATTATCTGAATCAGTATTTTACGGGAAATATAGAAAACAGTGATTCGGAAGCACTTATATATAAAAAGGATCCGATATCCGGCAGCGGTGGTATATGCGGTACTACAGCATCTTTATCCGGAATAGAAAGAGCAGTGCAGTGTAATGACAATATGATGCTGGATATGGCGCTTAGAGAGGCTGTGCTTCATCACGTATTTCTTTTTATGAACAGTGGTATTCCTATGATCTGTTACGGTGATGAGATCGGGATGCTGAATGATTACAGTTTTCAGAATAGTAAACGTACTGCATACGATGAAAGGAATGTCCTGAGAGGAAGGTTTGACTGGAAAAAAGCTCAGGAGGTAAGAAGGTCCGGAAGTATCCCGGAGATAATACATGAAGCCATGGTCAGACTTTCAGAGATTAAAAAGAATCACAGAGCCTTTAATGCAAATGCCGATACCTGGACTATGGATACCTGGGATGCAGGAACACTTGCCCTGGGCAGATATTATGATGGGGAAAAGATAGTCTGTATCTTTAATTTTTCAGAACATGACCGCACTGCATGGATAAATGAAGATGATGGAGAATATATAGAATTGTTTACCGGCAGGGTGCTTAGAGCGGTTGGTGTAAATGTTCCTGCCTATACCTTCAGAATGCTTATGAAGGACTTTGGTTCATAGATTATTTGACACAAAAAGGAGACTATACTATACTTGGTTAGAAAAAACTAACTAAGAGGAACTAAACATGAAAAAATATTCAGTCACCGGAATGAGCTGTGCTGCCTGTCAGGCAAGAGTTGAGAAAGCTGTTCTTGGAGTAGATGGAGTTGAGAGCTGTGCGGTGAGTCTTCTGACTAATACTATGGGAGTAGAAGGCGCGGCAGACGAGAAAGCAGTAATAGAAGCTGTTGAAAGGGCGGGCTACGGCGCGTCTGTTTTTGGTTCGCAGGAAAAAAAGCAGGGACATAGTGCTGAGATAGATTCGCTTGAAGATAAGGAGTCTCCGATACTTGTGAAAAGGCTTATCTTTTCAGTTATATTTCTGATCCTGCTTATGTATCTCTCCATGGGGCATATGATGTGGGGCTGGTATGTCCCGGATATAATAAATAACCATATCGCTGTAGCTGTAATAGAAATGCTGCTGGCGATAATAGTAATGGTTATCAATAAGAGATTTTTCGTAAGCGGCTTCAGATCTCTGTTTGCTGCGTCTCCTAATATGGACAGTCTTGTGGCTATGGGAAGTGCTGTTTCCTTTGGATACAGTCTGGTCTGTCTGCTTCTTATGTGTGATGCCATGAGTAAGGGAGATATGGACAGGGTTATGACATTTGGACATGACCTGTACTTTGAATCTGCGGCCATGATACCGACGCTTATAACAGTAGGGAAGCTTCTTGAGGCGAAGTCCAAGGGGCGTACAACAGATGCGTTGAAGAGTCTTCTGTCGCTGTCTCCGGAGAGCGCTACAGTCATAAGAGATGATAAGGAGCTGACCATTCCTGTAGAGGAGGTCAGGATAGATGATATATATATCCTTCGGGCAGGGGATAAGGTTCCTGTGGATGGAGTTGTGATAGAAGGAAGCACCTCTGTTAACGAATCGATGCTTACAGGTGAAAGTGTACCGGTTGATAAGGCGGTAAATGATATGGTATCAGCCGGTACCATGAATATAAATGGTTATGTCAGGTGCAGGGCGACAAGAGTAGGTGATAATACCACATTGTCTCAGATTATAAAACTGGTTGGAGACGCCGCGGCTACCAAAGCTCCTCTTGCAAGAATAGCCGACAAGGTATCGGGCATATTTGTTCCGGTGGTAATAGGTCTTGCTGTTATAACCTTTATCGTCTGGATGATAATGGGGCAGAGCGTTGGTTTCTCGATAGCAAGAGCTATATCGGTTCTGGTTATAAGCTGTCCGTGTGCGCTGGGGCTGGCTACTCCGGTTGCTATCATGGTAGGCAGTGGTGTCGGTGCAAAAAACGGAATACTGTATAAAACGGCTCAGGCTCTTGAGGGAGCTGGGCGTGTGGGAGTTGTTGTACTGGATAAAACGGGTACCATTACTAAGGGAGAACCAGGAGTAACCGGTGTATATCCTGCTGAGGGAATATCTGAAACTGAACTGCTTAAGGTGGCATACAGTCTTGAAAAGCTGTCTGAGCATCCGCTTGCCGGAGCGGTGGTTGATTATATTGAAAATGTAAAAAATCCAAGTGACAGTAACAAAACGGTATATGATATAGAGCTAAAGAATTTTGAAGCTCTTGCAGGCTCCGGAGTAAGAGCCGTAGCAGCAGACGATGGCACACTTCTTGAAGGTGGAAGTATAAGATATATAGGTGCCGGACTAAGTGAGCCGGAAAAAGAGCCTGCATTAAAGCAGTCAGAAAATGGCAGAACACCGCTCCTTTTTACAAAGGGCGGAATATATCTTGGTTTCATAGCCGTTGCAGATCAGATCAAGGAAGATAGTGAGCAGGCTATAGGTCAGCTTAAAAATATGGGTATTATTACTTTAATGCTTACCGGAGATAATGAAAGGACTGCGGCACATCTTGCTGCTGAGGCAGGAGTGGATGAGGTGATAGCCGGTGTCATGCCGGATGAGAAGGAGAGGATCATCAGAGGTATTCAGGAGCAGTGCAGTAAAGCAGCGGTAAAGGTGGCAATGGTTGGGGATGGTATTAATGATTCCATAGCTCTTACCAGGGCAGACACAGGCTTTGCCATTGGTGCAGGTACGGATGTTGCTGTAGATGCAGCCGATGTTGTTCTTATGAAAAACTCTGTCATGGACGTTGCAGCCGCTATAAGACTCAGCAGGGCTGTTATCAGAAATATACATGAGAATCTTTTCTGGGCATTTTTCTATAATGCACTCTGCATACCCCTTGCCATGGGAGTATATGGCTTTGCCCTGAAGCCTATGTATGGAGCGGCGGCTATGGCACTTTCCAGCTTCTTTGTTTGCATGAATGCGCTTCGTATTAATCTGTGCAAGCTGAAGGATCCGTCTAAGGACCATGTTCCCGGCAAGCTGAAGGATATGGAACTGAGACAGGGTATCCTGAATAAGATCAGTTTACTCAGGAGTAAGTTGCACGAAACCCAAAGCGATAGTATTATAGATAAATCAGACGTTGGAGGTAATATGATGAAAAAGACGATGGAAATAGAAGGCATGATGTGTGAGCATTGTGAGGCTACTGTAAAAAAGGCTCTGGAGAAGCTTGACGGAGTTGCATCAGCAGAGGTAAGTCATGAGGCAGGAACTGCTGTAGTGGAGCTGTCTCAGGAGGTATCTGAGGATGATCTCAGAAAAGCAGTAGAAGATAAAGATTATACAGTTATTAAGATTAGCTAAGGAGGGTTAAAAAATGGTATCAAATGTAACAGATTCAATTAAGTATGTAGGTGTGGATGATCATGATATTGATCTTTTTGAGAGCCAGTATATAGTTCCGGAAGGTATGGCTTATAATTCTTATGTGATACTTGACGAAAAGACCGTACTTATGGACAGTGTTGATGCTTCCAAAACTGATGAATGGCTTGCAAATGTAAAGGAAGCCCTGGGCGGAAGAAAGCTTGACTATTTTGTGGTTCAGCATATTGAGCCTGATCATTCAGGAAGCTTTAAGGCGTGTATAGATGCATTTCCGGAAGCAAAGGTGGTAAGTAATGCAAAGACCTTCAGTATGCTACCACAGTTTTTTGAGAATCTTGAACTGGGAGACAGGGCATATGTTGTAAAGGAAGGAGATACACTTTCTGTCGGAACACATACTCTTCAGTTTATACTTGCTCCTATGATTCACTGGCCGGAGGTTATGATGACCTTTGAACAGAGTGAAAAGGTATTCTTCTCAGCAGATGCATTTGGAAAGTTTGGAGCTCTTGACTTTGATGATCCTGAGGGATGGGCATGTGAAGCAAGACGTTACTACTTTGGTATAGTTGGTAAGTATGGACAGATGGTTCAGACACTTCTGAAGAAGGCGGCTCCTCTCGGAATAGAGAAGATACTTCCTCTTCACGGACCTGTTCTTCCTATGCCGGGTACAGAGCTCAGCTATTATCTTGATACATATAATACCTGGAGCAGCTACGAGCCTGAGGATCATGGCGTATTCGTTGCATATGCTTCTATTCATGGTAATACTGCCAAAGCTGCAAAGCTGCTTGCTGAAATGCTTGAAGCAAAGGGAGAGAAGGTTGCAATATCAGACCTTTGCCGTGAGGATATGGCTGAATGTGTAGAGGATGCCTTCAGATATGACAGAATGGTTCTATGTTCCTCCAGTTATGATGCAGGGGTGTTCCTTCCAATGCATGATTTCCTGACACACCTTAGCGCCAAGACCTATCAGAACAGAAAGATAGCCATTATGGAAAATGGTTCATGGGCACCTTCGGCTGCACGTACTATCAAGTCTATAGTGGAAGGCTGGAAGAATGTTGAAGTGCTGGATAAGGTTGTTACTATCAGATCAAGTGTGAAATCAACTGATATACCTGAGATAGAGGCTCTTGCTGATGCAGTAGTAGAAGCTGGAAAGTAATAATATATTGTAGTTTATGATAAGAGTGTGACTTTTATAAAAAAACAGATATATTCTGGTCATGAAATCATTGTAAAAATTGTCTTCAATATAGCTAAAGATTTTCTATCATTTTGTAATAATTTTGCATTTTACTTGATGGCTCTTTATGTTAGTATATAGCATGTCGTTTGAAATGTTTAGAGATGATGTCATATGATGGGAAAATGTATATAGGCATTTCTGTTATATGAATAAAGAGTATTAATATTTCTAGGAGTAATCATGGGTGGATTTTTTGCAACAGCATTAAAGGGTGATTCAGTATTTGATCTTTTCTATGGAACAGATTACCATTCGCATCTTGGTACCAGACGTGCCGGAATGGTTGTCCATGGAAGAAATGGTTTCAACAGAGCTATTCATAATATTGAAAATGCTCCTTTCAGAAGCAAGTTCAGCGGTGATGTACATGAAATGGAAGGGAATCTGGGTATCGGATGTATATCTGATTATGATCCTCAGCCACTTCTGGTAAGGTCACATCATGGTACCTATGCCATAGTGTGTGTTGGTAAGATCAACAATTCTGATGAGCTTATAGCTGATGTTTTTAAAAATGGCGGTTCTCATTTCCAGATGATGAGTACAGGTGAAGTCAATAAGACAGAGCTTACTGCTGCGCTTATTAATCAGAAGGACAATATTATAGAGGGTATCCAGTCTGCTCAGGATAAGATAGAAGGATCTATGACCATTCTGGTACTTACACAGGATGCGGTTTATCTTGCAAGAGATAAATTCGGAAGAACACCTGTGGTTGTTGGATACAAGGAAGGAGAAGGGTACTGTGCTGCATTTGAATCCTTCTCATATCTGAATCTTGGTTATAAGGATTATAAAGAGCTTGGACCCGGTGAAATAGATGTAATGACTCCGGAGGCTGTTACCGTTATGGCGAAGCCGGGAGAAAAGATGCGTATATGCACATTTCTCTGGGTTTACTACGGTTATCCTTCAGCCAGATATGAAGGGGTTTCGGTAGAACAGATGAGATATGGCTGTGGTGAGGCTCTTGCCGCAAGAGACGGTTTTACCAAAGAGGATATTGATTCGGTAGCCGGTGTTCCTGATTCCGGAACAGCTCATGCCATGGGTTATGCCAATAGGTCAGGCGTTCCATTTTCCAGACCTTTTGTGAAATATACACCAACCTGGCCACGTTCATTTATGCCAACCCATCAGGATAAGAGAAATCTTATAGCAAAGATGAAGCTGATTCCTGTTCATGAACTGATTGACGGAAAGAAGCTTCTGCTCATAGATGATTCTATAGTCAGAGGTACACAGCTTAGAGAAACAACAGAGTTTCTGTATGAGAGTGGAGCAAAGGAAGTACATATACGACCTGCATGTCCACCACTGCTTTTTGGCTGTAAATATATTAATTTCTCCAGATCCAACTCAGACATGGAGCTTATAGCAAGACAGGTAATCTGTGAAGAAGAGGGTGAACAGGTAGATAGAACCATTCTGGAGGACTATGCCAATCCTGACTCGGACAGATATCATCAGATGCTGGAGAGGATTAGACAGAAACTGAACTTTACATCGCTTAAGTTCAACCGTCTGGATGATATGATTGCAGCAACAGGTATTGACAGAGAAAAGCTTTGTACTTATTGCTGGGACGGTAGAGAATAGAAGAGAATAAAAGAGAATAGAAGAGAATAAAAGAGAATAAATAGAATTAAGATATAATAAAAAGGGTATTAGAAGTGATTTCTGATACCCTTTTGTTATGTGGTTTATTAGAAGCTGTCAGGCTTCGTAAAATATATTATATATTTAGACAGTCGACAGACAATACGCATTATGTAAACCGCTTCGGTGCTTCGGTATTATTTATGATACGGCTCATGTTTTATTATACGAAATGATCTATAGATCTGCTCCAGAAGGATGACCCTCATAAGCTGGTGTGGGAAGGTCATTCTGGAGAAGCTTAGATGGAGCTTTGCTTTTTCTGTTATTCTTTTATCAAGTCCGAGAGAACCGCCTATAATAAATATAATATTACTGATACCGCTTACAGACAGATTATCTATGGCAGATGCCATTTCTTCGCTGGAGTATGACTTTCCGTTTATTTCGAGGGTTATGATATAATCCTGTGCTGAGTTATATTTTATCAGATGCTTCTCAATACCCTGGGCTTCCTTTGAAAGTATAAGATCCCGCTCGGTATCACTCAGACTCTCCGGGGTTTTTTCGTCATTTACTTCTGTGATACTCAGTCTGCAATATCTGGATAGTCTTTTGGAATATTCATCTATGGCATCTCTGTAGAACTTTTCTTTTATCTTACCGACACATATTATTTCTATATTCATAGTGACTCCTTAGTTTTAAATGTTATTATGCTTTTACGGTGTACTGCTAAGTATCATCACTTTACGCAGTATTTCACAACATTCCATCAGTTTTTCGCAATTAAAGTATTATCTGTAAAAACTTTGCTGATTATGTTATTATACCCATGTATGTCCTGGTTGTATATTTTCTGAAGGACATGCATATTTCTCTATATCAGAGGTTATAATAACATGAAAAAGTTGTTAGATAAAATAAAATCTGTAATCATGTATATGTCACTTAGAAAAAAGATATTCTGGGTGCTTGCTCTTATATGGATGATAATTATATTCTCCCTGTCAGGACAGAAGGGGGAGGAGTCTGCCGGACTCAGTCATGATATATGCAGGGTTATAGGCTTTGTAACCCAGTATGATTTTGACAAATGGACCGAAGATGCGCAGGAGAGATATATAGAGAAGCTTCAGTATCCTGTCAGGAAGGCGGCGCATTTTACCGAGTATATGATACTGGCAGGACTACTGACCGGTGCCTGGTATGATGAGAATAAAAAAAGATTATCCGGATTTGCTGTACCGGCTTTGATCGGAATAATCTATGCTGCAACAGATGAGTTTCATCAGACGTTTATCTCAGGACGCGGAGGAATGGTGAAGGATGTTATGATAGACAGTTGCGGAGTAATAGCAGGTGTTCTTATTATGTCCGGTATCCTGAGGCTGATTATAAAATATCTTAATGACTGATTTCACAGGTTTGGTTGAATATGAGCTTAAAAGTATTTGTCAGAGAAAAGTTTCCCAAGGATTATAAAGCTAAAGATATTCCCGGAGATATAATATCCGGTGTTATTGTTGCGCTCGTTTCCATACCTATTTCCATGGGCTACTCTCAGATAGCAGGGCTTCCTATGATATATGGACTTTATGGTTCGCTGCTGCCTATTCTGATATATGGAATAATCACAACATCATATGATTTTGTCTTTGGAGTTGATGCAGCTCCGGCAGCACTTACCGGTGCAGCTATAGCCTCACTTGGAATAGTACCCGGTTCAGAAGAAGCTGTCAGGGCGATACCTGTTCTTACTACACTGGTGGGACTCTGGCTGCTGCTTTTCTATTTTTTGAAAGCCGGAAGGATGGTCAAGTTTATATCTGTTCCTGTTATGGGTGGCTTTATAACCGGAATATGCCTGGAGATCATCTGTATGCAGATACCCAAGCTCTGGGGCGGTAGTCCGGGAACAGGGGAGCTGCCTGAGCTTATCCTGCATATGTTTAAGGAACTGAAGTTCTTTAATCTTATTTCATTTATTCTTAGTATCATCACGGTGGTTATCATTCTGAGTATGAAGAAGCTGCTGCCTAAGCTTCCGATGTCGGTTGTAATGCTGATTATCGGCGGTATCCTGCAAGTGATATTTGATCTCGGAAGTCATGGGGTTAAGCTGCTGCCTGAGTCACCCGGCGGGCTTCCGTTACCGAAGCTTTTACATATAGATGTATCTATTCTGCCGGAGCTTGGTTTCTCGGCTCTGACCATATCCCTCGTTATAATGTCAGAGACCATGCTGGCTTCCAGATCCAATGCGATAAATGATGGATATGATCTAAATGTCAACAGAGAGGTTCTGGCATATTCGCTTGCCAATTTTGCTGCAGGAATCTTTGGCTGTTGTCCTGTAAATGCCAGTGTATCCAGAACAACTATAGTAAGACAGTTTGGCGGACGTTCACAGATTATGAGTGTTTCAGCCTCTGTATCAATGGCATTTATACTTTTATTCTGTACGGATTATATATCTCTGCTTCCGGTACCTGTGCTTACTGCCATCATAGTTTCGGCACTGCTCAGTGCCTGTGAGTTTCATCTGGCAAAAAGACTGTTTGAGACAAGTAAAAGAGATCTGGTCATCTTCATATGCGCCGCCCTGGGCGTACTGTTCTTCGGTACTGTGTATGGAGTTATGATAGGTGTTATTCTATCCTTCTTCGTAGTTATCAGGGAGGCTGTCAATCCTCCCAAAACATTCGTAGGCGTAAGAGAGGGGCATGAGGGCTTCTTCTCACTTAAGGTTCATGAGGATGCAAGACCTGTTCAGGGAGTTATAATATACAGATTCAGCGGCAATCTGTTCTTTGCGAATATAGATACATTTGTAAATGATATAGAAGGTGCGATAGAAGACAGCACCAGAGTTGTTATTATAAATGCCAGTGGTATCAGCAATGTGGATATTACTGCCTGTGACAGACTGGTGGCACTTTCCAATAGTCTGCAGAAGAGAAGGATCAGGTTCTTCTTTGCGGAAAATGACGGAATAGTAAACGGAGAGCTGAAACGCTACGGCGCAGGTGAGCTCCTCGAAAGCGGTGTCGTACAGAAGGATATAGAAACAGTTATGGAGCTGATACCACTAAGCGCTCCATATACAACAAAAGATAGTAATCCCTACTATACCGAGTAACACCGGAATCACATGAAAATGTTACAAAAACTTTACAAAAATATTAAGATATAGTAAACTGTGACAAGGGGACAGGCACCTTGTCACCAAATGTGACAGGGGGACAGGCACCTTGTCACCAATGTGACGAGGGGACAGGCACTTTGTCACATCACAATAAATTTTGAGGTTTATATTACTGATATGGATAAAAGAAAAGGTTTAATATTATTTTTGAGAATACTTATGGTAGTTGTGCTGGTTGCTATAATTGCCATAATGGCCGGAATATTCGTGGGACTGATGTCCAAAAAGGAAAAGCTTGAAGAAGACCGGGCTAAAGAGGAAAGCATAGTAACGGATGCAAAGTCTGATGACCCTGACGCAGAAGATATCATACCAAATGGTGATGCGGCGGTTTCGGAGGATGGGGAAGAGGCGGTAAATACTTCTGAGGCGGATTCCTACAGACCAAGAGTAACAGATAATACAGTTCATCTTCCAAAGGCTGATCTCAGTGTATTTAATGAGATACAGTATGCAGAGGACGGCGAAACGGTTATCAATCCTTATGATCTTATATATGTTAATCTGGACAGTGTGGAGGGTTCTATCAACTACAGCTCTCCCGGAGATCCGGTGCTTACTGAGCAGCTTAACAGTGCATATATGATACTGATAGATCTGGATGAAAATACAGTCGTTGCCGAAAGAGATTCGGAAGCAGTCATTAATCCTGCTTCAATGACGAAGATACTGACAGTTCTTACGGCGAGAGATTATATCACAGAGGAAATGCTGGATGATACATTTGTCATTACCCAGGATATAGTTGATTATTACGGAGACAATGAATGCAGCGCAGTTGGATTTCTGGAGGGGGATGAGGTAACAGTAAGAGATCTTCTCTATGGAACTATCGTTTGCTCGGGTGCTGATGCAACACTCGGACTTGCCAGATACTGCTGTGAATCAGAAGATGTATTTGTTGAGAAAATGAATGAAAAGGCAAGAAGCCTCGGACTTTCGGAAGATGCTTACTTCTCAAATCCGGTTGGAGTATATGATGAGAATCTTCACTGTACAGTTGAGGATATAGCCATAGTTCTGGGACAGGCGGAGCAGGATGACCTTCTGTATGATGTTCTGGGGGCACATTCCTATAAGACCTCTACAACCTATGAGGAGCAGGGGCTTCCTGATGGAATATTTATCGATAACTGGTTCCTGAACTTTATTGCAGATAAAGAGGTAAATGGTGTTGTTAAGGGAGCCAAGACCGGATTTGTTGATGAAGCCGGATTTTGCGCAGCAAGCTATTATGAGTCAAAGAATGGCAAAAGATATGTATGCGTAACAGCAAATACCTTCAGCTCCAGAAGATCGGTTCATGATCATGTTGCTGTTTACAGATCGTTTACAGAATAATATATTTGAAACAGATTCTGGTGAAGCATCAGGGACGGATTTGAACCTGATGCTTTTTTATTTACGACATATATGATGCATTTCACGACAAATATTTTCACTTATAAAAGAGTTGCTATACAATGGGGAAGTCTTAAATGTTGAACAATCCATGAATTATGATATGATATCAAAGAATTGACTTACAGAAGGAAAGAGAGGTTTAAAGTATGTCACTGGTAGTAAATGGACTTTACAAAAAATACGGAGAAAAGGTAGTGGTTGACAATATCAGCTTTGAGATGCCCAAGCCCGGTGTGTATGCACTGCTTGGTACAAATGGAGCCGGTAAGACCACCAGTATCAGGATGATCCTTGGAATGCTGGATAAGGATGGGGGAGAGGTCAAGTGGAATGGGAAGGATCTTAACTTTGATACCTGCAATATAGGTTATCTTGCAGAGGAAAGAGGACTATATCCCAAGTACACTCTTATTGACCAGATCAGGTACTTTGGTGAACTGAGGGGAGTTGACAGGAAGGTAATCGATGAGAGAATCCGGTACTGGGCTGAGAGACTTAAGGTCGAAGAATATATCTATCCGGAAAAAGCTGCTGAGCTGATAGAAAAACAGCAGCAGGAGAGCAGCGTGACCTATGATGAAAATGGAAATGTAATAAAAAAGCAGGCTCCTGCCAAAAAAGGAGCGCGCAGAAAGAAGCCTAAGCTTCAAAGCCCTGATCAGCTTTCAAAGGGTAATCAGCAGAAGATACAGTTTCTTATAGCCATGATATCTGAACCGGAGCTTCTGGTACTTGATGAGCCTTTCTCGGGACTTGATCCTGTCAATACGGATATTCTGAAGGGGGTTGTCAGAGAGCAGATAGCTGCCGGAAAGTACATCATCATGTCCAGTCATCAGATGGAGGTGGTAGAGGAGTTCTGCACAGACATAACGATACTTCACAGATCCAAGGCTGTTGTTTCAGGTAATCTGAATGAGATAAAAAAATCCTACGGAAGAGTTAATCTTACCCTTAAGGTTGAACAGGATATCACATCTTATATACAGGAATCAGGGGCAGAGATAGTTTCTGAAAAGGAATTCGAGTACCATATTAAAGTATCCGGAGATGAGCAGGCTAACCGTCTGCTGGGAATGCTTATAAATGCCGGAATAACTGTGATCAGATTTGATCTTAGCGAGCTGTCACTTCACGAGATATTTGTGAAGGCTGTTGGTGCTGAAAATGTAGAGGTTGAAGGAAATTAAAGGTATGAATAAGAGAGAAAATATATATAGTCTTAAGGGCTTTGGAAAGGTCTTTAGTTTTACACTCAGACAGACCTTTAAGAATAAGGGATATATAGTATCCTTAGTAATATTTGTGCTGACTATGTCGCTTATGGGACCTATTCAGTATCTGTCACAAAGATCGGGCGAAAATGCTGCAAGGGCAAGTATAGACTTTGATGCAGCCGGTGCTGTTACTGAGAAGCTTTATATCTATAATGAGACAAATATTCAGATTGATAAAAATGATCTGTCACTCTTATATCTGCATAAGGATGGTTCGGATTATGAAAAAGGGCTTACCAGGGAAAAGATATATATAAATGAAATGGATGGTAAGGCTATAGCTGATGAGGATGAGCTTATGGGTGCGCTTTCCTCCAGGGACAGTGCTGTCATAATCAGGATGGGTGAAACAGGTTTTGAAGTAAATGGTATAGTTTCGGCAGATTCAGAAATTAAAGCCGGCGAGATAGATGATATATCGGAAATCGTACTTGAGGCTTTTGATCAGAAGAGGCTTTCCTCTTCGAGTCTTAGTGAAGAAGATATCCAGATTATAACTACAGGTGTCGATACCTATGGTGTAACAACTGAAAAGGATTATATTGAAGCTGAGTCCAAAGCTGTTAGTGGAAGAGACTATATGTTCTATATGCTTGGATATTCCATAATAATATTTTTGGTTGTATCTATGACCAATTCTTATATCATAACCTCAGTAACAGAGGAGAAGACCTCAAAGCTTGTGGAAAGCATTCTTGTAAGTGTCAGACCTATGGCTCTTCTTATGGGAAAGATATGCGGAATGCTCAGTTATGTCGTTCTTCTGCTTGTTTGTGGAATAGCCGGCTCAAAGCTTTCGGGATTTGCCATGAGGCAGATATTCCATATAACAGAAGAAGAGTTCAGTATGAGTGGATTTGATTTTTCTATATTTACTGACTTTGGAGCAGGTGGGGCTGTTGCTATCGTTTTATCTATAATACTGGCATTTTTGTTCTTCGGAATAATGGGAGGACTTTTTGGAAGTGCCTGCAACAAGACTGAGGATATTCAGGAAGCAACCGGTAATCTGATGATGATAAATATGGTATGTTATATGGGCTCCATTTTCCTGGCAATGCTTGATAAGGATATTGTTAACCTTGTATGCTCTATCGTTCCTCCTATTTCATTTTTCATGGCGCCTGTTACATTTGTAACCGGACGTATAGGGATTCCGGTACTTATTCTTTCTTTTGCATTACAGATTGCAGTAGTGGTGCTCGCTATGATGCTTTCTGCTAGAACCTACAGGAATCTTGTGCTTAGTGACGCATCAACTCCTAAGCTGATGGCTATACTGAAATCAGCTAAGAATTAAGGAGGGCAGTGGAATGTTTAAGAATTTTGATAAAGTATTTAAGTTTACATTTAAGAATCAGTTGACCAGAGGTTACAAGATAACCACATTGGTTATAGCTCTGATACTTTTCATGGTGCCGATAATCATATTAATGATTGCAGGAAAGACCTCTTCAGGTGATGAGGATAAGCTGGAGAGCTGCGGGGCTGACAAAATATATGTTGTTGACAGTCTGAATCCTGAGGGTGATTTTAATTCGCTTAATCTTACCGGTCAGGAGGGCTATACAGACATTAAGTATGTGAATGCAGAAAGTGTTGAAGCGGCACTGGAAACTATTTCGGATGCCGGAGAGAAAAAAAGCTTTATCTTAGAGTTTAAGAAGGACGAGGGCGAACTGAAGTCGAGGATCATCCTTCCGGAAGGCTCTGAGATAGAAGAGGATACTGCTGAAAACTATGAGGACTTTATAGAGAAATCCGGAACAATATTTACCATCATAGCTTCCGGAGCTTCTGCCAATGACCTGGGTACTGTGATGACGCAGTCCGGCTATAAGGTATATGATACAGAAGGATATAAGGTGGGAAAGGATCTGTATTCAGACAGCTCCAAGCTGGAGGAACAGTCCAACTCGGAGATACTTCCTATATTTAACCTCATACTTGTTTTTGCGAGTGCATTTATCATATATATGATAATCATTCTGTATGGAAACTCCATACTTCAGACTATCATTCTGGAAAAATCTTCTAAGCTGATGGATACCATGCTGATATCAGTTTCGCCGGATGCGATGATATTTGGCAAAATGCTTGCTGTTCTTGCAAGTGGTGTGCTGCAGCTTCTGATATGGGTATTCTCAGTGGTAGCGGGAGTCATAGCAGGACTTAAGATATATGACCAGGTTTTTGAAGATGTTTCATCTGCTGCAGCTTCCTTTGTGAAAAATATGGGCAGCCTGGGGCTCTTTAAACCGGCAAATGTTATCATTGGAATACTTGCACTTATAATGGGTATTATCATGTATTCATCACTTGCTGCCGTAGCAGGAGCTATATCCTCCTCCAGAGAAGAGGGCGCAAGTAATCAGACGCTTTTTACCATGATACTTCTGATATGCTTCTATCTAGTCATATTCAAGGGGATTAATACCTCGGAGGTTGTCACCTGGTTATATCTGATGCCGTTTTCTTCTGCAATGCTGCTCCCGGCAGGAATATGCTCGGGTATCATCTCTCTGCCGATAGGAATCGCAGGACTGCTTATTATTACTGTATGCAGCGCTGTGTTCATTATTCTGGCAGGAAAGCTGTATAAGATGATGTCTCTATATAAAGGTAATCCGGTTAATATTCCCAAAGCATTAAAAATGCTGTTTAGCAATAAATAGTATATCGGTTGAATAAAACTTAGATTTTTATCCTTAAAGCCAGGCTGAAATATGCCTGGTTTTTTTATTAAAAATGCTTCCCCGGCTTCAGAACCTGCAAATTACATTTATTTTAATTGTTTATATTGGCAAAACAGTTTAAAATAGTAATATAAAGTATTTGTATTGAGGGAGTACGTATGATCTGGAAAAAGCTGAGAGAAGTATTCTTATTTGAGATAAATAAATATAATATTGGATGTATCGCAGCCGGATACGTGCTCAATATTCTTGGATTCTATCTGGGGCAGCTTCTGAAGCTTCCTATCTGGGCAGATACCATAGGGAGTATGTTTGTTGCTATTCAACTGGGACCTATAGCGGGGATGTTCATAGGAGGCGCATCAGCACTTACTACCAATCTTATCAGTGGAAGCTATCTGCTTTATACATTTATTGGTATTCTGAATGGATTCCTCATAGGGCTGTTCTTTCCGCGTAAGAATCCGGATGATCATCTGATAATAATATCCGTTGCTATTCTTTCTGCGATTCTTTCGTCCTTTTTAAGTATTCCGCTTAATCTTCTCTTTTATAACGGCATGCCCGGAAATATATGGGGGGATGCTCTCTATGAGATGGCATTTCATATTGTTAACAGTAAGCTTCTTATAACCATAGCCTCTGAGCTTTTTGTAGATATTCCTGATAGAGTAATATCTATTCTTATAGCGGTATTTCTGGTTAAAAATTCCAGAAAGCTGTTTAAGAAGAAGAAGCTGGGAGCGGGAAATGCTGCTGTGATTTCTGCATGTATCACATGTGGTATCATACTGGGACAGGGTATGGTAATATCAGCAACTGACATATCAGATACCTCTAGTGAAAACAACTTCAATTATAATTATGAAATGGAAATATATGATGGAAGCAGCCAGATTAACTGTGTGCTTCAGTCATTAGATGGATATATATGGGTGGGTACTTATTCCGGTTTGTATCAGTTTGACGGGCAGAACTTTAATGAAACACTTCTGGATAATCAGATAAGAAATGTCATGACATTATATGAGGATTCCCATGAAAGACTATGGATAGGTACCAATGACAGTGGTGCATACTGTTATGATCCAAGTCAGAATAATGTTAAATGCTATAACTCTGAAGGGGGAATGCTGTCGGATTCTGTAAGGACTATATGTGAAGATGATATGGGCAATATCTATATTGGTACATCCTCGGCATTATCCATGGTAACACCAACAGGTGAGCTTATAACTTATTCTGATATGGAGGATTTATACTATACCAGAGATCTGACAAATGTAAAAAATGGATGTGTGGCAGGAATTACTAATAGCGGACTTTTTTATATCATAAGAAATGGGCAGATAATCCTGTCAAAAACCTGTGATGAGGAAGGCTATCTTTACAGGCGTCTGGGCTATAATAATGGAGAGCTGGCTGTTGGTGACAGCTCCGGTAATCTGCATTTCTTCAGCTTTGATGGTAAATCCCTTAAGAAGAAGGACAGTATGGAGCTGGGGAATCTCAGCTACGTGAATTATATTCTTTATAGCAAGGACTATGATGGTTACTTCCTGTGCTGTCAGAATGGTATGGCATTTGTCGATTATTCTACCCGGAAACTCACAGAGCTTGAGCATGGAGACATAAAGGGAGAGATCAGCTATGTTTATGTAGATATGCAGGACAATATCTGGTTTACCTCCTCCAAAGAAGGCCTTATAAAGTTTTCCGAGACGCCCTTTGCCAATATAACCAAAGGAGCCAATCTTAAAAAGGATGTGGTAAATGCTGTCTGTATTGCCGGTGATGATATGTTTATCGGTACAGATAATGGACTTGCTGTATTAAATGCCAAAACCCGTTCAACTATATAAGGAATATACCTCCAAGTTTGAGGATATGAGAATAAGGCATATAATGCAGGATTCCAAAGGTAATATCTGGATCAGTACATATGGCAGCTATCCCCTGGTAAGGACTGATGACAGTGAGGAGATAAGAGTCTTTGATGAAGAAAATGATGGTCTTATAGGGGACAGGATAAGATTTACCATGGAGCTTTCGGATGGAAGCATACTTGTTTCCGGTAATAACGGACTATCCTTTATCGAAGATGATAAGGTCGTGGCAACTCTTGGGCAGAGCGATGGACTCTCTAATTCTTATATTCTCTCGGCTTATGAAAAAGAGGACGGGACTATACTTGCCGGTTCAGATGGTGATGGCATATATCTCATTAAAGACCGGAAGGTAGTGGGACATATAGGGAAAGAGGAAGGTCTTAACACTGCTGTAATAATGAGGATAGTAAAGTGCAGAGACGGCTTCTTGTATGTTGCCAGCAATTCCATATATTATGATGACGGAGATAGTATAAAGATGCTGGATGCATTTTACTCCAATAACTATGATGTGATCGTAATAGAGGATAAATGCTTTATTACTTCCAGTGCCGGCCTGTTTGTTATTGGCGTAGATGAGCTTCTTCGCAATGATTATTCTAACGAATATACTCTCTTTAATAAAAACTGGGGCCTGATGTCCTCTCTTAATGCAAACTCCTGGAATGCTCTTTATGACGGTAAGCTGTATCTCTGCTGTACTGACGGAGTAAGGTGTCTGGATGTAAACAGCTACAGTAAGATCAACGATGAGTTTAATGTACAGCTTAATTATATAGAGACACTGGATGATTACAATATAATCAGAGGCTATCATGACAGATTTGAGATACCTGCCATAGATGGAAGGATAGACTTTCATATAGCTGTAAATAATTATTCTCTGAGTAATCCGATAGTTACTTATTATCTTGAAGGAAGGGCTTCTGAAGGAGTGTACTGTTATCAGGATGAGATGGTGCCGCTGTCTTATGCATATCTTCCGGGAGGAGACTATGTTCTCAGGATTGAAGTGGTTGATTCGAATACGCTGCTTCCTATTACATCAAAGAGAGTAAAGATAGTCAAAGCCAAGATGATGTATGAAAAACTGTATTTCCAGTTATATATGTTTATGGTATTTGGCTTTATGCTGTTCTACATAGCATGGCTTTTCTATACGATAAATAACCGTTCAAAACGTATAGTAGGTCTTCAGAAGGAGATGACTACTGATCCGATGACCGGCATACTGAATAAGGCGGGAGCGCATAAAACACTTGAGACAGTATGTAAGGAGAATATGGGAATACTTCTCATGATAGATCTGGACAGTTTTAAGCTCGTAAATGATATCTATGGTCATGATATGGGAGATAAGATTCTTATAAGATTTGCTGAACTGATCAAAACCAGTATTCATGAAGATGATATATGCGGACGTCTTGGTGGTGATGAGTTTGTTGCATTTATAAAAAATGTGATGGATGAAGAGGATGTAAACAGACTTACCCGTACTCTGAACCGTGAGATAATGAAATCGGCTAAGGAATATATGGGTGACGATATGAATATTCCACTCGGTACTTCTATCGGAGCGGTTCGTGTACCTTTTGAGGGAACTGAGATGGAGGAGCTTCTGAAGCTTGCTGATAAAGCGCTCTATGTTGTAAAGCAGAATGGCAAGCATGGTTATTCCTTCTATCAGAAGAAGGGAAAAACAAAGGATCTGGATCATCTGAAAAATGATAAGAACAGCCTGAAGGATATAAAGAAGATCATTGGTGAAAGAAATGAAGGAAGAGGTGCTTATGAGGTTAATTTTGAAAAACTTCAGACTGTATATAAGTTCTTAAACAGAAATGATAAACGGCATGGCTACAGATCCTGCTTTGCAAGAATAACCATCGAGCAGCCTGATGGTGAAGAGTTAAAGGATGAAATCAAGGAAGACTTTGAGGATGTTCTTGTAAGAAATATCAATAAAAATGATGTTGTAAGTCTGTATTCCGGAGATTTGTTTGTTCTGTTTACAGGTGAAGAGCCGGAGGCAGAAAGTCTGGAGATAGCCAAGAGAAAGCTTGAGACTGCAATCAGTAAGTGGAAGAGCAGGGCAGAAGTGGAAGACTACATGGTAAACTATGAGATAGAGCTGGTGGGAGAATAGGTGGCATTTATGGTTTTCCTGACAGCAGATACTATGTTATTATTAATATGAAACCTGCAGATCACACTTTGATGAATAAATAAAAAAACCTGTTGACAATTATGAATAATTGTGTAAAATTAAATTGTACACAATGTAAACTTGTTTATTGAATTGTCGGAGGTATCTATTATGACATTTTATGATCTTAGTGTAACAGCTCCCGATGGAAGCGAAGTATCAATGAAGGATTTTGAAGGTAAGGTTGTACTTGTAGTTAATACAGCAACAGGCTGTGGATTTACTCCACATTATAAAGATCTTGAGGCTATGTATGAGAAGTTTCACGATCAGGGCTTTGAGATAGTGGATGTTCCGTGCAATCAGTTCGCCGGACAGACTCCCGGAGATGATGATGAGATACATGAATTCTGTCAGCTTAAGTATCATACTCAGTTTCCGCAGATGAAAAAGTCAGACGTAAATGGTGAGACTGCTATACCGCTCTTTAAGTTCCTCAAGGAGAAGAAGACATTTGAAAGCTTTGGCAAAGGTCCTAAGGCTGCAATGATGTCTGCTATGCTCAAGAAGATTGATAAGGACTATAAGAATAATGCAGAAATCAAGTGGAACTTTACCAAGTTTATCGTGGATCGTTCCGGAGAAGTAGTAGCAAGATTTGAGCCTACTATTGATATGAAGGAAGTTGCTAAATGTGTTGAGGAACTTCTCTAATACAGCATGAGGTTGAGTAATGAGTAAATATGATTGTTTGAAACTGGAAAATCAGTTATGTTTTCCACTTTATGCCTGCTCAAAGGCTATAACAAAAAAGTATAAACCTTTTCTGGATGAATTTGATCTTACTTATACACAGTATATAACCATGATGGTTCTCTGGGATAAGAAGGAGCTTACACTTAAGGAACTGGGTGAGTGTCTGTATCTTGATTCAGGAACACTTACTCCACTTATTAAGAAGCTTGAAGCCAAGGGCTATGCTGTTAAGAGAAGATCAGAAACAGATGAAAGGAATATATTTATCAGTGTGACTGATAAAGGAATGGCTCTCAGAGATGAGATTATCAAAGTGCCGGATGCTATGGGAAGATGCATACAGCTTTCCGAAGATGAAGCTTCAGAGCTTTACAGGCTGCTTTATAAGATAATTGGTGAATTAGAAATAAAAAACGGAGGTGACTGAAATGGCAGTATTACAGATAAAAGAAGATCAGTTTGAAGCTGAGGTTGCAGGTAGTGATATTCCTGTTCTGGTTGATTTCTGGGCATCCTGGTGCGGACCCTGCAAGATGCTCAGTCCTATAGTAGAGGAGCTTTCTAATGAATTTGAAGGAAAGGTAAAGTTTGTCGGAGTAGATGTTGATGATGCTGAAAGACTTGCAGTAAAGTATGGTATCAGCAGTATTCCTTGTCTTATCCTTTTCAAGAATGGGGAGGAAGTAACACGTAATGTTGGTGTTGCCCCGAAGAGCAGAATCGCTGATTTGCTAAAGTAATATTACTGTATTATTGCAGTTGATTAGTAATAAGATATGGAGAAATACTATGGCAGATGTTTTAATAATTGGTGGTGGACCGGCTGGTCTTTCTGCTGCGATTTATGTTCAGAGATCAGGAAAGCAGGCTATAGTTCTGGAAGCAGTTACAGTTGGCGGACAGATTATCAATACGCCGGAGATTGCAAATTATCCGGGCATAAAGGAGATATCCGGTTTTGATTTTTCTATGGGACTTTATGAACAGGCGACTGCACTCGGAGCAGAGGTTACCTATGAAAAGGCTGTAGGAATACAGGAAAAACAGGAAGGCGGATTTGCAGTAAAAACCGAGTCCGGCAAAGAATTTGAGGCTAAGGCTGTGATAATTGCTACCGGTGCAAAGAACAGGCAGCTTGGTCTTGAAAGAGAGGGCGCACTTATAGGAAGAGGAGTATCCTACTGTGCAACCTGTGACGGTGCATTCTTTAAGGGCAAGGCTGTTGCAGTAAATGGTGGTGGTAATACAGCGCTTGAAGATGCATTATTCCTTACCAATTATTGCAGTAAGGTTTACATAATTCATAGACGTGACGAGTTCAGAGGTGAACCGGGTAATCTTGAAGCTGTTAAGAACAAAGAAAATGTAGAGTTTATTCTGAATTCAACGGTTGTAGAGCTAAAGGGTGATCCAAAGCTTGAAGCAGTTGTGGTTAAGGATAAGAATACCGGGGAAACCAGAGAAGTAGAGGTTCAGGGGCTTTTTGTAGCTATCGGACAGGAACCGGATAACAAGGACTTTGCTGATATGGTTGAGCTTGATAATGGTGGATATGTTGTAGCTGATGAAAGCTGCAGAACTAAAGTTCCCGGAGTATTTGTAGCAGGCGATTGCAGAACCAAGCAGGTCAGACAGCTTACTACAGCGGCATCCGATGGTGCCATAGCAGCACTTGCAGCCTGTTCATATATAGGCTGATGGTTTATCAGAATAGTCGCATAACCACATAATTTTGTACTTTTCTTTGCTTTTGGATACAATATGTGCTAGATTATAGAACAGTGAGTATTATATCATGGATATATTCTCACTGTTCTTTTTTAATTATCATAGATGTTTGAGGCTATAAATGTGACCGGATCTTTGTTTTGTGATGCGTAATATATTTATTCAGGGCTCTTTCATATCTTATAAAAAGGTGGATATAAATGGAAACTATTAAGACGATTGATTATGAAGAGGAGATGGGACAGGACTATGTGGATTATGCCATGTCGGTTATAACTGACAGAGCGCTTCCTGATGTAAAGGATGGTCTTAAGCCTGTTCAGCGAAGAGTTATATATTCTCTTTCGGAGCTTACCAGATCTGACAGTCCGCATCGTAAGTGTGCGCGTATTGTCGGTGATACCATGGGTAAATATCACCCTCATGGTGACAGCTCTATCTATGAATGTCTGGTTAATCTTGCACAGAGCTGGAAGCTTCCTATTCCGCTGGTGGATCCTCATGGAAACTTTGGTGATGTTTCCGGTTCCGGCGCCGCTGCCATGCGTTATACCGAGGCACGTATTGCCCGATATACAGAAGAGGGGCTGAAGGATCTTAAGTTCTGCGAATTTATGCCGAACTTTGATGGAACAGAGAAGGAGCCTGTTCATATTCCTTTTCTGATTCCCAATATGCTTACATCGGGAGCTACAGGTATAGCTGTCGGTATGGCAACCAATATTCCGTCACACAATCTGGGAGAGATAGCAGATGCAGAGATTGCATATCTGAACAATCCGGATATTACAACAGAGGAGCTTCTGGAATATGTTCAGGGGCCTGACTTCGCTACCGGAGGAATCATCAATACTGATAAGGCTAATCTGCTTTCCATATATGAAAATGGACTTGGGAAAATAAAGGTCAGAGGTAAGGTCGAGATAAGGGATGCCGGCAGAGGCAGAAGATCCATCTGTGTTACAGAGATTCCGGTAACCATGATCGGTGGAACTGAAAAGTTCCTCAATAATGTAGCCGATCTTGTAAGACAGGGTAAGCTTCCTGCTGTTGTAGATATAGCAGACAGAGGAGACAAAGACGGTGAATGTCTTGCCATAGATGTTAAAAAGGGTACAACAGACGAAGAGATAGAGAAGATACTGAATATTCTCTATAAGAAGGCTGGTCTTGAGGAGAACTACAGCGTCAATATTAACTGTATCTATAACAAGAAGCCGGAGGTTATGGGACTGAAGCGTATCCTGGAAACCTACACGGAATATAAGTGGGAGGTATATACTTCTAAATATAACAAGCTTCTTGAAGACCAGAGAGACGTCAGAGAGATAAAGTCCGGACTCCTTGAAGCTGTTGATGTTATAGATCTTATCATTGAAGTGCTAAGAGGCTCATCAACTACAAAGGAAGCCAAGGAATGTCTGATGTATGGTAAGACAGATAGTATCAAGTTCAGATATAAGGGCTCTATAGCTGATGCCCAGCAGTTGCATTTTACAGAGAAGCAGACAGATGCTATTCTTGCGATGAGACTGCAGAAGCTGATTGGTCTTGAGGTTGATATACTTATGAAGGAGCTTGCTGATGCCGAGAAGAAGATAGCAAAGTATGAGAAGCTGCTCCAATCCCCTGCAGCCATGAAGAAGCAGATGGTAAGTGATATAGAAGAGCTGAAGAAGAACTATGCTATACCTCGCAGGTCTGTAATAAAGGATCTGGGTGAAGTAGAGGTGGCAAAGGAACAGGTTGTAGCTACGGAAGAAACCATACTTCTGGACCGTTTCTTTTATATTAAATCTGCTCCTAGAGCTGTATTTGAAAAGAATCAGGAAGTTGCAAGGAAGTTTGATTTAAATGTTATGTCAACCGATAGAATTGCAATCTTTGACAGCAAGGGTATGGTTCACATTATCAAGGTTGCTGATATTCTGAAGAAGCAGACTAAAAAGGATAAGAAGTTCAGAATAACTGATAAAGGAATACAGATATTTGAATTCTGTGGAATGAGCCATGATGCTGATGTTATTGCCATGTTCAATGTATCCGAAATGAATCCTGCAGGAAATACAGACTCCAAGACAGCGATGGATATTATAGAAGCAAACAAGGGACAGGCACCTCAGAAGAATCTGGTTTTTGTTACTGCAGAAGGTAAGGCTAAGAGAGTAAAGGCAGAGCTTTTTGATACCTCACGAAAGACTGCCCAGGCTATAAAGGCAGACGTGGTTTATGTCGGTTACGAAGGTGAATATATAGTTGCCGAAACTGAAGGAGGCTACTCCATCAAGGTAAAGAGTGAAGAGATACCTGAACAGGGTAAGGGAGCCGGTGGTGTACAGCTCATATCACTTAGACGCGGTGATAAGGTATCAGCAGCTATATCAGCCGGAAATGATGGGGAGTTCAGTGGTATTTCCCTTTCTGATATGAAGGCTGTGAAAAGAGGCGGCAAGGGTAACAAGAAGGGTAAGTGATCATAAGGAATCACATGACGATATAAATATCCATATATAAGGAGTAAATATGGCTAAAGTAGAAGAGAGTTACGGTGGTGAATCCATAAAGGTCCTGAAGGGACTTGAACCGGTCCGTCTCAGACCCGGTATGTATATAGGAAGTACCGGAAGAACAGGACTTAATCATCTGGTGCAGGAGATAATAGATAATGCGGTTGATGAGCATCTTGCCGGATACTGTAAGCATATCTATGTATCCCTGAATGAAGATGGTTCGGCAACAGTTGAAGATGACGGACGTGGTATTCCTGTGGATCTTCACCCAACTGAGAAGAAAAGTGCAGAGAGAGTTGTATTTACCGTTCTCCATTCCGGAGGTAAGTTCAATGATTCTGTATATAAGATAAGCGGTGGACTTCATGGTGTAGGTTCTGCGGTTGTAAATGCACTTTCAAAGAAGCTCATAGTAGATGTGTATAGAGACGGAAATATATATCACGATACATACGAGTACGGAAAACCGAAGACAAAGCTGATAGATGGTCTGCTGCCGTCAGAACCGTCTCCACAGGCGAAGAAAACCGGAACCAGAGTTACCCTTTATCCGGACGATACGATATTTGAAACCGTCAAGTTCAAGTCAAGTGCCATACGTCAGAGAATCAAGGAAACCTCATATCTGAATCCTGACCTTACCATAACATTTGAGAATAAAAGAGATGGCTACCCGCCGGAGGTATTCCATGAACCGGGCGGACTTAGTGCTTTTGTTGAGGATATATCCAAGGATCTTACCAAGACTTCACCGGTAGTCAGTATTCATGGGGAGAAGAATGGCATCGAGGCTGATATCGTATTCGTCTGTACAGAAGATGGTGATGAAAATGTTATCGGCTTCACCAATAATATAACCAACCCTGAGGGTGGTACACATGTAGCTGGCTATAAGGCTGCCTTTGCGAAGATCATCAATAATTATGCCAGAAATGAGCTGGGAGTCCTGAAGGAAAAGGATGCCAATCTGTCCGGTGCAGATATCAGACAGGGAGTTCAGGCTATAGTTTCCGTAAAGCATCCTGATCCGCAGTTTGAAGGTCAGACTAAGACACGTCTCTCCAATACAGATGTGACTCAGTCGGTGGATGCCATAATGAGAGAACAGCTTACGGTTTATTTTGACCGTAATTATGATGTGCTCAGAGATATCGTAGATAGGGCTGTTGAAACCGCAAAGGAAAAGGCAAAGAGTAAAAATAAGGTAAATGTTAATAAATTTTCCTTTGAAGGAAATGGTAAGCTGGTTCGTCAGGAGAGTAACGAATCCGATAAATGTGAGATATTCATAGTCGAGGGTGATTCTGCCGGCGGGTCTGCCAAGTCAGCACGTAACCGTAAGTATCAGGCTGTTCTTCCGCTGAGAGGTAAGATACTTAATGTTGAGAAGGTGCCGGTGGCAAAGGTTCTTGAAAATAAAGAAATCCAGGCCATGATAAATGCATTTGGATGTGGCTTCAGCACCGGCTTCGGAAATGACTTTGATATAGAAAAACTGAACTACGATAAGATTATCATCATGACAGATGCCGATGTGGATGGTTCGCATATAGCAACGCTTCTGCTGACATTTTTCTATAGATTTTATCCTGATCTTATTACGGAGGGACATATCTATATTGCTATTCCTCCTCTTTACAGAGTTGGAGAGGGCAAGAAGGCGAAGTATCTCTATTCGGATGATGAGCTGGAGAAATATCGTAAGGCTCATACCGGAAAGTTCCTGATCCAGCGTTACAAAGGTCTTGGAGAGATGGATGCCAGCCAGCTTTTTGAAACCACCATGGATCCTGAGAACAGAGTATTGAAGCAGGTTATGATTTCCAGCCGTGCAGAGGCATCGTCCATAACCAGTGTGCTTATGGGAAATGAGGTTGCACCACGCCGTCAGTACATAGAAGAGAATTCTGCTGATGCAAAGATTGATACCTGATAGTCAGTTAAGGATATTAAGAGTATCTGATGCTTTTAATTATTATTGAAATGAGCTTTCTATGATGCTAGAATAATTCTCGCATTGTTTGCAATTGAATTAGTGAATTTTATTAACAACAGGAGGATTTATTATGAAAGATGAAACAAAATGCCTGCATGCAGGTTATACCCCGGGAAATGCAGAACCAAGAGTTGTCCCTATTGTTCAGAGTACAACCTACAGGTTCGATACTACACAGGATATTGCCGATGTTTTTGACGATCCTACCAAAGCACTTATCTACTCAAGATTTGCTAATCCTACAGTTATGGCTGTCGAAGAGAAGATCAATCAGCTTGAGGGTGGAGTGGGAGCTATGGCTACTTCTTCAGGTCAGGCTGCTTCACTTCTTTCCATTCTCAATATCTGCCAGGCTGGTGACAGCATAGTATCAGTTCCTGAAATCTATGGTGGAACCATCAACCTGTTTGCTTACACACTTAAGAAGCTTGGAATAGAATGTATATTTGTAAGCCAGTCTTCTACAGATGAAGAGATCAGGGCTGCATTTAAGCCTAATACAAAGGCAGTGTTTGGTGAAACTATCGCCAATCCTGCACTTACAGTTTTTGATATAGAAAGATTTGCGAAAATTGCTCATGAAAATGGAGTTCCGCTTATCGTGGATAATACCTTTGCAACACCGATACTTTGTAAGCCTTTTGAGTTCGGTGCTGATATCGTGGTTCATTCTACTACAAAGTACATGGATGGCCATGCTGTTCAGGGTGGTGGAATCATCGTTGACAGTGGTAATTTTGACTGGACTAACGGTAAGTTTCCTGAGCTTGTTGAACCTGATGAGAGCTATCATGGTATATCCTATGTTGAGAAGTATGGCAAGATGGCATATATCATCAAGGCACGTATGCAGCTTATGAGAGATTTTGGATGCTATCCTGCAGCTCATTCTGCATTCCTTCTTAATCTTGGACTCGAAACACTCCCTGTTCGTATGGAGCAGTATTTTAAAAATGCCATTACAGTAGCTAAGTTCCTGGAGGCAAATGAGAATGTAGAGTCAGTTACTTATCCTGCGCTTGAAAGCGACAAGAACTATGAGCTTTGCAAAAAGTATCTGGGAGGAAAGTCCAGCGGAGTAATATCCTTTGTTATAAAGGGCGGAAGACAGGCTGCCATGAAGTTTATGGATTCACTGAAGCTTGCATCTAATGAAGTGCATGTTGCAGATATCCGTACCTGTGTACTTCATCCTGCAAGTGAGACACATCGTCAGCTTACAGATGAACAGCTTGCTGCAGCCGGTATCGAAGGTGGTATGATCCGCTTCTCAGTAGGTCTTGAAAATGTTGATGATATTTTAGAGGATATCAAAAATGGCTTTGCTGCTTTATAAATAATGCTGTTTTGATGCTTATGAGGTAGATAATATGATAAAGATTCTTATAGTCGAGGATGAAAAACCTATATCGAATCTGATCAGACTTAGTCTTAAAAATGCAGGTTATGTCTGCGATACTGCTTATGATGGCAGTACCGCAGCCGACCTTATTGATTCAAATGTCTATGATCTTATACTTCTGGATGTTATGCTTCCTGAGATAGATGGTTTCGAGCTGATGGAATATATCAGACCGCTGGGTATTCCTGTGATATTCCTTACCGCTATGGATACACTTCAGGACAGGGTAAAAGGACTTAAGATGGGAGCTGAGGATTATATAGTTAAGCCCTTTGAAGTTGCTGAGCTTATAGCCAGAGTTGAGGTCGTGCTTAGAAGATACAAGAAGACTGAGGATGTATTTGAGCTAAATGGTCTTGTTGTAGATGCTTCTTCCATGTCAGTACGCCGAGACGGTAAAGAGATCAACCTTACTCCCAAAGAATTTGATCTGCTGCTACTATTCCTCAGGACTCCGAATACTGCTCTTTACAGAGAAAATATATATGAGAAGGTCTGGGGTGGTGAACTCGAATATGGAAGTAAAACAGTTGATCTTCATGTTCAGAGACTTCGCAAGAAGGCAGGACTGGAGAAGGAACTCAAATCTGTCAGCAAGGTTGGTTACAGATTGGACGTATTATGAGTTTTAGAGTAAAGATAACTATAATTATAACAGCGCTGGTAGCTCTGCTTTTCAGCTTCGGTTCTTCTGTCATGATTCATAGATCATATATGAACTCGATAACGAGAGAAGAACAGGAGGCTGTTTCAAGTATAGAGATGATATCGAATGCTGTTCAGATGGCCTACGAAAGAGGCGGACTGCGTGGAGAAGAAAGTCTCCTGCAGGCTCTTCGGAGGCTTGGTTCCTATGAGACATCTACGGATGTCTTTTTGTTGTTTAGGGATGAAAATGTTATCTACTTAAGTACGAGTCGAAGTGAATATGCAGAGTACCAGAGTGGGGGGAGTACCTCTCGTGTGCAGGATGCATTTGGCAAATACGGAATAGATATATCGAAGATCAAGAATAGTATAAATGGCTATGATGATATATATGTCAGCTATAAAAATAGTTATGAAGGTATGCAGTACATCATCAGCTCCACCAAGCTTTCTATCGGTGATAATGATTATATCCTCTCTGTTGTAAGAGACGTGGAGGTGGTTACGACAAACAGACAGAGAATGCATAGTCTGTTTGTCAGTACATTTGTCATACTTCTTGTTATAGCCTCTCTGGTATCCTGGGCTATGGCTTCACTTCTGGTGCGTCCTATGTCAAAGCTTTACAGAGCCACAAGGGAAATAGCTTCCGGAAATCTTTCTTACAGATCCAATGTCAAAACTGATGATGAGATAGGCGAGCTGTCCAGACGCTTTGATATTATGGCATCTGAGATGGAGGAAAATGTCAATCTTCTCGAAAAGAATGCAGAAGAAAAGGACAGGTTTATGGGTGCATTTACCCATGAGCTTAAGACTCCTATGACATCTATTATCGGATATGCCGAGCTGCTTAGAACTACTGAGCTGGAGCCTGAAGACAAGGAAGATGCTCTGAACTATATTTATTCAGAGGCGAAACGTCTGGAAAATATGTCTCTCAAATTACTCCAGATATTTGTTGCCGATAAAGAGAAGCTGGATCTGAAGAAGGTAAGTCCTAAGGATATAGTCGAGGATGTTGTTACACATCTTACACCTACACTCAGCGAGCAGGATATCAAGATCATTTGCCGGACGGAAGAGGGAACGGCATATCTGGAAAGTGACCTGGTGAAAACACTTCTTATAAATCTTATAGATAATGCCCGTAAAGCCATGGAAGGAAAAGGCAATATAAGGGTTGATCAGAAGTTTGGCGAAGGTGGCGTGGTTCTTTCCATAACAGATAACGGAAAAGGAATGCCGAAAGAAGCTATAGAACATGTAACAGAAGCATTTTACAGAGTAGATAAGGCACGTTCCAGACAGCAGGGAGGAGCAGGTCTGGGGCTTGCGCTCGTAGCCAAGATAGTTGAACTTCATAACGGAGATATAGACATAACAAGTGAACCCGGTGTGGGTACAGTTGTAACAGTAATACTTAGAGGAGGTGCTGCGGATGAAACCAGAGGATGAACTAAAGCCGGTTGATCTCAGATACCTTCCTGAGAATATAAGACGAAGAAAGCTGATCAAATACAGTGTAGCTGGTTTCCTGCTTTTTACGTCACTTTTTGTTGCTTATTTTTTCCCTTATCTTGTATATGCATATGAGAATTTGAGGCTTACGAACTATGGTATTCATTATAAGAGTGAGCCTGTAAGTATAGATGAAACAGAAACTACATTTGCTGAAAAAATAAGTATCATAAGTGATATGCTTCAAAAAAGCTCATTTATTTATATAGATAACAGGGAGGTTACAAGTACATCTATACGAGCCAAGCTTACTGCTGATGAGGCAGCGCTGGCGGGAGTACAGGGGGTAAGAGAAGCCTTTATCGATAAGTATGCAGAGCTTGCTGAAATGGATGCAAGGGATATCCAGTCGAAGATATTCAGTTCAAGTGAGTATTATACTCAGTCGTATCTTATGATAAAGCCTGACACCAAGGAAATGTTCCTGGTCTGGCTTGTGGAATATATAGAGCCTTCGGGAAATATAGAGGTGTTTGTAGATGATGAAACAGGAAAGATATTATCGATGGTATCCAATTCCAGTCTTCTGTCAAATAATCTGATCGGAGTAATGATGTATGGATATTCCACGGAGATGATACAGGGTCTTTCGGATTATTATGATATGGAGCTGGTCGGAAATATCTATAATACTTATGAGATTTCAGGGAAACCGGTAACTGTGTGTGATATATATTTTACGGATTATCCGAATGCAAATATTGAGATGACTTATAGTGAGGGTGCAAATCTGATTGGCGCTGTGAACTTCAATTTTCCTTATACTGTTACGGCTAATGATATAATCATTGACGAATTTGAAGGTGATGATGCTGTGAATCAGGAGGGGGATAATAACGGTTCAGGTGATGGCACAGATAGCATAGATAGTATAAATGAGAATCCAGATGATTCCCGGGAAGGTACGGAAGGTATTAGCGGTAATTCAGCAGAGGATAAAGAGAATATAGAAAATACTGAAAATAAAGAAAGTGACTCTGATGGTGCTTCGGAGTCTAAAACAGGAGAGGCTTCCTCTCAAAATGAAGATAAGAATGTAACAGAAAATAGGAAGGATTCTGAAGCGGAAACTGCATCTCCAACAGATAGTAAAAGTGAATAGTGAAAGCTGTGTTACTATCGGATGGCAGGAATATCTGGAAAAAATATGATGAGCTGGAGTTGTTTGTAGGGGTGTTAGATATATTACATTAATAGGATTTATAAGATTTATAAATAAGGTACTTGGTATGAATAAAAAATATATAGCAATAGCTGGTATAGCTATACTTGCACTAATTATAATAGTTTTGATCGGAGGAGTATTCGGAAATAATCAGAATGATTCCTCATCCGATGTGCTGGTTGTGACAACAGAAAGTACCACCGGAGCTGGTGTGGAAATAGTCACAACAGAGGAAGTGTCCGGAACAAAAGATCGGGAGGATACGTCCTTATCACAAAACAAAAATGAAGATGTATCAGAAGATGAAAAAGAAGATGTATATCCATCAGATGATAAGAAGGATAACAAAGAATCATTAGTCGATGTTAAAGTTGATATGGTATCATCTGATAATGATAAAGAGGCTATAGCTTCATCTGATGGAACAACATATGATCATCCGGAAGATGAGGATGATTATAATAATTCAAATGATCCGGATTATGACAGCTCCTCAGATACTAAGTATTATTTTAGAACTAACAAAAAATTAAAGGAACATTATGAGAAGCATGGGATAGAAATGGGATTTGATAATGCTGAGGAATATGAGGCGGCGGCATCAAGGGTTGTTAATAATCCGGACGCTCTGCATAAGACAGAAAAAGAGGATGGTGACGACGTATATTACATAGAAGAAACTAATGAGTTTGTCATTGTCTCCAAAGATGGATATCTAAGAACATATTTTAATCCAAGCAGAGGTATAGATTATTATAATAGTCAGTAGTGTTAAAAGGTGTTTTATGATATCAGAAGAGAAGCATCTGACTACATGAATAAAATGTAATTATCGGATTATCTAAGAACTGATAACTGGTAATAGATGGAGCAATGAAGGCACAATCCGTCATGATAGTAGTATATTGCTACTAACGACGCTGAGGCTTGCAACGCGCTGTTTTTATGTGAATATTTCATAAAAGAAATAATGACTTAACTTTTTGGTTGTGCGATATGGAGAAAATTTTTAAATAACTTGAAATATTGCTATAAAAGCTATAAAATTATCAACCGTAAAAAGAAAGGCATAAATAATTATTGCATCCAGGGTAGTAGTTATTGTTATTACATTTTAATGGAGGATAATGAAATGGCAATCAAGAAGACAAATGTTCAGAATCTCGCAGAGAAGGCTGCTGCTGCTAAGGAAGCAGATGCAAAGGTAAAGGCAGAAGCTAAAGCTGCTGAGAAGAAGGAAGTAGTTAAGGTAGAGAAGAAGGAAGTTGCTAAGAAGGCAGAGCCAGTTAAGAAAGCTGCTGCAAAGAAAGCAGAGCCAGCTAAGAAGGAAGCTGCAAAGAAAGCAGAGCCTGTTAAGAAGGAAGCTGCAAAGAAGGCAGAGCC
>OCVV012861325.1_pt1 | contig 34924 bp, 18 predicted proteins | sample 1539721 | NCBI WGS metagenome assembly OCVV01 (sample SAMN02144230, study PRJEB22623) | gut metagenome | biome: sheep rumen | host: Ovis aries | place: New Zealand | reverse complement strand
CACTCACCTCTCAGAAGATACGACTTATAATCGTAGGGCATTTGCATCGCTGGTTCTAAATGATAGTCGGTTGTATCCCCATCTATAATTTATATCCTCCAGTCACTGCCCACTCGTTGTAGTTCTCCACTATGAGCGTGTCCACTCCTCCCGCAGCATCTATTATGATGGAGTCCTTGTTGAGAATCAAGTCTGGAGTGCGAGGGTCACCAACAGGCTTTTCCACTTCCTTGTCGCTGCAACCAACAAAAGAAATTAAACCCACAAGCATGAGCGTTTTAAAGAGGCCATGCATCATTTTTCGATTCATACAATCCTTAATTCTGCAGCACTTTAGTTAAACATTTCTTTATAAGTTCCTCATCAACAAAAAGTTGCTTGGGATTTTGTCACGTCTGTTTTTCCCTTGTCTTAGTGCTGCAATTCAAAACAAGCAAAAATCGCACATGACATGGCAAAGGTAAACATATAATTTGAGAAAATCACTCTTTTTGGTGGTATTTTTCACGTAAGTTTTCAAACAATGATTATCCTGATTATACTGATTATTCCATGACAATCAGAAAAATCAGATAAATCAGCTTAATCCAGCACGCAGTGCGATGTTTTTATTTGTTCGCGTTCTCCTTCGCTTTTGCTAAACCTTTCCTTCGCTTTTGCAGAACTTTTCCTTTGATTTTACTGGTGTTTTCCTTTGATTTTACTGAACCTTTAGCTCGGCGTAAGCCAAATGGCGAGCCCTCAACGAAATTATGGCGAGCCTTCGCCATCGCAACGCCGAGCGCTCGCCGTTTCGATAACGAGCGCTCGGCAACTAGTTAAATTCAAAGGAGCGGTTCAGTAAGTCCCAAAAAGCCCCCCTCCAGCTCCCCCGAGGGGGAGGGAAGAAAGTGAAAGTCTCACCCCCGACCCCTCTCCGAAGGGCGAGGGGAGTAGAATGATAAGTACTCTCCCAGTCTCCATGAGGGGGGAAGAGCGAGAAGAGTGAAGCTATGCATAAAAAAACTCTGTATCTCCGATACGTTGTGTTGTGGAAACACAAGGTATAGAGATACAGAGTATTTTAGGGAACTGCGTGCTAATTTTAAGTTTCAGGTTCAAAGAATCCTTTTAAATCCTTTAAATCCCTGATTCTAGCTTCTATCTACTCCCCTCGCCCTTCGGAGAGGGGTTGGGGGTGAGGCTTTTTTCTCGCCCTTAGGAGAGGGGTCCTGGGGTTGGGGGTGAGGCTTCTTGTTAATATCCTGGGTTCTGCCATGCAGCTTTCTGTGCATCGGTGAGGTCGGAACCGTCTTCGTTCTTGAGACCGTCGATGAAGGTCTGTGGCACAGGACGATAGATGTGCTTGTCTGCTACGTTTGGAGCAGCCTCAGGGTTGAATGCCTTGGCACGAGCCACGAGGGTCTTGGTGCGGGAAAGGGTTTCCCAACGCTGCCATTCGCCGATGAGCTCACGAGTACGTTCGTTGAGGATGAACTGGATGGCACGCTCCTTCTGTCCGCTCACACCGAGCTTGCTGAGGATAGCCTCGTCTTCAGCAGGGAGGTTGTTCCAATCCCAGTTGGTGAGGTTGGAAGCAGCGGTGGTGACAGGCTGAGTAGGGTTGGAGAGGTAGTAAGTGTTCATCCAGAGGTTGGAGTTCTCGTACATTGCCTTGTTGTTCTCGTAGAGCGCATTGCTCACCTCGAATGCCTTGGAACCATCGACGTAGTAAGAGCGGTTTTCGCCGTTCTTCCACTGAGCACGGGCACGAATCACGTTGATGTCGGCTTTTGCCTTGTCGAAATCGCCGAGACGAGCATAGCATTCAGCACGCACGAGGTAGGTCTCTGCGAGGCGAGCCATGATGACATCGCGGAAGGAGTCACCCTTCTCTGCCTGACGTGTACCATCGGTGCATTTGTTGATACCTGCGAAGAAGTTGCAGACGGAAGTGTTCTTGAAGGTTGGAGCCACATAGACGCCATTCTGATAGAGTACGGAAGAACTTGGTACCCACTGTCCTGGAGTGGAAGTGAGATTACCTGTAGTGGCGGTCTGACGTGAACCCTTCTTCCATTCAGGAAGTCTGCCTGCATCGTCGCGGAAAGTAGGAAGGTTGAGTGTACCGTCAGCATTCTTGCCATACTGTGCGTAAGCACCGAACTTATAGTTGTCGTAGGTGTGGTCGTCCTTGCTGTTGAGAATCATGATGGCTCCTGGAGCACCGAGCTCAGCACCAAGGGTGTCCTTCACGAGTGTGTTGATACCATAGACAGTCTTGAAGGTCTTCCAAAGACGTGCGTCGTTCACGTGGTCGTAAGCAGCGTAGGTGTATTCTGTAGGACGGCAACGCTGGAAGTCCATTTCGCCAGTCCATATACCACGCTTGGTCCAACCACCACCGAAGCCAGCGCCGAACTGAGGGCCAAAGTAGTTGTAAGTACGGTTGCCGAAGCGACCCTGAGTAGCCTTGTCGGCATTGAAACCAGCAGCCATGAGGATTTCGTCGGATTGCTCTGCTGCGCAATCGACACCTGTCCAGTTCGCATAGAGGTTGCTGTAGTTGTCCTCCAACTTGCGAGCGCTGATGGCATAGTTGCATGCCTCGATTGCTTCTTTGAGGTCGGCATCCTTCGTAGCACCGTTGAATGCGTCGCAACGCTCGGATGCACGGAAGAGGAGAGCCTTGGCAAGGAAGTGGGCAGCAGTTGCCTTGGTCCATGTGATACCCTTGCCGTAGGTGAATTCCTCACCCTTGAAGAGTTGGTAAGCCTTGCGGAAGTCGCTGATGACCTGTTCCCAGCAGTCAGCTTCGGAAGCACGGGTGAAATTGCGCACTACGCCACTGACTGGAGTGGTCTGCAGCACTACGCCACCATACTGAGCGGTGAGTCGGTAGTAGTTGTAGCCACGGAGGAAATAAGCATGAGCGAGGCAGCGATTGCGGACGGTCTCGTCGGAGATTTTGTCGGCTCCCGCAATGATGGTGTTACAGGAAGCGATGCCATAGTACATTTGGTTCCAGAGTGCATCCACAGCAGGGCAGTTCTTGTTGGCTGCACCGAGGGCAGGAGTAGCATTCATTGGACTGAGACGCGTGTCGTAGGTGTTCCAAGGTTCGCTGGTGAGGTCGTTGGCGTTGGTGAACTCGTCTGTTCCATAGAGAGTGATGCCGTATGCCCATTCGTAACCGAAGTGCCAGCGGATATTGCCATAGAGGGAAGCAGCGAGTGCCTCGAGTCCTTCGGCTGTCTCGAAGTATTGTGTGGAATACTTGGTGGTGAGGTCTTCATCGAGGAAGTCACCCTTGCAGGAGGTGTTGCTTGCCAAAACACTTGCCCCAAGCACCGCTCCTATCATATATTTATATAGTTTCATATTTTAGTTTTTAAGTTGATGAGTTTTTAAGTTTTTTAGTTTTCGCGGAGAAGTGTAACTTCGTTAAACTTTAAACGATAAACGTTAAACTAAGATTCAAAGAATCCTTTAAAATCCTTTAAATCCCTGATTCTTTTATCACTTGATTAGAATCCCACTTCGAGACCGAAGACGAAGCTGCGGTTGAAGTATGTGCGGCCAGTGTCGAGGTCGAATCCATCGATGGATTGCTTCAAGCTGAATGGATTGATGACTTGTGCGTATGCCTTCACGTGAGTGAGTCCGATAGGCTTGATGATGTTCTTAGGCAGGTTGTAGCCCAAGGAGATGTTGCGTACCTTGATGAACGATGCCTTCTTGAAGCCGAGCAACGATGAGTAGTTGTCGCCCGAGCCTGATGTGGATTGAGCGTAGATAGGCATTTGGTATTCAGCACCAGTGTTGTAAGGTGTCCAGTAATCCACTTCGCGCTGGTTAGCAGTAGCTGTGAGCGGTTCGCCACCTGTGGAGAACATATAACCCAAACGTCCGAACATGGAGATACCCAATTCGATGCCCTTGAAGGAGAAGGTGTTGGTCCATCCGAGTGTCCACTTAGGATTTCTGTTGCCCAATACCTTGCGGTCTTCGATGGTCATTTCGTAGTCGCCGTTCACGTCTTCAGGGCGTACGTTACCTGGACGGAAGTTGTAGCCCTTTTCTGCCCATTTAGCCATTTCAGCCTTGTCCTCAGCAGTGTCCTGCCAGATGCCCTTGTTGCCGAAGCCGTAGAATACGCTGAGCGACTCACCGATGAAGAGGGAGTTGTCAGGCATGTCGTTCTTACCGTATGCGAGTTCCACGATTTCATCCTTCTGATAAGCAGCGTTGAAGCTGGTTTCCCACTTGAAACCGTTGCTCAGCTTCACAGGGAGTGCGTTGAGGGTGATTTCAACACCGTGGTTCTTGGTCTTACCCACATTGGCGTATGTGAATGGGAATCCCGTGAGGGTAGGGATGTTGGTCTGCATGATGACGTCGTTGGTGCGGCTCCAGTAGAATTCCAAGCTACCCCAGATGCGGCTGTTGAGGAATCCGAAGTCGAGACCGAGGTTCCACTGAGTGGTCTTTTCCCAACCGAGTTCAGGGTTTGCCATTGCCAACTGCGAGTTCGTGTAGTAAGGTTCGTTGGTTGTATAACCAATCACGTTGCCCATGCCGTTGAATGGGAGGAAGATGCTGGTGATATCACCCTTGGTCTCGTAAGGAGAAACGGCTGCGTTGCCTGTGACACCCACACCGAGACGTACCTTCAGGTTGCTGATCCAGTCGATGTTCTTGATGAATTCCTCTTCGCTGGCACGCCAAGCGAGGGCTGTGGATGGGAAGAAGTCCCACTTGTGTCCGTCAGCCAACTGGGAAGCACCGTCCCAACGTCCGCTGGCAGTGATGAGGTAACGTTCGTTGAAACCGTAGTTCAGACGAATCATGTAAGATTCCAACTGACGCTCTACCAAGCCTGAACCAATGGAAACTGCCTGGTCGGAGTTGGTGACATCGACTGTGTTGAATGCGTTCCAGAGGTAGGAGTCCTTCTCAATCTTGTTGGCACTCATGGAAGAGTTTTCGATGTTCCACTTCGAAGCAGTCTGCAAGAGGGTGACACCTACCTTGTGCTTCTCTGCGAATGTGCGGTCGAACATAATCATGTTGTCGAGTGTCCATGAGAAGTCGCGGCGGTTCTGCAAGCGAGAGTAGTTGTTACCCTCAGTGCCGTTGGAATTGATTTTATGAGTGGAGAAACCATCCACGTAAGCACCTTCACGCCAGTGGCGGAAGTCTGGACCGAAGGCGAGCTTGTAGCGCAGGCCCTTCAGCGGCTCGAGGATTTCGCCGAAGTCGATGGTGCCTGAGAAGTTACCCAATGCACGGAAGCTTTGTGATTTCTGAGTGGAGTGGTTCCATTCTTCCATGATGTTATATACGGTGCTCTGACCACCTGGGTTGATGATTCTATCGCCGTTTTCATCGTAAGGAAGTGCGTAGTTGAAGATGGTCTTAGCGGTGCCGTAGATGGCATCAGGCACAGAACCACTTCTGCCTTGGAAAGTGGACATACCGTAGTCCATTTCGCTCCAAGTGCCATTGATGGAAGCCTGCAGGGTGAACCATTTGGTTGGCTGGATGTTCACGTTCACCTTACCCGTGTAGCGCTCGTACCATTGTCCTTTCTGAGTACCCTTGTTGTTCAAGTAACCGAAGGAAGCGTATGCCTTCATCTTGTCAGTACCTCCACTCACTGCGAGGGTGTGCTCCTGAGAGAGTGCGGTCTGAGTTACGTAGTCGGTCCAGTTGGTGTTTTTCACTTTCGATGCATCCCATGTGTTACCCGACCATCCGTTCATGACGTTGTTGTAGAAGGTAGGATCGAGGGAAGCGGTCTCACCGAAGAGAGCTGCGTCCTCAGCCTGAGTAGGTTTCATTGGGTCGGCGTATGCGGATGGGTCAGCATTGTGCTTTGCCCAGCGGGAGAACTGGATGAAATCAGCTGCGCTCATCGATGGTGAACGGTCGATGATGTTCGATACGGTGAGTGTTCCTGTGTAGTCGATAGCCATTTTGCCCGACTGTCCCTGCTTGGTGGTGACGATTACGACACCGTTGGCACCACGTGAACCGTAGATGGCAGTGGCAGAGGCGTCCTTCAAAATGTCGATGGACTCGATGTCGCGAGGGTTGAGCGTTTCAATGCCTGATGCTGACATGAGAGGCACACCGTCAACTACGTAGAGTGGGGTGTTGCCACCATTGAGCGAACGCTCACCACGGATGCGGATGCTACCAATCTGTCCTGGGCGCTCGTTGGTGGTGATGTCCACACCAGCTGCCTTGCCTTGCAATGCTTCGAAGGCGTTGTTCACTGGGCGCGACTGGAGTTCCTTTTCGCCTACGCGGGTGATGGCACCCGTGAGGTCGGATTTCTTCATAGTACCGTAACCAACAACCACGATTTCATCGAGTTGTTCGTTATCTTCACGCAAAACGATTCTTACGTTGGATTTGCCAGTTGTGCTGGTTTCTTGAGTCTTGAAACCTACAAAACTAACCGAGAGTGTGGCGTTGTTGGCAACTGATAGGCTGAAAACACCGTCGAAATTGGTGATTGTACCATTGCTGGTACCCTTTTCCATCACCGTCACAGCGACCATCGGTTCCCCGTTCTGGTCAACTACGGTTCCTGTCACTACGTGCTTTTGCGCAAACATGCTGCCTGGCAAGCCGAATAGCATACCAAGCATGAGTAAAAGCACTAAAAAATTACCTTTTTTGTTCATGGAATAATTAGTGTTGAAGTTGAATAGATGATAAAATAGATGATAAAAAATAGTATAGAAAAAAAGTAGTCGTATCTAATGTATTTGGGTTGAAACAACTAAGTGTGTCGGTGTTATTGTATCGTTAAGTGTATTGGTTTCGGCTGCAATTTTAAGAAATTTTAATGGAATAGAAGTTCTATGCAGTGTTAATTTTTTTTAAAACGCTTGTTTTTGTTGGTTTGAAACTCTTTTTTTCGCTCATTCCCTCATATTCAAAGAAAAAAGGGAGTTACGAACAAACTCGTAACCCCCTTCGTCTCTATCGCTTTTTTTCAATTCTTTCCTAATTCCTCACTCCTAATTCCTCACTTCTCACTTTTTTACGTAGTTCATTTGCACTCGTTCGTACTCGATTTCGCCATTCTTTTTCAGGTGGACACGCAACAAGTATTTTCCAGGATTAGGACTGTTGCGTTCGCTCATGGAATCGAGGGTGACGTAGTGAACCCCAGCAAAGTCGCGCTCATCCCAGGCATGAACATGTCCGCAGAATACAGCAGTCACATTCCATTCCTCAAACTGGCTGAGCAGGTAGAACGTTTCCTCGCGGGCGAAAGTGGATGAGAACTGTAAACTGGATGGACGGAAGATGTTCGTGTGGCTGAACACGAAGGTGTAGCGGCATTTGAAGCCTATATATTCTTCTATGTCTTTTGCATCCAAAATACCTTCCTCGATGAGTTGCACTTGCTCCTCGCCGAGCGTGCCACTGGCAGTGTCGAGGAAGATAAAGTGGTCGTATTGCTGCGTATTGCCCAAAATGATATTGAACTCATAGAAGGAAGAGTGGAAGATGTTGCACCACAGCGGCCAACCGTTGTGAGTAAGGTCGTGATTGCCTACCACGGGATAGAACGGATAATCAATATCCTCATAGCGGAGGGTGTCACCAGATTTTGTGCAGTACAAACCCTCACTGTCACGAGTACTCAATTCATCCTCAGGTATTTCATGGAAGTATTTATTTGCATATTTGCGCTTGAATTGCTGCAACGTATTATCCAAGTTGATATAGTACTCGGCTTTTGTGTCGGCAATGTCGCCCAAGTGAGCATAGAAAAGGTCGTTGTTGTCGAGTCCTATTTGCAGCATTTCAGCCATGCGACAGGTGTCGTTGGTGATATGGCTGTCCGCTCCAACGAGGAAGGTGTAATCGACGCTATCTATCCATTGGTCTTTGTAATCTAATTGATGCTTTTGGTAATAGAGGTTCGACATCTTCACGCGGTCCTCCACGCCTGTACCTGCAATGAGCACGCCGATGGGACTCACTTTTTCGCACGAACTGAGTGTGGCAACCGCCACAAGCAACATCAATATGCTATTTATTTTTTTCATTGTTTCAAGTTTCAAGGCACTTCGTGCCGGTTTCAAGTTTTAGGGCACTTTGTGCCAGTTTCAAGTTTCAGAGTTTCAGGTTTCATTTTACTCCCCTTGCCTTTTGGAGAGGAGCTGGGGGTGAGGCTTTACCACACGTATTTCACTCCGATTTTTTCAGAGGTTTCATATTTGCTTGCCAATTGGCTAAGACTACCAGCAGGGCGCACTTTAAATTCACCGAAAAGATTCAGTTGCTGAGTCAGTTTGGCGTTGAAGCGCACGCCCCAGTTGATGTTCCAGTTTTCGTAGTAGAACTCATCGAAGTTGCGGAAATAGAGTCCGATGTTCCACGAGTTCCAGCGAGGACGGATGTTCACGCCCGTTCCAAAAGTGAAAGTCATCGGTTCGTTGTAGCTCGAGTGCAGCATGTGGTAGCGAATGCCCGATTCTCCCACTTGCAACTCGAAGTACGGTGTTTCCATCAGAACGGACAGATTCATGACGTATTCGTTGGTGCGAGTAAGATTATAACGGTTATACATCACTTTACCGTTAAAATAGAAGTTGAAAAAGCTCACGGGTAGGCGATAACTGCCCTGAGCATAAATGCCATAGAGTTGTTTGCCGAATTGCGCTTGCATGTTGCCTTCCACGCTCCATCGGTCGGTCAGGTGTCGCTTGTAGGACACGGTTGGACCCAAGAACCAACCTGTCACCACGTTCTTACCTCCTACCAAGTACCCCGTGACTTCGTTCTTGTGAACCCCATCGAACTTGTGTTCGCCACAGTACGATTGGGCAGAAACTAACAGAGGTAGCATCAGCAGCAATGACAGTGCGATCATTTTCATTTTCGTCATTGGTCGTTAATTTTTTATGTTTGTCATCTTAGTAATAATTGAAATAATGTGCAAAATTAACACAAAAAAGTGAAATAGAATTACAAAATGACAAAAAAATGAAAAGCCTCTACCCACCCCCCCTATAAAGAATGAGAGGTTGGAAAGAGGCTTTTCATTTTTCAAATATCATTCTACTCCCCTCTCCCCTTGGAGAGGGGCTTGGGGGTGAGGCTTCACTTTTCCTTGAGCACTTGTTGCGTGAAATAGGTACTTCTTAACTTAGGAGTTAGTTTTTCGCCAGTGAGTTCTATTTCCCCTTTAAGTCGGATGTCGGCAGAAGACGCTCCCACCTTGATGATGAAGAGCCCTGGGTCGATGTTCCAGTGTCCGTCGGCATAGTAACCGAATTGCTCAGGCGACATCGTGAAATGGAGCGTGCGTGTCTCGCCTGGCTGGAGACTCACCCGTCCGAATCCCTGCAATTGGATAGGGCGAATAGGCTGCTGGCTGTCGGTTGGCGACAAGTAGATTTGTGCCACTTCGTCGGCTGCCATAGTTCCTGTATTTTTCACGTCGAAAGAAAGATGGATGGCACGTGCGGTGGTACTTGCCTTCTTGTCCATTTGCAAGTTGGCATAGTAAAAGGAACTGTAACTGAGTCCGTAGCCGAATGCCCATTCGATGCGTGGGTCTGCTTCTGCCGAATAATTGTAACAGATAGGTTCGTGGATTTCCACATTAGGATAGCTCACGGAGAGTTTGCCTGATGGCGATACCTTTCCATAGAGGATGTCAGCCAAGGCGTTGCCACCTTCCTCGCCTGGATACCAAGCCTGAATGATGGCTGCACAACGAGGAGCGATACGGGAGATGATTTGAGCACGTCCACCAAACACGATGAGTACGACAGGTTTTCCTGTGGCGATGAGTTGGTTGACGAATGCCTCCTGGCGTCCAGGCAGATACATCGTCGGACGCTCGCGGTTCTCGCCGCTCAGCAACACGTTTTCACCCATCGCAGCCACAATCACGTCGCAGTCGGCAGCCAAACGGAGTGCTTCGGCTGCATCAGCCGTTTCGGGATGGTGGACTGTGCGGTCGAGCAGTTCACGCATCCATTCGGCACGTTGGTCACCACCTTCCTCAATCCATGTCTCCACGGTCTCGGTCCAGTCGCAACCGCGTGTATAACTCAACTGTATGTCCTCGGGTTTGCGCTTCTCCATGCCTTCCTTGAGTCCCACAATCTTCGGGTGCATGTCGTCTTCTGTTTTCAATTTCCAGAAGTAGCGCATGGACTGGAAAGTGTAGTCACCCAGCATCGCCCACATGGTGTTGGCATTCGGACCCGTGAGCAACAGCTTTTTCTTACCTTGCAAAGGAAGGACGCCTTCGTTTTTGAGTAGAACCACGGATTGTGTGGCAAGTTCGTAGGCGGTCTTTCGTTCGTCGGGGGTGTCGAACACGATTTTCTCCTTGTAGTAGAGTTCTGGATTCTTGTCGAGCAAACCGCAGCGTGCCTTGTAGGTGAGCACACGCTTCACGGCTTTTTCCAAGGTTTCTTGTGTCACGATACCCTTGTCAATGGCTTCTTGTAGAAACACGTAGCTTTCTCCCTTCGGGAAATCCACGTCGTTGCCCGCATTGATAGCAGCCACACCTCGGTGCATATTGTCGGGTAGGTCGGGAATCTGGTCGATGGAACCGTAGTCGCTGACCATCATGCCATCGAAACCGAGGTAGTTGCGCAGGATGCCTTCTTGGATTTCCTTGTTGGCTACACAGTTGGTGCCATGCACGGCATGGTAGCCCGTCATCACCACCTGACTGCCCGCCAATCGAATCATTGTCTCGTGGGGCAGGAGTATCTCTTCCATCAGTTCCTTCTCATCTGCATCGCCACCACCGCCATAGCCCAAGAAGTGCTTGCTGCAGGTGCCCACGCCTCGGCGCAAGTCGCCCTGTTGAAGTCCACGGCAGAAGGCTGTTCCCATTACGGCAGAGAGGTAGGCATCCTCGCCATAACTCTCCTCCAAGCGGTTGAAAGACGGCGTGCGCACCACATCCACCATAGGCGAAAGTGCCAAGCGTCCACCCATGCGTCGCATGGCGTAGGCGGTCTGAATGGCTTTCTGTTCTGCCAATTCGGGGTTGAAGGAGCAGGCGAGTCCGATTTGCTGAGGATAGACCGTAGCATCCCGTGTGTTCATACCTGTCAGTACTTCCTCGTGGAAGAGGGCAGGGATGCCACTGGGTGTGTTGTGGATGAGCCAGTCTTGCATGGCAGCCACTTTGTCGCGTATGTCGTTAGGATCAGCGGAATATTGGAAGGCGAATTGCGAGAAATGCCCGATGCCGTTGGGAATGATTTTGCGACACTTGGCGGTGTCTAATATCCCGTTTTCATCGAAGAATTCTTGCATGTATAAGCCTCGCAACTGTGCGATGCGTTCTTCCTGTGTCATCTGTTCGTAAAGCTCGTTGACACGCTGTTCGATGGCATGTTCCGAATCGGTGCATGCTGATAGTGCAGTGGTGAGAATCATCATTGAGAATAGAAATTTTTTCATACACCTTTAGATGTTATCTGACTCTCGTTGAAGAGAGTTTGAGTTGATTCAAATGTGTTGTTGGTTTGTTTGGAGAACCTTCCTGCGGTATGCAGGATGCATCATGCAGTGACTCCTCTGCTGATGGCATCGCAAAATAACACAAAAATCTTCTGAATCACAAATTTTTCAAACAGAAATATTGACGCAAATGGACAAAGGACACAAATCTGACAAAATTTGAAACGAAAATGAAAAATGAAGAATAAAACCGAAGGCAGAACCTTCGGGAACGATGGTATAAAATAAAAATGAAGAATGAAGAATGTTTTTGCTATGCTCATTGGAAAAACATTCTTCATTTTGAGCGTAGCGACCATTCTTCATTCTTCATTTTAAATGAAGCGACTAACTCACTTCATTACCAGCCTGGATTCTGCTTGAGTGCTGGATTCTGCTCCATGACGGTCTGAGGATAAGGGAAGAGGCGATGCTTCTCCTGCCAGCCTACTTCGAAACCTTTATCCTTTGCCTCATGGGTGTGAACAATGTAGAAGCGGCTGTTAGCCTCTGTGCCATGTTCCCAAACGATATTCTCATCTCCTGCCTGTGGAGCACGGAAGAGCTTGTCGAAGAGGTGAGGAACAGCAGTGCCTTGTTTCTTCAGGTGGTTGAGACACTCTTGGTCGTAAGCGTCGTTGTCGATCTTTGTCCAACGCATGATGTCCTGATAGCGGCAACCTTCGAACCACAGCTCGAACGACTTCTCCTTCTTCAAGGTAATCAGGTTCACGTCGTTGCTGATGGTCTTGGAACCTGCACGTTGCTGAATCTGGTTGATGATAGTCTTTGCAGTGGCAGCATCACCTGTGCGGAGGCAGCACTCAGCATAGTTGAGCAGCACTTCTGCATAGCGCATCACAATAATGTTGTTCAGACGACCATTATCACCATACATGCCACCATCGTTGCAGTCGCTGGCACGGAGAATCATCTTGAATGGGAGATAGAAGGATTGTCCATAGAGTCCCTGGCCTGGGTCAGAAATACCAATTTCCTTGGAAACTTTCTTCTGTTCCAATGTCATTGCGTTGATTGCACTATCGGCATACACCATTCCTGGCACACCAGAAGTGGCATAGACAGCGTCGTCGATATGCATGATAGTAGCCAAGTAACGGTCTGACTTATAGTTAGGATCGTCGCCATTGTCGTTCTGAGCGAATGCCACGCCGTACCATTCAGGAATACCGATGGAACCCCATCCGTCGATGCCGCAATACACACCAGCAGGGTTCACCTTGAAGTTACCTGCACGCCAGTTGAATGCGTTTGCTTCCATCCATGTGGAGTGGATACCTACACCTCCCCACCAGTCGGTAGCAGGATTGTACTTGAAGTTCACTTCGAACACCTTCTCTGGGCAACCATCGCCTTCCACGTGGAAGAGGTTAGCGAATTCTTTGCCAGGAACGAGGGCATACTTGCCAGAGTCAACGACTCTCTTCAAAGCAGTCTTGGCATTGTTGAAGTCGCCTGCGAACATGTAAGCCTTACCTGCCAAAGCGTTTGCAAAGCCCTTTGTTACGCGCCAGCTACCCTCTTTGTCGGATGTGCTTGAACGCTCAATGAGGTCAGGGAGTGCCTCTTCGCACTGCTTAGCTACCCAAGCGAAGTATTCTTGCTGAGTCATCTCGCTATTGGTAGGGATGGCATCTGGTGCAAGAAGATGGTCAACCAATGGAGGCTGTCCCCAATAGCAAGCGAGCAGGAAGAAGTTGTAGGCGCGGAGCACTTTGGCTTCTGCCACTGCCTGCTTCTGGAACTGAGTTGTAGGATTGTTGAAATAATCGATAACGAGGTTGTCCTTATAAACAGAGAGATAAAGGAACTTGTAGTGGAAGTCGATAGCTTCAGGAGTGTGACGGTAGCGGAATTCGTCAATACTGCCACCCCACTCATGGTCGCCATAGTTACCACTGGCGTAGTTGACGTCATCGCCAGGGTGGTTTGCCAATACCTTTGCAGGGGTATAGATACCAGGACCATCCTGGTTTCCACGACTCTCGGTGTAGAGAGCGAATGCTTCGTAAGCAGAGGCCAAGGCCTTCAAACAGTCGGCATCAGTTTTGTAGAAGTTCTCTGTTGACATGGTGCCCTTCTGCTCAATATCAAGTTTTTCCTCACATGATGTGAATGCTACGCCAGCTATCAGCGCAAGCACTGGAAATATTTTATTTTTCATAATTGAGTTTTTGAGTTTTTAAGTTTTTGAGTTTTTGAGTTGGCTATGCCAAGATTCAAGGCACTGCGTGCCGGTTTCAAATTGGCTTTGCCAAGTTTCAAGTTTCAGGTTCAACCCTTCCGGATGGTTTTTCTCTCCCCCACGGGGAGTCGGAGGGAGCTTTACCTTAGAATGTCAAATTCACGCCAAAGACAACCTTCTTGGATGTAGGGTAGTTACCGTTATCGAAGCCACGTGATGCACCGCTGTTGAGGGATGAAGTCTCTGGGTCAGCACCTGGGTAGCTGGTGATGGTGAAGAAGTCGTCGAGCGAAACAGAGAGGCGAAGATTGCTGATGAGCGCCTTCCTGGTGATGCTTGAAGGAATGGTGTAGCCAAGCTGGATTTGCTTGAACTTGAAGTATGAGCCATTGAATACAGCAGCGGAAGAACTGAAGAATGTCCAGTCGGTAGCCACTGCCTTCATGTCAGGATACTTGCTGTGGTCGCCAGGCTGCTTCCAAGAGTCTTTCCAGTAAGTGTTGATACCGTTAATCTGAGAACGGTCGGCAGAAACCATCAGGTTGTAGATCTTGTTGCCTGCTGCACCCGTACCGAATACGGTGAGGTCGAAGCCCTTGTATTCGAGGTTGATGGTGAGACCGTAAGTGAACTTAGGAATAGCGGAACCGATGTCTTTCTTGTCGTCATCCGTTGGAGCCATAGTGACATTTCCATCCTTGTCGTAGTACTGAGGCTTACCTGTCTCAGGGTCAACACCTGCATAATCGAAGCCACGGAAATACCAAATGGTGTGGCCTGCTTCGAAGGTTGGCTGAAGCTTGTTGTTGAAACCGCTGATACCTGTTTCACTATAGCGTGGCAGCACAGAGTTCACCTTCTTTACTTCGTTCTTCAGCGTAGAGAAGTTGGCGTTGATGCCATATCTCAGTTCACCCACCTTGTCGCGCCATCCAAGTTCGAAGTCGATACCTGAGTTCAGCACCTGACCAGAGTTGACCGTTGCAGAGCTGAAACCAATTTCAGGAAGTGGAGAAATGTTGATGAGCAAGTCCTTCGTCATCTTGCGATACCAGTCGATGCCCAATGTCAAACGGTTGTTGAGGAAACGTGCGTCGAGACCGAAGTCGAGTTGCTCGGAAGTTTCCCAAGTGAGGTCCTTGTTGGCAAAGCCCGAAGGAGCACCACCCTCAGTGGCTACGTCGCTGAATGAATAGTATCCACCGATGCTGATGGTTGAAGCATACTTATAATCTCTGAGGATATTGATGTTACCATTGCGTCCCCAAGAACCACGGAGCTTCAAGAATGAAACCACGTCCGTATCGACTGCGTCCTTGAAGAACTGTTCGTTACTGATAGCCCAACCTGCGGAAAGTGATGGGAAAGTACCCCAACGCTTGTCTTTTTTCAGCTTCGAAGCGTCGAACGCATCACGACGGATGTTGAACTGGAAGAAGTAGCGATTGTCGTAGGAGTAGGAGAGACGACCGAAGTAAGCCAGTGCAGTAGCATCACTTGGCTGGTTGTTACCCTTCAGGTGAGCGATACCGTTATCGTTCAGGAAGTCGATGTAGCGATAGTTAGGAGCTGCATCACCCTTCAGAATCTGTCCGCTGCTATCGTCGGAAGCAGCGTCCGAAGAAGAAACGCTTGTGTTGTCCCAATGAGTTTTGGTAAACGACATACCGACCATGGCACCCACATCATGCTTGCCAAATGTCTTGTTGAAGTTTACGAAGTTTTCCCACTGATAGAAGAGGCCTGCGTCGGTGCTAGCCGAAATGCTATATGAGCTGCTGTTAGCCATAGAGGAGAGATACCAAGGCTGGCTGAAGTCGTGGCCGTTTCTCTGCATGATGCGATAGCCCAGACGGGATGTATAAGTCAGCCAATCCACAGGAGTGATGTCGGCAATCAAACTACCACGAACATTCAGACCGCTGTTTCTTGCGTTCACACGGTCGCGCATTGCCAATGGGTTACCTGTAGCATCCTCAATATACTTGGAAGTTCCATACCAAACAGGGTTCTCATCTGTGTAGGAAGAAGGAGTCATCACGTAGCCGTGAGGGTCCCATGTGGTTCCATAGAGCCAACGGTTCTTCATGTTCTTACCCATGTCGTCCAAGTTGTAAACGTAGGCAGGAGTCAGCGGGTCGATAGATACAACGGAGTTGAGGAACGACTGATAACCATTGCCTACGGCAATTCTCTTCCACTTCTCAACGGAGGTGTTGCTCGAAATCTTCAACCATTTCGAGAACCTATAGTCTGCATTCAGCTGAACGGAGAAGCGCTTGTAAGTATCCTTGTCTCCCTTCACGATACCATCGTTGTCAACGATGCCGAGACCCGTGAGGAAGTGACCCTTTTCGTTACCACCACTCACCGTGAGGTTATGCTGGAGGCTCCAGCTGTTTCCAAACACCTCGTCGTACCAGTCAGTATCTATTTCTCTGTCTTTGTATGCATTGTCTTTGATCATCTGGTCATTGATGTTGCCAATGTACTTCTGATACTCCTTATAGTCAGCGGCATTGAAGATTTCAGCCTTCTTGCCCAACGACTGCGAAGCTGCCTTCAGGGAGTAAGAAACTCTTGCACCACCCGTTGCACCCTTCTTCGTGGTCACGAGAACAACACCATTACCTGCCTGAGCACCATAGATAGCTGCACTGGCAGCATCCTTCAGGATTTCGATACTCTCAATCATGGTTGGGTCCAGATACGAGATATTATCTACCTGCACTCCATCCACGATGAGCAGAGGGCTGAGGTCGCCACTGTTGGAAGAATAACCACGTACACGAATCTCAGCACCAGCACCAGGAGCACCGCTGTTGATGATTTGCACACCTGTCACCTTGCCCTGCAGAGCTGCAGCAGCATCGGAAGTGGAAAGGTTCTTGATTTCGTCACCCTTCACGGATGCCACGGCACCAGTCAGGTCGCTCTTCTTTTGCACACCATAACCGATGACAACCACGTCATTCAGTGCCTTCACATCCTCGTCCAAACGAATGGAAAGATTGTTCTTGTTGCCCACTTTCACTTGCTGAGTGAGGAAGCCAACATACGAAAATTGGAGCGTTGGGTTGTTGTCTCTTGGTGTCAGGCTGAAACGTCCGTTAGCATCCGTAACGGTTCCGTTGCCTGTGCCCTTTTCCACAACTTCTACACCAACCAGGGGTTCCGAGTCGTTCGACGCAACCACCTGTCCTTGAATTGAGCGACCTTGTCCGAATGCCGTCGAAACAGCCATCAGGCAAAACGCTACTAAAAACAAAAACTTTGTTCTCATAAAGTAAGTTTTTTGGAATTAGTTAATAAATGAGTTTTTTGAATAATAGATAAGTTGAAATGTGTTTAGTCGTTGAATGATTCCATGTGTCCTGCACCTTAAGTCATGCTTCACGCTCCACGTTCCACGCTTCACGCTCCACTCTTCATTCTACTCCCCTCGCCCTTCGGAGAGGGGTTGGGGGTGAGGCTTTTTTACATGTTTTTTGTTGTAGGGGGGTAGGTGATTTAAATATGTTTTTTTGAACTTTGACGAGGCGAAAAAGAAGCAAATCCTATGCTAAATCTTTAACGCTTTTTATCATTGTTTGGCGCAAAGATATAGATATTTTTTAAATGTATGAAATTTTTTTGATTTTTTTTCATGGATTTGCTCGTTTTTTACGTATGGACGATTTTTTTTGCCCAAAATGATGATTTATACTTGATATGTTTTCATCAAATAGATGATAAGTAAATGCAAGGAAAATAGTAGTTTCTGTAAATATTTCGTGTAATTTGATGAAAAAACAACAAATTCAAAAAAATATGTTACAAAATAATTTTGCTGTTCCTCCGCATTTGCCTACTTTTGCCGATGAAATAGCGTGCCTATACTAAAATGAGAGAAAACCAACATATTAACACATTTAATTTTTAACTAATCCAATTCTTATGCATTTAAGTCAACGAAAGACTGCCTTGTTGCTGGGACTGTGCGCCGTGCTCGGAGTCACGGGTCCTCAGTTGACTCAGGCCGCTGAGAGCAACGCTGAAAGTGCTCAACAGCAAACAAGAAAGATTACGGGTGTCGTAAGAGACTCTCATGGTCCGCTTATCGGTGCAACCGTTATTGAAAGAGGCACCACGAATGGTGCAGTGACCAACATGGAGGGACAGTTCTCACTGAACGTTCAGCCCAATGCCGTGCTCGTCGTTTCCTACCTCGGCTATGTGACCCGAGAAGTGAACGTGGGCACAAGTAGCCAACTCAACATCGTGATGAAGGAGGACCGCCACAACATCAACGAAGTGGTGGTGATTGGTTATGGTACCCAGCGCCGCGAAGCTGTGACGGGTTCTGTTGCCAACATCGGTGGTGAGAAACTGAATCAGATTGCTGCCACCAACGCAGCTCAGGCACTCCAAGGACGTATCGCAGGTGTGCTGATGACGCAGACTTCCACCCAGCCAGGTGAGGAAATGCAGATTCGCATCCGTGGTCAGCGTTCGCTCTCTGCCAGCAACGACCCTCTCATCGTGCTCGATGGTATCCCATTCATGGGTCAGCTCAGCGATATTAGTCCAAGCGACATCAAGAGCATCGACATCCTGAAGGACGCTTCCGCCACTGCCATCTACGGTTCCCGTGGTGCCAACGGTGTCATCATCATCACCACTGAGAAGGGTCAGATGGGTACTCCTGCACACGTGAGCTACAACAGCTACGTGAGCTTCCGCACCCTCTTCCACAAGTATCCAATGATGGACGGCCCTACATACGTGAAGATGCGTGAGGCGGCAAAAATGTACACCAACACGCTCGACGAAAGAAACGACGTGAACACCGACTGGCAGGACATGTTCTACCAGACGGGTATCAGCCACAAGCACGACGTCACGGTTTCGGGCGGTACGCAGGGTGGTAGCTATAGCTTCGGTGCTGGCTACTTCCGCGACGAGGCAGTGGTGCCTACACAGAGTTTCGACCGCATCTCCGTTCGTGGTAACTTCGACCAGAAGGTAGGTGAGTTCTTCCGTTTCGGTTTGACCACCAACAACAGCTACCGCATCCGTCAAGGTTCGCAGGTGGGACTCTATGGCGTGCTGTCGATGAGTCCAATTGCTGACCCTTACAACGAGGATGGTTCGATGAAGCGCTTCATCCACATGCCTAACGACGACTCTTGGATTCTCACCAAGGACGTAGTGGAAGCCAACAAGGACCGCTGGGTCAACGAAAACAAGGGTATCGGTTCCTACAACTCCTTCTTCGGCGAGGTGAAGTGTCCTTGGATTGAAGGTTTGAGCTACCGCATCAACGTGGGTCTCAACTTCCGCACTTCCAAGAACGGTTCCTTCACGGGTATGGGTATCAACAACAAGGACCCTAAATCGGAAAACTCCGCTTCCATCAATGAAAACCAGATGCGTAACTGGGCTGTGGAGAACCTGATTACTTACGACCGCACTTTTGCTGAGAAGCACAACCTCAACATCGTAGGTATGTACTCGGCTGAGCAGACCACTTTCGAGCAGAACGGTGCTTCTGCCACTCAGATTCCTGAAGAGAATTTCTTGTACTACAACCTTGCTGCAGCTGTGGGTCAGATTAACCTCAACAACTACAACTACTGGCAGAGCGGTTTGAAGTCGTGGATGGGACGTGTGATGTATTCCTACGACAACAAGTACATGATTTCCGCTGCCCTCCGTTCCGATGGTTCGTCCCGCTTGGCTCCAGGCCACAAGTGGCACACCTATCCTGCTGTCAGTGCAGGTTGGAACATCCACCGCGAAAACTTCATGAAGGATGTGGAATGGCTCGACAAACTGAAGTTCCGCGTAGGTTATGGTGAAACATCTAACCAGAGTATCAGTCCTTATTCTACTCTTGGTGGACTTGCTTCACGCGACTACAACTTCGGCTCTACTTACAAGACAGGTTATTTCGTGAATGCACTTCCTAACACTGAGCTCGGTTGGGAGTACAGTAAGACTTGGAACTTTGGTCTCGACTTCAGCCTCTTCGGTGGCAGACTCTCAGGTTCCGTTGAATACTACACTCAGAAAACAAGCGACATCCTCCTCGACGTAGGTCTGCCAAGCACATCAGGTGTGAGCAGCTACACAGGCAATATCGGTAAGACCCAGAACAAGGGTTTCGAACTTACCCTCAACGGCATCATCATCGACAACAAGAACGGATGGACTTGGGATGCAGGCATCAACCTCTACGTGAACCGCAACAAGCTCGTTGCCCTCTCATCGGGTGAAAAGCAGGATGTGGGCAACCGTTGGTTCGTTGGTCATCCAATCGACGTGATTTACGACTACAAGTATGTGGGTCTGTGGAATGCTGAAGATGTTCATAATGTGACAGTACAGAACGCCGACGGTACAACGACCGAGACCACCAACTTTGCTATTCTCGAACCAGGTGGTAACTTGGGTATGATTAAGGTGGATTATATGGGTGGATACAATGAAGACGGCTCTCCTAAGCGTCAGATTGGTCCAGACGACCGCCACATCATCTCGATGGAACCAGACCTCATTGGTGGTTTCAACACCACTGTTGGCTATAAGAACTTCGACCTCAACATCATCGGTGCCTTCCAGATTGGTGGTAAGCTCATTTCCGCTATCCACTCTTCCAACGGTTACCTCAACATGCTCACAGGTCGTCGTGGTCAGCTCGATGTGGATTACTGGACACCAGAGAACACGGGTGCGAAGTATCCAAAGCCAGGTGGCATCCTCTCCAGTGATAACCCTAAGTATGGTTCTACACTCGGCTACTTCAATGCCAGCTACTTGAAGGTTCGTGCCATCACCCTTGGTTACAACTTCGACCAGATTCCTGCTATCAAGAACTTTGGCATCAGCCGTCTGCGCCTCTATGCAACTGTGCAGAACCCATTCGTCATCTTCTCGCCTTACACGAACGAGAGCGGGCTTGATCCAGAGACCAACACGATGGCTAACAACGGTGGTACCACTGCTGTGACGCTCGAAGGTTACACCGGCAAGCACATGCTTCCTATCATTGGTTACAACACACCATCCACACGTAACTTCATTATAGGTATTAATGTAGGTTTTTAAGTTTTAGTTATCGGTGATACAGACTTTTTTAGAACTCAAAAACTTAAAAGCTCACGAAAGAAAATAATAACGGAAAAAACTGAAAAGTACGGAAAAAACTGAAAATAAAGATCTTTTTTGTTTCATCCGATAATTTCTTAAAAAGAACTAAGAGTCCGGCGAATCCGAAAATTTCCGAATTTCCGAAAAATTTCCGATATTTCCGTTGTTAAAACTCAAAAACTCAAAAACTCATATATGAAATCAAATATATTTAACAAAATATGCGTTGCTTGCCTGGTGGCAGTTTCGCTTTCCGCTTGCTCCGACGTGCTCGACGAGCAGCCTCGAAGCAAGTTCGACCCCTCGTTCTTCTCTACCGAAACAGGTATCGAGGGTGGTTTGACATCACTCTACGCGCATTTGCGCTACATCTACGGCAACGGCTACTATCTCAACAACTGTGAGACTGGTACCGACGAATACACCTATGCACAGTCTGCCGATGGTAACTTCAAGGATGCCGACCTTTCGGGTGTGGGTTCCATGACTTCTACCAGCTGCCGTGCCGACGTGCTTTGGGGTGCTGCTTTCCCTAACATCAACACTTGTAATGGTGTGCTCGAGAATGGTTCGAAGGCTGGCATTGCAGAGAGTCTTCTTTCTGAGGCACGTTTCTTCCGTGCATTCGACTACTTCCAGCTCGTGCAGCAGTTTGGTGGTGTGCCACTCGACCTCGGTGCTGGCGAACTCAAGTTCAACACATCTACAGTGCGTACCTCTAAGCGCAACACTGTGCCTGAGGTTTACACCAAGTGTATCTTCCCTGACTTGCTCGCATCTGTGGCAAACCTGCCCGATAACCCACGCGTGAGTGGTGCTGTCACGAAGAATGTGGCTCGCCTCTTCTTGGCTAAGGCATACCTCACTTACGGTTGGTGGTTGCAGAATCCTAACGGTATTCCTACTTTCCCTGAGTGCGCACGCACCGACCCAGACGGACACGATGCTAACTGGTACTTCCAGCAGGCTTACGATGTGGCTAACACGGTCATCACCAACCCTGGTCCTTATAAACTCCAGCCTACTTTCTATGATGTGAATGTGGCAGACAACGACCACAACAACCCTGAAGTGATGCTTGCTGCCGACCACGACGAAGACGAGAAGTATGGTAACGGTGGTGTAGGTTATGGATGGGGTAGCGGTGGCTCTCCTGAGAACTTCGCTTACTGGATGGAAACTTGGAACTACACGCTCCTCCGTGCAAAGGACCCAACAGGTGCTGATACCGACCCTGTAGGTCGTGAAGCTGTGCAGGGACTCGGTCGTCCTTGGACTCGTATGGCTCCTGTAGCTGATGCGTTCATTGGCAGTGGTGCTTTCGCTGAAGCAGCAACTCTGAACGGTAAGGACTCCCGCCTCGATGCTACCTTCACTTTGAGCTATCACATCAACATCGACAAGGCTGGCAAGTCGTTCAAATACGTGCAGGGTGCAAATGGTGCACAAATCAAGGCTGGCGAAATTCTTTTCAGCTTCGTTCCTGAATCAGAGGCAGCATCTATCGACTACTCTGCCAATGCTTGTGCAGTGGGTGCTGGTACACTCCCTGGTCGTCCAGACTTCGTGGTAGGTTTCAACAACATCAGCCGCTTCAAGTATCCAATCAACTGGAAGATTGGTATCAGCCGTAGCGATAACAACGGTAGCTTGGGTAGCAAGGTGAATGGTGGTAGCCCACGTCCTTGGGTCATCGCTAAGTTCTCCGAAATCTATCTCATCGCTGCTGAGGCTGCTGTGAAGTTGGGCAAGAACGATGATGCAGTTCGTCTCGTGAAGGTGCTTCGTGAGCGTGCAGGTAAATGGAGATGGTGTCAGAACCAGCGTGCTGCGCTCGTTGCTGACTACAGTGCAGACCTCGTGGCTGCTACTCCTTCAGTGATCACTATCGACTACATTCTCGACGAGCGTATGCGTGAGTTCTGGGGTGAGGGTTATCGTTGGTTCGACCTCGCTCGTACTCAGACTTGGGCTGAGCGTGCTGGCACTTACCGCATTGCTGGCTCAGGTGCTGCCGACCGCGACTTGCAGTCGTTCACTCGTTCCATTCCTAAGGAGTATTACCTCCGTCCAATCCCTCAGGGACAGCTCGACGGACTGGAAATGACTGACGAGGAAAAGAAGGAGTATCAGAACCCTGCTTACAGAAACTAATCGTTTTACGATTTGAAAACTAATTGTTGAAGGTTTTGAAACCTACTCAATGAGCAGTTTTTAGAACCAAAGACATTACATAGTTTTTCCAATTCTTTTCTGAGCATGAGTTGCACGTGCGTGTAGCTCATGCTTTTTCTATGTCTTTTACTCCTTATATATTATATAGTATCTTCAGCAAACCTCTCCTTCGCTTTTGCTTGCGCTCTCCTTCGCTTTTGAAGATATTCTCCTTCGATTGAGCTGAACGTTTCCTTTGATTTTACTGAAAAGCCGAGCTCTCAACGTTTACATGGCGAGCGCTCGTTGTCGCAACGCCGAGCGCTCGCCGTTTCGATAACGAGCGCTCGGCAACTAGTTGAATCCAAAGGAGCGGTTCAGTCAATCCACAAATACGCTTCAGAAAATCCTCTAAAGCGATTCAGTCAATCCCCAAAAGCGGTGCATCAAAAGCATTGTCTTATCCCTCTGTCCCTATGTCCCTCTGTCCCTCTGTCCCCAGTCCCTGAGTCCCTCTATCCCTATTTCCCTCTATCTCCCTGTCCCTTTTCGTTACAAATCGAAACAACTGTGGCGAATAAAATAGCATAGTTGAAGCAAAATCGATTAAAATGCAAAAAATATGGACAAATCATTCGTTTTTCCCGTTCAAATGAATTAAATTTGCATTTTAAAGCAGATATATGAATGTAGGTGTCATACAACAGGCATTCAATTCTGGGGCAGTCGTTTTGTGGTAGGTCCGCAAGGCGAATGTTTTTGGCGTGCTTCTATCGATAGCATCTATCAACAATCCATTTATAAAAATTACTATGAATTTATGAACAAGAAAATGATTCCATTGTTGCTCCTTTGTGCCTCGACCATGGCACAGGCACAGCGACAAATGTCGGCCCCAAAGGGCGGCAAACCCATCAGTGATGAACTCATCGGCATCTTCTTCGAAGATATCAGTTCCTCTGCCGACGGCGGCCTCTATGCCGAACTCCTGCAGAACGGATCATTCGAGTTCAGTCCTGCCGAAAGAGACGGTTGGGGACCTGCCACAGCTTGGAAGACCATCCGTCCGGGCCATTCGTTAGGCTACATTCAGCCTGTCACAACACCCATAGTGGACAAGAGTTTCACTTCGTCTTATAACTCTAACACCCAGATGCGTCTGCATGTGGAGCGTGCACGCGAGTTCTACGACTATAAGGGATGGAGAGGCTTCGGCATACAGAACGACGGCTTCGACGGCATTAGTGTTAAGAATAATGCGAAGTACGACTTCTCCATGCGCCTTGCCAATGTAGGCGGTGCTAAGCAGGTGCGTGTGGCACTTGTAGAGCCTCAAGGCTGGGGCCAAGACCCAAAGTTGCTCTCAGAAGCTATCATCGACATTCCAGCAGCAGGTGGTGCTGATGCCAAGAGCGCTTTCAATGAGTATAAAGCAACTCTCACACCTAATGCTGACTGTCAGAAGGCTGCCCTCCAGATATTGGTACTTAACGAAGGTGACGTTTATGTTGACGATTTGTCGCTCATGCCTCAGGATACCTTCAAGGGACATGGTTTGCGCAAAGACCTGGCTCAGGCATTGGCTGACCTCCACCCACGCTTCATGCGCTTCCCAGGCGGTTGTGTGGTTCATGGCGGTGGCGACGGTTTCTGGAACACCTATCGCTGGAAGAACACCATTGGTCCACGCCATCAGCGCGTTCAGCAGAAGAACACATGGGGCTACCACCAGTCAATGGGCTTAGGCTATTTTGAGTATTTCCAGTTCTGCGAGGACCTCGGCATGGAGCCAGTACCAATCCTCCCTTGCGGTGTCAGCTGTCAGGGTACTAACGGTGGATGGAACATGTGGCCTAAGCAGGCACAGGATGTGGCACCGATGAGCGAGATGGACGAATGGGTACAGGATGCCCTCGACCTCATCGAATGGGCTAACGGCGACCCTGCAACCTCCAAATGGGCAAAGATGCGTGCAGATGCAGGACATCCAAAACCTTTCAACTTGAAGTATCTCGGTATTGGTAACGAGGAGAAGATTTCGCCCGAATTCAACGAGCGTTTCAAGTATATGTATAATAAGGTTACAAAGGCTCATCCTGAGATTATCATCGTTGGTACCGCTGGCCCTGGTTCACACCCTCAGAATCCTGACTATGAAGCTGGTTGGAAGCTGGCTGAGGAACTGGGTATGCCTATCATCGACGAGCACTACTACGAGCAGAACAAGTACTTCCTCCAAAGCCGCCAGTACGACAAGTACCCACGCGACCGTAAGACAAAGGTCTATCTGGGTGAGTATGCTGCCAAGGACAAGAAACTCATCGACGCACTCGCTGAAGGTCTTTACCTGCTCCACGTAGAGCGCAACGGCGACATCGTTTGCATGACATCCTACGCTCCACTCTTCGCTCGCAAGAACGCTACGAATTGGAATCCAGACTTGATTTATTTCGACAACGAGCGCCCTTACCTCACTTGCAGTTACTATGTGCAGCAGATGTTTGGACAGTCCGCAGGACAATACTACTATGGCGACTGTGTTCGTTTCGAGGGAGATGCAGCAGGCATCCAGCAGCCACAAGAAGACGTGCACTATGGTCAGAGCGTGATTCTGAATGTGAAGACACGCCGTCTCTTCGTCAAGCTCTGTAATGCTACAGCAGATGCTCGTCGCGCAGATGTGGACCTCAAACGCTTCGGACTCAAGAAGAACGCCACAAAGACCACGCTCACAGGAGACCCTAATGCAGAGAACAACTTCGATGCTCAACCAATCTCTCCTCGTCGTGAGTCTATCCGTGCTCAGAAGCGTTTCACCATCGAACTCCAACCATACTCTTTCGTAATGTTAGAGTATCAACTGTAAGACTGCCTTCAGAACGAAGTAATGATAAAATAACAACTTGAGATTATTCTCAACCACGAATTACTCGAATTTAACGAATTCAGATTTTAATTATATCGAATTTCACTAATTTTAAAAATGTCAGCATTTTTATTCGTGAAATATGATTAAATAATCCTTAATAAATTCGTTTAATTCGAGTAATTCGTGGTTGAAAAATTCAAATGAATGGATTAAAATCGTCCCAAGTTTTATATCGTTACTAAACGACGAATTTTTCCGAACCACAGATGAAGCAGATTTTTACAGATTTTTCTGTGTCAATCCGTGTCATCTGTGGTTCGTTTTTTCTGTTGTACTTATATCCCAATGATGAACATCGAATTCCCAGTTTACTAACGATGAAGGAATCCACATAATGTGAAAAGAGTTCTTTCACTTAAAATAATCTTCCAGAAGGAGTGTTTTTCTCATTGTTTTTGTATATCTTTGCCATGCCATTGGTGATTATTATTGTTTTGTTTAGCAATACCAAAATAAGTGAATAATCTGTCATGGCTACTTAAAAACGTTGAACAATATGAGGAGATTGTCTTTAACTATCGTTTTATGCTTGATGGCTTTTGTTTGTCAAGCACAGGAGCATTTGCAATTCATGGGTATTCCTATCACGGGTTCGTTGGATCAGTACGCTAAGCAAATAGCCCAGAAAAAGGGCTTTGTTCTATCTGATTCAGTTCTTTATGATACATGTGATTACAACAAGAAAATGCGAATGTTGAAGGGTTCGTTTGAGTGTTTTGATGATTGTACGATATTAGTTCGTCAGATGGAAGGTGCTAAGGAAGTATCATCAGTTGTTGTTCTCGCAGATACTTTAAAATATAACAAAAGTAAGTTTGATGGTTTAGTCAAAAAATTCGATGATAGATTTGGAGAACATACAGACTGGATGTCTGCAACTTCATTTCATATTACGTACCCTGTCTTTTGGAATGTAAATAATGGTAAGATTTTGGCAGGTGGTGGTGAGGGGAATTATTCTATTACCTTTATGGGCCAACCAGAAGCAACGGTGATGGATTCGGTTCGTAATGCCCACATAAAAGGACTAAGCGAACTAATGGAACAAAATCAGAAGATAATCGATCGAATTGCGGAAACAAATAAAAAGATTGAATCACTAAAAGAAAGGCAGACGGTAAAAGAAATATGTGGTATTCCTTTTGGCTCTTCTTATGAAAAGACAGAAAAGATGCTATTTAACAAATATGACTTACCAGAGAATAATTCTGATAGAACTGTTATAACTTACAAGAACAAGACTTATGGTGGAATTGCTTTTGACTATATACATTTTCTATTCCAATCTGATGGAATTCATAGCTATTTTAATGGTTGTGTTTTTATTCTTTCAGCTAAGTCTTTAGATGACGCAAAAGAGAAACAGGAGATGCTTCACGAAAAACTATCTGAAAAGTATAATATGTATGATAAAACAGATAGAAATGGTAATTTGTATTATATTGGTGGTTATTCTCCAATATCAAAAGATGAAGCAGGATTCAGTATTGATATAATGAAATTTGATAGTGAGATTGCAAAGGACTTTTATCCTTATGCAGCACGTTTGGTTTATGGTCGCTATAATTATGTGAAAGAGGAATTTTAGAAATAAATATAGATGTGTGAGAATCAAAGTATTAACTATCATTTGAAGTGAACCCCGGAAGTAGGACAAAAATCTTTCGGGGTTCACTTCACTTTTGGAGTATTGTCCAAAATTATTTGAGAAAAACTTGCATGGTTTCGCAAATATACATATCTTTGCATTGGTAAGGTTAGTGGCTCCTTACATAATTGGCGAGGATGACAACCAAAATGAATGTTTTGTTAAGATGAAAGCAATCACGGATATTGATACAATAGATAAGTCCCAACAAGAAGACAATGACTGCTTGCAGCAACCTTTGGAGAAAGACTTCTACACACCTGAAGAAGCCTACGAATTGGTGATGAGTGATGTCAAGTCTGTTTACGACATGAAGGATGCCATATAAGTATCGCTACACAAGACAGGCCGTTAGGAACATCAGGACTTTTTATAGAAACGTTGCCCTGAAGTACCATCACACCTATTCGTTTGAAGACATGGAGCGCAACATTCGCGAAGCCATTTTTTACATCTATGCCATTGAGCGAACTCTACCACGCCGCCAACCCACTATTAGCCGATGGGCTAACTATTATATGGCTAATACTGATAAATGGTATTACGCCTACACCATCGATGGCGACACGATTACAGTAGTGGATACCTGCCATGCGCAGAATATGCACGAATAAAACCCTTTTCATGCTTTTCCTGGATTTTCCGCAGAGGCTCCTAATAAGCCGAGGCGGTATTTGTTTTTATGGCTAGACCATTCTTTTTTCATAAAAATCGTACACGATGATGGTTCTTGATATGTTGGATGAAAATCATGATTTGTGTACGATTTCGCATATAAATGCTTGTAGGACTTACTAATTTTGCAGTCGATATGCTTTTCGCAAGAATGAAATTTTAACTATCAATTACTTTAAATGAAAAAGATTACATTCCTCGTGATGGTTCTCGCCTTGATGGCTTTGGTTGTGCAGGCACAGACGACTGGCAATGACAAGCGAGCTATGTGGGGCTCCATCAATGGTAAAACGGATGCTTCGACTGGAGATTATTATAAGTCGTTCAACGGGAAAGTGCTGATTTCGTGGCGTATGTTGCCGGGCGACAATGAGAACACGGCTTTCGACCTCTATCGAAGTGTGGGAACTAATACGAACGAGACTAAGATTGCGTCGGATGTGAAAGGAAGTACAAATGTGTATGACACGTCAGCCAGTACGAGCCAAGATAATCATTACCGCTTGACTTATGCAGGTAGTAGCATGACGATTGCCACGTACACGATGAAGGCGGCACAGGTGAAGGACAAATTGCCTTACGTGTCTATTCCGTTGAGGGGAACGACTGATGTGTGCGACTTGTCGTACATTCGTTATCAGGCAAATGACTGCTCAGTGGGTGACCTTGACGGCGACGGGGAGATGGAGATTGTGGTGAAGCGATTGCTGACCGTGCTGGACAGTGATGGGAAAGTGGTGAGTGACGGCTCCGGTGCTGGCGATTCGCCTTCGGAGGTGCGCCATACAGTGATTTGGGATGCCTACAAGTTAGATGGCACTTTCCTTTGGCGCATCAAATCGGGTCCCAACATCATTTTGGGCAATAGTTCTAATTTTGCCTTGGCTGACCTCGACGGTGACGGCAAATGCGAATTTGTGACGAAGACGGGCGAGGGCACCATCTTCGGTAATGGTATGGAAATCGGTGATACAGACAACGACGGTGTGACGGATTATCGCAACAGGTGGCCTTCAGGTCATTACACGGGCGATGGTCCAAACGGCTATGGAGGTCCTGAGTTCTTCTCGGTGTGCGATGGTGCGACGGGAAAGGAGTTGGCTCGTGCCAATTTCATTGCTCGTGCTCCAGAGGGACAGACGCCTGCTCAGTGGGCAGCCAATTGGTATGAGAACGATTCGACGTGGGACCCGCGTGATAAGAAATACTATTGGAAACTTGCCAACTCGTTGCGCTTGGGTGCTGCTTCGTTCGATGGAAAGACGATGCAGGTGTTCCTGGGTAGAGGTGTGTATGGACGCACCATCGTGGAGGCTTGGAGATATGCCGACGGGTCGCTGACACGAATGTGGAAGTTCGACAGCAGCACTTCGGGTGGAAAGAACAAGGACGGTAAGCCGAATAGTGACTACGCTAAGCAAGGCAACCACTCGTTCAACGTGGCAGACCTGGATGGTGACGGACGCGATGAGGTGATGTGTGGTTCCTGTGCTTTTGATGACGATGGCACAGGGTTGTGGTCGTCGGGACTTGGGCATGGCGATGCCAGTCATGTGGGCAAATTCCTGCCCGACCGCGATGGTCTTCAGGTGTTCCACTGCTTGGAAACGGGCAAGACGATGGTTGCTCTGCATGATGCTAAGGACGGTTCGGTCATCTGGAAGAAAGATAGCGATTCAGACAACGACACAGGACGTTGCCTGGTGGGTGACTTCCTTCCTCAATATCCAGGCTGCGAGTTCTACTATTATCAGGGCAATATCATTCAGTCGGACGGTACGGAAACGGACATCAGCACCAACGGTATCAAGGGAGGATGTGCCATGGCGGTTTGGTTCGATGGAACTCTGTCGCGCCAGCAGATGGAAGATAATATCGTTAATAGTATGACAAAAGGTCGCACATTCACGATGTATCGCTACGATATGAGTTCCACAAACGGAACGAAGGGAAATCCCGGCTGGTACGGTGACTTCTTGGGCGATTGGCGAGAGGAAATCATCATGCCAAGTGCGGACAAACTCACCGACATCAAGATTTTCAGTACATGGTATTCGTCTGAACACAAATTCCCGTGGCTGATGACCGACCACACCTACTATATGTCGTGCATCAATCAGAACGTGGGCTACAATCAACCTACCAACTTGGGCTACTATTTGGGAAGCGACCTCGAAAGCGATGCGGAGGCATGGGAAGCTGGCGGTTATCTGAACGGGCAAACTTGGGGCTCGAAGGTGGCTGAGGGTACATACTATTTATATCATGTGGGAACAGGCAAATTCCTCACGTCGGGCAACTGGTGGGGAACCCATGCAGCACTCGACGACGACGGCATGCCTCTGAAGCTGACGAAAAGCGGTGACGGCTTCATCATTTCCACTGATGCAGGCTTCGAAGGACGTTATCTGGGCGCAGATGCTTACATGGACAACAAGACTGCAGCACAATGGACGTTCACGAAGGTGGGTGATTCCAACACCTACACTATTCAGAATGGCAATCAATACCTTACCTACATGGGCAATGTGAATGTTGACAAGACAACAACGGTTCCAAGCGATGAAGCAGGCTATTGGCAACTCATCAAGCGCGAACAGCTTGTTTCTCGTCTCGATGAAGCAACTCCGATTCATCCTGTGGATGCTTCGTTCTACATGACCAACCCGAAGGTGAGGAGGAACTGGCCAAAAGCCATTGAGGGAACAGCTTTGTCAGACAACGGAAGTTTCAATACCAATGCAGAGGGACTTTATGATGGCGGATGTGCTTCTTATGGTCAGTGGCATAAGACTTTCGATAACTATCAGACACTTACGGGCGTGAAGAACGGAGTTTATTCGGTGTCGGTCAAGGGATTCTACCGCGTGAATAGCAGTTACCCTTCCGTACCTTATCTTTATGCCAACGACGTTCAGACGCCGCTGAAGAAGAAAGGCGACATTGGCACTGACAATGCCAGGAATGCCACTATCGCACTGGTGGATGACACTTATTTGGTGGATCCTATCGTCGTCACCGTCACCGATGGAACGCTGCGTGTGGGTGTGAAGAGCGATGCCGACGTTGATTGGGCTACCTTCCGCGAATTCACCATCAAATACTTGGGCGACGAAGAGACGTACAAACAATACATGTTGCGTGGTGACGTGAACAACAATGGCAGCGTTGACATTACGGATGTTGTGGAATTGGTCAACATTATCTTGAACAGTCAAGGTGAAAATCCACGTGCCGATGTGAACGATGATGGCAATGTAGATATTTCAGATGTGGTGAAACTTGTCAACATTATTTTAAATAATGAATGATGATTGAAGAGTGAAGAATGTGGAATAAAAATTGTTTTTTAATTTCACATTCTTCATTTTTCATTCAAAAAAATAATGATTTATTTATCGTTTTCATCAAATAGTTGTATCTTTGCGTTATCAGAAAAGACTACTGACTATAATCAAGTAAGATACGACATCATGAAAACGAAGATTCAGCTAAGTATTACACATATTTTTCTTTTTGCGTTGGTTGTTTTGCAGCTGACGTTGCTGAGTTCATGCACAAGGAAAAGGCAGAAGTATGTGATTGCCGTGTCGCAATGCAGTGAGGATATATGGCGCGAAAAGTTGAATAACGAGATGGAAATGAGCACCTACCTCTACGATGAGGAGGTGGATCTGAAAATTGTGTCGGCAGACGATGATGATAAATTGCAGATTCGCCAGATTGATCAGTTTGTGACTGAGGGAGTCGATTTGTTGGTCGTGGCGCCGAATCAGGTGCATACCATTTCCACGGTTATTGATAAGGCTTACGACAGCGGGATTCCTGTGATTCTGCTTGACCGAAAGACTGATTCTGAAAAATATACTGCTTTCATCGGTGCCGACAACGTGGAGATGGGACGTGTTCTTGCCAAGTTTGTGGCAACGGCTCTGCGTGGCAAAGGTAAGGTGCTGGAGATTGCTGGACTGGAAGGCTCGTCGCCTGCATGGGAACGTCATCAGGGTTTCGTTTCGGCGATGGAGAACTACCCAGGCATTGAGATGGTGGGCATGAAGAGTGGAGACTGGACGCAACGCAGCGGAAGGCGGTTGATGAGCGGTGTAGTGGAGAAAGGTACGCATGTGGATTGCGTATATGGTCAGAACGACCGTATGGCATTAGGTGCTTACGAGGCGGTGAAGAGCCACGCACTGAAGGACAGCATTCTTTATGTGGGAGTGGATGCCTTGCCAGGCAAGGATGGCGGCATCGAGCTGGTGCAACGAGGTGTGCTCGCTGCTTCATATATCTATCCTACCCGTGGCGACTTGGTGATGCAGTTGGCGATGAACATTCTGGAAGGTAAACCTTACGAGCGTGAGAACCTGTTGAGTTCTACCTTGGTAACGAAGGAGAATGCCGATGTGACGATGCTGCAAGCGGAGGAAATGAGCACGTTGGGCGATCGACTTGCGAAGCTGAACAAAAAAGTAGATACTTATCTCACGCTGAACGGCTATCAGAAGTTGCTGATGATTTCGCTTTGTGCCTTGATTGGCTTGGGACTTCTGTTTGTTATCTTCGCCTACAGGCAAATCGTGCAGAACCGCAAGATGGAGGAAGATGCCACGAATGCCAAGTTGCAGTTCTTCACCAACGTGAGCCATGAGTTTCGCACACCGTTGACTCTCATTGCCGACCCTGTGGATAGAATGCTGGAAAGTGGCGAACTGACCGACCATCAGCGCGACATGATGCAAATAGCGAAGAAGAATGTGAATGTGCTGTTGCGATTGGTTGGCGACTTGCTCGATTTCCGCAAGATTCAGAATGGAAAGATGAACATGACGTTTTTACGTCTGAACCTGAGCGAATTTGTGAAACAGTGGACAGAAGGATTCCGTTCGCGTGCGGAGAAGGGTGGGGTGAAACTGTCGGTGGATTCGGGTGAAAACATCGAAATCAGTGGAGATATCTATAAGTTGGAGCGCATTTGCTACAACCTCTTGAGCAATGCCTTGAAATATACGCCAAAAGGTGGCGAAGTGGCATTGGCATTGAAGCGAAAAGGGGAGAATGAGGTGGAAATCATTGTAAAGGACAACGGAGTTGGCATTCCAAAGGATGAAATCGCTCACGTGTTCGACCGTTTCTATCAGGTGAAGAAGAACAATGCTGGCGGCACGGGTATCGGTCTTGCATTGGTGGAAGCCTTTGCAAAGATGCACGGAGGAAAGGCTGAAGTGGAGAGCGAAGTGGGCAAGGGCACGACATTTACGGTGACACTGCCTATTGACCAGTCAGGATTTGAATATACGGTGGTGGAAATGCCAGAAAAGGGCGAATCCATCGAGAGAAATTACAGCTCGACGAAATCAATTTCCTCCCTTGAAGAGGTGGAGAAAACGCCAATAGAGAAGATGACATCGGCAGAGATGGTAGAGATGGACGGACAAAAACCACTCCTTCTGGTGATTGATGATAACGACGATGTGCGCAGCTATGTTTCGGCGTTACTGAAGGATGAATACGTCGTTATTCAGAGTGCAGACGGAAAGTCCGGACTGGAACGTGCCGTTAAGGAAGTGCCCGATTTGGTGATTTGCGATGTGATGATGCCGGTGATGGATGGTTTGGAATTCTGCAAACGACTGAAGCAGGAGGTGGCAACGAGTCACATCCCTGTGTTGATGCTTACGGCTCGCACCATGGAAGAACAACGCGCGGAGGGTTATGAGTATGGTGCTGATGCCTATATCACGAAGCCATTTAATAATAAGGTGTTGATTTCGCGCGTGCGCAATCTGCTGGAGAACCGCAAGCGACTGAAGAGTTTGTTTGGTGGTGCTGATGCTGATATCATTACGCAGAAACCAACGGATGCCGATGCCAAGTTCATATACCAGTTCCGCAAGTTGGTGCAGCAACGTATGGGTGACAGCGAACTGAACGTGGAGGTGATTGCTGCCGAGATGGGACTGAGTCGTGTGCAGCTCTACCGCAAGGTGAAGGCGTTGACAGACGCCAGTCCTGTGGAAATGATTCGCATGAGCCGACTGAATCGTGCTAAGATTCTGCTTTCGAAGGGCGACAGGAACGTGTCGGAAGTGGCTTATGAGGTGGGCTTCTCTTCTCCTTCTTACTTCTCGAAATGCTATAAGGAGCAATTCGGGCATCTTCCTGCGGAGGAGATGAAGAATGAGGAATAGACCGAAGGCGGAACCTTCGGGAACGGTGGCGTGAATGAATTTTAGTTAATACTCAAAAAGGGCAGGTGGTGGAGAAATAGAACATTTGCAATAGTGAATTGAGCTCGGAATGGGCGACGGAGTAATTGAAAAACGGCTCTGTCGCCCATTTTGGGCTTTTGTTGTTGTTGTTGCTATGAAGGGGGTTGTTATGTTTCACCGTCTGCTTGTGCTCTTTTGCCCCTTCGAAACCATCAATTTCTTTCGATGAATACGAAAAATCGTTCAAACCATAGCATAAATGTTACATGAACGATTTTTTGCGTCGTATGAAACAATGTTTACATAGGAAAATTTGGGAGAGAACTACCTTTGCCGCTGAAAATGAACGATGCTTAACTAATTTTCTTATTCCAAACAACTAAAATCATTTAAACATGGAAAAAATCGGAAGAATCCTCATGAGCTTTTTGCTCTTTGCGGTTTGCGCTTCGATGAATGCGCAGAAGATTGAAGCCAGCGGT
>OCVV012828055.1_pt1 | contig 34959 bp, 30 predicted proteins | sample 1539721 | NCBI WGS metagenome assembly OCVV01 (sample SAMN02144230, study PRJEB22623) | gut metagenome | biome: sheep rumen | host: Ovis aries | place: New Zealand | reverse complement strand
TGAACAAAGTACGAATCACAGCCATACGTCAGACTGTCTATCCTGACCTGATGGCGAAGTATGAGAATCCCATCGAGCATACTTGCGATGTCAGGGAGGGTCAGCAATGGATATCAGAGAATGGTAAATGTCCCGAAGGGATGTGCCTTTCTGCCTGGTCATCCATGCGGGAGCTTGTAGAGTCTTTGGCCAGAGGTGAGGGGAACTTCTACGATGGCTGGATGAAGAATCCCATGAGTGCGATGATCAGCTGCAACGACGGCTTCCGTCCGTTCAGTTTCTATATTGAGGTGATTGAGTAATGGCATCAGGCGTAGATAGCAGGGAGAAAAAAACAGCGGACATGGCATATAAAAGTTAATCGATTTGGAACATTTTTTTTTTGATGATCAAGTGAAATTTATATACCTTTGCATTGGTTCATTTCTGAACCATTTTTATTTGTTTTCCTTTTATCATTAAAAGATGTAAAAGTATTTGCAAATTGTACCTAATTTTGTACCTTTGCAGTATAAAAACTTAAAACAAAGATACTAATGTCTCAAATACAAACATCTGTAAGTGGATCATCGAGAGTCCCCAAATTTCCATTGATTAACTTTAGAATAAGAATATACAATGATTAAAAATTTCTTCTCTCCACTTATGGAGCCAATAAAGAAAGACTGGCTATTGTTGGGTTTGTTGGTCTTTGCGGGACTTCCTCCCATTGTCACTTCAGTTTTCTACAAAGATATTAAATTGATAATAATGGTAACAGCTTTATCATATACAATTTCTATAATAATATATTGTTTTATCAAAAACCTAAAAAAATGAACTCAAAATTAAATATTTATATTGTAAGAACTATTGTATTGTTTGTCATCTCTGTTTGTGGAATCACATACATAACGATGAGTGCAGTTATTACTGTTCCTAAGTAAAAAAACACGAAACCTAAGTTGACATTCTAATTACGAGAAAGTGAATTCGTCCATACCAAAATCGCATACTTGCTCGTGGTTCTGATGAGGGCAGTAATTTGTAGATGCTGAGGACAAGGGCACCTTAGAAAATTAATGAATATTTAGTTAGGAAATCTTTTGCTCTTCTCTCAATTTTTTGTAATTTCGCAGCGTGAAAAAGCAAAAATATACTGGCTTGACTGATGCGGAAGTGTTGGAGAGTCGTCTGAGGTATGGTCGTAATGTGTTGACCGAACCTGACAAGGTGCCCCTGTGGAAAAGATTTCTGGAGAAGTTCAGTGATCCGTTGATAATCATTTTATTAGTGGCAGGTGTCTTATCTGTCGGTATTTCTTTCTATGAGTATTATGTCTTGCAGGAAGATGTTGCAGTGTTTTTTGAACCTGTAGGCATCTTTATTGCCATTCTCCTCGCTACAGGTTTGGCTTTCCTCTTTGAGGTGAAGGCTGACCGTGAGTTTTCCATCCTCAATAAGGTGAATGATGAAGAACCGGTGGTTGTGGTGCGTAGCGGACGCAGGTTGCAGATTCCCAAATGCGATGTCGTGGTGGGGGATGTCGTCCTCATGAATACGGGGGACGAGATACCTGCTGATGGTGAATTGCTGGAGGCGGTGTCGCTGAATGTGGACGAGTCGTCGCTGACAGGAGAGCCCATCTGTCATAAGAGCATCATGGAACAGGATTTTGACGCGGAGGCTACTTTTCCTACGAATCAGGTCATGCGTGGTACCAAGGTCATGGAAGGGCATGGCGTTTTCCAGGTGCAGGCGGTCGGTGATGCCACAGAGAACGGCAAGGTGTATGAGGCAGCACGTATTGATGACAGTGTGAAAACCCCGTTGAATGAACAGCTGGACCGTTTAGGATTATTGATTGCCAGGGCGAGTTATGGCATAGCCTTTCTGGTCATTGTCGGTCGTGTGATGATGTATTTCCTTCATTACGACTTCGAGTGGGTACATTTTGTTTCCTATCTTCTACAGACTATTATGATAGCTGTGACCCTGATCGTAGTCGCTGTTCCGGAAGGTTTGCCCATGGCAGTAACGCTTAGTCTTGCCTATAGTATGCGGCGGATGCTGAAAACCAATAACCTGGTTCGTAAGATGCATGCTTGTGAGACCATGGGTGCAACTACCGTTATCTGTACAGACAAGACAGGAACGCTGACCCAGAATCAGATGCATGTCCATGAGACTTATTTTGAGCAGACAAGTCAGGAGCTGATTTTTCAGGGTATTGCTGTGAACACGACGGCATCCCTCCAGGTGGAAGAGGGAAAGCAACCTTCCATATTGGGTAATCCCACAGAAGGGGCTTTACTGCTGTGGCTGCATGATCAGGGTGTTGACTACAGGACACTGAAAGATGAGGTGGTTTATGAGGCGGAATTACCGTTCTCTACAGAACACAAAATGATGGCTGTCGTTGTCCGTTTCCATCAGGAAAGAATTCTTTTTGTGAAAGGTGCCCCGGAAATTGTCTATGGTAAGTGTGTGATGTCTACCGGACAACTGGAAGAGGTGCAACGCCGTCTGCTTGCCTTTCAAGAACAAGGTATGCGTACGTTAGGCTTTGCCTATCAAAAGTTGAGTGAGGATGAAATGCCCATTGTAGACCATCAGTTGACGACCGGACATATGACGTTCATGGGAGTAGTGGCTATCTCTGATCCAGTGCGTCCCGACGTGCCTCAGGCTGTTCGTGAATGTATGGATGCCGGTATCGCAGTGAAGATAGTAACGGGTGACACGGCAGCTACCGCCCGGGAAATAGCCCGGCAAGTAGGTTTGTGGACTGACGATGACACTGACCGCCAGATGATGACAGGTCCGGAATTTGCCGCACTCTCTGATGAACAATTAATGGAGCGTGTTCTGGACCTGAAAGTGATAGCCCGTGCCCGTCCAATGGATAAGAAACGGTTAGTAGAAGCGTTGCAGTCGTTGGGGCAGGTGGTCGCTGTGACAGGAGACGGTACGAATGATGCCCCAGCGCTGAAAGCTGCACATGTCGGTCTCTCCATGGGCGATGGTACGTCGGTAGCTAAGGAAGCCTCTGATATAACTATTATCGACAATTCGTTCAGCAGTATTGGCAGGGCAGTGATGTGGGGGCGCTCCCTCTATCGTAATATACAGCGTTTTATCCTTTTTCAGATGACAGTTAATGTTGCCGCTTGCCTGATAGTACTGGTAGGTGCTTTTATGGGGACGGAAGTTCCTCTGACTGTTACACAGATGCTGTGGGTGAACCTGATAATGGACACTTTCGCAGCGATGGCACTGGCGTCATTGCCTCCTACAGCCTCAGTGATGAAGGAAAAGCCACGTGACCGTCATGATTTTATCATCAGTCGTAAGATGGCATCACAGATAATAGGGGTTGGTTTGACTTTCTTCCTGATACTGATAGTCCTATTATACCATTATGAACATAATGGCTGGTCACCTTATGAACAGAGCCTGTTCTTTACCATTTTCGTGATGCTCCAGTTCTGGAACATGTTTAATGCCCGTGCTTTTGCCACAGGTGACTGTGCCTTGAGGATAAAAGGATGTCGTGGCTTTATTCTTATTGCCCTTCTGGTGTTCTTCGGTCAGTTGCTGATAGTCAGTTTCGGAGGAAGGATGTTCAATGTGACCCCATTATCTTGGAGAGATTGGCTCATGGTTATTGTTGCCACCTCTTTTGTATTATGGATTGGAGAGTTATGCCGTTGGAAAAAACTTAAGAATTTTCTTGGTTTTTTAAGCACATAATTGTACCTTTGCATCATCGTAAAGCTTAAAACAAATGAAAACAAACAGATACTGCATCTTATTGGTCGGATGCCTTGCCTTGACTCTGATGGCATGTGGCGGGAAAAAGAAAAGTGAGAATATCATTACGGAGCGTGCGGAAGTTCCTAAACCACAGGAACCTGTCCGCCTGCAGCCTTATTCTGATAGCAGGGATATCAGTTGGATAGGACGTCAGTATCATCTGGACATCAATCGCCAATCCAGTGATTCACTACCTATGGTGAAAGATGAGATAGGACAACAGTTTGTGGATAACTATATTACATTGGTCGTGTCCCGTCAGGATGGCAGCCAATTCTATCATCATCGTTTCAGTAAGAAAGATTTTGACAAATATCTGGATGATGATTATCGGAAGACAGGTATCTTGGAAGGATTGGTTTTCGACAAGACTGACGGTGACTGGCTGGAGTTTGCAGCCAGCGTATGTCATCCTCAGACGGATGAGTATATCCCTTTGATAGTACGTCTTTCCCGTATGGGTGAACTGTCCATTAAACGTGATACACAGATGGACACAAGTGCCGTGGAGGAAGAGGGGAAAGACGAGGAAGAAGGCGTTTGATATAATATCAGCATTCTTTGTAGAAGGTTTCCCATTGTTGGGAGAATGTCAGCATGTTGGGCATAATGATGTCCGCTCCTTTACTTGTCAATTCATGGTCAGGCAGTGGTCCGGTATTAACAGCGATAGTGAAACATTGTGCTGCAACGGCAGCTTGCACTCCTAGTGGCGCATTCTCAACAACGATGGTCTCCCAAGGATTGGTGTTCACTTTCCGCATCCCAGCCAGATAGGGGTCTGGGGCAGGTTTCCCGCGTTTCACGTCATAACTGGTAACAATCAAGTCTTGCTGGATCAGTCCTGGGAAGTCTTTTGTCAGTTTATTTAGTAAGGTGTGCTGACCGCTTCCCGTTACCACACAGATTTGGAGGCCGCAGGCTTTAATTTGCCGCATGAGTTCCTCTGTCCCTTCCATTTTTGGTGCTGGTGGGCATTGACTGAAAATGGATGCTTTGAGTTCATAGAGTCGTTGTGCCTCTTCGTCGGTGAGTTCACGGTGCCATTGTTGACGCGCCTTTAGTTTGATGGTTTCCACACCCCGCATGCCCTCATAGAGATAGGCTTCGCTTTCGTCCATCTGAATGCCTGCAGCAGCCATGGACTGGTGCCAGGAAAGAGCATGGTTACGCATAGAGTCGTAGATGACCCCATCCATGTCGAAAAGTACGGCTTTGGGACAGAAGTGTCCAAAGCCGTACTTCTTTAAATATAATTGAATTGCTTTCTTCAACTCTTCAACTCTCCTTGGCAAGACGCTCTTTGATAGCCTTTGAGTCAGCCTCATAGCCTGGTTTGTCGAGCAGGGCAAACATATTCTTCTTGTATGCCTCTACACCGGGCTGGTTGAATGGGTTAACTCCCAATACGTTACCACTGATGCCACAGGCAATCTCGAAGAAGTAGATGAGCTGTCCGATATAGTATTCGTTCAGTTTGGGAACGCTGATGCGGATGTTGGGCACACCACCATCCACGTGAGCGAGACGAGTGCCGAGCTCTGCCATCTTGTTGACCTCATCAACACGCTTGCCGGCAAGGAAGTTCAAACCATCCAGATTCTCTTCATCGCTGGGGAATAGCAAGCTACGGTTAGGCTCCTCAATGCTGATGACAGTCTCGAAGATGGTACGCTCACCATCCTGGATCCACTGACCCATAGAATGCAGGTCGGTAGTGAAGTCGCATGATGCAGGGAAGATACCCTTCTTGTCTTTACCCTCAGACTCTCCGTAGAGTTGTTTCCACCACTCAGAGATAAAGTGGAGTTTAGGCTGGTAGTTCACCATGATCTCTATCTTCTTGCCAGCACCATATAGACCATTGCGGACAGCGGCATACTGGGCAGCGAGGTTCTCCTCGAAAGGAACGTCCTTGCCACAGGCTTTCTCCATGTCAACAGCACCCTGTACGAGTTGCTTGATGTCGAAACCGGCACATGCGATAGGCAGCAGACCTACAGGAGTAAGTACGGAGAAGCGTCCACCCACATTATCGGGAATGATGAAGCTCTTATAGCCTTCCTTGTCTGCACAAGTACGAGCGGCACCACGCTTGGCATCGGTAACGGCAACAATCACGTCTTTTGCCACGTCCTTGCCCATCTGTGCCTCACACTGTTTCTTCAACAGACGGAAAGTGAGAGCGGTCTCGGTGGTTGTACCAGACTTAGAGATATTGATGACACCAAATTTCTTTCCTTTCAGGTATTCAGTCATCTCAGAGAGATAGTCCTCACCGATGTTATTGCCTGCAAAGAGAATGGTAGGATTCTTCTTGTCCTGAATCAGCCATGCGAAAGAGTTTCCTAAAGCCTCGATAACGGCACGGGCACCTAAGTAGGAGCCACCGATACCGGCAACAACTACTACCTCGCATTTCTCTCTGAGGGTATTGGCAACAGCCTGTACCTCGTCCAGGAAAGCAGGAGTGATACTGCTGGGAAGATGCAGCCATCCTAAGAAATCATTACCAGGGCATGTGCCCTCTTCTAATGCCTGCTGTGCGGCTTTTACTTTCGGTTCGAAAGCTTTTACGGCACCTGCTTCCAAGAAACAAGCAGCCTTCGTGATGTCAAGTTTAATACTCATAGTTTTATTGTTATCTAAATGAATCTGTTAATAGCTTGATTTCAATTTGTGGGGAGATGCGCTCATAAAGGATATTATAAACAGCATCCAGAATAGGCATGTTTACATGACAGTGGCGATTAATCTCCTTCATGCACTTGGTACCGAAATAACCCTCCGCTATCATCTCCATCTCTATCTGTGCCGACTTGACGCTGTAGCCTTTTCCGATCATCGTACCGAACGTGCGGTTGCGTGAGAAATTGGAATAGCCTGTCACCAAGAGGTCGCCCAGATAAACACTGTCAACGATGTTACGCTCAATGGGGTGTACCACTTTCAGGAAACGTGCCATCTCCTGTACGGCATTCGCCATTAACACCGCCTGGAAATTGTCACCGAACTTCAGTCCGTTGCAGATACCTGCTGCAATAGCATATACATTTTTCAAAACGGAAGAGTATTCTATGCCGATGACATCCGTAGAGGTCTTTGTCTTGATATAGTCACTTGCCATGATATCAGCAAAGGCATGGGCTTTCTCACGGTCGGCACATCCCACAGTCAGGTAACTGAGTCGCTCCAGAGCCACCTCCTCTGCATGAGAAGGTCCACCGATACATGCGAGATTCTCGTAAGGAACGTCATATACCTGATGGAAATACTCTGAGCATACCAGATTCTCATCGGGAACGATGCCTTTGATGGCTGTAATGACAAACTTGTCACGGATACGGGTCTTCAGTTTCTTCAGGTGACTCTTCAGGTAGGGAGATGGCGTGACAAACACCAATGTGTCATACATCTGCACAATTTTGTTGAGGTCAGATGAGAAGAAAATCTCGTCGGTATTGAAGTGGACGCTCATCAAGTAGGCAGGGTTATGACCTAGGCGCTTGAAATCGTCAATGCGGTCATCACGGCGCATATACCATCCAATATGGTGTGTATGTCCCACCACAATCTTGGCTATTGCTGTAGCCCAGCTACCGCCGCCAATGATGGCTATCTTCCCACAGTCGTACATTATTTGTTTGCTTTGTCAATCCAACCCTGCACTTCATCAACACTGGGCTTCTGCATTTCCAGTTTGTATTTCTTGACAATATCGCCCACTTTCTGTTGCAATCCTTGAGCCTTTTCTTCCTTGATATTTGAAACAAGGTTGAAGCCCGCTTTCCGGAGTACGGGAACCCAGTCTTCGGAGACTCCAATCTCTTCCCATTCTGCCACAGTACTCTGAGGAATCTTCTTCTCAGGTTTCATCTGGGGGAAGAACAATACTTCCTGGATGAAGGTCTTACCTGTCATCAGCATCACCAGACGGTCAATGCCAATACCAATACCACTGGTAGGGGGCATACCGTATTGCAGGGCACGCAGGAAATCCTGGTCGATAATCATCGCCTCATCGTCACCTTTGTCAGCAAGTTTCATCTGCTCGATAAAACGCTCCTCCTGATCAATGGGATCGTTTAGCTCAGAGTAGGCATTCGCCAATTCCTTGCCATTGACCATCAATTCGAAACGCTCAGTCAGACCAGGCTTCGAGCGATGCATCTTGGTCAGAGGCGACATCTCCACAGGATAGTCGGTGATAAAGGTTGGTTGGATAAAGGTACCCTCACAGAACTCCCCGAAGAGTTCGTCAATCAGTTTTCCCTTACCCATGGTCTCGTCAACCTCCATGCCTTTCTCTTTGCAGAAAGCACGAATCTCTTCTTCGGACTTACCATCACAGTCGAAGCCCGTTTTCTCCTTGATGGCATCAAGGATAGGCAGACGACGATAGGGTGCCTTGAAACTGACGATATTACCATCAATCTCACGTTCCGGTTTTCCGTTAACAGCAATACAGATGGTCTCCAGCAGTTTCTCGGTGAATGACATCATCCAGTTGTAGTCCTTATACTGCACATAGAGCTCCATGCAGGTGAACTCAGGATTGTGGTTGCGGTCCATTCCTTCGTTGCGGAAATTCTTGCCGATCTCATAAACACCCTCAAAACCACCGACAATCAGTCGCTTCAGGTAAAGCTCAGTAGCGATACGCATATACATATCCTGGTCAAGAGCATTGAAATGAGTGATGAAAGGACGTGCGGAGGCACCTCCGGCAATCATCTGGAGCGTTGGAGTTTCTACTTCTGTATAGCCTGCCTCGTCCAGAACCTTACGGAGGGTACGGATAACAGTGGCACGCTGTAGGAAGGTGTCTTTCACACCGTCATTGACCACCAGGTCAACATAACGCTGGCGGTAACGGAGCTCAGGATCCTCAAACTTATCATAAGCGACACCGTCCTTATATTTGACGATGGGCAGTGGCTTGAGTGATTTCGACAGCAGCGTCAGCTCCTGTGCGTGGACAGATATCTCTCCCGTCTGGGTACGGAACACGAAACCTTTTATTCCGATGAAGTCACCAATGTCCAATAGCCGCTTAAATACTTTATTATATAAATCTTTATCCTCTCCGGGACACAGGTCGTCACGGGAAATATATACTTGGATTCGTCCTTTGCTATCCTGGATCTCCGCAAAACTTGCCTTACCCATCACACGACGGCTCATCATGCGTCCGGCAATGCAAACCTGACGGGGCTCATCGTCGTCACGGAAGTTATCGCGTATGTCGGTAGAGAAAGCGTTGGTCGGATATTCTGCGGCAGGGTAAGGATTGATTCCCATTTGGCGCAGCTCTTGCAAACTCTCGCGTCTGCCAATCTCTTGTTCACTGAGTTCTAAAACGTTCATAATTTATTTATGTATAATTAATGGTTGCAAAGGTAGTGCAAACTGAGTGAAAAACCAAATTTTATTTGAGTTTTTCCGAGGTGCAGCCTATTTTCGCTGAATTTTATTCAGCAAAGGTACTAAAATATTCTGATACAATTCCCATTTTAGCGTTTTTTTTCATTTACCATCGGACATACGTTAAATATTTGCTAAAAATACGAACAATATTTGGTAGGATGAGGAATTCTTCCTATATTTGCCCATTATTACTAACACATATGATTGAGAATAACTATAAAACCCAGGTAATAGGCGTTGATATTCGTGTTGACATGACTGTTTCCGCTTTAGTCAATATACGTGGTGAGATATTGGCACGTGAAGAGTTTGCCACGGCTGATTATCCTAATTTCAGTGAATATGTGACGAAACTGGCTGACAGTATAGCCCTTCTGATGGAAAAAAGTAGGAATCCTGAGGAAATACGTTCTGTCGGAATAAGTGCTCCAAGTGGAAATTTTAATACAGGATGTATTGAGAACTCCCCTAATCTCCCATGGAAAGGTATCGTTCCATTGGCAGCCATGTTGCGTGACCGTTTAGGCTTGGCAGTTGCTGTCGATAACAATGCGAATGCCATCGCAATGGCAGAACATGCGTTTGGAGCTGCTCATGGCATGAAAGATTTTGTCTTGGTCAATCTGGGGAGCGGTATGGGTAGTTGTATTTTCAGTCACGGAAACATCCATCAAGGTACCAACGGGTTTGCTGGTGAGATAGGCCATACGACTTATGCCTCTGGCGGGCGGCAGTGTGGTTGCGGGAAACAAGGTTGTCTGGAAGCATACACAGCATCTAAGGGTGTGTTGCAAACCGCACAGGAAGTGTTGTCAGAAAGTGATGACCCCTCTTTGATGCGGAGTGTCCAGAAGTTGACGGTTCGGTTGATTATAGAGTTCTGTAATCAAGGCGACCAGCTTGCCATAGAGGTGATGCGGCGTACAGGGCATGCCTTGGGAGTCGGTCTTGCTAACTACGCCTCCTTGTTTAATCCTGAGGCCATCATCCTGTCAGGTGTCGTGTCCAGGGCTGGGAAGTGGTTGCTAGAGCCGGCAAATGACGCTTTTGAGACTCATGTGTTTCATAACATGAAAGGGAAAGTCAAATTGCTGAACTCTTTTAATGAGGACAAAGACCTGAATGTGTTGGGAGCCAGTGTTCTTGCCTGGGACGTGAAGGAATATTCTCTGTTTAAATAATAACGATTACTACTGATGAGTGAAAATATAGTTAAGCGGCATGTTGTCGGTGTTGACGTGAGTACAGATATTACAACGTATGGCATTGTGGATATTCAAGGTGGAATATTGGCAAAAGATACTTTCTGCACTTCAGATTATCCAAATGTGAATGAGTATATTTCTGTGCTCAGTGATAAAATTATCATGCTTGTGGAGCAACATGGAGGGTATGAGAGTGTCCGTTCCATAGGCATGAGTGTTCCCAGCGGTAATTTCATAACAGGTAGTATGGAGAATGCTCCCAATATGCCGTGGAAGGGTCATGTTCCATTGGCAGCCATGTTGCGTGACAGATTGGGCTTAGCAGTCGCATTGGGTAACGATGCGCATGTGGCTGCGGTTGGAGAGAAAACCTTTGGTGCTGCTCATGGGTTGTCTAATTTTATCCTAGTATCGATTAGTCATGGTGGACTGGGCAGTTGTATTTTCCTTGATGGTCATCCTCATCTGGGTGCAGAAGGGTTTGCTGGAGAGTTCGGTCATATATGTGTGGATGAGAATGGTCGTCAGTGTAGCTGTGGGCATCGTGGCTGTTTGGAAGAATATGCTTCAGCCCGAGGCTTGGTACATACATTCCGTGAAATCATGGAAGAAGAAGGAAGAGGCGAAGTGCTGAAAGGTGTCGATGCGCTCACCCCACAGATGATTGCTAAAATGTGTGAACAAGGTGACGAGGCAGCTATTGAGGCATTTCATCGCACAGGACTCGTCTTAGGAAAAGCATTGGCTACCTATGCCTCTTTGGTAGATCCTGAATCCATCATACTGACAGGTGACATGACTGCCTATGGCAAATGGATGATGGGTGTCATGAAGGAGACTTTTGAAGCCAATATTTTCCAGAATTTGAAAGGTAAGGTTAGTCTGGTCATCTCACCCTTGAATAATAGTGAAAGAGATATCTTAGGTGCTAGTGCCCTTGCCTGGGAAGTGAAAGAATACTCCTTATTCAAGTAGATATATAACTTAATTATTACATTTACTCATGGAAGAAGATAATATCAAAACAAGAGTCGTTGGTGTTGACATCAGTAATGAACTGACCACCTACGCGGTTGTTGACATCAGGGGGAACATTATCGCTGAAGATAGCTTTGTGACTACGAACTATCAGGACGTGAACAATTTTGTCTCAAAATTGAGTGAGGATATTGTCACCATTGTAGAGGCGAATGGAGGCTATGAGAAGATACGCTCCGTGGGAATCAGTTCGCCGAGTGCCAGCTTTATTACAGGCAATATAGTAAACGCCCCCAATCTGCCCTGGAAAGGAGAGATTCCATTGGCAGCCATGATGCGTGACCGCCTGGGGTTGGCTGTCGCTTTGGCGAATGATGCACATGTATCGGCTTTGGGTGAGCATGCCTTTGGGTCTGCACATGGAATGAAGGACTTTATCGTCATTAATCTTGGTGTTGGATTGGGAAGCTGTTTCTTCTCCAGCGGACATGAGCATCAGGGCTTTCAAGGCTTTGCTGGGGAGATTGGTCACACCTGTGTCGTAGAGAATGGTCGTGTCTGTGGCTGTGGTAAGTCGGGTTGTCTTGAGGCTTATGTTGGGGCAAAGGGCATTGTCCGTACAGCAACGGAGATGATGGAAGAATCTGATAAACCGTCTCTGATGAGAGATTTAGAGAAATTGACACCACGAACGATAAAGGAGTGTTGCGACAAGGGTGACGAGATGGCGATAGAAGTATATCGCCGTACTGGTCATATGTTTGGTTTGGGATTAGCCAACTATGCCAGCATTGTCAATCCTCAGGCAATCATTCTGACGGGAGGTATCTCTCATGCGGGCAAGTGGTTGCTGGGACCTACTCGTGAGTCGTTTGAGGAAAATGTGTTTGGTAATATGCGTGGCAAGGTGAAAATCATCGTGTCAAAGTTGGACGACCGTGAGCGTGATGTCTTAGGTGCCAGTGCCCTCGCTTGGGAAGTTCCTGAATATTCACTTTTTAAATAATGAACGTAGAAAGAATCAATCAGATTATCAATAGTAAACCGAATTTGAGTACAGCCCTCGGGATGGAGTTTATCTCCACACCCGAGGACGATACTTGTATGGCACGTATGAAAGTGGATGAGCGTAACCGCCAGCCATTTGGCTTCCTAAGTGGGGGAGCATCTCTTGCTTTGGCAGAGAATGTGGCAGGTGTGGGCTCTTCTGCTCTCTGTCCTGATTGTGCCTGTGTCGGTATAGAAGTCAGCGGCAGTCATGTACAAGCGGTCAGTGAAGGCGATATGGTTACTGCCTATGCCCGCTTACAGCATCGTGGCAGTACGCTGCATGTATGGCACGTGGAAATCAAGAATACTGCAGAGGAGTTGATATCCACCGTCCGAGTAACGAACTATATCATTAAAAATCGTAAGTAGTATGCGGAGTTTCGCCCTTTTCCGTTTGCCCTATCAACAGCAGCAGACGCTGGTGATGCAGACATCGGGTGGGCCTCTCGAAGTCACTTCGTGTGCGGAACTAAGTGGTAAGGGTGGATTTGTTATTGCTCCTTTTGCCTCTTCTGTCGAACGTCCTATCCTGTTAATACGCCCTGATGTGGTGACGCATGATATTCCTTGGGGACAGTTGGAGACAGAACCGACCATTGCTTCGCCGTCAATCTCTACCGATCCTCGGACAGACTATCATATTGATTTCTCCAATTTCCATGCCCATCTGGAGAATCACGATTTCTCTAAGTTGGTACTCTCCCGTAGCATCTTCATTCCTGCTGATAGTACGGCATCACCGGTGGAATTATATCAACGTGCTTGTGCCAGTTATCCTCGTATGATGATTATTCTGGTCTCAACACCCACCAGTGGAATGTGGCTGGTGGCAACCCCCGAAATATTGTTGTCGGGTGGAGAAGAGGAATGGAACACTGTAGCATTGGCAGGAACAATGCCGTTTAGTGAGGAAGTGCTGTGGAGCGACAAGAATATCCAGGAACAGCGTTATGTGGCGACATATATCACAGAGCAATTGGAGCAGTTCACGTCAGACTTTAAGGAGAGTGGACCTCGTACTATTCGTGCCGGACATCTTGCTCATCTGCGTAGTGACTTCCAATTTAAGCTGAACAATAGTCAAGGTATTGGTGATCTTATCCAAGCACTTCATCCGACACCTGCCGTCTGTGGGCTTCCCAAGCAGGATGCCTTTCATTTCATCCAGCATAACGAGCATCATGACCGTAGTTACTATAGTGGTTTTATGGGACCATTGCAGGTGGAGGGAAAGACCAACCTTTTTGTGACCCTTCGTTGTATGGAGATTTTCACTAACGGCTATCGGCTGTATGCCGGTGGTGGTATTTTGAAAGACAGTCAGGAGGAGCAGGAATGGCAGGAGACGGAGATCAAACTCGATACCATGCGTAATATAGTTCATAGTTATTAGTTCATAGTTCATAGTTGTGATGTATAGTAATAAAGATCATATAAACATATTGACTGCCTTGTTGGTGGCACATGGCATCCGTCACGCCATTGTATGTCCGGGTAGTCGTAATTCTCCTATCGTACACAATCTCAATGAGTGTCCGGATATCCTTTGTTATCCGGTGACCGATGAGCGATCAGCAGGATTCTATGCGTTGGGTATGGCGCAGGCTACCGATACTCCTGTTGTCGTTTGTGTCACCAGTGGTACGGCATTGCTCAACCTCGCTCCAGCCGTTGCAGAGGCATATTACCAGCATCAGTCGCTGGTCGTCATCTCTGCCGACCGTCCTGCGGCATGGATAGATCAGTTAGACGGACAGACCCTGCCACAGCCCGATGCTTTGGGACGATTTGTGAAAAAGGCAGTATCGTTGCCCGAACCACATGATGAGGAAGAGCGTTGGTATTGCAACCGTCTGGTCAACGAGGCGTTGATGGAGTGTCATGCTCCTGTTCATATCAATGTCCCTATCAGTGAACCACTCTTTGAGTACACATGGGAGCATCTTCCTGAGGAGAGGAAAATAGAACGTATACCTGCTGATATCCAACCGCATACATTGTCACACATCTTGCGTATGTTCATGCAGGCAAAACATCCCATGTTGGTAGCTGGTCAGCCTTTCAACCCACATATGGATGAAGCGGTGTCCTTGGTAGAGGATGATGAACGCTATGTGCCTGACTTTGTGCTCTATATCGGTGGAAGTATCGTTAGCAAGCGATGGAAACGCTTCCTCCGTAAGGCGAAGGAAACATGGATGGTAAATGAATCGGGGGAGGTGACGGATCCCTTTATGAACCTGACCCATGTCTTGATGGGTGATCATGCTGTCGTAGCTGACCAGATACGGTTTATGTTAGAGCAGCAACCGCACCCATTCGTACAGTTGTGGAATGAATTACTGGAACGTGTGCATCGCCATGCATTGGCTTATATGCCTGCCTATTCGCAAATGGCTACCGTGAAATACTTTAACTCTCAACTCTCAACTCTCAACTCTCAACTTTCATCCCTCCACTATGCAAACAGTACCGCAGTCCGTCTGGCAAATATTTATGCCTGCCATCCATTTTATTGTAATCGTGGTGTCAATGGTATTGACGGCTCCTTGTCCACAGCTGCGGGCTATTCCCTTGTGACGGACGACCTTGTGTTCTGTGTCATTGGTGACCTTAGTTTCTTCTACGACCAGAACGCGCTGTGGAACCAGAGTTTGCGTGGAAACTTCCGTATCCTTCTGATGAATAATGGTAAAGGGGGAATTTTTAATATGTTGCAAGGCTTGGAACAGAGTCCTGTACGTGACAAGTATGTTGCTGCCGAGCATCATACTTCCGCAAAGGGGATCTGTGAACAGAATGATGTCGTTTATATGAGAGCCGAGAACATGGTGGAGATGCAGGACGGTATCGATAGGCTGCTCCAAGAACAGAGTGACCGCCCCATGCTTTTGGAGGTGTTTACGGATGCCGCTGAGGATGAGCGGGTATATAGGGACTATTATATAAAATTGAAGAATTGAAATATTGAAGTTTATGAGAGAATGGAAAGAGATTAGGAAGTTCGAGGATATCCTCTTCGAAGAGTATCATGGGATTGCAAAGATTACCATCAACCGTCCCCGTTATCGTAATGCCTTTACGCCCAAGACGACATTGGAACTGTCGCAGGCTTTCGCCCTTTGCCGTGAGATGCAGAACATCCGTGTGGTGTTGCTGACAGGTGCCGGCGACAAAGCTTTCTGCTCGGGTGGAGACATGCATGTCAAAGGACGTGGCGGGTATGTAGACGACGAGGGAGTACCCCGTCTGAGTGTCCTTGACGTACAGATGCAGATCCGTCGCTTGCCGAAACCTGTCATCGCCATGGTCAACGGCTATGCCATCGGTGGTGGTCATGTGCTGCACTTGGTATGTGACCTGACCATCGCTTCCGAGAATGCCATCTTCGGACAGACAGGTCCGAAGGTTGGTTCTTTTGATGCTGGTTTCGGTAGCAGTTACCTTGCCCGCATCGTAGGACAGAAGAAGGCACGTGAGATATGGTTCTTGTGCCGGCAGTACTCAGCAAAAGAGGCTGAGGAGATGGGTATGGTCAATAAGGTAGTTCCCTTCGACCAGTTGGAGGATGAGTGCGTGGCATGGGCTGAGGAGATGATGGAACGCTCACCCATCGCTCTCCGTATGATCAAGGCTGGTCTGAATGCGGAACTTGACGGACAGGCTGGTATCCAGCAGTTGGCTGGTGATGCCACGATGTTGTATTATTTCCTTGATGAGGCACAGGAGGGTGGTAAGGCGTTCTTGGAGAAACGTAAACCAGATTTCGACCAATATCCGAAGATTCCATGAAGATAGAGATAGAGGAGCGTGTGCTCCATTTCAAGCAGCCGGCAGGTACCAGTCGGGGTGTATATACCGAGCGTCGTATCTGGCTGGTTAAGATGACCGATGGTGAACGGTTCGGAGTAGGGGAGTGTGCTCCCTTGCCCAACCTCAGCTGTGACGATATACCTAATTATGCTTTGATGCTCCGTCATTTCTGTGATGACATGGAGCGGACGGGTGAGCTGGATACAGAGACGATGCGCGACTATCCCTCCATGCTCTTCGGCTTGGAGACAGCATGGTACTCGCTCAACGCTCAACACTCATCTTCCAACTCTCCACTCCTATTTGACTCTCCTTTTGCCCGTGGAGAAGAGGGTATCCCTATCAACGGACTGGTATGGATGGGAACTTTCGAGGAGATGCGGGAGCGTATCGAGGAAAAGTTGGCACAGGGTTTCCGTTGTGTCAAATTGAAGATTGGTGCCATAGACTTCGATGCGGAGCTTGCCTTATTGAAGAAAATCCGTGAGCGGTTCGGTCCCCGGGAGATCGAGCTGCGGGTGGATGCCAATGGTGCCTTCCCTTTCGATGAGGCTTTGTATAAACTGGAGCTGCTCTCGCAATATGCCCTGCACTCTATCGAGCAACCCATCAAGGCAGGACAATGGGGGAACATGGCGGAACTCTGTCGTGAGTCTCCTTTGCGTATCGCCTTGGATGAGGAACTGATAGGTGTCAATGACCCAGAACAGAAACGGCAGATGCTGAACATCATCCGTCCGGCATATATTATCCTGAAACCATCTTTACATGGAGGTATGACCGGTGTTCGTGAGTGGGTGGACATCGCTCGTGACATGGGAATCGGCTCATGGATTACCTCTGCCCTGGAGAGTAATGTCGGACTGAATGCCGTTGCCCAGCTTGCCGCTGACATCTATGGTCCCGGCATCCGCATGCCACAGGGACTGGGTACCGGTCAGCTCTTTACCGATAATATTCCCATGCCTTTGGAAATACGTGGTGACCAGTTATGGATCTCAGCGAATTCTTAACCGAGTGGCATAACGACCGTCCGACAGTACTGGTGCATACCAGCGGGTCGACAGGTAAGCCGAAACCTTTGCTTGTGGAGAAACGGCGCATGGAGGCTTCGGCACGTATCACGTGTCAGTTTCTGGGACTGAAAGAGGGTGACACGGCATTGCTCTGTATGCCCCTCGACTATATCGCGGGAAAGATGATGGTGGTACGTGCCTTGACTTGCGGCATGCGATTAGTCAGTGTGGAGCCGAAAGGTTGTCCAGAGTGGGACGGTCCTGTCGATTTTGCGGCGATGGTACCCTTGCAAGTATGGAACCTGTTACAACAGGCTCCCGAGCGTCTGCTGCAGATTCGTCATCTGATTATCGGTGGTGGTGCTGTCAACGATGAGTTGGCGGCGGCATTGAAAGACTTACCCAATGCTGTGTGGAGCACGTATGGGATGACAGAGACACTGTCACATATCGCCCTCCGCCGGCTCAACGGACCTGAACGTAGCGACTGGTATACTCCTTTCGAGGGAGTTGATGTGTCATTGAATGAGGAGGGTTGTCTTGTCATCAATGCCCCTGCCGTTCATGACGGTCCCCTTGTCACCAACGATATTGCCGAACTCTCACCTGCCAACTGTCATCTTTCATCTTTCAACTTTCAACTTTCAACTCAACAATTCCGTATCCTTGGCAGAAAAGACAATGTCATCTGCTCGGGGGGTATCAAGATACAGATAGAAGAGGTGGAACGGCTGTTGCATCCGCATCTCCACGAACCTTATATCATCACCAAGGCACCTGATCAAAGACTGGGTGAGCAAGTCGTCCTACTCACCGAGGCGCATGATATTTCAACTGTTCAGGATATTTGCCGTCAGGTACTTCCTAAATACTGGCAGCCCCGCAAGTATCTTTCTGTCGGTCATCTCCCCATGACAGAGACGGGAAAACCCGCTCGTGCGGAAGCGGAACGGTTGGCAACCCGGTAACATGAAATTAAAGAAGTACCTTCGCAAGGATAAGTAAATGAAACGACTCATAAACATGTGATGAAACGAAAAAGTATTTTGACAACATTGTTGTGCATGGCAGCAGTTGTAATGAGTGGGAACCCTGTGGAGATTCAAACAGGGGAAACGACAGTACGGTTAGAGTTCTACACCCCCAGAACAGTGAGGATCCTGAAGTCGCCTGCGGGTCATAAATATGACAAGCAGGGGCTCGTGGTGATAGCGAAGCCGGAGAATGTGAAGGTGATTCAGAAGGGCAATACCGTGAGCAGTGAGGTACTTACGGTGGTGATGGACTCAAAGACAGGTGCTCTCACTTTCTCTGCTAAGGGTAAGACGCTGCTCCGCGAGAAAGGGGCTGTTACCTTTGAGCCACGGACAGAAGGACCGGATGCCGGTAAATACCGTGTGACGCAGACTTTCCAACTCGACAAAGACGAGGCGATCTATGGTCTTGGCACTATCCAGAATGGCAAGATGAACCGTCGTGGTGAGCACAAGTTGATGGAGCAGTCTAATCTGGAGGACTTTCAGAATGTCTTACAGTCCATCAAAGGCTGGGGCATCTATTGGGACAACTACTCCCGTACGCAGTTTGATGACGACCCAGTAAAGGGCATGTCGTTCTCGTCGGAGGTGGGAGACTGTGAGGACTACTATTTCATGTATGGTGGAAGTGCGGATGGTGTGATTGCACAGATGCGTCATCTCTCAGGTGATGTTCCGATGTTCCCCTTATGGACTTACGGTTTCTGGCAGTGTAAGGAACGCTACAAGAGTGCTGCCGAGGTGCTCTCGGTGGTCGACAGGTACCGTGAGTTACAGGTGCCACTTGATGGTATCATCCAAGACTGGCAGTACTGGGGCTCGAACTACCTGTGGAATGCCATGGACTTCCTCACAGAGGAGTACGCTAACGGAGAGCAGATGATCAGCGATATCCACAAGAAGAACGCCCACTTCATGATTTCTATCTGGGCAAGTTTCGGTCCAAAGACCAAGGCATACCGTCAACTGGATGAGAAGGGACTGCTGTTTGATTTTGAGACATGGCCCCAGAGCGGACTCACAGGATGGCCGCCACGTATGGACTATCCGTCTGGTGTGCGCGTCTATGATGCCTTCTCACAGGAAGCACGGGATATATATTGGCAGAATTTGAAAACGCTCTTCGATAAAGGAACGGACGCATGGTGGATGGATTCTACCGACCCTGATTTCTTCAATCCGAAAGAGTCTGACTACGACCACAAAGCCGGTCTAAATGGTACATGGCGTTCATTGCGCAATGCCTTTCCTTTGGAGACCGTCCGGGGCGTTTACCAGTCGCAGCGTAAGACATCAGAACAGAAACGAGTATTCATCATGACACGCTCAGCCTTTGCGGGACAACAGCATTATGGATCAGGACTGTGGAGTGGTGATGTCGCCTCCTCATGGGAAATGCTTCGTAAACAAGTACCCGCAGGTTTAAGCTATTCTTTGACAGGCTGTCCTAATTTCAATACGGATATCGGTGGTTTTTTCTGTGGGTGGTATAATACCAAGGGTGCTAATACAGCGCCACAGAACCCTCAATATCAGGAATTGTATATCCGTTGGATGCAATATGGACTCTTCTGCCCTGTGTTCCGCAGTCATGGTGCAGATGCTCCTCGTGAGATATGGCAGTTCGGAAAGAAAGGTGAGATGGTCTATGATGTCATAGAGAAAATGATACGCTTGCGTTACCGTCTGATACCTTATTTGTATAGTACTGCTTGGCAGGTGACATCGAACAATGAAAGTTATCTTCGTCCACTGTTCTGTGATTTTGCCACAGACAAGAAAGTGTGGGACATGACTGACGAGTTTATGTTTGGACGCAGTATCCTTGCAGCCCCAATTCTTGATCCGCAATATACTCAGGAGCAGATTATCCGGGAGGATGCCATGACAGGATGGGACAAGAAGAATGTGAAGATGGAGAATGGCGAACAGATGGTGGACTGGAGTGCCTCTAAGGAAGTAACGAAATACTTGCCGAAAGGTGTCCTCTGGTATGACTTCTGGACAGGTAAAGCCTATCAAGGTGGACAGACGCTGACGCTTCAGACCTCACTCGAACTTGTACCGATGTTTGTGCGTGCGGGCAGTATCTTGCCTCTCGGACCGGATATGCAATACACGGGAGAGAAACAATGGGACCATCTTGAGATTCTACTCTATCCTGGTGCAGATGGTGACTTTACTCTTTATGAGGATGAAGGTGACACGTATAATTACGAGCATGGTATATACACGACCATATCCTTCCATTGGAATGACCGCACTCGGACATTAACAATCGGTGACCGGCAGGGCAACTATCCAGGCATGCTTTCTACTCGTAAGTTCACGATTGTCTTGCCAGATGGAAAGTCAAAGACAGTAGACTATACCGGGAAAGAATTGGTTTGCTCTGCAAATGAAGGCTTTAATTGACCCATTTAAGGGCTTTAAATGATGTGAAAGTGGGCTTTAAGTGATAAAAAGGAGGATGACATCCTCCTTTTTATTTATTTTGCGATGTATTTTTTCCCGTTCTGAATATAAATACCGTGTCGTGGATTCGTCACTTGCTGCCCTCTAAGGTTATATGTACGTCTGTTATAAGAATAAGACTCTTTCTTTACTTTTTGAATAGCGGTGATTCCTAGTTCTTTCATGGCTTCCTTGATGCCCTCCATCATATAACTGTTATAAATCGTTTTGGTTGAGCGGTTGATAATGGTCATCTGGTTGTTGCCAGTACTGTTGGTATCCCATGCAAAGGGGACGATACCTCGTTCCATGCAAATCTTGTTCATGGTCTTGTAATAATACTTGATAGAGGCGTTGTGTTTTTCCTGGCTTTCATTAGTACCACTGATGTTCGTACGCCAGATTACACCATATTCACCGTTAATCACAGGAATGCCTTTATCGACAAACGAGGTCTTCAAACGGTCAGCAAGTTTAATCATGTCACTCTCCTCACCATAGGTGGCATTATGCTTTGATCCGCTGACATGGTTAGCACTTCCCCAATAATAGAACATGTTGCCCCAACTCTCATCTTTTTCCATACCCCAAAAGTTCCAAGGGTAATAGAAATGTATCTCAATGGCAAGCTTGTTGCCAATAGGGTCTGTCGGCATCTTATTGGTCATCCAATTACAGGTCTTATCAATGTCTGTAGAAGGTCCCTGTACCACTAATAGTCGCTTGGCGTTATTACCTCCTGTAGCACGGACGGCGTCTATGAAAATCTGTTCATACGAAACCAGTTGCGTGACGGTAGCCTGGTTCTCTACATTTGGCTCGTTAAGTCCTGCGAAGATAAGATGTTCGTCATAGTCCTTGAACACATTGGCAATCTGTGTCCAGATAGCTCTTAATACCTCTTCGTTCTTTGTCTTTGCAGAACCTGTCGCATTGATATTCCTTTCTAGCCAGCCACCGTCGTAATGATCGTTTAATATGACATAAAGTCCGTCTTTGATACAATAATCAACAATCTCCCGTACTCTCTGCATCCATGTGGCATCTATCGTGTAATCTTGTGCATTACTGATATGTCCCCATACCCATGAGCATGGTATTCTGACAGACTTGAAACCACAACTCTTCACATAGTCTATCACCTCTTGTGTGGTCTCTGTTCCTTGCCACATTGTTTCTGATTCCAGTCCACCGTCATTGGTGAACACTTCTACTGCTGGGCGGTTAGGAGTCTCCCACGTAATAGCATAATTACGCGCAGCCTCCATGGTGTTCCCAAGGTTCCATCCGGGCATCATCTCGGAAGCAATCTGAGTGGCTGTCTTGTCTAGACCGGTTTGGGCAAATGCTTCCCAAGCTAATAATAAACACGTGCATGTCATCAATAGTCTTTTCATTTTCATTATTTCTTTAGTTTAAGTTTCTGACTGCAAAAGTAAGGATAAATTTTGAAGATTCAGAACTTTTCAGTAAATCTTGCAACAGATTAGGTATACATTTAAAACAAATGCTACCGCTAAGCAGATATTCAGCTGCGGAGCGAAAAATAAGATTATACTATTTGGAAATACGACTGTCGGAATGAAAATTCTGCCAGTCGTATTTTTAAATAAGATATGCGTATTGATGTTTACTTCACACCAACTATCTTGGTCTTTGGTAGTTCACGGTTACGCTTGTTGACTACCGTTACTACCGACTGTGCAAGGTTGATGAAGGCGATGCCTGTTGCCGTATCGCTGTTGAGGGCAGCAGGTGTCCCTTGATCACCGCTGTCACAGATGCCCTGTACCAAAGGAATCTGGGCGAGCAGGGGCACTTCCATCTCCTCTGCCAGTTGCTTACAACCCTCCTTGCCGAAGATGTAATAACGGTTCTCGGGCAGTTCGGCAGGTGTAAACCATGCCATGTTCTCCACCAGTCCGAGAATGGGTACGTTCACCTTCTCGTTACGGTACATGTCAATACCCTTACGGGCATCGGCAAGAGCCACCTGCTGTGGGGTAGATACGATGATGGCTCCAGTGATGGCAAGAGTCTGCAAGAGGGTGAGGTGGATATCTGACGTGCCGGGAGGGGTGTCGAGGATGAGGTAGTCGAGTTCCCCCCAGTCAGCATCAGCGATGAGTTGCTTGAGGGCGTTCGATGCCATACCACCACGCCACAGTGTCGCTGTCTCAGGAGATACGAAGAAACCGATGGACAACAGTTTCACGCCATACGCCTCTATCGGTTCTATCAGGTCACGACCATCCACATTGACTGCGTAGGGTCGTGCGTCCTCCACCTTGAACATCTTCGGCATCGAAGGACCGAAGATATCCGCATCAAGCAGTCCTACCTTATAACCCAGTCGTGCCAAGGCGATGGCGAGGTTGGCAGAGACGGTACTCTTTCCCACACCGCCCTTGCCACTGCTGACGGCAACGACATTCTTCACCTGTGGCAATAGCTTACCCACCTCAGGTCGTGGCTTTGACTTGAACTCAGTCTGGATGTCCACGACAACATCCTTGCCGCAATGGTATTTGATGGCAGCCTCAGCAGCCTTGACAGTAGATTTCAGGAAAGGATCCGTGTCACGAGGGAACTCCAGGACGACACTGACATGCCATGGCTCGCCCTCTTTCTCGGGGGCAGCGACCACAGGCTGGTCGGCAAGCATCTCACTTTCTATCAGGTTTTTCTTGGTGCCTGCATAGGTTACCGTCTGCAGGGCTTCTATGATCATTTGAGGATATAATGTCATTATAACTTTATTAAAAATTAATACCTAAGTTGACGAAAAAGCAACGGGTCTTGGTGTTGTCGAACTCATCTTTGGCGATATTGGCGAGACCGAGGTCATAACCAACCTCTACGTACATCATCTTATACTCCAGACCACATCCGGCACGCAGTCCGCCATCGAAACGTTTCATATTGTCGAAGACACTCTCTGATTCCCTGGTTCCATAGTTCTTCATCTTACCTGTAATACCCACGGACAGGTAACCGCCAAAGAAAGGCTGTAAGTAGAGATCATCATCCATATTGATGCCATATTTCGCAACGATAGGCAGTTGCAGATAGCCCAGACGATAGGTCACCTTGTCACCATCTTGATGGGTCTTGCCTCCCTTCTCAGAATACAGCAGGCTTGCCTCCAACCAAAGGGGATAGTGCTTGGAGAGTTGCATGCCATAGGCAAAACCGATGACGAGACCCGTGCGGGGGTTGGTATCGAAAGCATTAGACTCACTGCTGGTGCTGGCAACATTCATACCCAAACGCAGGCCATAGTACCGTTCAGTATCGTCACGGTTATAGCGGCTGCGCCCCCTGTTGGTTTCAAACTGTGCGAAAGATGGTATAGTAAAGGCTATGACCATGATTAATGTGATAATTCTTCTCATATTTCTTGTTTTATGGTTTGTATTTAGTCAATCCGGCATCCAGCCAGTTGATGTATTCTTGTATGTTCTCATCGTAGGAGCGAGAGGGACCGAGAGGTTTTCCTTCCTCATCCAGCAGCACATAGAAGGGCTGAGTGTTCGCCCCGAACTTCGTTGCCTGCAGATGACTCCATTTGTCACCGATGGTACGAAGCGTGCGTTTCTGTCCATTTACTTCCACTTCTATAGGCTGGGGTAGTGGAGTCTTGTCGTCAACATAGAGCGAGATGAGCACATAGTCTTGTGTCAGACGGTGTGCAACGTCCTCGTTTGTCCATACGGCAGCCTCCATCTTACGGCAGTTGACACAACCGAATCCTGTGAAATCGATTATGACGGGCTTTTGTTGCTCCTTGGCAAAAGCCATGCCTTGCTCGTAATCTTTGAAAGGTGCCTCCACAACGGTGGTCTGTATGATCTTGTAGTCCTGGGTATACATAGGAGGTGTGAAAGCACTGATTGCTTTCAGGGGTGCTCCCCATAGTCCCGGTATCATATAGATGGTAAAGGCAAAGGACAGGAGTCCGAGGAAGAACTGAGGCACATTGGTGCGATGCTCCGGTTCGTCATGGGGGAACCGAAGCCATCCCATCAGGTAGGCTCCAAGGAGTCCGAAAAGGGCAATCCATATCGAGAGGAACACCTCCCTGTCAAGCAGTCTCCAGCCATAGGCAAGGTCGGCGACGCTTAAGAACTTGAGGGCGAAGGCGAGTTCGATAAAACCTAATACCACCTTGATGGTGTTCATCCACCCTCCAGACTTCGGTACCGACTTCAACAGGGAAGGGAAGAGAGCAAAAAAGGCAAAAGGAATGGCAAGTCCAATGCTGAATCCTAACATGCCGAGAGTAGGACCGAGGATGTTTCCTTGGGTGGATACGGCTACCAACAGGAACCCGATGATCGGTCCTGTGCAGGAGAAGGATACCAGTACCAAGGTGAATGCCATGAGGAAGATGGCGAGTGAAGAGTGAAGGGTGAAGGGTGAAGTCATCGACGAAGTCGCTTCGCTTGTCGAAGAATTTGCTGTCGCCTTGGTGGAAAGCTCATCACTCTTCTGGTCTACCTTCGTTGACCAAGAGGCTGGCAGTGTCAGTTCGAAGGCTCCGAAGAAGGAAGCAGCGAAAATAATCAGCAGCAGGGCGAAGAAGATGTTGAACCATGCATTGGTTGATAGTGCGTTGAGTGCATTGGCACCAAAGAGTAAGGTGACCAAGAGCCCCAAAAAGACATAAATAATGATGATGCTCAGACCATAGGTCAGTGCCTCACGGATTGCCTTTGACCGTTGCTTGTTCCGTTTGAGGAAGAACGATACGGTCATGGGGATGATAGGCCATACACAGGGTGTCAGCAGGGCAAGGAAACCGCCCAGCAGTCCTGCAAGGAAGATGTACCATAGTGAAGTGTCCGCTGGAGTGTCGCTAAAAGCATGCAGTTCCTTGGTGACTGGTTGCCAGAGAGCGTCACCCCCTAAGTTAGGGGATAGGGGGACAGAGTCGGCATTAAAGGTCGTAATCGTATCATTCTGACCTTTCATCTTTATAGAATCGCTCAGCCCCTTGTCGTCCTCAGACTTAGGGGACAATGTGATATTCCCAGTCTTCTTGAACTCTACAGAGGAGGGAGGCATACACATCTCATCATTGCAAGTGCCATACTCCAAGTAGCAGTCAATGAGATATTTCTCCTTGGTGAACTTCACTTTCTGAACGAAGGTTGCGGTGTTCTCGAAGAAACGCACCTCCATATCGAAAACCTTGTCAAACTTCTTCTGCTCATTACCTCTGGGCTTCAACTTTCCAATAGTCTCCACACCCTCCATCTTCACTTTGTTAAAGGTGGCAGGAATAGGACCTCCGCTTAATTCCGTGGAGTAGACATGCCATCCGGCATCAATCTTACCTGTGAAGATAATCTCTGCCTCGTTATTGGTGAGTTCTTTGAGTTGAGTGGTGAAATGCACAGGATCAACCATCTGTGCACTTGCTGAGAGCACAGAGACAAATACCAATAATAAAGCATAAATCCGTTTCATCGTCGCAAAGGTACGAAGTTTTTGGCTATTTGCCAAGAAATTTCGTGTCAAGATAACTTTGAAAGGCATCTTTATACATATCTCCAATGGGCAGATAGGTGTCTGCATCCATGATGACACGGTTTTTGTTGACCTCCTGAATCTTCAGAAGGTTGACGATATAAGAGCGGTGGATGCGCATGAAATGGTCAGGCAGTCGTTCCTCCATTTTCTTCATGGAGAGCAGCGTGATAATCGGTTTCGGCTCTCCTTCAAGGTATATCTTCAGGTACTCACTCATCGCCTCAATATAGCGGATGTCGGCAATGGTGACCTTGACGATGCGGTATTCGGTCTTGACGAAGATCGTGTCGGACTCGCCTCCGCCCCCTCCCTGCTGGGGGAGGGGAGTTGTGGCATCCAGCCTCTCCTTGATGCGATTGGCAGCCCTTTGGAAATCTTGCAATCCAAAGGGTTTCAGGAGGTAGTCAACGGCATTGACCTTAAAGCCCTCGACGGCATATTCCGCATAGGCAGTGGTGAATACCACCATGGGGGCAGCCTGCAACGACTTCACAAAGTCCATCCCATTGAGGTCGGGCATGTTGATGTCACAGAAAATGGCATCCACGGTATCCTGCTCCAGGAATTTCCGTGCCTCCAAGGCACTCTGGCACTGTGCAGCCAGTTCGAGGAAAGGTACTTTACCAATATAGGCAGCCAACTGCTGTAGCGCCAGCGGCTCATCATCAATAGCCAAGCATCTGATCATGTGAGTGGAATTTCTAGTTCAACATTATAAATGTCAGGTTCGTCCTGTATATTCAGCGTATAGTTTGTTCCATAAATTAAGTTTAACCGTTGTTTGACATTGGCGAGTCCTACGCCGCCTTTCTCCTCATTGGGCTTGTCAGCCTTGCTGTTACGGCAGGAGAATCGCAGCTTGGTACCTTCGATACCTGCTTTAACATGAATAAAAGAGGCATGCTGATAACTGATACCATGTTTAAATGCGTTCTCAATGAAAGTGATGAGCATCAGTGGAGGCAGTTCATAATCAGGAACCTCAGCAGGGAGTTCTACCTTTACCTCCACCTTGTCCGTATAGCGGAGTTTCATCAGTGTGACATAGTTGCGGATGAAGTCGAACTCACGGGTGATGGGCACTCCTTTCTTGTCACCCTCATAGAGGACGAAACGCATCATCTTCGACAATTCCAGAATCGTATCCTTCGCTTTCTCTGGGTCAATATCCACTAAGGCATGGATATTGTTGAGCGTATTCATGAAGAAATGAGGGTTGATCTGGTATTTGAGGTATTCCAGCTGCTGCTCCAGATTCTCTTTCTCCAACACCATTAGTTGTTTGTCGTCATGCCGTGACTTGAAATAGAACTTGATACCGATGTTCATACCCATCATCAGAATCAGAACGATGAGAGCCACGATGTCATGCTCTCCCAGGAAGACGGGAGGACGATGCTGGTCCCTCGGTCCATGATGCCTCTTGGGGGGCGTCTCTTTCTCAAAGGGTGGGGGCTCATGGTCGAAACCTTCCTCATGGGGAGGCTGCTGATGCCTGTCAGCCATCTCGTGACGCTGATGAGGCGGATAGAAGGGTTTCATGGGTCTGTTGCTGCACTGGTAGGTCACGAAGATGCCCATGACTACGGCGATAGCACAGAAATACAGGGCTCTTTTGTGTTTGTAGACCAATAGGGGTGCCAACAGGAAATTGTGAACCAGGAAGATGCATAGGAAGATGGCAAACTGCTTCCAGATCATGAGCACGTCACTCCAATAGAAAGTAAAGGAGTCATCGTTCACCGACCGCACATAGAGACTGAGCACTGGCACTGTGAAGAGCATGCCCCACAGTGCCAGGTATGTCAGATTCTCATGTTTCCGTTGTTCTTGCATCCATTTCATATAACGCAAGGAATAGGGGTTATATTGTGTATGATTACCATCCCTGTCCAGGACCTCCGCCAGGCATACCTCCTCCGGGCATACCTCCTCCGGCATTATAGCTGCTGATGGAGTTGGAGGCAGTCACACTGGCAGAACTGTTACCAGAGGTGAGGGTATAGCTGCTGCCACTCTTCAGGTCAGGAGTGCTGACGATGATGAAGTTGCTGCCACTATAGGAGATGGGAGGCATCGTGAAGGTGTAGAGTGTCTTACTGCTGTCACTGATGCTGACCGTGCTGTTGGCTGATATGGAACCTGTAGCGGTGACGATACCCTGTGAGGTACTTCCAAGGTTGCCGTCCACACGTCCTCCGATAGCGAAGAGATATCCACCGGTGATGTAGAGCTTCTTCTGCTCATTGATGTCAATGCCAGCCTCTGCGCCATTGGCTCCACAAGCGATAATCGTGCCGCCCTTGAGATACATGTTGCCATTGGCATCGATGGCATCGTTGTTGGTACCTACTGCTACCACTGTGCCACCAGAGATGGTCATGTCACCTGTAGAATTGATGGCATCGTCATGAGCATATACCAGGACTGTTCCTCCAGAGATCTCGAGTGTGCCCTTGCTCTCCATACCCTCGGCGTTATTGCCACTGGTACGTATCATGATGTCTCCACCTGAGATGACCAACGGACCGCCATACGCTACTTCGTTCTCGTCTTTACCTCCCATCTTGATACCCTTGGGTGATGAAGTGTAGACACTGGGCAGGTTATCGGTATTTCCTGTGTAGTTATGACTCTCTGTAGACCCATTACTGTAATAGAGTCCACCTTCTGTGATGATACGAATCTTTCCGCCAGTAATGTAGCCCTCGTAGTCTGCCTTGATGCCCTTGCCGCCACTGCCGGTAGCCTTAGCATAGACTTCTCCGCCGTTCATATAGAAATTACCGTCGCTGCCGATTCCTGCCGCCGCCTTGGTGTCACCACCATAGGTGAGTGTCTCGTCGACCTCCCAGGTACCATTTCCTGTGGCAATGACAGTCGTACGTCCACCATTAATCGTGATGTCAGCGTCACCGTTGATAGCCTTGCCGCCATCTGCGGAAACCTCTACGTTGATGATACCGCCATTGATGAACATGTTGTCACCAGCCTTGATGCCATTGTTCTCCGTGGAGTTTACATAGAGGTTGACACCTTTCTCTATGACGATATTACTCTTGCCATGGATACCATTCTTGTAATTACCATAGACCTCCAGGGAACCATCGCCATTGATAAACAGTTTGCCTTTGCTGAAGATAGTACCTTTGTGGTCTTCTGTCGTACCGTCAGAAAGTTTGTTGGTGCCTGTCAGTACCATGTAGGCACTGCCCTTTCCCTCCATGTCAATAGCCGTTGTTGTCGTACTGGTGATGTCGGCATTGTTGAGGTTCAGCTCGAAATCGGCACTGCCATTAATGACCAGTGAACCATCCGTCGTCGTTCCAGTCACTACATAGCAGATACCCTCAGTGCTGCCATGGTCGGTGGTTACCTGATGACCGTCTATGGTTACTGTTACGCCCTCCACTCCTGGGTCAGCAGGACTTGACATGTCGATATTGACAATCGTCCCGAAAGTATGGTTGCTGAAAGCGTCACCCTCCTCAGGATACTGTGCCGTAGCCGTCGAGGTAGGCTCTGCCGTTGTCTTGTCGATAGCGATGGTGAAGGTGGACATCTCACTGTATGTTCCTGTGGAACTGCCGCCTGTGGAGCTGCCTCCAGAGGAATTGTCGCTGTTGTCGTTGTCATCATTACCAAAGATGTTCGTACTGTCATTGCTCAGCGGATCATCCGAAGAGCAAGCTGTTGTCATCGTCATCATCGTCATGGCTGCCATGAGCATGATGGGCATCATCGTCTTTTTCATATTCGTTACGTTTTAATTGTTTATACTCAGATTAGATGATGCAAAAGTAGACAAAAAGAGCCGGCTCGCGAAATTTATTCAGCGAACCGGCTGTTTTATTCAATGAAAAGTTAAAATCTCAGTTCTTCAAAGAACTTCAATTCTTCAATCTTTCAATTCTTCAATCTTTAGAGTCCCAAGCCCTTCTTAGCGGCATTAGCGGCATTGTCGATGGCACCGGCAGCCTTCTCCTTGGCAGCGTCCTTTACCTCGTTAGCCTTGTCGGTAGCAGCTTGCTTAGCCTCGTCAACCTTCTGGTTGGCAGCGTCAACAGCAGCGTCCTTAGCCTCAGTAGCGGCATCACCAACCTGCTCGAGCAGACCATTGACAACCTTGTCTGGCTCAACGTCAGTGATAGCAGATACGGCAGCGGCAACAGCAGCGTTCTCACCTACAACAGCCTTTACCTTATCGGCATTCTCCTTCAGGAATGTCTGTACTCTTGCCACATACTGCTTGGCAGCCTCAGGATTGGTCTTGATGAGCTCGGCAATCTTTGCCTTGACAGTGTCAAGAGCCTGCTGGAATTTGCTAGCATCCTTTGTCTCCAGGTTAGATGTCAGAGCGGCGATAGCGGCATCAGCCTCTTCGTCAGCAACATTTACTTCAACAGCAGTACTGTCAGTAGCTTCTCCCTGCTGAGCTTTGTTACCACATGCTGTGAAACCGATGGCAGCAACAGCCATCACTGCTAAAAGAATCTTCTTCATAACTTTCTCTATTTAGTAAAATATGTTTAGTGGTTTATTAAAACCGCGACAAATATACAACGAATTTCGTTTCGTCGTACTTTTCTTTTTAATCTTTTAACGTTAATTCTACCGGACAGTGGTCAGAACCCATGATTTCCGTGTGTATCTTGGCATCTTCGATACGCTCAAGGAGTCGCTGGCTGGTGACGAAATAGTCGATACGCCATCCTGCGTTTTTCTGACGTGCCTGAAAACGGTAGGACCACCAGGAATAGGTGACCTGCTCAGGGTAAAGGGTGCGGAACGTATCAATGAATCCGCTGGCAAGCAGCGTGCTGAACTTCTCACGCTCCTGATCGGTGAAACCGGCATTCATGCGGTTGGTCTTGGGATTCTTCAGGTCTATCTCCTCATGAGCGACATTCAGGTCACCACAGAGGATGACGGGCTTTTTCTCGTCGAGTCGCTTCAGATAGGCACGGAAAGCGTCCTCCCATGACATACGGTACTCCAGTCGCTTGAGACCGTCCTGTGAGTTGGGGGTGTAACAGCAGACAAGGAAGAAATCATTCATCTCCAGGGTGATGACACGTCCCTCATGGTCGTGTATGTCAATACCAATACCATATTCCACGTTCAGTGGCTGATGTTTGGTGAAGATGGCGGTACCGGAATAGCCTTTCTTCTCGGCATAGTTCCAGTAGGAGGTATAGCCCTCAAACTGCAAGTCGAGTTGTCCTTCCTGCATCTTTGTCTCCTGCAGGCAGAAGAAGTCGGCATCCAACTCCTTGAAGATATCGCTGAAGCCCTTGCCCTCGCAAGCCCTCAGTCCATTTACATTCCATGATATAAATCTCATATTTAAATATTCTTGTATCGTTTCCTTACTTTTTCTTTATAGGTATTGAGTCGTTTCGTGTATTCTGTGCTTATTTTACCTTGTCTTATAGATGCATTTGTGAATGTTTCAGAAGCTAATTGATTTAGAATGACTATCTGTGTAATATTGTTAAAGGTGTATGCTGATGTGTAATCCAGCCGTACATATAGTAATAACTTGTTGTCGCTTGTATGCACAGGTGTAGTCAGCACGTAGCCGTCAGGGGTCATTAATAGTGCTTCAAGGTGCATAGTTGTGCCTGTGGGTAGTTCTACCCAGCTCTTGTCCATCTCTGCTTCAAGCACCATTGTGATAAAGGCGTTCTCGTTTTTTATGAATGGGAAGACATTTGGGTAATCCTGTATCCAAGCAGCATGAAAAGGCTTGACGATGTTGATGTTTGATACAGTGGGACATACATATGTGGGTATCTTGGCACTTGTACATTTTTTGAACTCTGCGTTAACAAGGTCGCCAAATCGTTTACTAATGGCATCGTTCTCGGCTTTGTCTTTGTAGAACGTTGCCGAAACCCATAACGGTGCTATGTATTCATCGATGATGCGCGGCAGCATTCCAAAGGGATGGTCTACCACCGTTCGGGGCGGAATATCCTCTTTCGGTGTGCCGTTGAAAGCATATTCGATAGTTCCAATTCTAACAAGTGCAGAGAAGTCTGTATAGTAGGCAGGTTTGTCTTCGTACTGTCGTTTCGGTTTCTTCTCGTCTTTATTTGGTTTGTGTCCCCCTCCATGTGAGTCGCCATTTCTGCTGTTATCTGGACTGTTCCTGCTGACTGACTCATTCACATTTCCACTTTCGTTTTGGCTTCCTGTTGCTTCTCTTTTTTCAGGGGTGAAAGTGACGGGTATGGCGACTCTTGCCCTTACGTCTTTGTTGTTGACTTTTCCAGGTATCCATTTGGGCATGGAATTGATGATGCGTAGTGCCTCGTTGTTGAGTGCCTCATAGGATGTACCTTTTGAGACCTTGGCATTAGATACTGTGCCATCTTTCTCTATGACTATGCTGATGATAACCCTGCCACCTTGCTTGTTGGTCTTAGCTTCCTCTGGATATTGGATTTTTCCACGAATATAATGGTGAAGAGCTTTGTTGCCACCAGGGAAGGAGGGGGGTACTTCCGCCAAATCATATATATGGTTGGGATCTTTGTTTTCAGGAATGGTGATTTTTGTCTGGTCGCTTCCGCCCTTGCTCCAATAAGTAATTGCCCGTTCGATAGTGCCTTTCGGTACGGTGCGACCGTTTACAGTTTCCTTGATGGCTACACGTGTCCAGTTGTTCTTTTGATCGTAGGAATAGGTGTAGTTGGTGGTTGTGGTGTTCAATCGGCGCACATGTACCCACTTGTTATTACAGGTCCATGAGGTAGTTGTAATTTTAGTAATGTCGCCCTTTTCGTTATATGAGATGCTAGAACTCGTTTCGATGTATTCTACTTCGTCCATACCGTCGAGCGAGTAATACTTGGTGGAACTTAGTAATCCCTGTGTGTTATAGAGGAATTCCGAGGCTTTAACATCAGTGTTGTTCATGTACATCCACAGCGTGAGCCGTCCCTGAAAATCGTATTTTACTCGCTCGTCGCTACCTACACTGGCAGCATTCGGGCGGCCTTCAAGGTCGTATTCCATGGCAAGCATCGGGTCTTTTGTGAAACCTTGGAGCGACTCGTGTAGTTTGCCGTCCTTCTCTTCGAAATACACCTTCTGCCATTGCTTGCTCAGACGGTTTTTCTGGTCATATTCATAGGTTATGACATCACGATGTTCAATAGGGTGGTTGAAGTTAGCATTGTCGTTCCATTCGCGAAAGACATAACCGGTGCAGATATCTCCATTGAACAGAAAACTGTAATGTGTGTCAGGATACTTCTTGCCAGGGTTCATCTGATCGACCTTCGGCGAGACGATTCTCGTGAAGTTGCCCTTGCGGTTGAAACTGATGGTATCAGTGGTGTGTCCATAGGTGTAGTCTGACTTTACGTTAATCTTCTGTATCACCTGACTTACCTGTCCACGCAGGCTCATCTGCTCAGTTCCCGTTTTCAGTGGGGCAAAAAAGGTGTCAAAGGCGATGTGACCGTCTCGTGCTGTCGAATACGAAAGGATGGGATTGATTCTTGCTGCGATATCGCCATTCTGCGCCTCCGACTTGATGGTCTGTAGCAGACTTATCAGTAATGTGGCTATGGGCAACAATAGTTGTTTGTACTTCATAATATATAAGTTAATAGTTGTTGTAAGATGATTGCTATTTGTGTTGCAAAGGTAATGCAAACCGAGGGAAAAACCAAAAGAAATGAAGATTTTATTTATGTTTTGCATTCTTTCAATCTTTTGAGCCCCAAAATTTGAGGTACTTTGTCAGAATATTAAAAAATAGACTATGGATTAGCAGCAAGAATCTCTGGGCGGAACTCAAAGTGCATGGTGTCGTAGTGATACCAGCGTCCTCCCCAGATGAAACCGTGCTTCTCGAAGATAAGCACTAACTCTTTAGGAAACCTGTTGGCATAGACAATATGCTCCGTCTCTCCCTTACCAGGATTCTTCCATAGCCAGTAGTCACTTTTTGCCACACCGATGTCAATAGTCATGCCATAGGAGTGGGCACTCTGGCGGTTGGCACCTCTTACCTTGCGCCACAGGAATGAGCCTGATGACTTGAGGTAGGGGCGAAGTTCCGGGTGTTTTGCCAACTCTGCGGCAACAGCACGAAGACTGTCGGCAGCACCGTTGTTCTTGGTGAACAGTACCTTTCCTCCAAACCAGTCTACACTGACGAGGCTCTTTCTCACCTCAGCCTCTGACGCTCCATACATCTTCTTGAACAGGGGCTCACAGCGACTGCGTCCAGCGTCTTGCAGGTATTCCGGTGTCCATGACTTTCTGTCATACTTAAAGGCAAACATATCCTCCGGGTCACTGTCATCCAGTTTCTGCAGGAATGTTTTCTCCCGTCTGTCATCATACAGCAACTTTGTGCCGTCAGACATCAGCAAATAACCATTCTCATAACCCTTGACGAAGTGAGAATAAGTCTTCATCAGAATCATTGCCCCTTGGGGAATCGGTTGTTGTGCTGACGCAGAGACAGCGGTAAAAAGGATGACAGCCATCAATATCTTTGAGGTCAGTCTCATAGTCCTTCACTTTAATGATTATTCATGTGATTTGTCATTCTCGTTTGCGAAGGTACAAAATAGTGAGGAAACTACCAAAGAAAAACACAATAAATTGTACGGTAGACCTCCCCTT
>OCVV012853858.1_pt1 | contig 34987 bp, 27 predicted proteins | sample 1539721 | NCBI WGS metagenome assembly OCVV01 (sample SAMN02144230, study PRJEB22623) | gut metagenome | biome: sheep rumen | host: Ovis aries | place: New Zealand | reverse complement strand
ACGCTCGGAGATGTCCGAGGCGGTGATGACGGACTTCATGACGTTCAGTTCGCGCGGGCCCATGGCGTCTATCTCGTCGAGGGCGATGAGGCCGTACTCGGCTATACGCAGCCGCTCGTCTTTGTTGAGCTGGGTGCTGTTCGCCATCTTGCATCCGTAGGCGCGCAGTTCAGGCGGCAGGAGGTGTTCCAGCCACGTAGTCTTGAAGATACCCTGCTTGCCGACGAGAACGAGCACCTGCTGGTTGACCACCTCGTCGCTGAGCCAACTCGCCACCATCGCCACGAACCATTTCCGGAAGCAGTTCACCCATAGCTTCTGTTCCTCCTCGCCGCCGGCGACGGTCACGCGGCTCGCGAGCCAGGCTATCCAGTCGGGTTGGTCAGTGGTGTACGGCAGGCAGTTAAGCACGTACTCACGCAGCGGATGGACGTCGGGGATGCGATGGGACTGCAGCACCGCCAGCACCTCTTTGGCGGCGATACTCAACCCGCTCTCCGCCGAGCAGTCGCACACGATATCGTTCACATCCGCCGTCGTGATATCCCGCCAGCCCGTAACCCGTAACCCCTCACCCATCACCGCAATCTGGATCTTGTTGGACACCACATCGTGCCTCAACCGTCCCGATGCCACGTAGTTCTCATAGATGTAGGTACATACGATTTCTTGTCTATTTGCCATATCATTTCGATTTAGTCATTTACCTATTGGGGTCCCCGACGGGCGCTAACGCAGTGCATCCGGTGGGGAGAGCGTAGCGTAAGGCGAGTTTCTATGGAGCGGCTGTGCCGCGAGTCGTAACAAGCCTTAACGTAAGCGAGTGCAAAGGTACGGAAAATTTTCTCAATAAAAGTCTATTTTTTAGACTTAGAATTGTTGTTTTTTTGTTATGAAGTAGGCGGAAAGTAAAAAAATATCCACTTTTTTACCTCAAAATTTGGTTATTTCAAATAAAAGTAGTACTTTTGCAACGTGAAAAGGTCGAAAATGTGTAGTGAAACACAATTCCTCAGTCTTGGAAAATGTGTATTGAAATGCACTTTTGTAGTCCTGGAAAACGTGTATTATAGGTCATGAAACGTAAGATTTACAGCCAGTTATTAGACTGGAAAAACACCCGTAAAGGAGAGGTGGCACTATTGATTGAAGGTGCGAGACGTATAGGCAAGAGCTATATCGTTGAGGAATTTGCCAAAAACGAATATACCTCTTATATCCTCATTGATTTCAACCAAGTAAGCAATCGAGTGAAAAAATGGTTTGATGACTACATTGAGGATTTGGATACCTTTTTCGAATTATTAGAACAGCATTATCATGTTAAATTAGTGCCTCGTCAGTCAGTGATCATCTTTGACGAGGTGCAATTATGCCCACGAGCACGGGCTGCCATCAAATATCTGGTAGCCGATGGGCGATACGATTATCTGGAAACAGGTTCGCTCATCAGCATCAAGCGCAATGTCAAGAATATTGTTATACCCTCAGAGGAACGCGCTATTGAGATGTATCCTATGGATTTTGAAGAGTTCCTTTGGGCAATGGGGAACGAAACGCTGATGCCGTTTATAGAGCGACATTTCACTACCGGTGCTCCCCTCAAAGATATTCATCGCGAGGCTATGGATATGTTCCGGCGGTATATGATTGTAGGAGGTATGCCGCAAGCAGTGGAGAAATATGTCCAAACACATGATTTGGAGCAAGTGGATGCTGTAAAACGCGACATCCTTACCATCTATCGCAACGACATCCGCAAGTATGCCGGAAGGCTGGCGATGAAAGTAGAGAGCGTGTTTGACGAGATACCCTCTCAGTTACAGCGCAACGAGAGAAAGTTCCGCTTGGCAGACCTTAAAAAAGATGCTCGTATGCGTGATTATGAAACGGCATTTATGTGGCTTAGTGATGCAAAGATTGTCAATTGCTGCTACAATACTACTGCTCCAAATATCGGTCTGAAGCTGAACATGGAGCGTACAACGCTCAAATGTTACATGGCAGATACCGGTCTTCTAATCTCGCACGCCTTCGATGAGAAGCGAATCGTCAGTGACGAATTATACCGCAAGTTGCTCATGGATAAACTGGAGGTGAATGCAGGTATGTTGATAGAGAATATTGTAGCGCAGATGTTAGTGGCAGCCGGGCATAAATTGTATTTCTATTCCAACACCGATAAAGAGGATGCCAATAATCGTATGGAGATTGATTTTCTGATTCGCAAAGACACAGTCACGTCGCGTCATAACATCATTCCAATAGAAGCCAAATCATCATCAGGATATACGATTACATCCTTGCAGAAATGCGTGCGCAAGTTCGGCGGTTTCGTTATCTCGCCTACTGTTGTACACGCATCTGATAGCAGAATAGACGGAGACATACGTTATCTTCCGTTATATATGGTACCTCTTTTGTAACTTCAGATAATCGGAGTGCCATTTCTCGTACCAATTATAATACGTCTGTCGGGAGTCGATCCCGAAATCCTGCAATGCCCGTTCTAACGGAGCGCGTTTCTTATGCTGCTGATACCACTCATGCCGTTGCTCAACTAAAAAATAGATGAGCCGTTTATAGCTCATCTTAGGTGGTAAATAAGGAATAGTAGTACTCTTGTGCCGGGTGTATTGTTGCGCTATGAATGACGCTTCATAACGCAAGATGGCATATTCTAATTCAGAAAATTCGACTTCTTTTTTTTGAGCAGAAATTGATACTTGGTCATAATGATTTGATTTTTTAAGAGTTATTATATAAAAAAACAGACCCACGATTATGTTTCGTAGGTCTGTTTTTCTCAGAATCTTTAAAATTATTTTTCTGTTCTCCATAACAGTAGTAATGCCAAAACAAAAAATCTAATAATCTCATGTTGTTAACAATTTCTATTAATTTACCAATATTCGATTACACGCTCTGTCGTGGTGCCAACCAAACCTGTTGAAGTATAGGTATTTAACACTACTTCACGTTTAAGCCAGTTCCCGTATTTGTCATAATGAGAATATTTCTCCTTTTTTCCTTCACTTTTGCATTCAATAAGTTGACCCGCTTTGTTAACTATGTAATTTTCGGTATAAGTCCTACCGTTCTCATTTATCGTTTTTTTGTAGTTGCCATTTGTCAAATATGAGACAGTATAGTATTCACCTGTTTTGATATTCTGTTCCTTTATTATTCGCCCTAGAGAATCATATGTATATACCGTTTGCAATAGCGGAGTTCGCTCCATATAATTGCTGACATACTTGGCGATAAGATGACTTTGTGTGTCATACACCATAGAATCTACCCGTATAAGTTTATCCTTCCAATATCCAAACTTCAAAAGTTCCTGACCGTTGGCATTAAAATAAATCTTATAGTAGTGCGTGTCTTCTACTCCATTTTCGTCATATTGATAATGCAAACAACTATTATTGTCAGAATATCGGTATATGCCATCAATAATAAACTTCTTTCCTCTATAATAACCGGTTTGCACAATATTACGGTTTGTATCAAAGAAAGCAACAGACGTTAATGTATCAGATGGATCATCATGCTGTTTGACAGTAATCGATACTTTCTTGACAGGACCACTAACAGTACCGCCAAACATAAACAAGTTGCCGCTCGTATATTGAGCCGAGATTGTTTCAGTAATTAGCAAACAGATCGTCAATAACAAGAAATTTCTTTTCATGGTATCAAAACAGTTTATAGTTAAACACGAAATGGCATATTGCACAGATAATACCAAATATTATGCCCCATAATAATATAATAAGAATAAATAGTACACGCCTTGATGTCAATGAAGCCGACAAGACATTGTTATCTTCAAATAACCATACAATAAAATAGGATGGAATCAAATGAATAACTGCAAGTGCCCAGAATTTAGGAGTTAATACTTCTCCCCAAGAGGGTATATGATTCCTTGTCTTTATAAGATAAGCAATGTAGGTAAACATTATACCTGTAAATACTATTGTTTTAATTATCCTCTTGAGATATGATTCCATAATCTTCCAGCACTGATTTTACATATGCTCCAAAATCTGATATATTATTAAACAAATCGAAACCTTCTTTCGCTTGTTTGAAAGAGACGAGACGACTAGCTCCTGATGTTAGTAAACTCACCAGCGCAAATTCTTTATCGACAACGTCAGCATTATGCCCATATATATTTTCCCCATTAATCAATACTAACATATCGTTATACTGACTTAAAATAGGTATCCACAATACTGTTTCTTGGATAAATGATTGCTCATATTTTAACATAGTTTCTTCCATTTTGTCAATCTTCTGAGCTCGCAACCATATTTCTACTCGTTTTTCCCATGGTGTACTACGTCGAACATACTGTCCGCCATTGTAGTTGTATATCATTATTACGCCATACTTATCATGCTTAAAAAAGGCTCTCCAACCTACTATATAGTCTTCATCTTCCAGTTCTGTTCCTATTTTTTCTCCATTAAGCATTACTGAATTATCATCATTATCTATATGACATATCACGATACCTTGATTATTAATTTCAGTATAATGATATTCTGTCGTCATCCCACTTAACCCCATCCAGTCAATGTTGTTGATGAAATTGTTATTGGCATAAGCATACGGAGATTGCCATGGTGTTTGCTCGGCTAATGGATCGATGGTTGTAAATCGTCCTATCGGTGCATAGTATCCTCGGAAAACGTAGTCGTATGTATTCCATCCATGCGTCTCTACAAACTCTTTTCCGTTGTAGAGATACGGTTGTGTCTCTCTTCCCCAACTCTGCGCCATGGGCACTCCCGAAGCATAATACATCGTCCGCTGCACAACCGTATCGGTATTGGCATTCACCACCGCACATATATTACCCAAATGGTCTTTAACCGTATAGAAATACGCACTATCCGTATTATATCCTGTTACATTGAAAATCCGCCGGATTGTATCAATAGGTGAATACCGATTCTCAATATTGCAACAAGCATGACAGTCTCAATGAGTCTTCTGAGATATGGTTTCATAATCTTTTTTTTCTTTCATGGAGAACTATAGTTGAAATAGAGGCTGCGACAAGAGAAATGATACTGTTTTGCATCCAATCTATTTCCTCAAAAGTGATTGGACCGATATAAGCCCCTGACGAATTATGACCAAGTAAATCTACAAAGATTAGACCTATAAAACATAGGATATAAAATAACACAAAAGTGGCAACATCGTTATATTTCTTGTCCATTTTCAGTTTAAATCTTTGAATAGGTTTACTATTATGTTACCCGCATCGCTACCTACTTGATATGCCGGAGTACCATAAAGGTATGGTGTAAAATCTAGACCCGGTATGATTGCCTTTACAAAACCTTCCATGAAGCCAACGCCATATTGTAGTGGGGCACTATTTTGAAGAAGAACATAAAATAATGGAACTCCCTCTACAGCCGTAACTACAACACCTCCGACTGCTACACTTTGAATAACAGAATTAGTTATCATTCCTCGTTCGAAAGAATTATAATACTGCATATAATCTTTCGGTTGTATTACTCCTTGATGCACTAGTGACTGTAAATATAACATTCGAAGATAATCTTCTTGTGACATTTCCATAGGATATATTTCATCTTCTGCTGTAGGATCTTTGGACGTATGTTTCTTGGTGTTAAAATTAAACCATGATATATCAAGTTTCATTCCACGTAATATAGTACCCTGTAAGCCGTCTCGATGGATGCCTATTTGAGTTCCGAATGTTTTCAACCATAACAGCCGATGATTACTATCCGTTATATTTTTTGTATATCTTTCATATGTTTCTCTATTAACACGATATATACCCTTGTCCGGACTTGTTAAGTCCGAATCAATTACAACTCCTTCATCATCAGTAGCAATCCATTGATTTTGATGAGTTTTCAACTTAGCTAACCCCATCCAGTCTATATTGTTGATAAAATTATTACATGCATAAGCATACGGAGACTGCCAAGGAGTTTGCTCGGCTAATGGATCGATGGTTGTAAATCGTCCTATCGGTGCATAATATCCTCTAAAACCGTAGTCATATGTATTCCAGCCGTGCGCTTCCACAAACTCTTTTCCATTATACAAATATGGCTGCGTTTCTCTGCCCCAACTCTGCGCCATAGGCACACCACTCACATAATACATTGTTCGTTGCACAACGGTATCGGCATTCGCATTCACTACCGCGCAGATATTACCCAAATGGTCTTTCACCATATAGTAATAGGCACTATCCGCCCAATAACCAATGCTATTGAATATCCTTATCGTTGTATCACGCGGCGTATAGCATGTCTCTATATTGCCGTTGTATTCCGTTATACGGTACTCTACGGAATCCATTCCATAAGCCTCATGTTCCAAGTCGTACGAAGAAGTATGAAAATTAAAAGAGATTATATTGTTCATAATCACATCAATCCAAAATATCTCCTACATACATCCCCGTTTCCCATTCACGACTAGGTATTGGAGTATATATTTTTTTTCCACAATGTGGGCATATAGAAGGTTTTTCATAGCTGCAACTTACTGATTCTTCATGAATAGGTTCGTGACAATATGGGCATATAACTTGCTTTTCTCCGCATACCGGACAATCTAACTGCAAATACGGACGATACGCTATCTCATAAAAAAGAACTCTATATTGTACAAATCTAAATAATTTACTAAATTTAGGAATACTAATTGATATCGGAGAATTTAAGTAATGTTCTTCTTTGTAACGAGAAAGACAAACAGACGTATGGCATTGTTTACATTGCATTTTAGCAGGAGTCACCAGAACATACCATTTTACTCTATGGATTGCGTTTCTCACAATTAAAAGAAAAACTACTATGAGATATACATAGAATCCATAAGAGAAAAAGGCATTATACAATGCATCTGCTCCGCACACAAAAAATGCGAAAAGAAGGAAAATCCACCCAAATAAGGCTAACAGTATATCGAATATAATTAAATACGCGACCTTTATTACTCTAAAAAATTTATTCGTTTCCCTCATAGAAAAGTTCTCCTTGTATTGATATTGATAAACCACCAATTAAAGCGAATGACAATGTTATACCGAATGTTCCATTAGAATCAACAAATACAGGACCGCCCCAAAATGTATTTGTCATGGTTTTCCTATTGGGATAATCTGTCTGCATATTATGTTTTATAGAATATTCATATCCAAATATGATTTGCGCATCCAATGCCGTTTTATATTCCCTATTGTTACCAATATAATCAATTTCTATTTGCCCTAACTCAAATCCTTCAGAATAACTCCAGAATGAGGTGTTTATACTAAATAATTCCCAAGAAGGCAATGATAAGTTTACAAATTTGTCAGCAGAAATCTGCCAACCTACACTAACAGATACAGATATAGAATAATTATTCCCATAATAAAACCCAGGAGCACTATGCCCTTTACCAATCCAATTTTCATACATCCAAAAAGGTAGTATCATACGCCCTACTTGGTTTAAGCCTTCCTTCCCATCTTTTGGATTCCATATTCCATCAGGATCAATATATATGCCCATATCATCATTATCAACTCCTCCTAGATATTCTCCTTGTGGTCCGATAACGATATAATGAACGACATTCTCGTTTGTAAAATTTGTCATTCCGCTTAACCCCATCCAGTCGATGTTGTTGATAGGATTGTTATTAGCGTAATCATATGGAGATTGCCATGGTGTTTGCTCGGCTAATGGGTCTATAGAGGTAAAACGTCCTGTCGGCGCGTAATATCCTCTGAAGCCATAGTCGTATGTATTCCAGCCGTGGGATTCGATAAACTCTTTTCCGTTGTAGAGATACGGCTGCGTATCTCGACCCCAACTCTGCGCCATGGGCACTCCCGAAGCATAATACATCGTCCGCTGCACAACCGTATCGGTATTGGCATTCACCACCGCACAGATATTACCGAGATGATCTTTCACCATATAGTAATAGGCACTATCCGCCCAATAACCAATGGTGTTGAATATCCTTATTGTAGTATCGCGAGGAGTATAATACGTCTCAACATTACCATTATACTCTGTGACATGGTATTCTATAGAATCCGTCTCAAATGTGTAATGTGCCATCTCATAACCAATTGACGGTGCAAAGATACATTTTTTTTTGCAATCCGCCAAATTTTTGCTAAAAAAATTTGTTATTGTACTACAAATTGTCCTACAAGATCACCGCCGGCGGTGGAGATACGAAGAACATAGACTCCCGGAGTAGCGATTTGCTCGGAGAGAGAGTTAGTGAACTGCTGGTTCAATACCATGCTTCCGGTAGAAGCCTTCACCACCGTCGCCTGTGCGGATGGAATAGCTGCTTCCTGTTTCAAGATGGATAATTGGTTACCGTTAATTGTAGCACGGAAACCGGCTGGACGAGGAGGTACTCCAGGATTTTGAATAGGATCATCCAATGGATTATCCCCTTCGATTGTACCCATGCCAACCACTTCCATTAATTGAATTTCTACCTCTTCTGCGCGTAACACGCATGGTATTGTAAGGAGTGCGCCCAATACCAAAGCAAGAATTTTTGTTTTCATTGCGATTGTTTGTTTTTGGTTTAACATGTAAAAAAATGCGGCATCAAATGAATGACGCCGCGAAATTACTGCTTTTGTTGGGATTATCCAAATTTTTTAGATAGACAAATGAAAATTGCTAAATTGTTGATTTGCAGAGAGATACGTATTTTTGATAATAGACAAATTACGATGGTTGTTATCAGTTAACACACTCATTTTCAATAAGATACATCCGTAAGTCCTTTGCTGTAGTTCCTAACTTTTTAGCAACGCGTATTTTTAGAGTTCCAATACTGGAATTGGACCTATACAACAAGTCTGCAATTAAGTCATATTTACAATCCAACAAGGTTAAAACGCACAATCGAGTCTCTGTTTCATTCAAATTGTATTTGGTATGCAATTTAGATGCGAGCATGTAGAATCGTCCATCTACAATGCTGCACATTTTTTTGTACTTATTCCAGTATATGTTTTGAGGAAAAGACTCTGCTTTAATGATTAATTGACAATTCTTTTCTATCTCATCAGTTATGGTTCTTTTGTGCTTTTCTATATCACCTATAATCTTCTCATGTTGTGTTTCCGCCTCTATGTTTTGAATGGCCAAATCCTCAACCTGTTGAGATAGCAAAGCATACTGGCGACGTTTGCGATAAATATACGTATATATACTTGCACCACCAACAACTAATGTCGCTAATATTGCATATAGCCACCGGTAGTCAGGCTTGCGATGCAAATCTTGATCTAATAACTGAACCGCCTGAGATAGTTTGCCTTGGTATATTTCCAGTAATTTCTGAGCGTCAGAACGGCTTGCTGCCGTTTCTCGGATGGCAGAATTATTTTTAGAGTTGTCGTCATTAGTGAGTATATACAACGCGTTATTTATCTCATATAAAGAATGTGTTGATTTAATAACAATATTTGCGTAATGCGTTGCTGAATCCTTACGACCAATGTAAGAGTATCCTTGTGCGAGCAGCAATGCAGATGAGGAAAGCGGGAATATGTATTTCTGAGATAAATGAGCGTAATAGATTACCGAATCATATTGTTTTACCTTGAGGCATGCCCTCGCTTGAGATACATAGTTATATGCCGTCAGAATACTATCACCGGCTTCATGAATTTTTACTTTGGAAATCAAGGAATAACAACTATCCTTTTTGCCTTGTTCGGCTAACTCAAATGCCATATCATTATATGCGTAGTAAAAAGCTAACGTGTCTCCATTACGGATGAACATATCGGCAGACTTTTCGTACATATTGTATGACAATTGAAATTCATCCGCCAAATGGCAGATAGAGCCCATATTGCTATATATGCGCCCTAATATATGGTAGTCTTTTGTGCCGGAATGAGTGGCGGCAATGAACGCCTGCATGGCTTCTACCGGGTTCTCTTTGGCGCGAAGCAATTTGCCATAGTGATAGCAGGCATGGGCATAAGGAGAGCCTACCCCCAGCCCTTCCCTGAAAGGAAGGGGGATAGCTTCTAATGTCTTATACGCTTGCGCGAGAGTGGCGCTGTCGCCTTCGTCCATACCGTATTGTTTGCCTTCATGCCATAGGCTGTCCGCCTGCGCAACGACAGACTGCGCCTCGCGTACAGCCTGCGGAGCGCATGCCATGAGACATCCTCCCATCGCCACAATCCAGCATCCTATGATCCATCGCTTGCCAATCATGCCGCAAAGGTACTATAAATTTTTCATTTTCGCAAATCTTTTGCAAGTTTTTTGTCCTAATCTATATATTTTTATCGTTTCCGGGTAATAGCCGCACGCCATCGCTCAACAGGCAGACATATTGAAATAATAGCGTTTATGACGCTTGTTTTCTGACTCATTAGAATGTAGGAAACTCTGACGGAAATTCAGATGACAAGACAAATAAATGCTTATGGGTGTATTCTAGCCCACCCGTACCTTGTAGATATTATTCTATTACTACTTTTTTACGACATACGCAAGTATTTCTGCGATTTTTCAGCAAATGTAATCATTTTGTAACATCTTTTTTATTTTTTGTTGTATTGTAACACGATTGTCACACTGCTGACATACGCTTGACATTTTTTTGCTGTACCTTTGCCGACGAAAACAAAAAGTCTGTTAAGGTACAATGAAGATTGTCAGTATTCTCTTATTTATTCTCCTCGGTCAGGTCAAGGACGCCACGACCCACGAACCGCTTATCGGCGCCACAGTGCTCATCGAGCAAACCGGCCAGGGTACCACTACTGATTTCGAAGGCAGTTTCTCGCTCCAAGTTTCCCGCGATGCCACCCTCGAAGTCAGCTATATCGGTTACCGCTCGCAGCGAGTAGCGGCCACCTCCTCCGACACCTTATTTATATACATGCACGAGGAGACCGAACTCCTCAGCGAGGTGGAGATCACCGGTCAGCGTGCCACCAACAACGAACTGGCGCTGGTTCGGGCCGAACGCGAGGCACTCGTAGTCAGCAGCGGCATCTCGGCCCAGCAAATCAGCCGGGCGTCGGACAAGGATGCCGGTGAGGCCATTCGTCGCGTACAAGGCGTCTCGCTCATCGACGATAAGTTCGTGATGGTGCGTGGCCTCAGTCAACGCTACAATCAGGTCTGGCTCAATGGCGCAGCCGTGCCGTCCTCCGAGGCCGACTCGCGTGCCTTCTCCTTCGACCTCATCCCCAGTTCGCAACTCGACAACCTGCGCGTCATCAAGTCGCCTGCGGCCGAATATCCGGCCGACTTCTCGGGCGGTATGATTCTCATCGAGACCAAGCAGGTACCCGAGCAACGCACCTGGTCGTTCGACCTATCCGTTTCTGCCAACGACCGCACGCATTTCCGCCCATTCTACCGCCAACACCGAGCCGAGAATGACTGGACTACCTCGCGCCTGCGTCCTATCGTGGATGCCAGTGCCGGCATACTCGGCACCGAGACCTTGTCGCTGCCGCGCGGACAGCACCTCTCGATGCTGCTGAGCGCCAATTACAGTCACCAGTACAAAGCCTACACTGACATGACCAATAACCTGCTGGGCACCTACGACGAGGCGCAACAGCGACCTGCATACTTGCGCACCAGCACGGATAACCAATACAACATCCACGACCGTGTAGGAGCGATGTTCAACCTCAACTACTCGCGCCGCTCGGGTAAGGACCGTATCGAACTGAAGAATATCTTCAATATGCTCATGCGCAACCGCTACACCTCGCGCGACGGTGTCTCCGCCCAGAGCGACCACGAGCAGCAGGCCGAGTACAATTACCAGTCGCGCCTCACCTATAGCGCCCAGTTCACCGGTCGCCACCGGTGGACGCAGGATGTCTTCGACTGGGATCTGGGGTATGCCTACAGCAATCGCCTCCAGCCTAATCGACGCCGCTACCTCCGTAACGATGCCCTCGAACCGGGTGTGATGGCGCTCTCCTCGAGCAACGATGTCAGTCGCGAATCGACTACGCTGCACGAGCACCTCGGCAGCGTGGCGCTCAACTACACCCACGACTTCGAGTGGGGCCGTTTCTGTCCGACCCTCAAGGTGGGGGCATACGGCGAATACCGCAGCCGCAGCTATCGCACGCAGCTCTGGCTTCTCACCTGGAACCAGGATAACCGTCTGCCGGAGAACTTCCGCTACCTCGACCTGCCGACTGAGCTGCTGACGGACGAGCATTTCGCTCCCGACCAGCTCTATTACCTCGAGCAGATCCGCTGGCGCAACAACTACGATGGCCGTCAGATCCTGCTCTCGGGCTATGCAGCCGTCAATCTGCCGTGGGGCATCTTCAACGCCTACCTCGGTGTCCGATTTGAGCACTCCGACATGGCGCTGACGCGCAATACCCGCGACCGCGAACCCAGTCCGATGACGAGCCACTACACGACCAACGACTTCTTCCCATCGGTCAATCTCGCCTGGCGATTCCGCGAGCAGCATCAACTCCGTGCCTCGTATGGTATGTCGATCAACCGCCCCGAGTTTCGCGAGGTTTCGCCAAGTGTATATTACGACTTCGACCTCGCCTCCAACGTGCAGGGCAATGTCTCGCTCGAGTCCTGCCGCGTACATAATGCTGACCTCCGCTACGAGTTCTATCCCACCGGTAACGCCGGCGAATCGGTCTCGCTGGCCGTCTTCTATAAGCACTTCCGCAACCCCATCGAGTGGACCTACACCGTCACGGGCGGAACGGACCTCACCTATGGTTACCAAAATGCCGAGGGAGCGTACAGTTACGGCCTCGAGGGCGAAGTCAAACTCGACCTCGGCCGCATCGGAGCCAAGGGCCTCAGTTGGTCGTTCAACGGCAGTCTGATTCGAAGTCAGGTGCTCTTCCCGGATGGATCGTTGCAGCCAAATCGCCCCATGCAGGGCCAGTCGCCGTACCTCATCAACACCGGCTTTTTCTACCGTCATGCCGCTACCGGCTGGTCCGCCTCCGTGCTCTACAACCGGATTGGCAAGCGCCTGATTGGTATCGGACGCAGCGTGGGACTGACCGGCAGCGAGGACACGGCTAACGTGCCCGACTCGTACGAGATGCCGCGCGACCTGCTCGACCTCAGCCTCGGTAAGGACTTCGGCGAACACTGGACCCTCCGCCTGCTCTGCAAGGATGTCATCGGCGAGCGTGTCCGCTATCAGCAAGGAACAGAAACCATCAAATCCTACCGACCCGGTAGGAGCTTTCAAATCAATATTAAATACAAATTATGATTATGACAAAAAATCTATTTTTCGCCTTCGCCACCGCAATCAGCGTGGCGCTGGCAATGAGCAGTTGCAAGCAGAATGAACCCGAGCAGCCCACCGATCGCCACTGGTCGGAGAATGGTGGCCTCAAGGCCGCAGACAATCTCCTCTTTGGCGACACCATCGGCAATGGCGATGATGAATTTGTCTTCGTGGGCAAGCAGACCCTCCGGAAGGGCACCTATATCCTGAGCGGTTGGGTCTATATCGCGGAGGGGGCCGAACTGACCATTGAACCCGGTACCGTCATCCGTGGCGAAAAGGAGAGCAAGGCGGCTCTGATTGTAGAACGTGGCGGCAAACTCTATGCTCGCGGTACTGCCAATGCACCTATCGTCTTCACGTCTGCTCAACCGGCCGGTCAGCGTCGTCCGGGCGACTGGGGAGGACTGATCCTCTGCGGTCGTGCCAAGAACAACCAGACCGAGCAGCAGATTGAGGGTGGCCCGCGCTCGAAGCACGGTGGCGACAACGATGGCGACTCGTCCGGAGCACTCAGTTATGTCCGTGTCGAGTTTGCCGGCTATCCCTTCCAGACCGACAAGGAGATCAACGGTATCACCTTCGGTTCGGTCGGTAGCGGTACGCAGATCGACCACCTGCAGGTCAGCTACAGCAACGACGACTCCTTCGAGTGGTTCGGTGGTGCTGTCAACTGCCAATACCTAGTGGCATTCCGCGGCTGGGACGATGACTTCGATACCGACAACGGCTTCTCCGGCCATGTGGAGTACGGCCTCTCTATCCGCGACTCGCGTCTGGCCGATGTCAGCATGTCTAACGGCTTCGAGAGCGACAACTGTGCCGATGGCGCCAGCGTGACTCCCTATACCTCCTGCCTCTTCGAGAACATGCTTTTCCTCGGTCCGAAGTACAACGATCCCGCCTTCTCGAACACGGCCGATTATATCAATGGTGGCGATGTCTATCCCAACAACGGTTCCTCGCTCGGCCGCTTCCAGGCCGGTATGCATATCCGCCGCAATTCGCACCTCTGCTGCCGCAATGCCGTCATCGTCGGCTGGCCTGTGGGCGTTATTATCGACAACGAGAAGGGCGACTGCCGCTCGGCTGCCGAGTCGGGTCTACTGAAACTCAACAACATCCGCGTAGTCGACTGCGATGTGCTCGCCTCGGATGCCAACAAGGACCTCAAGGACCGCCTCTGCACCTCGTACAAGGACAAGACCTACGACGATGCACAGCCCAGCTGGTCGCACACGTGGTTCCTCCAGCAGACGGGCAACACCCTTGCTTCGGTGCAGGATGTCGACCTCACCCACACCTGGACCGATGGCTGGACCTCCTTCGATCCACAGAACGAAAAGTATTAATTAACAATTAACATACGCTGCGCTTAACAATTAACATACGCAGCAGACCTGCTAAAAAGGAGAATTTCGGTCCTTCCCAACCGAAATTCTCTTTTTTATTTGCATATATCATTTTTTTTCGTAACTTTATAATAGTCCCAAAATTTTCAATCTTGCAAGTTGTCTAAAATTTTGGGACTATTATATGGCAAATATCACCCATATTATTATACACCCGCCCTAATATATGGTAGTCTTTTGTGCTGGAATGAGTGGCGGCAATGAACACCTGCATGGCTTCTACCGGGTTCTCTTTTGCCCGAAGCAATTTGCCATAGTGATAGCAAGCATGGGCATAAGGAGAGCCTACCCCCAGCCCTTCCCTGAAAGGAAGGGGGATAGCTTCTAATGTCTTATACGCTTGTGCGATAGTGGCGCTGTCGCCTTCGTCCACGACGTATATCCCGCTATCCGCATGGTTCTAAGGCTATCTATTATCGCGGTATTTTATACCGCCAAGCAAAAAAATCGCAGAAAAATTTGCGTATGTGCAATTTTTGTTGTACCTTTGCACGCTAATTGTAAATTAGGCTTGAGATGATTACATTTATCGTTGCATTGATTTTATTGGTAGTGGGGTTCTTTACGTACGGAACCTTGGTGGAGAAGATTTTCGGCATTGAGCCCGAGCGTAAGACGCCGGCGTTGACGAAGACGGATGGTGTGGACTTTGTGCCGATGGCTCCGTGGCGAATCTTCCTGGTTCAGTTTCTGAATATAGCAGGTCTGGGACCTATCTTCGGCGCTATCATGGGAATCTTCTACGGTCCGGCGGCGTTTCTATGGATCGTGTTCGGTACGATCTTCGCCGGCGGTGTGCATGATTATCTGAGCGGCATGCTCTCCATCCGCAAGGGCGGCGTGTCGCTGCCGGATATCATCGGCGACGAGTTAGGGCAAGGCACCAAGATTTTTATGCGAGTGTTGAGTCTTGTCCTGCTGATTCTGCTGACGACGACGTTCCTGAGCGGTCCGGCTACGTTGCTGCAAGGCCTGGCAGGCTTGGGTACGATGGATTTTCAGGGACGGATGATCCCGATCGTCTGGGTGCTGATCATCTTCGGTTATTACGCTTTGGCTACGGTGCTTCCAGTAGATAAGTTGATAGGCCGCTTCTACCCTATCTTCGGCGGTATCCTGCTGTTCATGGGCTTGGGAATCATGGTCGTTATGTTAGGATGGCACAGCGCAGAGATGCCGGAGGTATTCGACGGTTTGCAGAACCGGCAGACGAACGGATTGCCGCTCTTCCCGATGATGTTCGTCTCTATCGCCTGCGGTGCTATCTCTGGATTTCACGGTACGCAGAGTCCCATCATGGCTCGGTGCGTGACGAACGAGCGTCAGGGACGTTGGATCTTCTACGGCGCGATGGTAGCGGAAGGCATCTTAGCATTGATCTGGGCAGCCGCAGCGGGTACGTTCTTCGCTGATCCGGAGAAGGGTCTGTACGGTATAGACGGTCTTCAGGCGTTTGCCGCGGAGCACCCGGGTGAGAATATTGCGGCGCTTGTGATCGACAAGGTGAGCCGCAGCTGGTTAGGCACCATCGGTGGAATCTTAGCTATCATCGGCGTCATCGCAGCGCCCATCACCAGCGGCGATACAGCACTGCGCAGCGCACGACTGATCGTAGCGGACTTCCTGAAATGGGACCAACGGCCGATACCGAGACGACTGATCATCGCGTTGCCGCTGTTCCTCTGCGTGTTCGGCATGGTGTTTGTAGATTTCAATATCGTCTGGCGCTATTTCGCCTGGACGAACCAGACGCTGGCGGTCTTCACCCTCTGGGCGGGCACTTGCCGGCTCTATAAAAAGGGACAAAGTGACCAAGTACAAGGTACCAAGTACCGTTTCGGATACCTGATTGCGCTGATACCGGCGCTGTTCATGACGATGGTGTGCAGCAGTTATATCCTGATAGCACCGGAGGGTCTGCATATCGCCCCGGACAAGCGCATCATCGGTTATGTCATCGCCGGATTGGTAACGATCGGATGTATGTTTGGATTTATCATCTGGACGAAGAGACAGAAGAAAATGATGGATTGAGCCGCTCGCAAGGCGAGCTAAATGATGGAATGATGGATTGATGGATTGATGGAATGATTACGAGTGCGAAATATATTATCTCGAGTCCGGATGTGAAGGACTGCCCGCAGAGCGGGTTGCCGGAGTATGCGTTCATTGGGCGAAGCAATGTCGGCAAATCGAGCCTGATCAATATGCTCTGCCATAACCCGAAGCTGGCGAAGACGAGTCAGAAGCCGGGTAAGACCTTGCTCATCAACCATTTCTTAGTCGAAAGTCAAGAGTCAAAAGTCGAAAGTCAAAAGTCGAAAGTCGAAAGACAAGAGTGGCATTTGGTGGATCTGCCGGGATACGGGTACGCGCAGGCGGGACAGAAACAAAGGGAGGCGCTGAAACGGATGATCGAGCGGTACTGCCTGCTCCGGGAACAGCTGGTGTGCCTGTTTGTACTGATCGACTGCCGGCACGAGGCGCAGAAGATCGACTTGGAGTTCATGGCATGGCTGGGAGAGAACGGTGTGCCGTTTGCGATTGTCTTTACGAAAGGCGACAAGTTAGGCCGCGTGGTGCTAAGTGACAAAGTGACCAAGTACAAAGAACGATTATTGGAGGAATGGGAAGAGTTGCCGCCGATATTTGTCACTTCGTCCGAGACTAAATTAGGAGGAGACGAGTTGACAGAGTACATTGAGAATTTGACCGCTTCGCTGAAAGAATAACGACTAAATGCACAAAATCTTAAAAATAGTACATTTTTTGAGTCTTACAAAACCCTTACTTGGGTCTTACAAAACTCTTATTTGATACCAACAGGTCCTATATGGGCAAAATCTTAAAAATAGTACATTTGTGGGTGTTGCTCTTTTTGAGCACGTTTTCTTTGTACGCGCGCACGGCACGCGTGTACGGGTACGTGACGGATCAGGATAATGTAGGCATCGAGTTGGCAAACGTAGCAGCATGGAGTAAAGTACCAAGTGACCAAGGACCAAGTGACCAAGGACCAAGTACCGGAGAGTTAATAGGCGGCACGGCGACGAACAAGAACGGTTACTACGAGTTGCTCCTGGAGGAAGCGGACACGGTGGTACTGACCTTCTCGATGATCGGTTATACCTCGGTTCAGCAACGTATCATCGACCTCAAAGAGGTACTCAACATCAACGTACAGATGCTGACGGATGAGCAAATGCTGACAGAGATTGAGGTGCGTGGCATCAAGCATACGCAGGGTACGATGGACCGCATCGACGCATCCACAACGCGCGTCATGCCGGACGCTACGGGTGGTTCGATAGAGAGCCTGCTGATCACTTTTGCGGGCGTGAGCCAGACGAACGAGTTGAGTAGCCAGTATAACGTCCGCGGCGGTTCGTTTGACGAGAACTCCGTCTATGTCAACGGCATCGAGATCCATCGTCCGTTGCTGATCCGCAGCGGCCAGCAGGAGGGTTTGAGTTTTGTCAACCCGGAGATGGTGGAGAACGTGCATTTCTCTGCCGGCGGTTACGGAGCGCAGTACGGCGACAAGATGTCGTCCGTCTTGGATATCACCTACAAGCGTCCGCAGGCCTTCGAAGCGAGTATCAGCGCGAGTCTTCTTGGCGCACAACTATACGTGGGTCACGGCGACAGCACCTACAGCCAGATGCACGGCCTGCGATACAAGACCAGCAAATATATGTTAGGCGGTCTGGCGACGAGCGGCAATTATCAACCGACGTACGTCGATTACCAGACGTTTATTACGTGGAAAGTCGCTCCGACTTGGACGATGTCATTCCTGGGGAACGTGAGCCAGAACGACTACCGCTTCACGCCGGACAGCCTGAGCGAGTCCTTCGGCGGACAAAACGCCAAGAACCTCTCCATCTACTACGAGGGTCAGGAGAAAGACCGCTTCCTGACGGCCTTCGCCGCCTTAGGCGCGAGAGGCAAAGTTTCGGACGAGATAGAGATAGGGTTTGACGCCAGCGGGTTCTATACCAACGAGCGGGAGAACTTCGATATCACAGGCGAATACGTACTCTCCAATGCCCCTGCAGGCGAGATCACCGACGCTTTGGGTACGGGTCTCTTCCACCAGCACGCGCGAAACAGTCTGGAGGCAGGTGTGATCACGGTAGCCCATTCGGGCAAGTGGAGCAAAGGCAATAACGAGTTGATCTGGGGCGTAAGCGGTCAGGCGGAGCTCATCCGGGATCATATCAGCGAATGGGAATGGCGCGACTCGGCGGGTTACTCGCTGCCGAACGACGGCGCGTCCATGGAGCTCTACTACGCCATGCGCGGAGACAGCGCCATGCGCTCGGCAAGGGTACAAGGATACATCCAGAACCAGCATAAATGGAACACCTCCTCGGGTCAATGGATCCTGACGGCAGGCGGACGAATCCAATGGTGGAGCTGGAACAACGAGGTACTCCCCTCCCCTCGTGCGTCGGTAGAATGGATCCCCGGATGGAAACGGGATCTATGTTTCCGTCTGGCAACGGGTCTGTACTATCAGGCGCCGTTCTATAAGGAGCTGCGCGATACGGTGACCGACGCACTCGGCGTGACGCGGATCCAACTCAACAAAGACCTCCGCGCCCAACGGTCGGTACACGTCGTCTTAGGCGGCGACTACTACTTCCGCGCGTGGGGACGGCCGTTCAAACTGACGGCGGAAGGATACTACAAGTACATCGACCGGATGGAGAGTTATACGGTAGATAACGTCCGCGTGCGGTACTCGGGTCGCAATGACTCGCAAGGCTACGCCGGCGGTCTGGACCTGAAGCTCTACGGCGAACTGGTACCGGGTGCGGACAGCTGGATCTCATTCAGCACAATGGTTGCCCGCCAACGGCTTACAGAGCCGTCAGCTGTCAGCCCTCAGCCGTCAGAATGGATCCCCAGCCCGACAGAGCAGCGGTTTAACTTCTCCATGCTCTTCCAGGACTATATCCCCCGGTTGCCGCAGTTGAAATTCCACCTGAAGATGCAGTTTTCCGAGGGTCAACCTTTCTACGCGCCGCGCAACAACCTCTCCTGGGGACGTATGCCGACCTACAAGCGTATCGACATCGGCGCGACGTACACCTTCAACGCCCAGACTGCCAAATTCATGCGGGCACCTTCCGCCAAGCATGTCAAGCAATGGGCGATACAGTTTGAGGTCTTCAACGTCGTAGGATGGCGCAACGTCAACTCGTATTTCTGGGTAGCCGACGCCTACGGCATCCAATGGGCGAGCCCGAACTACCTGACAGGAAGACGGTATAACCTCAAGATCACTGTGGACCTGAGGTGATTTAGGATTTAGGATTTAAGATTTAGGATTTAATATGGCAGAAGAGTTAACACCGATGATGAAGCAGTTTCGCGACATCAAGACGCAGTATCCGGACGCGATGCTGCTCTTCCGTTGCGGAGATTTCTACGAGACCTACGCGGAAGATGCCGTGAAGGCGTCGAAGATCCTGAATATCACCCTGACCCATCGCTCCAACGGCGGTTCGTCCGCTGCGCCGGTTTTAGAGATGGCGGGATTCCCGTTTCATGCCCTGGATACCTACCTGCCCAAACTCGTCCGCGCGGGTCTGAGGGTCGCTATATGCGACCAGTTGGAGGACCCCAAGCTGACGAAGAAACTGGTCAAACGCGGCGTGACGGAACTCGTGACGCCCGGCGTGAGCTACTCCGATACCACCCTCACCCAGAAAGAGAACAACTGGGTAGCTTGCATCCATTTTGACAAACATGTCATCGGCGTAGCGTTCTTAGATATCTCCACCGGCGAGTTTCTCGCGGGGCAGGGAGAGGATGACTATATCGACAAACTGCTGACGAATTTTGCGCCGAAAGAGGTGCTATACCTGCGCGGGCGCAAGAACGATATCGAGAACCGTTTCGGGTCCAAGTTCTTTACCTTTGAGTTGGAGGACTGGATGCTGGTGGAATCGACTGCGCGGGAGAGGCTGCAGAAACTCTGGGGTGTTTCTTCGCTCAAGGGATTCGGTCTGGAGAAGATGCCGGCAGGCGTGACAGCGGCAGGAGGAATCCTGATGTATCTGGATATGACGCAACACCTGCAGACAGGTCATATCCAGCACCTTAGCCGAATCGAGGAAGACAAATACGTATGGCTCGACAAGTTCACCATCCGGAACCTGGAACTCATCGGCGGTCAGACCGCGGAGAGCCGTACCTTATACGACATCATCGACCGGACGATCACGCCCATGGGCGGCCGCAAGCTGCATCAATGGATGGCCTTCCCGCTCAAGGAAGTGAAGCTGATACGCAACCGCCAGACGGTCGTTGAGCACCTCTTTAAGAACCCTGAGGCACGGGAGACGATCCGCGAAGCCTTAGGGCAAGTGGGCGACCTGGAGCGTATCGTCAGCAAGGTCTCTACCGGACGTATCGGTCCGCGGGAGATGGTACAACTCGGCAGGGCGCTACGGGCGGTCAAACCCGTCAAAGAGGTCTGCGAAGCCGCTACCGACAACCCCTATCTGTCGCTCATGGGCGAAGAGTTAGACCCCTGCACGGAGATGCGATGCCGCATCGAGCGGGAGATAGTGCCCGATCCGCCGATAGCGCAAGGACGGCCGAACATCATCGCCCGCGGCGTAGATAGCGAGTTGGACGAGCTGCGCGCCATCCAGTCCGACGGCAAGAACTACCTGCTGCAGGTTCAGCAACGCGAGATCGAACGAACGGGTATTGCGAGCCTGAAGATAGGCTACAACAACGTCTTCGGCTACTACCTGGAGGTGCGTAACACCTACAAAGAGCAAGTACCGCCCGAATGGATCCGCAAGCAGACGCTGGTGAACGCAGAGCGGTATATCACCGAAGAACTCAAGACCTACGAGGAGAAGATCACTACCGCCGAGGAGCGGATCCAGATCATCGAGAACCGGCTCTATCAGGAGCTGATGTTAGCGCTGAGCGAATGGGTGCCGCAAATGCAGCTGAATGCAAACGTGCTGGCGCAGTTAGACTGCCTGCTGTCCTTCGCGACGGTAGCTACGGAGAACAGATACGTCTGTCCGGACATCAACGACAGCCTCGTCATCGACATCCGTCAGGGACGCCACCCCGTCATCGAGCAACAGCTGCCGCCGGGAGAGCAGTATATAGCCAACGACGTGCTGCTGGACAATAACGGCCAGCAGATCATCATCATTACCGGACCCAACATGGCCGGTAAATCCGCCCTCCTGCGGCAGACGGCATTGATCGTGCTGATGGCGCAGATGGGTTCGTTCGTACCCGCCGACAGCGCGTCGATAGGTATCGTGGATAAGATCTTCACCCGCGTCGGAGCTTCGGATAACATCTCCCTCGGCGAATCGACCTTCATGGTAGAGATGAACGAAGCCGCCTCGATCCTCAATAACCTCTCCGAGCGGAGTCTGGTGCTCTTCGACGAGTTGGGCCGCGGCACCAGCACCTACGACGGCATCTCTATCGCCTGGGCGATCGTGGAGTATATCCATGAGAACCGCGGGCACGCCAAGACCCTCTTTGCTACCCATTACCACGAACTCAACGAGATGGAGAAGACCTTCGACCGTATCCGCAATTATAACGTCTCCGTGCGCGAGGTGAACGGCAAGGTGATCTTCCTGCGCAAACTCGTGCGGGGCGGCTCGGAACACAGTTTCGGTATCCATGTGGCGAAATTAGCCGGCATGCCTACTTCCATCGTCGAGCGCGCGTCACAGATCCTTGCGGACTTGGAACGGGCTGCCAAGAACGGCGACATCGCCAAACCGATCGAGCATATCGGCGAGACCAGAGAAGGCATGCAGCTGAGTTTCTTCCAACTCGACGACCCCGTCCTCGAGCAGATCCGCGACGAAGTCAAGAGCCTGGACATCAATAACTTAACGCCCCTCGAGGCGCTCAATAAACTATCTGAAATAAAACGATTAGTAGGAGGCAAATAATATGAAAAACTACAAGTGGACCAAAGCGCGTATCTTCCGCTGGTGTTTAGGTATCTCCGGTTGGGTGTTTTGCTTGATCATGGCCTTCGTCATCGAGCAATACTACCGATGGGGAGTATGTAACTTCGTCGCGCGCGACGGTGAATCGCACACGTACAACATCTACGAGGGCACGACTATCGATTCGCTATTGGCGATGATCGAGAAGGATTACGAGATCGGTGCGGCAGGGGATCTGAAGATGCACATGCGGATCCTGCTCTTCCGTTATCCCGAGCCGGGTCATTATGTGCTGCCCGCCCAGATAGGCGACAGGGACCTGATCGAGAAGTTCAAATACGGCCGCCAGACGCCGGTACGTATCACCTGGAATCATTTTGTGAGGACCCGTGAAGAGTTAGCCGGCAAAGTGACTACCCATCTGAAGATGGACAGCACCACCCTGCTCCGTTTGCTGGAGGACGACGCGTTCCTCGCGCCGTACGGATTCAACCGCGAGACCAGCCGGTGCCTCTTCATCCCGAACACCTACGAGGTCTATTGGAATATCACCGAAGAGCAGCTGTTCGATAGGATGATGCGGGAGTATAACCGTTTCTGGAACGACACCCGCCGCGCCAAAGCCGACTCGATAGGCCTTACACCCGTGGAAGTATGTATCGTTGCGTCCATCGTGGAAGGCGAGAGTCATAACAAACAGGAGTTGCCGCTCATCGCCAGCCTGTACCTCAACCGCGTGCATAAGAACATGCCGCTGCAGGCCTGCCCGACCATCAAGTATGCGGTAGGCGACTTCAAGCTCCGTCGCATCCTCTACAGCCATCTGAATGTCGATTCGCCGTATAACACCTATAAGCACCCCGGCCTGCCACCCGGACCGATTCGCTGCCCGGCACCGGAGACCATGGATATCGTGCTCAATGCGCCGAAGACCGACTACCTCTATATGTGTGCCAGCCCGGAGCTGAATAACACGCATGTCTTCTCCTCGAACTACAGCAGTCACGCTGCAGCCGCGCGACAATACCGACATACGATGGACACTATTCATTTGGAGAGTTTGGAATGATCTGGGATAATAACGACGATATACGTCTCGTGGAATGCGAGAACTCCGCACGAGCCATCCAGCGCCAACTCAACGCCTGCCGCGAGGAGAGAAGGCCGTACGTTTTTGTCACCCCGACGATGACCATCAAGCCGCTCAGGAGGCTCCTGGTACCCGTCTCAATGCTCGAGGAAGAGACCTATAAAGCAGAGATATGCACTTATCTTGCGCGTAAAACAGGCGCACATATCATCCTCCTCCAGGCGAACGATTATGGTTCGCATGCGCGCCAAAACGTCAACCGCATTATCACGCATATCAAAGCCGTTGCACAACGAGCCGAAGAGCCGATATCATACGAAGTGGTACAGGCCCGCAAAGACTCCTTCTCGCTGATCCGGGAAGCGGCTGAACGGCAAAGGGATTTTCAGCACGACTTATTAATCCTCACGGCAAGCCGCGATTACGGTCTGGACGATATACTCTTTGGTCCTCCCGAGCGAAAAGCCATTCAGCGCGCACTCGTGCCGGTAATGTTGATAAATCCGCGAGAAGATTTGTTTTCTCTATGCGATTAGCAGCATTTTGTCAGAAAAGCACCATCTTGCACCTCTTTTTTGGCAACTAAATTTTGCATTTTTTAGATTTTTAACACTTTCTTGCAGAAATATTTGGTCATATCGTCAAAAAGCAGTACTTTTGCATCGTGTTTTTCATGGTATTAGATTTAAGGTTAAATGAAAAGGTTGGGTTGTCGGGAGACAACCTTCTTTTTTTTGTCTTTTGTCGGCTACTTGCTAGCCGAGAAAAGTAAAAGAAGAGACAACCTTCTTTTTTTTTTGTCTTTGTGCAACAAAAGGTTTCACTTGTAAGACGACCTTCTTTTTTTTGTAAAAAAATGCAAAAAAATTTGCATATATCAAAAAAAAGCAGTACCTTTGCACCCGCTTTTGAAATTTAAGCACAGAGCATTTGTTCGCGCAAGCGCGAGGAGAGATGGGTGAGTGGCTTAAACCAACAGTTTGCTAAACTGTCGTACGGGTAACCGTACCGGGGGTTCGAATCCCCCTTTCTCCGCCAAAGAAACGATTTGTCTGTTTGAGTTTACTCAAGCAAGCAAATCGTTTTAAAGTTTACAAAGGATGTCTAATAATACTGAAATAGAACGTAAGTTTCTGGTTCGCTCAGATGCCTTCCTGCACGAAGCGACGGGGCATTTCTCCATCTTACAAGGATACTTATGCAAAGATCCGCATAAGACTATCCGCGTGCGCATACGTGATACGCGCGCGTTCCTTACCATTAAGTCGAGCACCCTACGAGAGGGCTTGGCTAAGTTCGAATGGGAACGTGAGATTGATCTGAAGGACGCTCAGGAGCTGATGAAGTTATGCCTTCCCGGAGCGATCTCCAAGACCCGCTATATCATCCCTGCCCCGCCGTATCAAGGCGCAAAGCGATGCTGGGAGGTGGACGTCTTCCATGATCGTTTGGAGGGACGGGTTTTGGCGGAGATAGAGTTAGGCGACGAGCATGAGCCCTTCCTGCGCCCCGAATGGATCGGCGAGGAGGTAACCGGCCTTCCGCAGTACTACAACGCAAACATGTAACATAACAAAAACCACATAACACACCAAACAAATCATGGTACACGATCTTTACATCTTAATGATTACGGCAGGTATCGTTGCCCTGCTGTTCAAGCTGCTCAAGCAGCCTGTTGTACTCGGCTATATTGTAGCGGGAATATTAGTAGGTCCTCATCTCTTCGGCGAGAAACTCGTGGAGATGGAGAATGTGGAGACCTGGGGTAACATCGGTGTCCTCTTCGTGCTCTTCTGTATCGGCCTGGAGTTCCGCATCAAGAACCTCTTTGAGTCCGGCAAGGTGGCGCTCATCGGCGTCTCGACTATCGTCGGCGGTATGCTGCTTTTAGGTTACGGCGTCGGACGGTTCGCGCTGCTGGACAACATGAACTCGATCTTCCTTGCCGCCATGCTTTGTATGTCTTCTACCACCATTGTCATGAAGGCGATTGACGAGGCGGGGCTCGGCAAAGAGCGGTTCGTCAAAGGCGCAACATCCATCCTTATCTTCGAGGACATCATCGCCGTCGTGCTCTTGGTCTTGCTCTCATCGATCGCGGTTTCGAATAATTTTGAGGGAGTCGAACTGCTGGAGAAAGTAGGTATCCTTGTCGTCACGCTCGCCGTATGGTTCGTGGTCGGCATTCTCATTATCCCTACTTTCCTGCGCTGGGTACGTCCGCATCTCAACGACGAGCTCCTTATTATTCTGGCGCTGGGTCTCTGCCTGGGTATGGTTCTGACCGCAGAGGAAGCAGGTTTCAGTTCTGCCCTCGGTGCGTTCGTCATGGGTATGATCCTTGCGGAGACCAAAGAGGCGCACCGTATCGAGCACCTCATGGCGCCGCTGAAGAACGTCTTTGCGGCGATCTTCTTCGTCTCAGTGGGTATGATGATCAACCCCTCTTCGCTGGTGACTTATTGGGATTCGATCCTCTTTGTAGCGCTGGTGATCATCGTCGGCATGATTGTCTTCGGCACGCTCGGTTGCTGGTGGGGCGGCGAGACCTTCAAGGACTCCATGCGAACGGGATTCTCCTTCGTGCAGATCGGCGAGTTCTCCTTCATCATCGCGGCGCTCGGCTCCAAACTCGGGGTCACCGATCCGGCGATCTACCCGATCATTGTAGCGGCGTCCGTGCTCACCACCTTCCTCACGCCGTATATCATGAAGGCTACCATACCCTGCTATGACGTCCTCTACAACCATGCTTCGCCGCGCCTCAAAGCGAAGATCGATGCACGCGAGCAACAGGTAGAGCAAGCGGAGAAAAAAGCGGCGGAGGAGGCTGCCAAGCAGGATAATAACGCGCCTTCTTCAGCAGATAAGGTGCGCCGCGCCGTACGCAAGACCGTTGTCACCAAGCGTGTCGTGGATCTCTTTATCAAAAACATGAGCGAGAACGACTGAATCGGATAGCGCCCTGCGCGTTGTATTGCACGCCATTCTTCTCTATATTCAGAACGCCTTGCTCGATCCGTTTGATTATCGCGGCTCCTTCAGCAGGAGTTGCGATATTTTGCGTATCGCTCGCCGTCACGAATACAAACTCGTACAAGGTATTGTTCTTCGCCAGAAACCAGCCCTCCAACGTATAAGTTCCGTCGTTATTGCGGCGGCCGGTAAACTCCGCGTCTGCTATCATAAAGTTATCCCCGCCAATCTTCATATAGGTCTCATCCATATTTAGATCTTCCTCCGTAAACGAACCCTCCAAATCCGACGGAACAAGGGCAAACACAATCCGATATGCCGAATCTGCTGGAGCGGCTTCGATGGAATGCGTGTATCCGTAGTACTGCGCATACGAAGGAGACAACTCCTGATGAGCTACATTCGTGAGGCGGATCTGAACCGTGTCTTCCGCATGAGCCTTCTCGCTACGCGCTGTGAAGATATAATATACTCCGGAATTGGCATTATAATCTACCTGAATATCAAAACCCGTCTCATCTTCTGTAATGACGGCATCAATCTCTTTGTAACGCATCGGAATCGTGTCGGTACCGAAAATCTTATACAGGATGGTGTACTTGGCATTAAAATCATTATTCTTGGTACTGAATACACCAGCCTCTGTATCGCTGTAGTAATCGAGATACAGCAGATACGTATCGCTCTCTGCCACTAAAAAGTAATCCGGTCCGTAATCATCAATATATGCCTGCTCGGTAAAGGTGTAGCGGACAGTATCGATTCCCGTGGATTGGGTATAAGTCAGATGAATATCGAACGCACGGCCTAAAGAATCGGTTCCGCTCGCAGTAAAAAGACTGCCGGTCGCGGTTTGCGAAAACGTAGCGGTCGAGACAACCAACCGGAAGGACTCTTTGGAGACATCGACCACATTTATCTGAATATTATTTGCCGCGGAAGAATACGTCTTAAAATAACTGCCGCTCGAAAACAAATAACCTTCTACTACCCATTGGGTCGAACCGCCTGTCAGATAGCCGAAACTCATGGCCCCGTATGATTGCTCCGCAAACACAAGATTAGTTGCCTCTATACGGATACTCTCATCCTGAGCGACCATCCCTACTCCCTCAGCTTTTGCGCCCGGCACACAGACCGCCAGGCATAAAATCATAAGAATCTTCCTCATGATAAATCTCCTTTGCAATTGAAATTTTCTGCAAATTTACAACATTTTTCTGAATTATGCAAGTTTTTGGGGGTATTATACACAAAAAAACAGCCACCGAAGTGACTGTTTTTCATTATTACAATCTGTTAATTACTTAACGATAGCACCCTGCGCATTGTACTTAACGCCGTTCTTCTCAATTACGAGCACGCCGTTTTCAATGTGCTTAACGGCCTTTGCTGCTACCTCTGCATTCTCGACAGCCAGCATCGACTCATCTACTACAAACAGGTAATATGCGGCAGCTGTGCTTACGTTCTTCTCGCCGGCACCCCATACTACGAGGTAATAGTTACCTGCTGCATCAAAATATTTTGCCAAATCCTCAGCAAAGGTAAAGGTAGCTGCGCCCGATGATGCATAGTAGTCTCCATACTGCTGGTATATAGCCGACGCGATACCATCTGCACCATACTGCGCAAAGAGATCCTCACTGGCAACGAACCAATCCCACGCGTCATCATTATTCGACGGAGTTACAGTAATTCCGTTAGCATCTGCGCTAAATGCAAACGTCATGTCAGAAACATCAGGAACGAAACTACCGGAAACGGTCCAGGTATTGTTGTTCTCATCAACGATAGTTGCGGCAATCGAGTAAGCACCATCCTCGCCATCCGTCTTTACGAACGAAAGAGTAGAAACGTTAATGACGGTATATTCGTTGAATACAATTCCGGTATATTGAGCAACCATATTGCTCTCGGTATAAGCCTGACCGGATACCAGATTCTCTATATCGAATGCGAAATAGAATGACAACGAATCGTTAGAGAGGATATACTGGCAACTATCTGTCCAAGTACTGCCTTCTACCTCAAGATCGCTGAAAGTACCGCCCTGCGGAGCTTGAGGAATGGTGGCCTCGTCATACGTCAGCTGATACTCATATTCATATTGATCACTTACGTATGCTTCGATCAGAACTAAACCATCATTCATAGTCTTCTTGAAGGTTGCAGTAGTGAAAGGAATGATATAAACACCATAACCTCCGTAATCATAGTAGCAATAATCTGCAGTCATGTCGCTTAACGAATACGTCTGGCCCAACACTACAGGATCAGCACCCGTGGAAGGGAAAGAGAAATAGAAGGGAGTACCATCTTCACCGATGAGTATGTACACATAAATACCATACGCTGCATAATACTGCTCCTGCAATGCTACTACATTCAGGTTCTCAACCTCCTTTACGGCCTTCGGAGCTTTAAATACATCTGCTTTCTTTGCATCTACGCGCTCTGCAGCAAATTCAGGAACCTGAGCTGAATACTTCTTACCAAACTGGAACGGAGCAGCGACTGCACTAAGGGCGATAAATGCGCCCAGAAAAAGGGTAAAAATTTTCTTCATAAATTAATTGTTTTTGTTAATAAATTGGTTTGTATTTTGTTGATTTGGTTTGTACAAAGTAACAAAACGATTGCAAAGGTAATGCTTTTTTGTCATATATGCAAGAAAAATCGCAAAAAACTGCCAAAAATTTGCATATTTCACAATTTTTTAGTACTTTTGCAAGGTTTTTGACTAAAATTATAACAATAATAAGATGTTTACTCCCATTACCGCGCATATAGAAATGGATCGCGTACTCAAGCGCGTGCGCAAAGACGGAACTAATAGTACCCATCCAAGCATAATTTTTTACAAAAAGAGACAAAATGACGTAAAAAAGCGGGAAAAAATTACTTTTTTCTTGCGTACGTCATTTTTTTGTTGTATCTTTGCGGCCGAATAGTGAAACACAACAATTCTCTATAATTAACACTCACAAATTCAAAAACATGAAAAAATCTACTCTTTGGAGCTTGGCGCTCGTCGCGTTAACGCTCGTTTCTCAAGGTTTACGTGCTCAGGATTGTCAGTTCACCCCGGATCTCTTCCCCGGACAGGCTGCCGACCGTACGGCTTTAGAAGTTAACGCTACCGCAACAGTTGGTGAGGGCGGATTCGTTTCCTCTCAAGTGGGCTATTTGAATGACCAAACGGTTCAGTCCTCCAATGATGCTGTCGTTTGGGCAAGCGGCCGTGGCGCCTATTTCGTAGGTGCCGGTACGGCCGATGTGACCTACTCCGAGCACAACCGCTTGGGCGACTGCGACTCCTACCACACCATCCACTACACCGTCGCGAAAGGTACGCCGGTAGCGAGATTCATGATGAATGGTCAGGAAGTGACCGAGTACACCGCAGCCTTTATCACCGGCGGTGGTGGCGCTGAAGGCGGTATCGGTGAGGACGGTTCTGTTGGAGGTAGTAGTAGCGGCAGCACAATCCGCACGCCGAACTACTCGCTCACGATCATGTCCTTCAACTCCGGACGTATTTCTTGGGCTACACAGGCTGTCTCTCCTACGGAGATCACCTTCGTCTCCTCCAACCCTTCCGTAGCTACTATTGATGCTACCGGTAAAGTGACCGTCATTGGTCTGGGTGAGACAACCATCAGCTTCAGCTGGCCCGGCAACGACAACTGGAACGGAGCTTCCGCTTCGTATGTACTCAAAGTGAAGAAGCCGTCGTCGTTCTATTTCAGCCCCATGACGGTGATGGACTCTGTTAACGAAGTAACCCAGCTTCTCCCGACGATGATTTATGAGACCGTAACCATCACTAATTGGGTATCCAGCAACCCGGATGTCGCTACCGTAGATAACCAAGGTAACGTAACCATGCTCGCAGAAGGAAATGCCCAGATCACCGCTACTTTTGAGGAGAACGACGAGTATGTAGGTCATTCGGCAAGCTATTACCTGCAAGTGGTTAAGAGACAGCCGATGATTCGTTTCGCATCTGACTTTGCTGAGACGGAGTTAGGTATTCCTTTCACGCCGGTTGAGTTGATCAACCCGTTCAATGTGCCTATCAACTTCTGGACATCTACAGACCCGACTGTAGCGGACATCTCTATCGACGGAACGACAATTACTCCGCATAAATTAGGTACCACCACTATTCGTGCTTACATCTCCAATAACTCCGTTTACGCGAACGCACAAGCATTCTATGACTTATATGTGACGACCAGCGGCGTGACCGTGATGGGTGTTCTGATCACCAGCGAGAACGCAAACGACGTACTGGGTAACGGTAAAGTATCTTTCGACCGCGAGCACCGCATCCTCTACCTCAACGACTGGTACGCAGATGTTACGGGCTTGAGCGCTGATATCAAGGCGAATGTCATCCTCGCCGAGCGGGATATCACCATTATGCTCCAAGGAAACTGTACCATCACCGGTGCTGAGTGTTGTATCGTAGCTCCGAACAGTAGTTTGGTTATCCGCAGCGAGAGCAGACAAGACTCCCTTACCCTTGAGGCGAATGCTTCAACAGCGGCTATGGCCATCCGTGCTGCAGCCATAAAGGTACACGAAGCGAAATTGTTCGCAACCGGTCAGCACGCAGGTATCCTCTGTAATCTCCTCTCTGTCACCAAGAACTCCGAAGCAGATCCTAAGTTCGGACATGTACACGCAAAAGCACTCGGCATTGGCGGCGTAGCTATCAGCTGCCAGGTATTTGAGAAAGGCGGAAAAGATGTCGGCAGAGTAGATGTCTTGACTCCTTATGTTTATTGGGATGAGACCAAAAAAGGCTTCTTTAATATCAACGGAGTCCAAGAAGGCGGCGCCGCTGGCAAAGAGGTTTGGGAAGTTGAGATCGGTAAGATACCTCTCGTCGTTCCGGAAGATGAAGTAACCACGATCAGCTTTACGGAGACCGACCCGGATGGCAACGAGAACGTGATCTTCAGCGCAGACGCAGCCAACACATTTGATGATGTAACCAAACAACTGGTGATCACCACGACCCTTGACGAGCAAGTTGTAGCCGATGCTTTGGATGACTTAGTTCCGGGTTCCAGCGCATGGATGGCGCTCCTGCCGGGTTCGCTGACCTTCGACATCCCTGCCGGAGAAGGCGACATCAAGGTTCAATGCCAGACCTTCCCGGGATACCAGCTGAACCTGCAAATCGAAGGTCAGGCTGCTGTCTCGATCACGCAGACGACACCCGGTGAGGCTACCGTTCATTACAACGTGGCTAATCCGGTACACGTAGTCATCTACCTCCACGCTAACGGTGGTTCGGCGGCTCCGGCTCGTATCGCTACCCGCATGGAAGATGCCGTTACTGCCGGTGCATACATCCAGGCGGTAACCATCCAGCCGGCTAACGCACCGCTGCAGCCGACCGCTATCGACCAGGTAGCTACTCCGTCCAACGGCTCTGAGAAGATCCTCCGTAACGGTCAACTCCTCATCCTCCGCGACGGCAAGATCTTCAACGCCCAAGGCGCACAAGTAAGATAAAAAGTACTGACGTACTATGATACAAAACAAGGACTGCCCCTCGGAGCAGTCCTTGTTTTATTAGTTTTACTTGCAATTTATAATTATTATGGCCTTAGTTTGTATAACTCGCTACCTCTATCCCAAAGTCCGAGTAAGAGTCCTAAAATTCCGATGGCTACACCTATATTGCATGCTCATTGTTTTGATGTATATATAACTAATCTTAGTGGACGGGATTCATCGTCTGCTTTCTTAAATTGCAATAACACAGGATCATCCGGTTTTGGCAACTTCACGCCTACTAATTCCGTCCATGGAGAAAATTTATCAACAGCCTTTCTTTTTCGCTGAATTTGATGAACATTCCGTTTCTTATACCGATGACTTACATCCGGCTGGAAAGGCTCAATAATTCCTTGCTGTTCCGCGGCTACTATCTGTTCGGCAGACGCCACATATAGTGCATCGTTAGCCAAACGACTGCAATATTCGGCAAAGCGCACACGTTCCGCCTTGCTCATTCCAATAGCGATACTTTTTATTCTATTAGGAGCATCTTTTTTCATGATTTTTCTCCATAGACTACTCTCTATTTCCTCGGATATATAATAGGGTTGCTCCGCCGGCACATAGACGAATCGGACTTTCTTTCCCTTAATGCGAACGGAGCGCGTCAAAGGAGGTTCTTCCTGTTGAACCGGCATCATTGGATCATCCGGTAAGGTAAATGCCACGCGGAATCCAATGTATCCGGCTGTTGTTTCGGGCATATACCATCTACGTACAGATAAATGGCTATTGGCATTACATTCGTCATAACTGCCACCTCGCACAATACGATATGATCCGGTGTCTGCGCCACACGGATTAGGAAGAGTACTTAACTGATAAGCGCCATAAATATCTTGACACCATTCGGACACATTTCCCGTCATGTCGTACAAGCCTAATTCATTGGGATGTTTGCGTCCGACCGGATGTTTCCAGTTTCCGGAACTGGAATAAGTCCACCCTATACTATCTGCTATGTTTCCTCCCGCAAAACGGAAAGACTTGCTTTTGTTTCCTCCGCGTGCGGCATATTCCCATTCCGCCTCTGTAGGAAGACGAAACGGAAGCCCAGTAATACTATCCAAACGACGCACAAATTCCTGGCATTCGTTCCATGAAACATAGGAAATAGGAATCGTCGGATAGCCCCTTGGACTGATGATTTCGCTTTCGGGCATGACTGCACGCCATAATTCGACCGTGACTTCTGTGGTGGCTATATAATAGGGAGAAAGGAAGACAAGGTGTGCAGGTTTGTCCGTATAAATGTCAGGATCGTATTGGTCTTTTGTAGCACCCATCATAAACGAACCGCCTTCAACCCTTTGCATAATGAAATGCAAATCTTTTCCGTCCGAACTATCTTTTCCTGCTATATGAATCTTTATGTCTATCCGTTGTAGCGAGTCCGGCACAACTGATTTATGTCTCCGTGCTGCCAGAGGTAGCACGGACGTAAGCAACACGATTATTATCAGCCATTTTCCAAACACGCATGTGCATCTACAATTTCTGTGCCAGAGAAGAAGAAAAAAGATAATTACTATGTACCATTTGGCATATTTTTTGCATTTTTTAGTGAACGATTTGAGTTTATCGGTGTATGCAGTAGTGAGAGCGCACTCAGAAAACTGAATATTAACCGATAAAGATTCAACAAAAATGAATAGAAAATATTTGATTATTGCAGTAGTAGTTTTAGCACTTGGCTGCATCGGAACACTTCAAGCGTTCACACATTTGGAAACGCAAGAACCCCAAGAAATCCGTGGTATTGTTGTGGATGAGTACGATGTCACATGGTACGAACAACAGCAAACATTGTGGTTCAAGAAGGTTCAAGCCAATCCAACTGACGAGCACGCATGGGAACAGTGTTTCAGCGCGGCACGTTATGCCGATATGCTCCAAGAGCAGTATGGAATGACCGATCGCAAAAAAGCTGTACTTGACGAGATGGCGAAACATATCCCTAACTCGTTTACGTATAACCTCGCCATGTACCAAACAAAACGTGATATGTACGGCGAGGACGCAAGTCCGTGGGCAGAAAAGGCATTGCAACAGATTCCGGAAAACATCGGTCGTCAAGATGCATCCATGCTTATCGCTTATCTGGAGATGAGCGGCAAATGCTTCAGCGATAAAAAGACACAAGAGACCAGCCATGAACTCATCGAGTTGCTGTACAAAAACAACGCTTACCCAAGTTATTTGCTCCGTTATGCCGACAATTGTATGCGCGGCATGGAGGGAAACGCACTATACTTCATTAACGGCGATGTGCCTTGGTATGGATCGCGTATTCTGCAAGAAGCCTTGGATTTGCACAAAGACAAGAAAGTAATTCCTATTTCGTTCCTTGCTATACCAGTCTATCGTGACGCTCTCTGTCAATCGCTTGGCATTAAGCCATTTGAAGCCAAAGAGAATTACGATTCCATAGATAATTTGTACCATGAGGTGTTAGAATATATCATCAATAAGAGCAAGCGTCCGGCATACTTCTCGCCGCACTTCAATTCTTCACAAGCCGATGATTTTCCTTTGAAATTATATAACGAGGGGTTGGTATTCCGTTACTCGGCAAAGCGCTATGACAATATGGCTGTAGCCCAGCGGAATGTGGAAGAGAAATATCACTTGGAGTATCTGTTGGAGCC
>OCVV011306666.1_pt1 | contig 34988 bp, 20 predicted proteins | sample 1539721 | NCBI WGS metagenome assembly OCVV01 (sample SAMN02144230, study PRJEB22623) | gut metagenome | biome: sheep rumen | host: Ovis aries | place: New Zealand | reverse complement strand
GATTATGAGTCCCCTGCTCTAACCACTGAGCTAATGGCCCGAAATGTTTTTATAATTTATCAGATTATTGCAAAAAATTCAATAAGTAAAAAAAAGATTGCAAACTTAATAACCTGGTGCAATAATAGATAAGGAGAGAAAGGAAAATGAGATGAGTGTCTACACAAAAGAAAGTATTTCGGATTTATTATTTCAAAAAATTGATTCCATAATTATTGTTGATGCAGAAAAAGACACTTATCAAACTGTAAAAAAACAAGGCCTGTTTGAAACATTTGTTGAAAACGAAGGAAGCTATAAAAGTCTTGTTGAAAAACTCTGGTTTAACCTTAATGGCAGCCCCAAAAAAATAACAGATGATTATCATGTATTCATCCCTATGATGGGAAAGTTTAAGGGTAAATATGTTGACCGGGTAAATCTGAACATTGATGAAAAAACTCATCTTGTTCAAATTTCCATATACCCAATTGATGAATCTTGTACAAAATACGTATTTATTCTTGATGAACTTGATAACAGCGAATATCTGCGAGACTTTCTTACAGACCGTAAAATTGACACTATACAGAACACCTTCTTGTTTTCTATGTATGTTGATTTGATTAAGGACATTTCCTACAGCATCAATGTAACAGAGATTTCAAATAATCCACAGAACTACGATGTAAAATATACCACCTGGCGCCAAATGATTGTAAATATGATTTGGCCAGATGATCAGAAACTATTTCTTGAACGCACAGATCCAGAATATCTCAAAAAAAATCTTGAACCAGGCCGTGCAACCTCTTTTGACTGCCAGATGAAAAACCTTGAAGGAGTATTCATCTGGGTAAAATTGATTTTTAGCCGTGCACATACAACAAATGAAGAAGATTTCAGATTTGTATTCATGGTTCAGAATATCCACGAAAATCATCTTAAACTATTTGATACACTTAAACGTTATGAAGAACTTGCTTCAAAAGACCCGCTCACAGACATTTACAATCACGGAAGAATTGAGACCGAAATCAGCAACTCAATAGAAGCCTTTAATAGCAATGGCGAATCTGTTTCATATATGATGCTGGATATTGATTTTTTCAAGAAAGTAAATGATAAATATGGACACTCAGTAGGTGATATCGTTCTTAAACAGTTTGCAAAAGCTATAAAAGAATTTATACAGCCTTATAAAATGACAATAGGCCGCTGGGGTGGCGAAGAATTCGTTTGCGTCTGTTATGAAATGAATCTTGAAGAACTAAAATCAATTGCCGAAAAACTCAGACAAAAAATAGAAGATACTACGTTTGAAAAAGCAATCAAAATTACATGTAGTATCGGATTAACGGAACTAAAAAAAGGCGATACCGCCCAAATAATTTTCGACCGCGTAGACAAGGCTATGTATGAAGCAAAGTCCAGCGGTCGAAACAGAATTATTTCAAATATTTAATAGATGCAAAGTTGTCATCCTGAACTTGTTTCAGGATCAGCATGACACTTACTCTACAGTAACACTCTTTGCGAGGTTTCTTGGCTTATCCGGATTAAAGCCGCGCATAATTGCACAATAATATGCAAACAACTGGGCTGGAATAATAGTAAGCAATGATGCCAAAGTAGAAGAACATTCAGGAATCTTAAATACTAAATCAGCCTTGCCTTCAAAAGCATCTCCTGCATCCTGAGTAATTACCATAACAGTTGCCCCACGGCTTTTTACTTCAACCATATTCGAACCAATTTTATCATAAAGCTTTGGCTCACTTGCAATTGCTACAACAAGAGTCTGAGGGTCAATCAAAGCAATAGGACCATGCTTAAGTTCACCGGCAGCAAATGCTTCAGAATGCATGTATGAAACTTCCTTAAGCTTCAATGCGCTTTCCAAAGATGTTGCGCTATCAAACTGGCGGCCAATGTAGAAAATTTTATCCTTGTTGAACTGCTGGCTTGCAAACTTCTGTATTACATCCTTACCGTCGAGAATCTCCTGAACCTTAGCAGGAATGCTTTCAAGTTCGCACAAAAGCTTTGTAGCATCTTCGTCACTCAAAGTGCCACGAAGTTTACCAGCTTTTACAGCAAGCAGGAACAAACATACAAGCTGAGTTGTATAAGCTTTAGTAGAAGCAACTGCAATTTCAGGACCAGCCAATGTGTATATTACATCATCAGCTTCACGGCTTACAGTAGAACCAACACAGTTAGTAATTGCAACAACCTTAAGTCCCTGAGCCTTAGCAAGACGCAAAGCACTCAAAGTATCAGCAGTTTCGCCAGACTGAGAAACTACAATAAAAATATCATCTTTATCAAGAATAGGGTCACGGTAGCGGAACTCAGAAGCAACATCAACATCAACCTTCATTCGGGCAATCTTTTCAAAAGCATACTTTGCAACAACACCGGCATGGTAAGCAGTACCGCAGGCAGTAATAACTACACGGCCAGCCTTTTTCCAGGCATCATCCATCTTGTTTTCTTCAAAATAAACATCAGTTGGTTTACCGCTGCCATCCTTAACAATGCGTGGACGCATAGTATCAGTAAGACCTTTAGGCTGCTCATGAATCTCCTTAATCATAAAGTGTTCATAACCACCCTTTTCTGCCGCATCAATATCCCATTCAACGTGACTTGGTTCTTTGATTATTTTTTCGCCTTCAAAATTAAAAAGATCTACGTGGTCAGTATACAAAACAGCAAGTTCGCGCTCACCAAGATAGTAAACATCGCGGGTATGCTCAAGCAAAGCCGGAACATCAGATGCTATAAAGTTTTCACCCTTACCAAGACCAACTACAAGCGGACTTTCCTTACGTGCAGCAATAATACGGTCAGGATAATCCTTACAGAGAACTTCAATAGCATATGAACCTTCAAGAATATGAAGAGTTTCTATCAAAGCCTTAAAAATATCACCAGTTGCCTTGTACTTCTGATCAAGCAGATGAACAACAACTTCAGTATCAGTCTGAGATTTAAATACAATTCCCTGAGCCTGCAGCTTAGCCTTCAGCTCAGCATAATTTTCAATAATACCATTATGAACGATAGAAATAGTACCATCCATATTTGTATGAGGATGGCTGTTAGTATCACTAGGCTCACCGTGAGTAGCCCAGCGTGTATGACCAATTCCAACAGAGCCTTTAATTACCTCGCCGGCAATTTTTTCTTCCAGAAATTTAAGAGCGCCCTTACATTTGCGCACAAGAATATCGTCGCCTTCAAGAATAGCAATTCCTGCAGAATCATATCCACGGTACTCAAGCTTTTTCAAACCATTAATAAGCACCTGAGATGCCATTTTATTTCCAACGTAGCCGACAATGCCGCACATAAAAATTTCTCCTGTATGTTTTTAATATAAATATTTTAATGGAATTAAAAGGTTTTCGCAATCCGACTATTTACCCACACAAAAGTTCGCAAAAATGCTGCCAAGAACATCATCTGGAGTAACATCACCTGTAACTTCACCGAGAGAATCCAGTGCATCTTCCAGGTCCTGAACCACAGCATCCAGAGTATAATTGTCATCAGCCGAAACCAATGCGTGTCGTACACTCTCAAGTGCCGCAGCAACAGCCTCTTTTTGACGTGCAGAACCAAGTCCAGCCTGCGAACGTTCCGTAGCTGCGCCTGCAATGCCAGCAGTTAATATGCCATAGATTTGTGCAAAAAGTTCTGCCATGCCTTCGCCGGTTTTAGAAGATATTTTGCAGGATGCGGGAGATAGGGAGCGGCCCTGTGAAACAGGGCAAAAACAGTCCAGTGGACTGTTTTTAGCGAGTCTCGGCGAAGGCTGTGCCTGAGCCGCTTCCCCTATTTTATCACTCTTCGTCAAAACAACAATCAGCGGCTCTTCACACTTTTCAATAAATTCACGGTCCTCATCATTCATTCCCTGAGTTCCATCCACAAGGTACAAAACAACGTCCGCATCCTGCACAAGATTTCGACTTATTTCTACACCCTGCGCTTCAATAACATCATTAGTCTGTCGCAAACCAGCCGTATCAAACAAACGCACCGGAATACCGTTAATGCTCGCCCAGCTTTCCAGCCAGTCGCGAGTCGTTCCCTCAATGTCGCTTACAATTGCGCGTTCTTCTTTTAATATAGCGTTAAACAACGAAGACTTACCCGCGTTCGTGCGCCCCGCCAATACTACCCTCGCGCCATCCTGATACAACTTTTCGCCGCGCCACGAATCCACCAGCGCCTCAAGTCTTCTCGCCGCAGTTTCAATATCTTCACGATCAAAGGAGTCTGCAATAGTTTCCTCGTCCTCAGGATATTCAATTTCAACCTCAATGGCGGCGAGCGTATCAACTATAAGTTTTTTAATGGAATCAATCTCAGTAAACAGAGAGCCAGCGAGTCTTCCTGCTGCATGAGAGCGCGAAACATCAGTATGTGAATCAATAATTTCTTTTACAGCCTCTGCTCGTGTAAGGTCAGTTTTTCCATTAATAAAAGCACGGAAGGTATATTCACCGCGGTTAGCCTGACGGAACCCGATTTTGAGCATAAGGTTTTGAATTGCCATTACAACCGCAGGCCCACCGTGACAAAAGACTTCAACCATATCTTCGCCGGTAAAACTTTTTGGAGCACGATACACAGCAAGCATAACCTCGTCTATTTTAGAGACTTTAGTGGTTTCGGAAGACTCAACCACCTCTTGTATCCAACCATAAACCAGAGTATTCCCCGCTGCCGCAAGCAGTGCCTTAGGGCGAGAAAATACTTTGCTCACAAGTTCAATACAGCCCTTACCTGACACTCTTACAATTCCGAGTGCAGCAGGTGCTAAGGCTGTTGCAATAGATGAGATTGGTTCTTCCGGTGTGTACTGATTAGGAGTCATAACGTCCTCTTATTATGGCATTACTTTTAAGAACGGACGGAATACTGTTGTATTTTCTTCGCGATACGGCGAAAGAATACTATCTAATACAGAAACATCCGAATCTACATAAAGGGGCTTCATTGTATCACCAATTGCAGGTTTACGGAATTCCCTGCTTGCTTCTGCGGTTGTTCCTATAAATTTATCAGTTTCACTAATATCAGGTGGTGTCGTTCCATATTCACCAGAATTATTCCAGCACATATAGCCGCGGTCCAGAGAATCACGAACACCAAAGAACTGCTTCTTTATATAATCTGAATCATAATAAAGTCTGTCGTAGCTTACATTCAGATAGAACGACTGAACCCACGGACGAATAATTGCACGGTTACGACAAAGTACTGTATTTCTGAACGAACCATAATAGTAAATGCGGTAAGTACGGTCTGCCACAGGAGCATAATTAAGGAAAGTCTGCTCAAAGTGACTTGGATAGAACATCGGGCCAATTACATCAACATACTCTGCAAGCATTTCCGCATCCTGACCTGTACGGGTACCACTTCTGTACCAGCCGTTCGCACCATAAATATCAATACCAATTGGAGCCTGAATATTTGCACGCGCATAAGAAAGGAACGAAATCAAGGCAGATTCCTTATCCATCCCCTTATCCTGCCAGCGGTACTGAGCATTATAAAGATTTAATCCATCTGTAGGAAAGCGGATATAGTCAAACTGAATTTCATCAAAGCCACGGGCAACAAGCTCTTTTGCAATTGCAACATTATATTCCCAAACCTCTTCTGAATACGGATCTACCCACTGCTCATCATAATAAGTTGTTTCTTTATTTCCAGTCGGGTTACCTTCTTCATCAAGGACATCTTCTGAGCCCTTAATTCCAAGCCATGGTTTATTAAGCTTTTTGTCCCAGACTGCATATTTTCCGTTTTTATATTTTGAAAGAGAACGGTCTTTAAAAGTTACAATTCGTGCTACAAGATAGATATTCTCTTTTTTGAATTCTTCAATAAATTTATTAAGGTCTTTAATTGCATAACCGGATGTAGAACATTTTTCCAGAACAAGCGGATCATGTGAATCATAACGCAAAAAGCCGTAATCATCCTTCATATCAATTACAATTGAATTCATATTGCGGTCTTTTACGATCTTCTTAAACTTGGCAACTCCCTCGGGGAAGCTGCACTGATATGCAGAAGCATAAATACTCTTACGGCCATTAGCAATTTCTGCATAAGGAGTATTTATAGTTCCAGGATATAAAAGCCAGAGTTCATTTAGTTGAAGCCCTCTTGCAAAGCCACTGCGAGACTGAGGAATCCAGGCAGTATTTATCATTCCAGGAACGGAACTAAAGGCATCGTGCCAGTCTTTTTCCTGACTTGGAGTTCCAGGACTCTGCAGAGAATCTAAATCAATTGCACCAAAACCTTCGAGCTTTGTATACAAAAGAACATTATCGATTGTTGTAAGACCATCGGTAACATCGGTAGGTTCAGAACCTGTATAAATCAGTTCTGCCTGTTTTTCCTGCCAGTTCAAGCGGTATATTCGTGGAATATAAGTCTGCGAAATATAGATTTCTGTATAAGTTGAACCATCTGCATTAGTACGCACAACAGGAAGAATATCTGCAATTTCATCTGGCGAAGTTAGAGACGGCATTTTTTCAAAGCCTGCATCAATATCCTGCCATTCCGGCTTAGGTTTATCTGGCAAAATAAATGAAAGACCAAATATCGGGTGAGCCATAAATACAACCGGTTGATTTTCTATAGTAGCAACTGCAACAGCTTTTACACCGGGAGAATTCTTACTCATAGAACTAAGATTCTGCCAGGTGAGTCCACCATCCCGGCTAAAGAACACACTGTCTTTCGTTGCTGTTACAACTTCGCTGTTATTAAGAGGGTTAACACATAGGTCTTTTAGTTCCTGAATCTGCAGTTCAAGAGTCGTTTTACCTTCTGAATATTTTTTGATTGTCAGGAATGGAAGACCCTTATCTCGCTCTTCAAAGGTCTTAAGGTCATTACTATAAAAAATACCTTTTTGAGTTCGCATAAGCCAGGCCGGTTTTATAACGCCACTGTCATCTGGCAAAGTAACGCGTAAAAGCTGGTCTACACGGCTTTCTGTCCATACGGGAATTGCAGAATTTCTGTTGGTAACCCTGAAAAGTCCGTTGTCTGAGCCCACGAGAAATACTTCGTGCTCGGTTTCACCTTCCTGTGCATTTACAGGATTTTTTTCAGGGAGTCGGTATAAAGGCTTTACTTCATCTGCAAAAGCAAGCGCCGTTAAAAAAACAAAGAGAGTACAAAAAAATGATTTTTTCATACTCTCTTTATCGGCAGAAATTGCACAAATATTTAATATCGTTTGTCGTCATTGCAAGGAGTCGCAGGCGACGTGACAATCTAATCTATTAAACTATTTTATCCAAAGCATCTACAACTTCTGTATCATAGATTCCTGGCTGTTCTTTAAGTGTATTAACAGCAGTTTCCTTATCCATTGCATCGCGGTAAGCACGCTTACTTGAAAGAGAAACATAACTTTCTGCTACACGAATAAGGCGTGCAATCTGTGGAATTTCATCTCCAGAAAGTCCATGTGGATATCCAGTACCATCAATATTTTCATGATGCTTTGTAGCTGCATCTTCAAATACACTCCAGTATTTCTTTGGAACAAACTCAAGATGTTTTTCTGCAAGATTAACGTGTTCCTTCATAGCCTTCTTTTCTTCTTCTGTAAGTTGAGTTGCAACAAGAAGATCAGGGTCAATTGCAAGGAATCCGGCATCGTAAATCATAGAAGCACAGAAATTGAGCATAGCCATTCCCTGTGGGAGACCAAGCTGAATGGAAAGTTTATAAACAAGTTCACTTACGTTCTTAGAGTTATTTTTTCGACCGGTTACATTATCAATCTGCTGACCAATTTCTTCACACTTAATGGCAAGCTGTTTAAGTTCCTCTTCATCTTCTTCTGAGAAAGTAACATCTGGAAGAGCAGCAGCCGGAGCCCAGGTAGATGAACCTGCAATTCTTAAAGATGGATTACCACCATAAATATCTGTAATTCCACCAAGCATAAGGCGGTTAGTCTGACTCTGATTTGCAGCCAGCATCTTAAATGCCTGAACATACTGTTCCTGTTGAATCTGAGAAGCTTTAGCAGCCTTGCGAACAATAACCATAATCAGGATTACAATAAACACGATAAGAATTGCAATTCCAATTATTGAAAAAGCAATTACTCGTGTAGAACGCTTCTGCTCTCTTGCATTTTCATTGAATGATGTTCCAATACTTTCAAGTGCAGATTTCATTTCCTGCTGGCTCTGTTTTGTAGCTTCAGCCTGTTCCTTACTAGCCTTAGCCTGCTCTTTCATTGCTTCTGCCTGCTCTTTAATGGCTTTAGACTGAGCTTCCATAGATTCCTGCTGAGCTTCAAAGCGTTCCTGTTCTACTTTTCGCTGAGCAGCGGTCTCGGCCTTTTGTGCAGCCTTTTCTTTATTTTCCTGATCAGTTTCAATCTGCTTAATAAGTTTCTTAATTGAAGTACTTTCAACATTAGGGTACTTCTCAAGATTCATCTTTATATCAATGAGTGCCATGTCATCATATTTCTGCTGAATCTTCTGTAATTTTACCTTATATACAGTCTGTGCAAAGATAAGGACATTAGCCTGAGAATCTTCATCCTTTGCAACCGCAAGAGCCTGGTTTACATACTTGTAAGCATCTTCAATATTATCTTCTTCAAAAGCTTCATTTGCTTTGTCCAAAAAGCGTACGGCCAAATCTGTTGTTGCCGCAAAAACCTGAGCTGTAAAGAAGAACACTAATAATGCAATAACAATTCTCTTAAGCTTATCTAATAACATTTTCTACTCCAATAGCCATAATTACGCTTGCTCGATTTTCAAGTCCTTCATTCTTAATAAAGAACTTATCCCTAACTCCAATATTAAAGTTCAACTTAACTTTTTCCATTTCAGCAAACGGAATCTCTACATTCATAGAAGCTGCCGCTGCCGCCTTTATATCTTTCATAAATAGATGTCCTGCAAGCCAATCCGCACCAATATCTAACTTCAATGCTCCAAGCGGTATGCGTTCCATCTTTACACCGATTGTTGGAGAATAGAACATTCCCACAACCGAATTTGTATCTGGTGCAGTTTTTGATTTTCCTGTAACCAGTGTATCAAAACCCATTCTAAAGAACAGATTCTTAGAAACCTGTGGAAATGAAGCCTTAAGAGCTAAGTCAACATCTCCGAGCATAGGAACAAGTTTTTCATCTTCTGCAAAGCCTAGAAACTGGAACCCCACAAAAGCATCTGTTCCTATTGCCATTTTGTTCTCCATCGTGTATTCGTATCTAAAGTCCAATGCTACACCATAATGGAGAGAATTTATATCACCCTGTTTATCAAACAAGTGAAGTAAATTTATCATTCCAAGAGAAGCCTTCCAGGTGTAACTTGTAAGTTTTGTTTCCTTTCCACTTACATAAACTGAACCACCAGAAGTTTTAGCTGCGGAAACATATTCTTTTTCTACATTACCACGCTGCTTCTCTTTTTCCATTTCAATTCGGGCAAGTTCAAGCTGTCGCTGATGCTCAAGTTCTGCCTCATGCTTACGTTGAATTTCGTATGCATCTGAAATTACAGAATACATTTCAACAGCTTCTTCATTATCGAGGTTATTCTCAATAAGAGCAAGTGTTGCTTCCATTGCAAAATCGTAATCATTAACTACGATAAGGCGACGGATTTTTTTCTGTGTATAATTCTCAATTAAATAATAATACTTATCTTTTGTATTTTTTGAAAGTACATCATTTAATTTACCTTCATCCTTAGCAGTAAAGCAACCATCTATCTGTTTATAGATATCACTTACGTATTCCTCTAAGGCAAAGGCTTTAGTTGAAACAACTGTAAGTAAAAGTAAAGCAGATAATATTTTCAGTTTTCTACAAAACATCTTAACTCCTTTACGCCTAGAAGATATTTGTTCTTAAACCAAAGGCAATCTGTGGTATAAGGTTTTTAATCTTCACTTCACTGGAAACATCGGTTGGGATGAACCACAAAGATCCTTCTGTATAGAATGAGAATGTACTGAACATCTTAACATTAGGAATCTTTACCCTAGGGAACTCAAGCTGAGTAAGGACAGCAGAAAGAATCTGAGGTCGTCCACTATTTGTCTGGCTGAACCATGCAAACTCTGCACCAATTGCAACCTGAGCTGAAAGCCAGTCCCAGTCATGACCAAGGAAATAGCTGAATGGAATTGAGGCAACATTTGCCAGAATCTTTCCAGACAGTACCTGCCCACCATAACGAAGATCTGTAAGCTCTCGTTTGAATACATTTGTAACTGCGTCGCGCTGCTGCTGTGTAAACTGACCGTAAGATGCCTGTACCTTTACAACATCGTCGAAGAAGGTAAGTCCGGCACCTACAGCAAAGAGTGTTGCACCCCAGAAACGGAAGTCTACATAAAGTCCCTGGATGAATGATGGAACTTCGTAAGAAGACTTATCTCCCTTTCGCAATGCAACTGTTACATCTTCAAGCTGAACGTCATCGTTAGAAAGTCCAGATGCATTAAGTACCTGGTTATAGCGTCCACCCTTCATAGGTGCAATCAAACGGATAGAAGGAGCTGTATTATCAATCTGAATGATTGTACGAGTAATAGCAGTTTCACCATTCTTCATTGTTGCACGGAGAAGGAAGAAGTGGTATCCCTCTTCAATATCCTGATTTTCTATACGGTACATCCACTTTTCATTCTTTGAAAGTTCTGTGAATGTCTTACCGTTATCGAAACTCATTTCAATTTTTGCAACTCTCTTTGCAGCTGTTGCAGCCTTCTGTTCTGGAGTAGCCTCCTTTGTCTTAGAGAACAGAAGTTCATCTTCGCTGATAGAATATCCAGCCTGGCCGCGGATATATGGACGGTTTGTAGCAAAGTCACCGTAAGTAAAGTTTTCAATTGTAATCCAAGGACCTACAGAACAGTAAGTGATTGTCTGCTCTCGTGAATTAACTGTCTTACCAGTTGAAAGCACAGATTCGATGTAATAAGTATGTTCACCATCTTCAAGATTTCCTGGACCAAGGTCAAACTTGAAGAAGCCACAGTCTGTAAGATTTGTTTCTGCAACATACTTGCCATCAATATAGAGATTGAGATAGTAAATATCTGTCTCAGATTCAGCCTGTCCGTAAATTGTAAACATACCGTTCTTATGTTCACCATTGAGCGGATACAGAATATCTACAGTAGCAGGCGCAACATTCTTTTCGAGGTGAATGTTACGGCTTACGTTAGAAGTATTTCCAGCCTTATCTTTTCCTGTAAGTTCTACGTTATAAAAGCCATCTGTAAGATTTGTGATATCAACTGTTTCACCAATAATTCGGTCAATCTTAAGATTCTTTACAATTGGAGAAGAACCTTTTTCGAGATTTCGGATTGTAAGGTACAAGTCTGTTACTTCAACATTATCATAAGTATAACCAGAGAAGAACAACATACCTGTTGTAGTTGAATCATCAAGAGGAAGCTCAAGGTTCAATACAGGTGCATTGTTATCAATATTGATAAGACTCGAATAAAGTCCCTGAATACCGTAGCCGTCTGTTACCTTAAGGAACACAACCTGAGTTCCACCAGGAATAGCACGAGTATCTACAGTGTAGCTCCAGTTTTCTGTTCCAACAGCTTCGTTATATGTATTACCGTTATCAAGAGAAACCTTAACATTTGCAATTCCGTTCTTATCACTTGCCCAACCAGAAATTGTTACAATGTTACGAACAGATGTATCAATTGTAGGCTTTTCTACAGCACCCTTTGGCTCTTCCAGAGAAATACGGTAAGTGCGTGATACCTCCGGTCCCTTAACACCGTTTACATCAACTGCATAAACTGTAACAGTATGCTCATTATCTGTCATAGTGCTGAGAGGAACATCAATTGAGAAGCTTGTATTAAGCTTATACTCTGCATAAGCATCCGGCTGCTTATAGATTTCTTTTGTAGAAACCTGCTTAAATTCACCGTTATCAATCTTATAGAAGATAGATGATTCACCATCATCATCGTAAACTACACCAGAAATTGTGAAGTCGCGGGTAATAACCTGCATATCTTCCGGTACGTGGATTTCTGCACGTGGAAGGTCAGATTCACTATCAATACTGAACATCCATGCTTCAATTGGAGTTGAATTTCCTGCATCATCTGTGAATACAAATGACATTGCATCACTGATTGGTGCTTCTACAGTACCAATATGAGTATAGATAAGAGGATTCATTTCGATTGGAATACGAGTCTGTGTTCTACCCTTTTCTGGAGGAGCAAGATATTCTGCACCTGCAAAGAGTCCGTTATCTTTTACTTCGAATACAATAAGGTTTTCACCATTTACAACATCAACATCAAGAGGTTCAATTACTCGAACTTCTGGAGGAGTTACATCTTTGTAAACAGAAGAAAGAACGCTGATTTCATGTCCAGAAGTATCGCGGGCACGAACGTTAATTCTAATCAAACCATCATAACTTGAAGATATATCAATATCTTTGCTGAAAGTAACTCCAACTCTATTTGTATTCTTAGAAAGGTCAAAGTTCTCCCAGGTTTCACCGTTATCCAGAGAGTATTCTACAGAGCGGATTCCAAGAGGATGCGCTGCAGTACCTGAAATTTTAACTGCGTTTCCTACCCACTGCAAAAGCTCTGGAGTAACAAGATTAAGTTCAGGCAAGCTTGTATTTGCAATAAAGTTCAGAGGTTTTGAACTATATTTATCACCAAATCGGTCTGTTATGCGAACTGTAACATTCTTGTAGATACCGTCTTTTTCAGCAGACAGAGTAATAAGATTTCCATCAACTTCGGCAACAAGGCCAGGAGTCTGAGAAACTACTTCTACGCTAAGTGGAGCATTGTAGTTTGCATAATAATAGAATTTTGAACCGTTGCTTAAAATGTAATTGCCATCAATTTCATCATATTCAGTGTCAGCTGCTGCCATTGGATAAATACCTTCGGCATCGTTGATTCTTGAATCAGATGTTGCACGAACTACTGTAAAGGAACCAGTCACGGTCTGCTCAAGAGCACCAGCCTTAATAACAGCACTAAGCTTGTTTACTCGAGAAGGAAGATTTGTCGCAGGAATTTCTGCAATCCAGCGCATTGGTTCATCTGGAGTTGGCTTAATAAGTTTTGCAGCACCCTTCTGGCTTACAGCACCACCGGCAATTTCATCACCAGTAATTTCGAAGCTTACAGAATTAACTGCCGCACCTGTATCAATATAAAGACGGATTGTTGCAACATCTTTTGAAGCATAACCGAGTACAACCGGCATACCGCTAAAGTATTCTGAATCATTTATGTTTGCAATGTGAGCAGCAAGAGAAGGCTTTTTAACTGCAGTGAACTTTCCGGCAACAGGCTTTCCTTCTGCTGTAGTTGTATTAAAGGCTACAGGATTATTACCTTCATTCATTTCTGAACGAGGATAAACTGCAAAGTCCTGTTCCAGTTCACCCTGATAAACTGCAAGCGCATAAACATCAAGACCATCTGCCCAATAAACAGCTGGTGCCTTTGGAGCAGGCATTTTACCGTTCTGTTCTTCAACATCAGGAATATTCTTTACGGCAAATGCTTTTGCAGCCTGATTACCACCTGCACTTTCTGCAATAAGTTCTACAAGGTGTACTCCAGAACCATCCGGATAGAAGTCAAAACGGAAGGAACCGTCTTTTTCAACACTTACACTTGTAAAATCTTCATTGCTGGCAGGTGCTGTAACAGTTCCAATAATTCCCTTCTGAATGTCAACTTTTGCAGACATAACTCTGTACTTGAGTCCGCCTACTCCAGTTTCACAGGTAACCTTACCGGAAATAGAAACTGAACCTTCGCTGCCATTAAGAGCAACTGTGTCTGAATAATCATTAATAGTAATCTCAGGAAGCGCAGTATCTGCACGGAAGCGTAACTGACGTGATTCAACAGTCTTACCCTTATCTGTCTTAATTCTTACAACAACTGGTTCTGAACTTCCAACTGCATCAAGAGAAATAAGTTTAATGAGATTTCCCTCGAGTTCAACCTTAGCAAATTTTGTTGAAGGTACAAGTTCTGCACTGGCAGCATTTGCTCCAAGCAGATACCCAGTAACAGGGAACTCAGGATTACTTATGATAGAACCATCTTCTGCAACTGTACTGTCATCAAATACGATTACTGGTTCTTCTGCCTTTACTACATTTGTATTTGTTACATAGTAAATTCCGCGGTAAGTAGAAACGCGGCCTATAATATCTTCTGCCTGAACCTCAAGTGTCATTACACCCTTTGGACTTTCTGCACCAATAGGAAGTGTAAAGTTATAAGAAGTTACATTCTTAAGAGCAATAGAAGATTCTGAAACACCATCATCACCCCAGGTAAGTTTAGAAGAAACATTTACGATTCCAACCCCTGAATTAATATTAACAGAGAAAGACTTTCCGCTTTCAGGATGAATCTCCATTCCGTTTACAAAGTCAACAGAATCTTTTCCGCCTGTAATTTTTGCATCTGAATAAACCGGTGCTATTCCGCGAGAAACAATATTTACAACAACAGGATTTCCAACTATATCATTAGAATCAACAGCAGTAACTGTTACCTTGTGATTACCGGCACTAAGTTCTTCTGCAGTACAAAGATGATAATAGAATACACCCTTTGTTTCCTGAACAATCGGTTCGTTTGAATCAAGCTGAATGCGAACTTCTTTTACTCCATCAGGATCTGAAACAATACCACGAACAAAGAGTGGATCTGAATCACCAAAATTCTGTCCATTTATAGGATCAGAAATTGTTACTACAGGTTTATCATTTTCCTGATTAAGAGGAATATTGCGTGTTACATCTACAACGTTACCTGCACGGTCTTTTGCACGAACTGTAAATTTTGCAGATTTATCTTTAAGACCAATTGTATCAACGTTTACAGCCCAATATGGGTTACCAGGAATAAGTTCAAATTCACCAGACTCTGAACCAAAGCTCCATGTAAGATCAGTTACACCGATTGTATCTTTTGCATAACCGGCAACTGTAAATTTACCATCCATTATCTGGCCATCTTCTGGATACACAATTGCAACATCAGGTTTTGTATTATCAATAAAATAAAGGAATGAATACAATCCTACAGAACCAGCTTTATCTATAGCCTTAAACCACAAAACAGCAGGTCCATCCTGGAATTTTTTTGTATCTACAGAAACTGTAAAGTCACAGAGATCTTTGTTTTTGTTTCCGCCGAATTTTACAGGAACAAAGTTTTCACCATTATCAGTTGAAAAGTAAAGTTCTTTAATTCCGTTTCCATCAGAAACAATACCGTCAAACTTTACGTTTCCTGAAACAAGAATACCCATTGTCTTATCTTGAATCTCAGTTACAGGCTGCTTACGGTCAAGCTGCCATGTAAGAACAGTAGGATTACTTACAACAGGAATATCATTAATATCATAACCAATTACTTTGATGGTATGAGGGCCTTCTTCAAGGTCATTGGTATCGAGGTAGTATGACCAGAATTCTTTACCCTCTGCAGTTACATGTTTTTCGATTGGGGTTCCTTCATCAAAAACCAAATCTACACGCGAAACTCCATCATCATCAACACAGGTACCTACAATATTAAGGTTACCTACAACGCGCATATTTGGATATGGGTTTGTAATTCCACAAATAGGAAGATCTGATTTAGGATCCAAATAAATATTATGAGGTCCTTCCACGTGAACATTACCACCCAAGTCACGTGCAGTAATCATAATATTATACTTGCCTGGCTTACGACTTTCCAAATCAAAAGACTCCTGCCAGCTGTTCATATTCTCTACACTGATTTCTTCAACATCACCCTTACCATGGGCAAAACCGAAGACGGGAACGAGAATGCTTAGAATTGTTGCCAAAAGGACTTTCTTAATATCTACCATCTAATACCTCTATTAGAAAAATTTCTTTTGAGTAAATTCTCTCACTTTCAATATCGGCTAATTTATACTTTTTCATTAATTTAAAATGGGTTATACTATATTCAACGGTTTTATTATAGGAGGACTGATTATGAGCACAACTAGTACGACTATTTTACAACAAATCATTAATAAAAGCAAAAAAATTGTTTTTTTTGGTGGAGCAGGCGTTTCTACAGAATCCGGCATTCCAGACTTTCGTAGCATAGACGGATTGTATAATCAGCAGTGGAAATATCCGCCTGAGCAGATTATAAGCCGAACCTTCTTCTATAATAACACTCCGGAGTTCTATCGGTTTTACAGAGCCAAACTTTTACCTCAGGGCATTAAGCCAAATCCTGCTCATTACAAACTGGCGGAGCTTGAAGCCGCAGGCAAACTACTTGCCGTAGTAACACAGAACATTGACGGCCTGCACCAGATGGCGGGCAGTAAAAATGTTTTTGAATTGCATGGAAGCACTCTGCGTAATTACTGTCTTGAGTGTCATGAATTTTATGATGAAAAGATTATCATCGAAAGTGAGAACTCTCCGGATAAACTTCCGCACTGTAAAAAATGCGGCGGTCTTATAAAACCTGATGTTGTTTTGTATGAAGAAGGGCTTGACCAGCGGGTAATTGAAGGGGCGGTAAAAGCCATTAAGGCTGCCGATACTTTGATTATTGGCGGCACTTCGCTTACGGTTTACCCGGCCGCGGGGTTAATAGACTACTTCCATGGAGAAAACCTTATCCTGCTGAATAAATCAAGTACACCTCAGGACAGCATGGCAACTCTTGTAATTCATGAACCAATTGGTGAAGTCCTTAGTCAGATTAAAGTAATGTGATGTCATTCTCGGATTTGCTATAATGTCATTCTCGGGCTTGCCCCGAGAATCTTCTAAAAATTCACATCAAGTCCAAAAGACAGTTTTATTCGTTCTTCAGGCTTTATAGGCTCGGGGCTATGAATAACATAACTGAAAGTTGTAATCAAACCGATTTTATATGAAGGTGATGCAAAAAGCCCAATATTCGGAGTAAGCTCCAGAGCAGACTTTATATACACCGAATCAAGATAATATCCGTTTCCATCAAAAAGATTTTGGAAATATTTTCCAATCCATAAATTCTGAAAACCATCTTTCGTCTCACTACCTGCTGCAGCTGTTCCCGCATAACCGGCAGAAATATAAAAATCATTCAGATAAACAGCCGTAATACCTGGAATTGCCTTTTGAATATCCATACTGAAAACAGTAGTTTCCGCTGCTGCATCAAAAATGACTGTTCCCATAGAAATCTTTGGCTGCGCATAACCATAAATTGAACTGGAAGGGAATAAAGCCGCATTCAAACGAAGTGGCAGATTACAAGTATACCCCTGCTTTGATTCAAACGGAAGAAGATGTGGTATACAAACCGTAAGCTTTCCACCAAGTGCAAGAGCCTTCTTATAATCTATATTATTATCAAAATCAGAATCGTATCTTGCACCAAGACTCACAGCAGCAGCCAGTCCCATATATTCAAAACGCCCAGGCCCCGCACGTCTTATATTTGAATATTGTATTGATGCGATATTCTGCAATTTATAATAGAAGATATTATCTGAAGGTGCTGTAATTCCAAAAGTATCGCTGTCCCAGAAAGCAGCTGAAGGGAAAATCTTATAATCTTTGCTTGAAGGATTTTCGTAAACGTCGGGAAAACGGGTATCCTGCTTTCCAACAAAAGCTTCAGAAGAATTGGAAAAAGTGATGGTTGAATATCTTCCAAAATCCCAGTTTGAAGAAAGGCTTAATTTTGCTCCTCCCTGTTTCCAGCCGTTTGAATCAAATTCTGTTTTTAACTCGGTAACACTTCTGAACAAGGCCGTTGAAGTTCCTTTTGTAATCTGAAGATCTACGCCAACAGCCTTTGAAAGAGTATTCCACCCTGCAGTAAGCATGTATAAATCTGAAGTACCTTCAGTCCATGGATTTGCCGTAACATAAGTGGCACCAATATAGGAATTACCGGCATTCGAATAATAGTCTGAATTTATTCCAAAGTATTCAGTCTGATAGCTGCTGACAGGAATAAAAATTCCTCGAAGAAGATATGGAAACGGAGAGTACGCTGTTGAAGGAAGTGGATTGATTTTGTTAGCTCCGGTTATTTCTACAGGCTCAAGAACCGCATCCTCCGGGAGCCTGTTATCATCTGCAAGAATCTCAGCCTGTTCTGTCTCAAAATTACGATGCATTACATCGGGCATACACAAAAGTCTGTTTTGCCTGTAAAACTTGCCTCTATAAACCACAGTTCCATTATATAAAACCGGATTAAAAACTCCGCCGGAAATATCTTCGGTACTTAGTTTTAATTCGCCGGATTCAATGTCCATAAAACCAAGGCGTGGCATTGTTCCTTTTTTTGCATAACTGAAAACAAACTGCCCGTCACCTGCAGAAAGAGAGCGCACCACCATTCCGTCAGCCAACAAAAACTCCCGCAGCTTCTGCCCTCCAACAGAATAAACGCATACACTGTAATTCAGCCGCTCTTTTTTTATAAAGGCAAAAGTTCCTTCCTCAAGCTGAGTATACGCAAAAGGGGTTATTTCTAAAGGGAACTTAATTTCTGTGGAAGGCTCAACAGCTTTTATGTGGCTACTGCTTTCATCAAAAATTATTTTATAAATGCAAAGGCTGTAATGCTGGGCTAAATATTTTTGCGCTACCAGATAGTAAGAGCCGCCATCACAAATTATTGCAGCCTCTTTAAGGCCGAAGTCGCGCACGGAATAAAATGAGCCGCGGTTAATATCATAGATTTTTACACGGGAAGAAGGGCCTGGTGAGTTTTCGCTGGTATAGCTAACGGCAAGTAAACGGCCGTCTTTTGAAGGACGTACAGTATCAATTCCCTGCATCGAAAAAAGCTGACGGACTTTTGGATTTGAATCAGATGGCTTGATATCAGCTGAAAACACACGCCTGCCAAAAAGATCCAGCCACACAAAACGTGTTGCAGAAGGAGTTCCATTCTCCCCCGTAATTGTTGCAATGCTCAATGAATCATAAAGTGAGCCAGCATTATTCATTAAAGAATAGTCTTTTGAATCTGACTCAAAAAAATCCCGAACTATTCCTGCCGCTACAGGATTTGCTTCAACATCAGGAATTTCATATTCTGCAACAAATTGATTCCAGGCTGTTTTCAGTTTTATGCCAAAAGTTTTCTTAAATATTCCTGCAATTGTAAAGCCCTTACCGTTTACTACCCGGAACCAGAATTGTGCATAAGCCTGCATTCCATAATTGTCCTGCAGCCATTGATGAAAGGCTCCGTTAAAATAATAAGGAGCCCCGCCCGGTGAAACATCAGAAGAACCTGAGACATCATGATAAGACGGAAACCTTCCTTCTATTTTTGCCTGCTTAACATAATGTTTTGCATATTCATCATTAAGTCTGCCCTCGCCTGCTGCACTTTCACTAGTTAGGGTTGCTCCCTCTGCCATTCCAGTTGTTACCGTAAGCATTCCAGGAACAAAGCAGTCTCCAAAAACTTTGTCAGCAGAACGCCACGCATCATCTTTCATATTATAGGTAACAGCATGGGTTAATTCGTGTCTGAAGGTAGAAAGCAGGGTTTCACTAAAAACCGCAAGTTCACTTGAGCCCGAAACTCCAGTATCATAAATTGCAATGTGATTATAAGGAACGGCGGTCCAGAAAGCATTGAACTGGTCTACAGCCGGGGTAATTACAACCGGCATTCTAAAAGCGGGAGTAAGTCCATACAGGGCTGTTACTTCATCATAAACTTCATCCGCTTTTTCATATAAAAGGGTGGCACTTAATTCACAACGCTTGGGGTAGATAATATCAAACCACCTGGTTTTTGTAACAAGCAGATTTTTTTCGCCAGATAACATGCCGCTATACGCAAAAAGTCTTGCACATAGCAGCATAATCACAAATATTGATAATGATTTTCTATAAATTTTTAAGCCGCTTTTCTGCATATCTGAAATAACCTGCACCGATTGGTGAAGAAATAATAATAAATATAGCACTTAATATCAGTAAGGAAAGCATATTCTTAGGCAAAACAACCACTACAAGTACAACAACCAGTGCAATTGTAATCATGGTCAAAAGCATAGACCATAACACGTTAAAATTCTGTTTTGTTGCAGCCATTGGAGTTTCCCAATTAAGCTTTGGATTTGCCGTATCAATAAACATATCAATGAAAATCAAAAGCAGTGAAATTGAAACAGAAACCAAAATCATCAAAAGGCACATCTGAACAAAATCCATAAAAGTGACAGGCAAGGCTAACAGCGAATAAACTACAGAAAGTAAAACAATAGAAATAATTGCCGCAATTCCCACGTACAGCATAGCGTGCCAGAATTTAACTTTTATAATCATATCAAATTTCAATGGCATAGCCTTTAAATCGTTTAAGGATTTTCCTTCTCGAGAAAAAGATGTTGTAGCAATATTTGCAAAAGTTCCAGAAAAAATTGTAAATGCTGCAGCACCAAGAGTTACATAGTATTTTATTGATACAAACTTTTCAGCCGGTATTTCAAGAATTGTCAGCTGTAAATCTGAAATCAGTTCTCCAATGCTCTGACCGCTTGCAATAAAACCGATGCAGAAAGAAAGAATAAAAATTACAGGAAAAATAAAAACAAACAAAGGGCCGTTTGCAAAGAACGCTGGCTCGCGAACAACGTTTCGTACATCACGGACAAATAATGCATGGAATATTGAAACTGAACGCACATCTTTTTTTATTACTTCTTCTGCTTTTTCTGAAGTAATCTTTTTTGATTTTTCATCAGAAAATCCGTTCAGACTTTTTATATATAATTTTCCGGCCAGTGGTACAAGCACAAAAAGAATCAGGGAGCCTAAAGCCGCAAGAATTAAAATCGGAATAATTTTTCCGTTGAGTGCCCCGGAAATATACATAAAAACTGGAACATTAGAACTCCAGCTGGAAATCTTATCTATTGAAGTACCCACCTTGTCATTTATGAATTCCATATTCGTAAACGAGATAGAAACCGAAGAATTTAAGAGTGCATAAAACAGACAGAAGGCAATCAAAAGAATTGTTGCAATTACTGTCATAACTTTTTTCTTGCGGAGCACAGGAATAAAATACAGAATCAAAATAAATAGAAGATAAATAACAAAGACTGCCGTTATAGAAAAAGCCAGTGCAGCAACAATAAAGCCCAGATAAAAAAGAGGATTTGTAAGAAGCCTTTCATTATAGCCGTATACTAATGAGCTAATTGTAAACATTCCTACTCCCATAATTGCATCTGAAACAAATGAAACTGCAAACTTCGCACCAAAAAACTGCCCTGGAGTTAGCGGAAGGCTCATAAGAAATTCTTCGCCGGTACCGGTATAATAAGTTGAAGCAACAGAAGTAAAGCCAAAGAACATAATCACCATGAGTGCAACCATCATTGAAATAAACGGCATAAACTGCTGATTTCCGTTTTCGGCCAGATACCTGTAAGTACCAATCATGTAAAGCGTGTACATACCTATCATCACGGCGAAAACATAAATTGCAAAAAGAATCAAAAAAATTGCCTTAACAATTCCTTTTGGACCTTTTTTGAATTCTCCAAACATTCCTGAAAAATTATATGTACCCTGATTCAGAATCTTAAAAAGTTTGTAAATCATAAAGTTGCCTCACTAGTTTGACTGACTATTCGACTTAGCTGTACTACCAATAAGTTCAAGGAAAATATCTTCCAGCGACTGTCCGGTTTTTCCGTGCTGTTCCTTAAGCTCATTCATTGTTCCCACAAAAATCAGTTTTCCCTGTTTAATGATTCCTATTCTGTCGCAAAGTTTTTCTGCAACTTCCATAACATGTGTAGAAAAGAAAACTGTTTTTCCGTCAGCTGCGCGTTCACGCATAATTTCCTTTACAATAAAAGCTGCTTCCGGATCGAGTCCAACCATAGGTTCATCAAGAATCCAGTTCTGTGGGTCAGTAATGAGACTTGCAATCAAAAAAAGCTTCTGCTTCATTCCATGACTAAACGAAGAAATCTTGTTATTTAAAACTTCCTTTAGGCCAAACTTTGTACAAAAAGCTTCTATTCTTTGCTTGCGTACATCAGTCGGAATCTTGTAAACATCGCCAATAAAATTAAGATATTCAATTGCCTTTAAGCGAGAAACTGTTTCAGGATTATCCGGTACAAATGCAAACTGTCTTTTTGCAGCAACAGGACGTTTTAGAATTGAAATACCGTCCAAGGAAAGTTCACCTTCATCTGGCTGAATGATTCCTGTGAGCATTTTAATTGTAGTTGTTTTTCCTGCCCCATTTGGCCCCAGGAAACCAAAAATCTCGCCATTATTTACTGTAAGCGAAAGTGACTCTACGGCTTTTGCGCCGCCTTTGTTGTAAGACTTAGAAACGTTTTTTATCTCGAACATTTTTTCTCCCTTTCTGGCAATTATTTTTTGCTATATATATTCGACTATAAAATAATTAAATAGATTTCGCAATTATTTTTTTTACTTTATTTTTATTAAGCAGAGTAAAAATCTAAAAATTAATTAGGTTGCAAAAATAACAATTATGATATAAAATTATTGTGAAATTTTAAAAAAGAAACAAAATTAAAAAATAAAATATTACAAAATAACCAGATTTTTTTTAAAGGAGAGATTTCGGATGGTAACGAATAAAGAAAAATTAGTGGTTGATAGTGTAGATAAGGCTATCAAATCTTACATGGACAAAAACTGTTCACCAGAAAAATATAAAAAAATTATTTACAAGATTGAAGGATCTCTTGTAAAAGCTGTTCTTAATGAAAACCTTTCTGTTGTAGAATTTGCAAATACAGACAAAATCCTAAATGACTTAGAAAGTAGAAAAGTATAAAACATACTAATCTTTAGTATTTTAATTTCTATATAAAAAAGGGCTGAAATTAATTTCAGCCCTTTTATTTTATTTACTCATATATCGGTTCAAAGTCTTCTGCAGGATGTCCGCATATCGGGCATTCAAAATCAGCTGGTAAATCAGCACCATTATATTCGTAACCGCAGATTTTACAACGCCAGCCTTTTATTTTCTTAGGCTCTGAAGATGATGCAGCAGCACCAGACTTTGGCTTAATGTTACTCTGGTAATAAGAATATGTGAGGGCTTCCTCATCGCTAAGGACCTGAGCATCAGTTATCTCTGCTATGAAAAGCATATGTGTACCTAAATCAAGCTTATTGCAAACCTTAGCTTCTATAACTGAACAGGCTTCTTTTTTGATAAATGGGCATCCGTTTCCTGCAGTCGCAAATTCAAAATCTGCAAATTTATCTACATTACGGCCACTCTGATAGCCAAAATGGCTGATAGTTTCAAACGAACAGGAACGAGCTAAAACAGAAAGAGCAAAAACGCCACTTTCCTCTATCATTTGACAAGTGAGATTCTGTTTAATTACCGAAATTGCAATACGCGCAGGACCATTTGCGGCCTGAAAACAAGTGTTTGTAATGCAGGCATTAATCTTGTCACCCGTTTTTGTTCCGAGTAAAAATACACCATACTGTAAAGAATACAGAGCTTTATTATCCATAAGGGTATAACCTCCGTTGTAATTATAGCATACTATCTTACACGCGCAAGCAGATAAACAAAAGCGGAGTTCCAGTAAATTGCAACTTCGTTAGTACTGTAGCTTGGCTGTGCATCTGCAAAACACTTAAGAGCAGGAAGCCCTGTAAGATGTTCCTTTGCATAAGCATCAAGCAAACCTGCACAAGGGCCACCACTTAACATTCCCGGATATACGCGTCCACTCGCACCACTTGGTCTGTGATGAGGATTAACAACCGGCTTTGAACCTGCTCCTGTAACATAGCAGTAATTTACCGGATTACATCCAAGTATATAATCTATCTGGGCTTTAGCAGCTTTAAAGAAATCTTCGCGGCCTGTAAGGTCATAGCCCATAAATAAAATATGAGCAAGGTCACAAATTGCGCCGTTACTTCCCCAGAAAACCAGCTTTGAACAATATTTAAAAGCAGAAGAATTGCTGACCTCTAGAATTTTTTCTGCCTGGGAAATTATACAGGTATGAATCTCAGCAATTAAGTCTGACGAAAGCTCTGCTCCATCATATTTTCCTGCTGCTACTTCAAGCAGAATTTCTGTTCCATAGCCAGAAACAAATGGCCAGCCAAAGCCTTCCTGCCAGCCGCAGTTCCAGGGGTGCTTAGGATCAGGTTTATCCTTCTTTTTTTCTTCTCGGAATTTTAAAGCCTGGTTCAAATAATTTTTATCACCTGTTGCGGCAAAAAGTGAACAAAGCGCAAAATATCGTTCATCACGAACATCGCGGTCACCATAACCTCCGGTAGTAATCTCCGGCGGATTAATATAAAACTCATCATCATGTGAAAAAAGATAAGTTTGTGCTTTTAAAGCTGCATCCAGTAATTTTTTTGCAAAAGCTGAATCAGAATCTTTATAAAACCCAGAAGCATAAGCAAGACAACCGGCAAAATCTGCTGTTGCAGCAGTAGAAACCGGAGCCAGTACAAGCTGATCTTTTTCTTCCTGAGGCATTATAAAGGCACAGAAATGATAGCACGAAATTTTATGATAAACCGCACCGTCCTCTCTCTGCATTTGAAGCATCCATTCAAGTTCAAAACGTATTTCACCAAGCAGATCGAAGTTTGAAAATTTTTCCGGACATTTTTTATAAGCAAGAAGCATGTCCATTACAGTTTTAGTTCCTGCAACAATATAACGTCCATAGTCACCGGCATCATGCCAGCCACCCTGAACATTTTTCTTTTCGCCAGTGCCATATACTTCTGCAATTCCTGTATGGCAGATTCCCTGACCACAACGTGAATCTGTAAAATATTTTAAGGTTGAAAGAGCCACTGCATCATAAACATCATCAGCTATTTTAAAATCAAAACTGCGTTCTTCGCCAACACAAACATAATATTCTCCGGCGGTCTGTATGCTGGAAAAATCACCGGAATAATAACCACCGCCAGATAATTCATCATCGGGAGCTGCAATCAGAGCACCGGTAAAAACAACCTGCCCGTCAATTTTATTGCATACTGTAAATTCTTTTGACTCCCCTTTTGCAGATTTACTCACGAAAACGTTTTTGTTATCGAATAGCTTATAGCCAATCTGATTAATAAAAATTTCTGACTCTTTCATAACATAACGTTATACAGATTTTCAGAAAAAATAATTGAATAAAAGTCTATGCTTGTAGTTAATTATTACAGATTACCACATAAAATCTGCGATAACGGATATTTTAAAGTCTGTTTGCTGCCGTCTTTAGCAATCAGATTGATTTTCACTATGCTTTTTGAAACCTCATCTGCAGCTCCATCGCCATAAAACGAACCGAGCATTTCCAGATATTCTTCTTCTGACATTGTTTCGTTATTAAAAACAGGAGCTAAAAACAAATCCAGTGTCATACGAGTCTGCTCGTCTGCAGAATTATAAAAATCTTCGAGACTCTTACGTGTAATTGCAGCGGACAATTTTCCTTTTTCTGATTTGATGATTCCTGAAGTGAAAATATATGAACTGCTTTTTTTATCACTCATATCAATAAGTACAAGTCCGCCGGTTTTCTGTTCAACTTTTACATTTGAAAAACCGGCTTTAGCTAGCTCATAAGAAACGGCTTCTGTATCTACAACATTAGTCCCGTCGGCATTCATTCCTACCCCTGCAGCAGAACTAATCATTTTTGTAAAAGCTTCTCCTGCTCCACCTTCAAAGTGAATATCAACAGAATCATCCTTTTGAACAGAAAGAGTAACTTCTGTTGTACAGGAAACGAGAATAAGTGAAAAAAATACGAGGCTTAATGTCATTCCGAACTTGTTTCGGAATCCCTTACAAAATGTTTTCATCATCACTTAAACAAACTTCCAATTCCCAAGGTTACCCTGATACCGGTAAAAAATACAAGTCCGGCAGAAATTGAATTTGTAAATGAAAGAGCCGAATTATCCGGCTTATTGAAAACTGTATAGCTGATATCCTGAACAATCTGTGCCTTTACCTTGGCAATATCCAGAGAAGGAGTTGTAAGAGAAATACCAATTATTCCAGGGAAGAACGAAGGTTTTGCATCTTCTCCAGTTACCATCATGCGGGCATTACCAAACGAAATGACAGGACCGGCATAGAATCTTACATAATCATTTATTGTGGCAGTAAATAAAATCGGCATCTGGAAAACGCCCATACCAACGTTAAAGCGGAAGCCCAGACCTATACCAGGTTCAAGAATCCATTTTGTATAACGCACATGAGTCTGTAAATCAATTCCGCGGAACTGGAACATAAACGAATTAGGAGAAATCAAAGACCAGTCTGCAAACAAAGAAGCATCAGCTACAAGAACATCCAGTCCTTCTCCTTCAGGAGCATAAAAACTGCTTCCGTTGAATTTTACATTGCTGCCCGACTTTTTCTTTGAACTGCCACTTTTTGCAACTGATTTACTGTCACTATCGACAAAATCTTCCTCTTCAAAATCATCTGAATCAGATCCAGCCTTTTTACCTGATTTCAAGAACTGACCGCAAGCAACATACTTCGGCTTCCAGTAATCCTGTTTTAATGAAGAAATAATTACTCCGGTATTAGGCCCGTCACTGATTGCAGAAATAAACTGATTATTTCCTATATATATTCCAACATGGGTAATAGGCGCCGTATCATTAGTTTTAAAAAATAAAAGGTCACCAATTTCCTTATCTTTATCAGGAACAATACGGCAGTAATTGTAAAGCGCCTTTGCTGTACGAGGAAGCTGCTTCTGAATCGACTGTTTGGCCGTATAATAAACAAGCCCCGAACAGTCAAAAGAATCCGGACCTACAGCACCATAAACATAAGGGGAACCAACATATTTTTTAGATTCAGCAACAAACTTTTCACGCATTACCTGAGCTTCTGCAGGGCTCGTATCTTCTGCGCAAAGCTTTACACAACAAACGCAGAATAAAAGCAGCATAATTGAAAGAGTCTTTTTGGCCGCTGCACGGGCACTTTTATCGGCAATAAACGCCTTTACATCATCAAAAATCTTCATAGTTATATTGTCGTAATTTTTTTCATAACACTTTATTTTTTGCGTTCCAGAGAATTCAGGTGTAAAATAATACTCATGGCAGACATTAACAATATTCCGTGGAAGTATCTTGATGATTTTCGTGGTGCAGAGTTCAGTGGTGAATGGCCTACATTCCCTGAGCTTCTTCGTATTCAGACTAAGAGAAATGGCGAACGTCCGTGCTTCACGGCGTTTGATGGCCCAGGTGACTCCAAACGGTCGCTAACCTACAGCGAAGTTTTGCATAATGTTGAAGTACTTGCAAACTGGCTCACAGCAAACGGCTTAAAAAAAGGTGACCGCGTTGCTGTTATGGGAAAGAACTCTCCAGAATGGGCAACTGCATATCTGGCAGCCCTTTATGCAAGTGGAATTGTTGTTCCGGTTGATAACGGACTGCACGAGCCCGAAGTTGTAAACATCGTAAATACAGCACAACCAGTTTTTGTTTTCTGCGATGATGATAAAGCCGAAATCTATACAAAGAATTTTCCAGAGCTCAAAGTATACTCTATAAATCCGGAAGCTAACGAGCGTTTTATCTATAATCTAAAAGCAGACGAAGTTCCTGCAGATAAAAAGAATGAACCTTGTAACGAATATGATACTGCAGCAATTCTTTTTACCTCCGGTACAACAGGAAAACCAAAGGGTGTAATGCTTTCGCATAGAAACCTGATGTCAGATGGCTTTATTGCTCAGCGGCATTTTAATCATTACAACACTGATGTTTTTTACGCATTGCTCCCTATTCATCATGCCTACACCATGCAGGCAGCCTTCATCAATCCACTTATGACTGGAGCTTCCATTGTATTTGGTAAGAGCATGGCTGTTTCAAAACTGCTTCGCGAACTCAAAGAAGGAAAGATTACTGTTATGCTCGGAGTTCCGCTGCTGTATAATAAACTGCTTTCTGGAATTCGCAAGGGTATAAAATCTAAAGGGCCAGTAGTTGCGGGACTGCTTGGATTTGTAAGCTGGCTTTCTTTCTTAATTAAAAAGGTCTTCCATGTTAATCCTGGAAAAAGATTGTTTAAGCCGGTTCTTGAGCAGGCAAGCATTTATACTCTTCGCGTTGCAATTTCAGGTGGTGGTCCTCTGGCTGCCAGCGTTTGCCGTCAGTACAATTCTATGGGTATTGATTTTATTCAGGGCTATGGACTTACAGAAACTTCTCCAATTATTGCACTGAATCCGGTTGAACATTTTAAGATTGAAAGTGTTGGCCGTGCCTTTACACCATATGAAGAAGTAAAAATTCTGAATCCGGAAAAGGTTATTACAAAGAAAGGTTTTGAAGATGTTGGTGAAATTGCTGTAAAAGGGCCAATGGTAATGCAAGGCTACTACAATATGCCGGAAGAAACTAAGGCCATGTTTACAGAAGACGGATTCTTAAAAACAGGCGACCTTGGAAGCATCGACAAAGAAGGTTACATTAAGCTTTGCGGAAGAGCAAAAAACCTTATTGTTACCAGCGGTGGAAAGAATGTATACCCGGAAGAAATTGAAGATGCATTCCAGCTATATGATGAAATTCAACAGATTACCGTTCGCGGATATTATTCCGATGAAGAAAAAACTTCTGAAGAAATTGAAGCTTTAATTTACCCTAGTGATGAACTTTATAAAACTCTCGGTGTTGAACGCAATAATGATTTTGTTCAGGATGAAGTAATGGAAGCCGTGCAGAAAATCGTTAGCAAAGTAAACAAGGGCTTCCAGGCTTATTCACAGATTTCCAAGATTACGCTGCTTAAGGAACCGCTGGAAATGACCACTTCGCAGAAAGTAAAGCGAAACTTTGTGGCAAAGACGTATTAAAATATACAATTTAACGAGAACCTAAAAACTGGCTTTCGTCGATAAAAGAGCCCCAAAAACGGAATGATGTTTTTGGGGCTCTTTTTCGACTGCGCCAGTTTTGACTTATCGACAATATATTCTATACATCGTACTAAAGTTTCGTTTTGCTTTTACTGCTTTAACACGGAAATTTTTATCGTACGTAATTTCTAATTTCCGTACACATCTTTGCCAAAAGTTCCGGCTTTCTTTGATAAACGCCAAAATACAAATCTGGGACGGCTCCGCCTTTGCAGGATGCAGACCAGAAGCGAACGTCATCTGCCTGGCGGTCATAAGCCTGAGCTCTGTAGTGAACCGGACCAAGGTTTGTTTGATTCGAAAGCTCTGCCTGTGCATCTTCTGTAAAGAAGTTTGCAATATAACGCTTGCAGTTTTGATTATCAGAAATCAACATGCAGGAAATTGCTGGTGCAATGAGTCCATAGTTTGAACCGTCAAAGTTAGGTGGAACTAAGAAAGTTTCATAATTCTTAATTACATTATATGGAATCTTTCTATGCTCACTTAAAAGTGTAAAGAAAACTCCCAGCTGATTATCTTCTGCAAAATACAAAAGGTCATTTCCACGACCATTAAACCACGAAGGATGTGTAAGTCCCTGCTTTGGCCATTCTTTTACAAGATCAAGAGCTGAACGAAGCGTAAAGCCCTGACCATTTAAATCTACATCGATTATTTCTTCCAGACCAGATACTTTTTTCAATTCTTCTGTAAGTTTGTTATAGGCATTTAATCCACCATTTGCCATCACCAGAGCGCCGGTAAAATCTATTAAAATTCTATCTTCTGCACCATTACAGAAAAATGGACTGAAAACGATTCCTTTTGCTGAATTCAAGTATTCCATAAAAGAATTGAAACTTGAAGGAGGATTTTCCAATCCAGTTTTTTTCAACAAATCTTGTCTATAACTGAATTCACAATGATCAAGTAAAATTGGAACACATTTTTTATCTCTAAGAGACTGTGGCATTGTTTCAAGAACTCTTTGAGGAATATCATCTGCAACATCAGCAAGACTGCTTGTAATCTCACCTTTCCAGGTAAAGAGCATATCGTACTTCTGCTTTACAACAGAAAGGTCAAAATTTCCTTCTGAAATAGTATCGAATTCCAGAATAACATTTTCTTCCTGAGGGATATATTTTTTTAAAAGCTCACATTTATCTTCAGAAAGGCCGTAGAATGCAATGCGAACAGTTCTGTCTTCAATACGTTTTTTGATTGTACGTACTATACAAACGGTACTGACAATTATTGCAATTCCTGCTACAACACCAATGATTGTATAAAGTGTTGATTTTTTGATTTTAAAATCTTTCTTTTGTTTAAGATTCTTTTTTGATTTTTTGGTTTTTCCAGTTTTCTGTGCCATATAAAGATTATCGGCCAAAAAAGTCTGTTTATTAAATTTCTTCAAAATGATATCATACTGCCCGTTATGGCTGAATGTTTTTATAAAGATGGGCTTCATTTTGAGTGTCAAAGATGTTCTTACTGCTGCGGTCACTCTCCCGGATTCGTATATCTTTCTAAGCGGGATTTAATGACTCTCTGCCAGCACTTTGATTTGAGTATTGCTGATTTTGTTGCAAAATACTGCCGCTGGGCTGATTATTATTACGGAACTAAAGTTTTAGCATTGCTGGAAAAAAAGAACTACGACTGTATTCTCTGGGAAAATGGCTGCTCGGCCTACGAAGCCCGCCCAATTCAATGTTCAACATATCCTTTCTGGTCATGGATGATCGCTGATGAAAAGACCTGGGATGAATGTGCTGCAGAATGCCCGGGCATGAACAAGGGCAGAATCTGGCCTTATGAGGAAATTGAAGCCAATAAAAAAGCCTATGTTGAAAACGAACCTCTTCACAAGGAAGAGGTTGAAGCTTTAATTACTGCTGAGAAAAAGCGTGTTTAACGGCGCTGCAAGGCGGGCTGAATCAGACCATCTTGCGGCAGAAAAATCTATTCTCAAATCATCTTTTCCCTTTGTAAGAGCTTCAGGGATTTCAAAAATCTTAAAGAACTTTTCTTCCGAACCGTCGCAGGAAAGAATGTAATCTGCAATAAGGGTGTCTGTTTCGGCTGCCTTTATGATAATCCGCTTACCGTTATCTTCGCGGAGGAAGTTACACTGAAGGAAGTTTTTCTTGTCCGGCATAACCTTGCAGACATAAGAGAAGCTGCCCTTATCCTTTGCATAACGGGTAAGCTCGCCTGCATTGCCAACTGAGCCTGTACCTGTTTCCTGCATGTATGGGGCTGTAGTTTCGTTGCCTTCTGTCTGGGCTCCGTAGCCTACGCCAATACCTTCAATGAAAGTATATTTTTCCAGTTCTTTTTCTGCATCATCTGCTTCTGTCTGCTTTGGCAGCTCTGTAACGTAAAGCCAGTAAATACCATAGCGCTGATTGTTGATGAGGTAATATGGTGAGAACTTGAGGTCACTGTCTTCACCCCATTCAATATCATGAAGAATGAAGTTTAGACTTCCCGGCTCCCGCTCAAAGTGAGAGTTGATATCAGAAAGGAAGGCTTCTGTGCTGTCTGCATTTTTGATTTTGATGTATTCCGGAGCCAGCGGCTTAAGGTTATTTGTACCGCCGTAGTTGCCGTTGAGTGGGATTTCAATTCCGCGGATAATCTTGTTTGCGCAGACATCGCACTGAACCCCAACCTGGCGCAGCTTCATTTTGTCGTCGCGCCCCAGCTCTGCAGCAAGAACTACAGGGCCGTATTTGAAGGCGGCGGCATTTGCGTTATCCGGCAGGTTGTAGGCTTTAATTTCCATTGGAAGGGTCAGGGTAATGGTGTCGCCGGTCTGCCATTTTCTGCAGATGAGCATGTAGCCTTCCTGTTCAGAGAATTCTTTTTTATCAACCTCTGTATCATTTATCAAAAGAGCCGCCTGACCACAGCACCAGTCTGGAATACGCAGGGCCAGAGTAAAATCAGAAGTGGCTTCATCTAAAGTAAAAGTCACCGCCTCACCCATAGGGATATCAGATTTCTGACTCAGCTTTATTCCGCGAGCCTTCCAGTTTACAGTCGAACTGAAATACTGGTTCACAATCAGAGTCGCATTTTCATCATCATAAAAATAAAGACTGTCGCCGAGCTTGGTAAAGTTTTCAAGGCCGGTTCCCGTACAGCACCAGAAATAGTTTTTGTTTACATCGGGATTGCAGTAGGTCTTAAAACAGCCCGTAGCCATAGGCTGAAAGTAAGTTGTCATACCGGTCTCGCGGTTTACAGAAGCCAGAATTGAATTGATAAAGGTATTTTCATAATAGTCTGCGTACTTGCGTTCACCGGTCAGCATAAAAAGGGCACGGGTGAGTTTAAGCATATTGTGAACGTTACAGGTCTCGCAGTTTGTATTACTGCGCTCGGCATCAAGAATATCATCCTTGCCAAAATGCTCGCACTCGCTGTTGCCACCGGTAATGTAGGTGTGATGTTCAGTTACAAGCTTCCAGAAAGCCTTGCAGTATTCAAGATATCGTTTCTGCTCAGCCTGATCGCCGCCTTCTTCTTTCAAAGTGAGGCAGCGGTTTACAGCCCCAACAAACTTTGGAATAGTTGTGTTCGCGTGGCGATTATTCAAAATGTTGGCATCTTTTCCTTTTACCGCCGGCGCCGTCAGAATCTCCTTAAAAAGATATTCTTCGTCAAAGGTGTGAGCCACTTTCTTAAAATGGTCTGCCTGTGCATAGCCTGCTGCCTTCGCGCATTTATAAAGCTCGTAAAGACAGTCGTTCATTCCGCCGTATTCAACAGACAGTACGCGCTTTCTTGTTTCCTCATCCCAGCGGGAAGTGCGTTCATACATCCATTCGCCAAGTTTTTCTGCAATATCCAGAGCACGCTCAGCAGTCTGGCCACCCGCAAGCTTAGCAGTCTCCACAAGACCGTTCATCAGTTTATGCATTGTGTACCAGGGCACCCAGGTGTCCGCCTGATTTCCCGCCTCAAGCTTATCAAACTGAAGCTCAGGCTTTGCAGGGTCTGCCATTGTGGCGCCAAAGATAAAGCCTTGCTTGCAGCGGTCGTCGCGCCCACTTGCTGCCTGACATTCTGAAAGACCATTAATCAACAAAGCAAGACGTTCGCACAGAGCAAGACCATCCCGCCCCTTGCATTCACCATAGCCACTAGCAATTCCCTGTGCCGCCGCCGCAAGATAGTGCCCCAAAGTATGTCCACCGATTCGTGTGTTTTCCCAGCCGCTATACGGAGCTTTGACTTTGTTCGGCAGCCCCGCTGTGAGCCGGAAATTATACAAAAGCCGGTCAACATCAAAAGTGTTCAAAAAATCAAGGTCCTTCTGAGTTACATCAAGAAAATATTCATCTTCAAGCTTTACATCAGCCAAACTGAAAGCCTTTATATTAGTTAAACGTTTAACTTCTGAATCAAAATTTTTACTCATTTGTATTTCTCCTCGCACACATCCGGTTGCCAGCGCAATTATACCCGCTGCAACAATCATAGTTTTAATTTTCAGGGATTTCATCTATTAGTAGATTATAGTTTTCTTACAGCAAGTTCAACCATCAAGTTTTTTACTCATTAAAGAATTGCCATTATGGATTGCCACGTCGCCCTCTGGGCACCTCGCAATGACGGCACTTATGTCATTGCGCTCTTCGACAAGTTCAGGAACCGCGCACCAACGTCATTGCGAACCGAAAGCGAAGCAATCTCCCAACGTCATTGCGAGCGCAGCGAAGCAATCCATTAAATCTTTTTCTTCATATAAAGATAGCGCAGCCAGGCCGTAAGCCCGCTCAGGAACCAGACGATTCCAACCGACCACCAGATGCCCCAGACGCCAATCAGCGGAATTGCGACTAATATCACCGGCACAACAAAGCGGCCAACAACTTCGGTCACACCATTAATCAGGGCAAAGGTTGCATCGCCGATTCCGTTAAGAACTCCGCGCACAACATAAATCACACCAAGGAAGATGTAGAACCAGCTGGTAATTCTCAGGGCCTTAGCCCCCATCTCAATTACCTCAGGCTCCTTTACAAAAAGACGGGTAATCGGGCTTCCGAAAATCTGAATCAGCGGAATCATGATCACGGTAAAAATGGCCATCATAATCATACTCTTGCGGTAGCCCTCGATAATGCGGGCGTGTTTCTTAGCACCGTAGTTCTGACCGGTATAAGTTGAAAGAGCCGTTCCCAAAGTTCCATAAGGCTGATGAATCAGCTGCTCCACACGGCTGGTCGCAGTAAAGGCCGCAACCGCAACAGAACCAAAAGAGTTAACAACCCGCTGCAAAGCCATGCAGGAAATCGCAATCAGCGAGAACTGAAGGGAAAGCGGCACACCAAGTTTTATGCAGCGGCCAATAATCACAGGGTTCACCCGCCAGTCTGCCCGAGCCAGCTTAAAATATGAATTAGTCTTAAAAGCAAAAACAAGACAGAGAATACCGCAGACCATGTTGGAAATCAAAGTCGCCACGCCGGCACCCCAAACTCCAAGCTTAAGATTGTAAACAAAAATCACATCCAGCACGCCGTTGAGAATGCAGGAGAAAATCAAAAAATAAAGGGGAGTTTTAGAGTCCCCGAGCGCCCTCAGCATAGAAGAAGCAAAATTGTAAACCGAAATCATCACCATGCAAACGCACATAATCTGCATATAGGCCTTTGAATCAGCCATGATAGAATCCGGAGTATTTAGAAGATGCAGAATCGGGCCGGCAGTAAAAAATGCAATCGCACCGATAGTAGTAGGAATCACCAGCATGATGTAGGCAGTGTTTGCAATACAGTTTTTTACCTTGTCTGTGCTGCCCTCGCCAAAAAAGTGAGAAGTAACAATTCCACCACCCGCGCCAATTCCGTTACAAAGCGCAAAAAAGAAAAAGGTAATCGAGCCGGTCGCACCAATAGCCGCCAGAGCATCAGCCCCCACAAACTGACCAACAATCACCGAGTCCACA